>Ga0070706_100001235_pt1 | contig 27354 bp, 27 predicted proteins | sample KBSK5501metaG_FD_65476 | JGI IMG/M metagenome (GOLD analysis project Ga0070706, IMG submission 65476) | Corn, switchgrass and miscanthus rhizosphere microbial communities from Kellogg Biological Station, Michigan, USA - KBS K5-50-1 metaG | ecosystem: Host-associated > Plants > Roots >... | reverse complement strand
TGTCTGCTCGCTACGCAGTCCGTTGAAACCAGCATCCGTGCCTTTCGTTTGCTTCGCAAGGTGCTGGTGCGCGAACTCCCATTTTTCCCGGCTTTGTTCCCAGTTTGACAGAAGAGGGATCAGGCGCCTCATGCGCAAGTGTTGTGGTCGAAAAGAGTCTGTCAGTGGTGGCAACTCAGACAGAGTCCGCATTGCCACCCTCCTGCGTACGAAAACGCCCCCTTTTCGTGTGCGGGAGGAGTTGAGCGCAGGCCTCGCCTGCGCTCAGTCCTTGGAGGGACTTTATTTGACCACAACACAAGACTCTGACCGTGGCCTACAACTTTGCACAACGTCCGTGGGGGGCGCTCTCCGTACGTGGGCTCGACTATCTCGTGAAGCGCTTTGCGTCGCTGGCGCGACCGCCTACGGTGCCCCCCACGACCTGCGCCATCGCTTTGGGTATCGTCTGGCGGCCGCGGCGCTGTTGCAGTGCGTGGCGCAACAGATGGGGCATGACTCGCTGGCGACGACGTTGCGCTATGTCCGCCAGACCACGGTCGATCGCCAGGGCGAGGTCAAACAGATCACCTGCGCGGTGAGCGCCGCGCACCCTGCCGTGCAGCGCTGTCAGGGCCCGTTCTTGCCAACTCCTCGTGCACATGAGATGCTGCCAGCGCGCCATGCTGTTTCCAACCTGGATCCTGCAAGGCGCGGCGCAGCGCGCTCAGCCCCTCGAGCAGCGCCGCCTGCTCATGCGGGGTGAGCCGCTCAAAGAGCGCAGCGTGCGCCGCCGAGAGAAGCAGCCGCAGGCGTTCGGTGGTCTCTGCGCCTGCCTCGGTGAGATGCAGCAAGCGGAGTCTACCATCGCGCGCGTCACGCTCTCGCGCCACCCATCCCTGCTGCTCTAGCTGCTGCACGAGGCGGCTAACGCTGCTCTTCTCCAGGGACAGCGCGGCGCCCAGCTCCTGCTGTGAGAGCTGCGCGCGTTCCGCCAGGATGTCGAGCGCATAGATTTCCGACAGGGACAGCGACCAGCCCGGGAACACCTGCTCAGGCCGATGGGCCCCCATCTCGCGGAAGACGTCCATCAAGAGCTGGTCGAACGAGGTCTTCTCCATACCCCCTCATCTTCGCACATGTGGGTTGCATCACCCAACTATATAGTTGTATGATCGAACCATATAGTTGTAACGAGCAACTATATGGTGTGGAAAGGATGGGCCGGCGATTGCCGCGCGCCCAAGTCTCTGCCTTGACGACCCCAGAAAGGAACGCTGCTTTATGCCCTTCAGCCACATGACGTCGCGACAACGCTGGACGGCGCTGGTGCTGCTCGCGGCGGTCGAGTTCATGATCCTGCTCGACACCGCGATTGTCAACATCGCGACGCCCGCCATCCAGGCGGGGCTGCATCTCTCCGAGGCTGAGCTGCCCTGGATTCAAAATGCGTATCTGCTGGTCTTCGGCGGCGCCCTGCTGCTGGGCGGGCGCGCCGCGGATCTGTTTGGGCGCAAGCGCCTCTTCCTCATCGGCCTTGGTCTGTTCACCGTGAGCTCGCTGCTGGCGGGCCTCGCCCCGACGGGAGACGCGCTTCTTCTGGCGCGCGGACTTCAGGGCGTGGGCGCGGCGATTGTACTCCCGGCGGAACAGTCGCTGCTGGTGACCATCTTCACCGAGAAAGAGGAGTTCAATCGCGCGGTCGGCATCTTGGGCGCGATTGCCGCCATAGGCGGGCTTTGTGGCCTTCTCTTGGGCGGGTTAGTCACCCAGCTGGTCGGCTGGCCCTGGATCTTCCTGATCAATGTGCCCATCGGAGCAGTGGCGTTGCTGCTGAGCCTGCGCTTGCTGCCGGAAAGCCGGGCCGAGGACGTGCGGCGGCTGGATCTCGCGGGGGCGTTGTCGGTCACGGCAGCGATTCTGCTGATCGCTTACGCGCCGATCGCGGGACAAGCGCAGGGCTGGACCTCCACTCAAGCGATCGGCTCGCTCGGGCTCGCACTCGCCCTGCTCTTGACGTTCCTCGCCATCGAGGCGCGGTCATCCTCCCCGCTTGTGCCGCTGCGCGTCTTCCGCAATCGCAACGCCAACGGAGCGAACATCGTGAGCTTTCTCGTCGGCGCCGCCCACGCGCCGATGTTCTTCCTGCTCTCGCTCTACTTCCAGCAGGAGCTGCGCTACGATGCTCTCACTGCCGGACTGGCGATCGTTCCCATCGCGGGGCTGAGCTTGCCGGTCGGCGTTCTGCTGATACCGCGCGCGCTCGACCACCTGGGCGCACGGCGCGTGCTGGCGGCCGGCCTATTCCTGCTGGCCGCGGGGGCGGCGCTCTTCGCGCGCGCGCCGATTCCCAGCGTCTATGTCATCGACATCCTTCCCGGCAGCATACTGATGGCGCTTGGCCTGCCCGCCGCCTTCATTGGGGTCAGCGTCGCTGCGCTCACTGCGGTTGAGCAGGCAGACGCGGGTCTTGCCTCTGGGCTGATGAACACGGCGCAGCGCGTCGGCAGTGGCATTGGTATCGCTGCGCTGCTGGCGGTGTTTGTCGCGCGGATCGGCGCCGTCGGCGTCCAGACCGACGCTGCGACGCTTTCGGCTGGTTTCCAGTGGGCGTTCCTGGGCGCCGCGGCGTTCGCCCTGCTTGGGTCTGTGCTGACGCTGGCGATCATCCGACAGCCCAAACAGGCGCCCGCTGTCGCGCTGAGCGATGAAAAGCCGGAGGCGTCTCAGGCGCGAACGTTCAGCTTCCACCACTAAATGAAGTGAAGAAAGGTCGATCCAGACATGTCTCTCACGCGCCCCACGAACGACGCTCTGCGGTCTTTGGCGAGCGTCGAGGCGTTAGCGTTGCTGACCTCGGTCCACCACCTCGATGAGCTTGGGGTCATCTTCCTGGGGCCAGCGCTGCTGATCACTATCTTGCCCCTCGTCTTGATCTGGCGATGGACTCGCAACCCCAGCCAACCCTTGCTGTGGGGGTACGGGGTCTATCTCGCCCTGATGATCCTGGGGTTCGGCTTTTACGATGGGCTCTTCGCGCACACGCTGAAGCTGACGTTTTTCTTCCTACAGGGCGCTGATCGGAGCCTGATGGCCCAGGCATTTCCATTCTTTCCCCCGGTCGGCTCCACCTTCCACGAGGTCACCGGGGTCCTGACGTTCATTGTCGCCCTCTCTGCTGCTTATCTCGGCGTCAGGTTCTTGGCAAGGAACCTGACCACGGCAAAGCCGTAAGGGGCGCGTCATGAGACCGGGAACGAGCCTCATGGCGCCTGGGCCACAGTTGTGTTGGCGTGGCCCGCTCACAGATGATCGCGTTTTCCTGGTCTAGCGAGGAATCGAGCAATCCCGATGACGTGACTATTTGGGCAATGTCACATTTCACGTCGTGTCCTTGGTGGGATGGCGGCGTTTGCGGCGGCTGGCGGTGGCGCGCGAGCGCCCGACAAGGTGCTTGACCACTAAGCGTTGCGCCTGTTCAGGCGTGAGCTGGGGCAGGGGCAGGCTGGCTTTGAGCAGCTCGCGCACAGGGGCGGCCGAGCGCGCCGGCAAGCGCGCGACGCCGAGGGCAGCGGCGCGGGTCGGATCGGGCGGGGTCTGGTGCGCCCACTCCAGCTGGGTCTGAGCCACGAACCAGGCAGCGAGGATAGTCAGCGCTCGGTGCTGTTCCCAGGCCCGGTACTTCTGCGCCCCGAAGTCATCCCAGCCCCGGTCCGATTTGGCTTCCCGGTTGGCGCATTCAATGCCGTAGCGCCGGCATTTCAGCTCCGCCAGCCGTTCGAATGGGATGTCCGCCGGGGCATTGGAGAGGGCGTACCTGCGCTTCCGTTTGGCCCGCGTCGTCCCCTGTTGACCTCGATGCTGGCGAATGACTCACCACTCGGACGCCAGCTGTCCTGCCCCTACGGTCCTGCCCGTAGGGTCCTGCCCGTAGGGTCCAGACACGCCATCGCGCAAACGCGTCGGCCAACTGGCCGCGTTCAGCCTCGCGAGTCGGTGTCGGGCCAGGTGGCCACCTGGGAGGCCAGGACGGGTGGCGTCGCATCGAGCAGCCGCGGCTGGGTGAACGCGCGGCCCGTCATTTCGGGGGCTTTGGCAGGCCGGCCGAAGGCCGGTGGGGTCAGGTACAGTGGTGTCTCGGCTGGCGCCTGCGCCACAGAGCGCAGCCTGGCCGCGTCCCACTGGCCGCGTCCCACCGGCCGCGTCCCACCGGCCGCGTCCCACCGGGCGCGTCCCACCGGGCGCGTCCCACTGGGCGCGTCCCACTGGGCGCGCAGCCACCGACTGCGCCCATACACCTCATCGCAGCGCACGGCCTCGACGGGCAGGCCCGCTCCCCGCACGCGCTGGATCATCTGCCAGCCCAGCGCGATCGTCATCGCAAACTGGCGCGCGGGTGGAATGCCCAGGTGCTGGCGCCGCTTGGCCCGTTCCGGCGCAAACCCGTGTTCTGGCAAGAATACCTCGCCGTCAATCCACGTCCAGAAGCGCGCGGCCTCATTGGCCAGTGCCAAGAAGGCGCCGACTTGGCTGACCTCCACCTTGCCCAGTCGCCCCTTGTCTTGGCGTCCCGCGCCCGCTGTCTGAACGCCCGACTTGACATCCGCGCGCTCATCCAAGATCAGGACGTTGCCCTACTGCAGGACTGGGGGTGCGCCCACCTCAGCGCGGACCTGCTCCAGCACGCTCTGCGCCGACCACGGCGAGGACGACATGCCGTGCTGCACGCGTTGGCCATCCGTCTCGGGGCCTTCGATCCGCCGGGCCCTATTCGTGAAGGTCCGCTCGCCCGCCATGGTTCACTCTCCACGCCAGTAAGTCCAGGCCATCTCGCTGCTAGCGCGGGTCGTGGTCGTACAGCACGCGCGATAGCGGCCCCCTACCGAGCGCAAGCGCTCGGCCACTTCCTCTACCGTCTCCGTCTACCGTCTCCGTCTACCGTCTCCGTCTACCGTCTCCGTCTACCGTCTCCGTCGCCAAGCCCCAACGCGCCGGATCTTCAATCGCTGTGGGTGCGCCTGCTGCCATCGCATCGACCGCCTCCTGCCGCGTCCTCCACTCCTGTCCCTACCCTAGCACATCCCGCTCCTGGCCCTCTCCACCGTGCCTTCTGTGCTAATGTGACATTGCCCAACTATTCAGGCCGGACTTGCGGAGCAGGCGCAGGATGGGAGCGTGACGCCAGAAACCCGCATTACCCAACTCGAAGCCCTCGTAGAGCAGCAGCGCGAGGACATCGAGCGTCTACTGAGCGCCAACGCGGCGTTACGGGCACGGATCCAGGAGTTGGAGGCACGGCTGGCGAAAGACAGTCACAACAGCGGCAAACCGCCCTCGACTGACGGACTGGGGCGCAAGACGCGTAGCCTTCGGAAGAAGAGTGGCAAGAAGCTGGGGGACAGCTACGGCATGCCCTTGCCGAGCAGGAAACATGCCAGAATCGCTATGTCCTATTTTTGCTCGTATTGTGGTAGGACCCGTGATAGGAGTGCGCAATGTCGCGCTGCGAACGCTGCTTGCCCGGCAGGACTGGGTGAGCACGGGTGTCTTGTCAGAACGCCCTGAGGTGTCGGACGGTGAAGCCAAAGCGGCGCAGCGGCGACGCTACGCGGAGTTGCGGTGGAGTCCAGACACAAGCCTCCGTGCTTTCGCCGGGGGTCTCTGACAGAAGTATCTTGGCCGGGACTCTACTTCCGAGGAAGCGGGGGCGCCGGACGAACGCATCGTCATTATCGTGGCGCCAGAGCGTGTTATTTCCTTTCCATCCTGAACAGGCGCCGAGTCATCATGATGGCTGGAAGTCTGGGACATACGCGCCCTGGCGTTGGGAAGACAAGGCACGCCACGCCACTCCGGAGAAACAGGTGAACGATGGCGAACATTCTGGTCGTAGGGAGCGGCGCGCGTGAGCACGCGCTCGTCTGGAAGCTCGCGCAGAGTTCGCACAATCCCCGCATCTACGCCGCCCCTGGCAATCCAGGTATGGGCACACCACAGTCCGTTGGACCCGCGCCGACGGAATGCGCCCCGATCGCGGCGGATGATGGCGCCACGCTGCTACAGTTCGCGCGTGAACGAGAGATTGACCTCGTGATCGTGGGGCCGGAGGCGCCGCTCGCGCGGGGTCTGGCTGACGATCTGCGCGCCGCCGGGAGACGAGTTTTTGGGCCGGGACGCGCTGGCGCGCGACTTGAAGCGAGCAAAGCATTCGCTAAGGAAGTGATGGCGCGCGCCAATATTCCCACCGCCCACCACGTCACCTTTACCGACCTTGCCGCCGCGCGCGCATACGTCGAGCGGCGCGGCGCGCCCATCGTCGTCAAGGCCGACGGGCTGGCGGCGGGCAAGGGTGTCACCGTCGCTTTAACCCTGGAGGAGGCGCAGCAGGCGCTGGAAGACGCGATGGAGCGGCGCGTCTTCAGCGACGCTGGCGCCGTCGTGGTGATTGAAGATTATCTGGAGGGCGCCGAACTGAGCGTGATGGCGCTCCTCTCCGGCGAGACGTATCACTTGTTACCTCCCGCGCAAGATCACAAGCCCGCCTTCGACGGCGATCGCGGCCCCAATACCGGCGGGATGGGCGCAGTCGCCCCGGTTCCCTGGGTGGACGATCAACTCCTGGAAGTTGTCCAGCGGCGCATTTTCGATCCGCTTGTCGCCGAGTTGACACGCAGTGGTATCGACTATCGGGGCGTGCTGTACGCTGGGCTGATGATAACGCGCGACGGGCCGAAGGTCATCGAGTTCAATGTCCGCTTCGGTGATCCCGAGGCGCAGGTCATCTTGCCGCTGCTCGAAACTGACCTGCTCGACCTCTGCATGGCCGTCGCCAGCGGGACACCGGAGCGGGTGGCGCTTGCGCGTCGTCCGGGCTATGCAGTCGGCGTCACGTTAGCCTCGGAGGGCTATCCCGGCAGTTATGTTACCGGCCTGCCGATCACGCTGGACCCGGAAGGTTTGGCGCCGAAGACGCTGCTCTTCCACGCCGGAGTGCGAACGGAGGAGGGGCGACTGCTGACCGCTGGTGGCCGCGTCTTCACGATAGTTGGCCTTGGCGCCGACCTCGCCGCCGCGCGCAACCACGCGTACGCCGGGATCGAGCGCGCCAGCTTTCCCGGGATGCAGTATCGGCGCGACATTGGCCTGCGCCCACCGCCTTCGCTGTAGAGGACGCCACGCGCTGCGTGACCCAAACGTCCCAGACTACGTCGGTACCTCTGGAGCGCACTTTGCGACGCATGTCCGCTCCAACGTATCATCTGCTTAGGCGGAGTCGGCTCTCATCAGACGATAGCGACGATAGCGCTGACTCTTCCGAACCCGTATATGCCTGGGGATCTGGCCTGGGTGTCTCTACCCCGCGACCGCTTCTCACGCGTGAGAGAAAATCGTGGGACTATGGGTGAATACTGGACTCTGGCGCCAAGGTTCGCACTCGAGCGAAAAGAAGCGCTAAAGGGTCTGGGCGGTCGTGTGACGCGACCGCCGATTCCGACGCGGCAGTCACGCCCAATCGGGAAGTTTCACCTGTAGCGCATTCCAGCGTTCGCTTGGCCAGTCATCTGGCTGGGCGGCTGGAGCGCACATCAGGCGCCTTCCCAAGATTGGGCGTTTTGCATTGGTTTGCATTGGATGGAGGAGCGCATGGCGCGCCGGGTACTCATCCTTATGGGCAGTGATTCCGATCTGTCCGTCATGAAGGCGGCGTCCGACGCGCTCACGGAACTGGGTGTGGGCCATGACGTTCGAATCGCCTCCGCCCATCGCACACCCGAAAAGACCAGGGCGCTGGTTGAATCAGCCGCATCTGATGGCTACGGCGCGATCATCGCCGGAGCTGGCGCCGCCGCGCACCTGCCCGGCGTCGTCGCCAGCATGACGATGCTACCGGTGATCGGTGTGCCCATCGCGTCGGGCGCGCTGCACGGCATGGACGCGCTCTACGCCATCGTGCAGATGCCGCAGGGAATGCCCGTGGCGACGGTCGCGATTGACGGCGCGTACAACGCTGGATTGCTGGCGGCGCGGATCCTGGCGGTGGAGGATGCGGAGCTTGGCGAGCGCCTCGCCGCGTATCGCCACCAGCTGGCCGAGCGCGTCGAGGAGAAGGACCGCAGGCTCCAGGAGATGGGCATTGCGGCGTTTCTGGAAAAGCGCTGAGAGGCGCCACATGACTGGTAGAAGCGACATGCAGGGAGGAGAGCGGATGAACAAGCGCGCGATGCTCTACGAGGGCAAGGCCAAGCAGATCTACGCGACCGACGATCCAGAGCAGGTCATCGTAGTCTACAAGGACGACGCGACGGCCTTCAATGGGGCCAAGCGCGGGGCCATCACCGGCAAGGGCGCGCTCAATAACCGTATGACGGCGATTTTCTTCCAACTGCTCGAAAGCAAGGGTATCCGCACGCATTTTATCGAGGCGCTCTCCGACCGCGAGCAACTCGTGCGCAGGGTGAAGATTGTTCCCATCGAGGTCGTCGTGCGCAACATCGCCGCCGGATCGCTCTCGAAGCGCCTGGGCTTGCCTGAAGGCGAGGAGCTGGCGCGACCCATCGTCGAGTTGTACTACAAGGACGACGCGCTGGGCGATCCGCTCATCAACGAGGACCATATCGCCATCCTGCATCTGGCGACGCCGGAACAGGTAGGGCAAATCCGCGCCGAGGCGCTCGCCGTCAACGCGATCCTGCGCGCATATCTGGCGGAGCGGAGCGTCCTACTGGTGGACTTCAAGTTGGAGTTCGGAACCGACGCGCAGGGGAATCTGCTGCTGGCCGACGAGATCTCGCCCGACACCTGCCGCTTCTGGGACACCGACACGCGCCAAAAGTTGGACAAGGACCGCTTTCGCCAGGACCTCGGCGGCGTCGAGGAGGCCTATCAGGAGATGTTTCATCGTCTGGGAGGCGTCGCATGACCTTTCTGGCGCGCATCCAGATCACCCTCAAGCCCAGCGTGCTCGACCCGCAGGGCGCGGCGGTGACCAAGGCGCTCGGCGCGCTCGGCTTCGACGAGGTGAGCGACATCCGCGTCGGGCGCTATCTCGAAGCGCGCCTGACCGCACAGGATGAGGAGGCGGCGCGCCAGCGGGTCATCCAGATGTGTGACGCGCTGCTGGCGAATCTGATCATCGAGCGCTACGAGTTCTCGCTCGTTGAGGAGGCGTCATGAGGTTCGCCGTCGTTGTGTTTCCAGGTTCGAACTGCGACGAGGACGCAGCGCACGCGATCACGCGTGTCCTGGGCGCGCCCGTAGATCTGGTCTGGCATCAGACGGCCTCGCTGCACGGCTACGACGTCGTCATCATCCCTGGCGGCTTCGCCTACGGCGACTACCTGCGCGCGGGGGCCATCGCCCGCTTCTCGCCGGTCATGACGGCGGTGGCGGAGCATGCGGCGGCGGGCAAGCCGGTTCTGGGCATCTGCAATGGCTTCCAGATCCTGACCGAGGCGGGACTGTTGCCGGGGACGCTGCTGGCGAACGACTCGTTGCAATTCCGCTGCGAGATCGTCACTGCACGCGTCGAGACGACGGCGACCGCCTTCACCTGCGCATATCAGGAGGGGCAGGTGATTCGCCTGCCCATCGCGCACGGGCAGGGAGCGTATTACGCCGACGACGTGACGCTGGCCGAACTGCGCCGCCACGATCAGATCGTCTTCCGCTACGCCGATGAGAATCCGAACGGCTCGGCGGACAATATCGCCGGGATCGTCAATCGCCAGCGCAACGTGCTTGGCATGATGCCGCATCCGGAGCGTGCGGTTCACGAATTGCTGGGATCGACTGATGGCGCGCCGCTCTTTACCTCGCTACTGCGCTCCTGGGAACGGCAGGCGACGCATGGCGCATGAGACGGTGGACGAGATGACACAGAGCGCGCTCGCCGAGCCGTCGCCGGAGCAGATACGCGCACGGCGTCTCTACCGCGAGATGGGGCTGTGTGACGAGGAGTACGAGCGCATTTGTACGATCCTGGCCAGAGAGCCAAACCACGTCGAGACCGGCGTCTTCAGCGTGATGTGGTCCGAGCACTGTAGCTATAAAAGCTCGAAGCGCGTCCTGCGCCTGCTCTCCTCCGCCGGACACCCGCGCGTCTTGCAAGGGCCAGGCGAGAACGCAGGCGTGATCGACATCGGCGATGGGCTAGGGCTGGCCTTCAAGATGGAGAGCCACAATCATCCTTCGGCCATCGAGCCGTTTCAGGGCGCGGCCACCGGCGTCGGCGGCATTATCCGCGATGTCTTCACCATGGGCGCGCGGCCAATTGCTCTGCTGAACAGCCTGCGCTTCGGCCCGCTTGACAGCGAGCGCAATCGCTACCTCTTCGGTCATGCGGTGGCGGGGATCGCCGCGTATGGCAACTGCGTCGGTATCCCCACCCTCGGCGGCGAGGTCGTCTTCGATCCTGCCTATACCCACAACCCGCTCGTCAACGCGATGTGCGTCGGGCTGATGCGCCAGGGTCGTATCGCGCGCGGCGTCGCCTCCGGCGTTGGCAATCCACTGCTGCTCGTCGGCGCCAAGACCGGCCGCGATGGCATCCATGGCGCGACCTTCGCCTCGGTCGAGGACCCGCACAGCCGCGAACGCTCGGCGGTGCAGGTGGGCGATCCGTTCATGGAGAAGCTGCTGCTGGAGGCCTGCTTGGAGCTGCTGGATGCGGATGTGGTAGTGGGCATTCAGGACCTGGGCGCGGCGGGGCTGACTTCGTCGAGCGCCGAGATGGCCAGTCGGGCCGGCAGCGGCGTCGAGATTGACGTGGCGCTGGTCCCCTGCCGCGAGGCTGACATGAGCGCCTACGAGATCATGCTCTCGGAATCGCAGGAGCGCATGCTGGTAGTGGCGCGGCGCGGGCGCGAGGAGGAAGCGCAGGCGGTCTTCACCAAGTGGGGACTGGACGCGGTCGTCGTCGGCAGAGTTACCGACGAGAAGACGCTACGCATCCTGCGCGCTGGCGCGCTTGCCGCCGAGATGGCTGTAACCGCGCTGGTGGACGAGGCGCCGCTCTACGACCGACCCGCCGCGCGACCAGCCTATCTAGACGATCCGCAAATGATGAGCGCTGACGCCCTGCCGGACTCGCACAATCTGGCAGCCGACCTGCTGGACCTGCTAGCGCGCCCCACCGTCGCCAGCAAGGCCTGGGTCTACCGCCAGTACGACTCGATGGTGCGCGCCGCCACCGCGCTGCGGCCAGGAGGAGACGCCGCGGTCGTCGCGCTGCCTAGCCTCGATTGCGGCTTCCAGCGTGGCGTCGCTATGACGACAGATGGCAATGGGCGCTACGTCTACCTCGATCCGCGCACGGGCGGGATGCACGCGGTGGCGGAGGCCGCGCGCAACCTGACCTGCTCCGGCGCGCGCCCACTCGCCGTCACTGACTGCCTGAACTTCGGCAACCCCGAGAAGGCGGGCGTCTTCTACCAGTTCGTCGAGAGCGTGACCGGGATCGCTGAGGCGTGTCGCGCGCTCGACGTCCCAGTGGTGAGCGGCAACGTCAGCTTCTACAACGAGACGAACGGCGAGGATATCTTTCCCACACCGATCATCGGCATGGTGGGCGTCGCAGACAACCTGGATCACCTGACCACCATCGCGCTGAAGGAGAGCGGGAACATGCTCGCGCTCCTTGGCGCGGCCGCCGAAACACTCGGCGGGAGCGAGTACGCCGCGCTACGTGGTGGCCGCCCTCTCGGCCCCACGCCACCGATTGATCTGGACCTCGAGGCGCGCACGCAACTCGTCTGCCGCGAGGCGATACAGGCTGGATGGGTACGCGCGGCGCATGATGTCTCCGACGGCGGGCTGGCGGTGACGCTGTCGGAGATGTGTATCACGGGCGACCTGGGCGCGGACCTTACCTGGGAGATTGAAGGGCGCGCCGATCTGGCGCTCTTCGGCGAGGGGGGACCGCGCATCGTCGTCGAGGCGCGCGAGGCCGATCTCGCCGCGCTCGAACGTAGCGCGCGGGAGCGCAACGTGCCATTCATCACGCTTGGTCGGGTAAGCGAGCAGAAGACGCTGTCTATCCAGCTTGAACAGGCGCAGCGTCCTGAGACGCTTGAGTTGAGCGCGCCTATCGTGGCGCTCAGGGAGCCCTGGGAAGAGGCGATACCGTGGGCAATGCGCTAGAGAGCAAGGACAATTCTATGCCTGACGAGACGCTATTCCACGACTGGCATGAGGAGTGTGGCGTCTTCGGCGTCTGGAGCCATCGCGACGCGGCCCGCCTCGCCAACTACGCGCTCTATGCGCTCCAGCATCGCGGTCAGGAGAGCGCCGGCATCGCCGTGGTGGACGGCGCGATTATGCGCCATCATCGTGGCATGGGCCTCGTGAGTGAGGCGGTGACCGAGGCCGATCTCGCGGCGCTCACGGGGCAAGCCGCAATTGGGCACGTCCGCTACTCCACGACGGGGTCGAGCACGCTGGCGAACGCACAGCCGCTCGTCTTCGCCTTTCGCCAGGGCAATCTCGCGCTCGCGCACAACGGCAATCTCGTCAACGCGGCGCAGATTCGCGACCAGCTCGACGACAAGGGCAGCATCTTTCAATCCACCTCCGATACAGAGGTGGTGGCGCACCTCATCGCGCGAGGCGGCCACGAAGACTTCGTCGAGAACGTGCGCGCCAGCATGAAGACGATCGAGGGCGGCTACGCGATGGTTCTGCTGACCAACGACTGCCTCATTGCCTTGCGCGATCCTAATGGCCTGCGTCCAATGGCTCTAGGACAAGTCGATGGCGTCTACGTCGTCGCCTCGGAGACCTGCGCCTTCGACGCCATCGGCGCGACCTTCATGCGCGACATCGAGCCAGGTGAGATGGTCGTGATCGACCGCCACGGCCTGCGTTCGGAGCGGTACGCCACGGCCACGCGCAAGGCGCTCTGCGCGTTTGAGTACATCTACTTCGCGCGGCCAGATTCAGATATCGATGGCATCAACGTCCATATGGCGCGCAAGCGCCTGGGCCGCGCGCTAGCGCGCGCCTGCCCGGTGGAGGCCGATATGGTGACGGGGGTGCCGGATTCGAGCATCTCGGCGGCGATCGGCTTCGCCGAAGAGGCGGGTATCCCCTACGAGATCGGGTTGGTGAAGAACCGCTACGTCGGGCGCACCTTCATCCAGCCGACGCAAGAGCAGCGGCAGCAGGGCGTGCGGCTGAAGCTCAACGCTGTGCGCAAAGTAGTGGAGGGCAAGCGCGTCGTGATCGTAGACGATTCCATCGTGCGCGGCACAACCAGCGCTCGCCTGATTGATTTGGTGCGGGGGGCGGGCGCGACCGAGGCGCACATGCGCATCAGCTCACCGCCTGTGACGCATCCTTGCTATTATGGCATCGATACGAGCGACCGCACGAAGCTGATCGCGGCGAACCAGAGTGTCGCCGAGATCCAGAAACGCATCGGCGCCGACTCACTGGCCTATCTGACAGAAGAGCAGATGCTCGCCGCCTTTGACGTAACGGACGTCAATGCGCATCCGTTCTGCAACGCCTGCTTTACGGGACGCTATCCCACCCGACTCCCCGCCGAGCCACGCGCGCTCGTGGGAACCTCGGTCGCGATCAGGGCGAGCAGGAATGGACGCGAGTGAATTGAGAGGGCCATGAGTGAGGCGTACCGCGAGGCCGGCGTGGACATCGCCGCTGGAGACGAGGCAACGGCGCGCTACCGGGCGCACACGACTCGCGCCTGGCGGCCCGAAGCGCTGACGGCGCTGGGCGGTTTCGGAGGCGCCTTTGCGCTGCCCGTTGATCGCTATCCAGATCCAGTGCTCGTTTCTGGGACGGACGGCGTCGGTACCAAGTTGAAGATCGCCTTCACGCTAGGGCGTCACGATACCATCGGCGTCGACTGCGTCGCGATGTGCGTCAACGACATCTCGGTGATGGGCGCCGAGCCGCTCTTTTTCCTCGACTATCTAGCCATGGGCAGGCTTGACCCGGTGGTCGCCGAGCAGGTGGTACGCGGCGTGGCGGATGGCTGCGCGCAGGCGGGCTGCGCGCTCATTGGTGGCGAGACCGCCGAGATGCCAGGAATGTATCACGATGGTGAGTACGACCTGGCGGGTTTTGCCGTTGGCGTGGTACAGCGCGAACGGCTGGTTGACGGCTCGGCTATTGCCGATGGCGATGTCGTGGTCGGCCTAGCGTCGTCGGGGCTACACTCGAATGGCTTCTCGCTCGTGCGCAAGCTCATCCAGGACGGCGGAATCGCGCTCGACGCGCCTGCCCCAGGCGGCGCGGGAGACCGAACACTCGGCGAGGACCTCTTGACGCCGACGCGCATCTACTCCTCGACGGCGCTGGCGCTCTGCCAGGAGTTTCCCGTACACGGCATGGCCCACATCACTGGCGGCGGGCTTACAGAAAACGTGCCGCGTATCCTGCATGGGCGCTGGGATGTCACGCTCGACTTGGGATCCTGGAGGACGCCGCCCATCTTCCCATGGCTGGCGCGACTCGGTGATCTTGGCGACGACGACCTCTTTCGCGTCTTCAATATGGGCGTCGGCTTCACGGTGATCATTCCTGCGGAGGTGGCTGACAGCGTCGTCGCGCGCGCCAATAACCTGGGCGAGAGCGCCGCGCGTATCGGCGTCGTGCGCCCAGGCGCTGGTCAGGTACATCGACAGGGAAGCTGGTGGGACGTACGACTATGACGTCTTTCGCGGTCTTCGCCTCTGGCTACGGCTCGAACCTCGAGCGCTTCATCGAGGAGACGCGCGCCCAGGACGATCTGGCGCGGCTCGCGCTTGTCGTCTCCGACCGGCTCACCTGTCGCGCGGTGACGCTGGCGCGGCAAGCGCACATTCCCGTCTTCGCCTTCGATCCGCGCGCCTATCCCGACAAAGCGGCGTTCGAGCGCGAGATACTGCGCAAGCTGCGCGTCCATAAAGTACGCTGGATCGCGCTGGCGGGCTACATGCGTCTCATCGGACCCACCCTGCTCAAGCCATACCGGGATCGTATCCTCAACGTACATCCTTCGCTCCTGCCGGTCTTTCCTGGCAAAGACGCGGTTGGGCAGGCGTTGCGCGCGGGCGCGCGCATGACAGGCGTCACCATCCACTACGTCGATGAGGGCATGGATACGGGGCTGACGATCGCGCAGGCGCGTGTGCCCATTGATACTGGCGACACCCTGGAATCCCTGAGTGAACGTATCCATGCGGTAGAGCATCGCCTCTACCCTGCCGTCGCGCTGAACCTGATTCGCGAAGATGGATGCCTCGCGCCTGGACAGGCATGTCTCCCTCGCACGTGACGCGACCTAGCCCAGCAATCAATTTTAGAGATAGGCTGTGACACTGGTGGCAGCGAGGGAATCCCATCATCAGCCACTACCGCACGATCTCCGCTCACATCGATCGCGCCATCAGCAACGCATCCGATGGCAGGGACAGTCGCTGCTAGCCGCGTTGGGCAAGTGCTCGGTGGCACGGACTCGCGTCGGGCCCTGGCAGGGGTTGACCACCGCAACCGGTCGGTTGGCGACACCCAGGTCCGCCACCAAGGGTTTCCTCCGAAAATAGCCTTACCGCTCAGGTAAAGGGGTGGCTATTTTCATCCGCATCTGCGGCAGGCACTGCCACGTGGCTTGGTGTCAACAGGCGACAAGACCACCATCGTGGCAAACGTCGCTGGCACGAGTTTGCTCGCTGGCCATGCAAACATCGCCGCCGTCTTGCGACACCACGCTCTCTTCCCGGTTGAGGGTCCTGCCTTGCTCGATATCTGACGAGCCTGAAAAGCCCCATTTGTCCATGCGCTGCCCTTGCTTGACGAGCGTGGCGGCATGTGGGTACCCTCTTGTCTGTGTTGCGCCTTTCATGTGATGCACGTCGCGTCATCTGGAGTGCGCTCCGTGCGCCCTGGAGACGCGTTCTACATGCGTATGCCGACGACCACCCCAGCCATGCGGCGACGCCTGGCGTCGCTGCTCGCGCTCCTGCTGCTGGTGCCGCTGGCGCTCAGCGCCTGCAGCGTGGCAGACATCCTCCCAGACGGGGCTCCTGGCGGCACGCCGGTCCGCGGTGTTTGTCCGAAAGAGAGCGCCTCCAGCGGGTTCGGCGGTCGGGTCTACACGCCGCGCCAGATGCGCATCGCCTACGGCGTCGAGTCGCTGTGCCAGCAAGGATACACGGGCAAGGGCCAGACCGTCATCCTGATCGAATCCTTCGGCAGCCCCACGATTCAGGCGGATCTGGACGCCTACAGCCAGCGCTTCAACCTGCCGCTGACTACGGTGGATGTGCGCGCGCCGCTTAGCGCGACACCCGCCCGCGGGACCGAGGATGCAGATGGCTGGGCAGTGGAGACGACGCTGGATGTCGAGACGGTCCACGCCATCGCGCCAGAGGCCAAGATTGTGGTTCTCACCAGCCCCGTCGCCGAGACGCAGGGTGTCGAGGGCCTGCCCGAATTTCGCATGCTCCAGCAGTATGCCGTGGACCATCACGGGGGCAACATCGTCTCCCAGAGCTACGGCGCCTCAGAGCTGAGTCTGAACAACGCCGAGGGCCGCGACGAGCTGCGGCGGTGGAACGACTTCTATCAGAGGGCCACCACCCTACAGGGGATGACCTTCATCGCCAGCTCAGGCGACGGCGGCGCCACCAACTACGCCAGCGCGGAGGACGAGCGTACGCGCCAGCTCGCGAGCGTCCCCACCACCAGCTTCCCGGCGAATAGCCCCTCTGTCCTGACGGTGGGCGGGACGGTGCTCTCCATCAGCGGGGCGACCCTCCAAGATGTGCAGGAGTCGGCCTGGCCAAAGAGTGGTGGTGGATTCAGCACGTTCCACCCAGAGCCCTCCTACCAACAGCTCCTGCCTGCCTCGGCGCAGAGCCAACTGCAGAACCGCCGTGGCGCGCCCGATGTCGCGGCCAGCGCCGACCCCCGTGCGGGCCTCGTCATCCACTACCACGGCAACTACCGCGTGATTGGCGGGACCAGTGCGAGTGCGCCGCTCTGGGCTGGGCTGATTGCCATTGCCAACCAGATGGCGGGTCACCCACTCGGCTTCGTCAACCCGGCGATCTACCAGATCGGCGCGTCAGACAAAGCGGCGCAGGACTTCCGCGACATCACGAGCGGCAACAACAGTTGGGCGGGTGTGCCGGGCTACGACGCGGTCGCTGGCTGGGACCCCGTGACGGGCTTCGGTTCCCCCATCGCGGAGAAGTTGTTGCCCGATCTCATCGCCGCGAGCGCGCCGGCGCAGGGGCGAAGAATAGGGTCAGGCCAAAGCAAACAGGCGCTCTGATTTCACCTGGACACGTTCAGAGGAGTATGTCAAGATGCTTGCACGGTGCGCCCACGCAAGGCGTCTACCCGGCGCGCCGTGGTCTTGTGGCTGTGCAGCCGAGGACGGCGGCACGGACAGGTCAGGATGCTGTCTGCGTCCTTATTACATCGAGGCCGAGCAGCGCATCGAGACGCTCGGCCGGCAGCTGCGGCGCGAGTGGGAGGTGGCGCCGCTCGCGGAGGAATGGGAGAACGCGGTCGGGGAGCGGCTAGGGCAGGCCTGGGCGCGGATGCGGAGCCGTCCCGCTAGCGCAGGCGCCTATGTCCAGGAGCGGCTGTTCCGCTGAGCTGCATGCCTGCTAGTCCCTGAAGAGCGGCAGCCCCCAGCGCCACCCGAAGAGATGAGCCGACGCGGCGGATAGATGTAGTGGCCCTGTGTCAGTCGACTACCTACAGTTGGGGACCGGAGGCGGAGATGACCCATTCAACACAGACCGCTCTGGCCTGGCAAGGCATCAATCACACCGCCTTAGTCGCTGGTTGGTCAAGTAGGCGCATCACGTGAGAGGGAGCGAGCGACGTGGGCGAGGAGCGCGGCCATCGCGGAGCTGCGACGCGCTGGTGACGTGGGTAGTGAGGTGGACACCGCGCGCCAGGCGGCGCTTGCGACCGCCGGGAAGCACGATGGGGAGGAGGATCGGCATGGCGCGCGGGCGCAGAGGACCGCAACCGCCACATTCTCTTCGACCGCCGCGGGGCGTGTCACAGGCAGCGCGGATCCATCAGCGCGGATCCATCAGCGCGGATCCATCAGCGCGGATCCATCAGCGCGGATCCATCAGCGCGGATCCATCAGCGCGGATCCATCACGATGTGCGCGAGACGCCCCGAGGACTGCTGGCTCTGGGGGGCCTCTGGCTGCCGTCCCATCAGGCGGGCTATCTGGTGTTCGACGATCACCAGCGGCTGGCGAACGACGATCGCATGGAAGCTCGCGCATGGACCCATCCCGCCACGGCATCGCGTGGTGCGCATGTGCGTCCAGCCGCGCTGTGCAAAACGGACGCACCGCGCTGTCGCGCCGCATCGAGCGACTCCCCGCGCAGACGCATGTCGAGGGCGTCAGGGGGGGTCAGGGGGGGTCAGGCGACGAGGTTGTCTTGGCGACCGATTGGTGAGGGTCACCCGATCCCTCCTGCGGATCCCTCCTGCGGATCCCTCCTGCGGATCCCTCCTGCGGATCCCTCCTGCGGATCCCTCCTGCGGATCCCTCCTATGGCGATGTTGTAGCCAAGACCTCTTTTCAGCTGTCCAGGGTACCAGGAGTCTCTGCCAGTGGGCGCCACAGCGACGAGCGCTTCGTCGGCCTATACCCCCTCAGACGCCCATCATGGCAGAGGGAGCGCAGGAGCCCGCACTATCCACAGCGCGGCTTGTCAAAAGAGACGGTCACGCCAGACGCGCTGGCGCTGAGATGCGCGACTTCGTGAAAGCGCAACGTGGAGCCATCAGACCCGACACCGCGTACGGACAAGGTCGCAGTCTCCGTCCCGTTGTGCAGATTGTCATTGTCGCCAAACCACGAGGCGAAGTGGCCGCTGTAGCTAGGCTGGGTGGCGACATCATCGGGCGTAAACACGAAGTCGCCGGTCATGGTGCCGGTGACCCAGAAGGTACCAGCGCCCTGCCCGGAGGTCAGCTCGGTCGCGTGGAAGACCCCATTGTAGGTCAACGTGAGGGTGCCTGGGACCCCCGTGCAGGGATTGTCGCTGGGAAAGCTGTCGGTGGCGTTGTGGAAGGTTTGTGTGAATGAGACTGCCCCAGCCCCAGCCGCGGAGGCAGTGACGTTGGTGACCAGGAGCAGCGCTACCGCAGCGACTGCGGCGGCGGCGGCAGACAGGATCGCGCGTTTCCATTGACGCATGGCGAGACTTCTTTCTGTATGGTTCATCACTCATGTCCACTCGTAGACAGACGAAGCGCCCATCTCCTACTCAAGCCTACGGCGCCCGCGTTACGAGCGCGTTACGACCAGCGTGATGGACCGGTAACCATTTTGCGCCCATCGTGTGAGTCTGCGCCTCGGCGCTTCGTGTTGCATACCCGGTCGCGCGACAGTGCGTACACGGGGTCATGTTGATCCGCTCGCGGGCCGCTGGCGGAAGACGCGTCGCCCAGCGGTCGCTTGAACCACTCCCGTGGCAGACCGAACAGGTGGTTGGGGAGCTCACCCAGCCCGATCCATTGCACGCCGTGCACGTCTCGTCCTCCGTCACGCTGATCCTCCGTGCACAACGGCGCGCCTCTGCTGGCTTCCTGCCAGGCGCGTCATGACAACGTCCTCCCCGCGACCACACGCCGCGGGTGCGCCTCGTGGCGCCCACCCACTGCGCCGGATGCGAGGCGATAGGCAGCCGCGGTGGTTAGATGACGCGGTAGGTAGCCGGGTCCATCCCCAGGTCGCGTAACGCCTGTTCGAGGAGACGACAGTCGGCGCGCGCGTTGATGGCGTAGCCATGACTCGTTGCCCGTGGTTGTCCCAGGCTGTTGGTCGTCCGAGCGCGGAGGACGGCGTACAAGATGCCAGACGTCGTGACGTCCACATCAATCACCGCCGTCGTCCCGTCCGCGCCCGCGTACTGCAGACGTTTGTCAGCGGGCAGCGCATGAAGCGCGTCGTACAGGTTCATCTGCTCCCTCACGGTTGTCTGGGTCGCTCTCTGTGAGCCAACGGTGGGCACCTGTGTGGCCCGGAAACGTTATCTGCATTTGATTGTTATCGCACAAACCCGCATAAATTCAGGGGCCGGCGCGGGGAGACGCCCCGCTCACGCACCTTTGCATACACCGCCACTGCCTCGTCGTGGCCACCATGTGGCCACCAGCACCTGGTAGGGCAGTGTTGTCCGCTGAACGTACCGCATGAGATGGCTCCCCGTCAACGTTCACCCACAACATCCGTGGTGGCGTCCATGCTGGTGGCGTCAGCCATGCGGGTGACGTCAGCGCCCTCGGCATCGCGCCAGTGCGGAGCGCTGGCTCTTGGTTGCCACTGGGGAGCGGCGCGTACCTCACGTAAGCGTGAGGTGAGGTCGGCAAGGTCATTGCCAGTGAGCAGGTCTGTCTGCTCGACGTCCCACAACACGTAGTCATAGAGGGTCTGCCGCTGGCGGGTAATGCGGTCGATTGGCACACCGGCCGCCTGTGCGAGGCTGTCCGCTCCGAGCTCCGTCGCCTGCGCGAGCAAGAGGAGTTGCAGCGGCTGGGGCTGCCGATCGGTGGTGAGCCAGCCAAAGAGGGTCGAGCGATCCACGCCCACGCGGCTCGCCAGGAGCGCCACTGGCAGCGGCGGCCGTTGCGCCCACATCCACTCGACCAAGAGCGCGCCCAGCGGGGTACACCGCTCCAGCGACGGCCACGGCACGGTCGGACCTGTCTTGCCACGCGGCATACGGCGCCTCTTTCTGTTCGTCTCGTCTGTTCAGCTTGCTTCTTCACCAGGAATGCCTGCGCGCACCATACAGCTGCACACGCGCCAAAGCAGGCGTCACCATGATCATACCGCAGGCGCGTAGAGACGGGCGAGGTACCACGACCACGTTCCTGGCCCGATCGGCGCACCCGCCGGTTACATTGCGCGTGTGCAATGGGGAGAGCGCGCGGCGCGGACAGACCGATGACAGGTCTGATCTGCGCCACTCAATCATGAGTGCGCATCAGAAAGTAGATGTCGTCATAGTGAACCACGCCACACGCATCATCCGATGTACGCCGGTCAGGTTGCGTACACACCATCATGCGCGTACACAAAAACGATTATGTCAAGATATGTCTCGCGCGCAAATGCTGGTTTGCGCTCAAGATACATAACAAGTCGTCAACCCCGCAGGGCGGGCTGGTCGACCAGTGAATGTTTCCTATAAGAAACACTTGTCGGCGTGTCGGGGTCGTAGTCGAGACGTCGGCTGATATATGTATCTTGAGCGCAAACGCCAGTTTGCGTCAAGGATATAGGTGGACATAAAAAGCCGCTGCCTACAATACGATGAAATGTTGTGTCTGCTGGAGATCGAGTCGGGCGGCGCGAATTACACTGGCGGCCGAGTTGAGGTGGGGCGCGTGACTGCCTGCGCGCGACGGAAGACGCCTGTGCATGTGACTACCATAAGTAGGACATAGGCATAGCGCCTTTCGCACTTGGACATAGCGCCGAGAATACCAGCGACGAACCCTCATCTATCCGCAGATAATCTGGAGTAGTCGGTTCCGCATGATTCACGAACGGCGCGAGAACTCCCGGCAGAAGGCAACCACCCCGCTGGGATTGGTGCGCAAGGATAGTCATCAGCGCCTACCTGGTAGCGCCCATAGGCGCCGGAATGGTGTACGGCCGATGGCAACGTGTCGCGGCAACGTGTCGCGGCAACGTGTCGCGGCAGCGGCGCCTACAGGTATCGTCGCGCTCGTGGCCACCATCGCATTCCCGCGCTTCTGGACATCTTCTCAAGAGTGGCGAGTTGCGGTCAGTACAAGAGAGGACCCTCCCATGAGCGATCCGACGCACGCTGGAATGGCGACCGAGGTAAATGGTGTGGTAAGCCAATCTAGTCCGTTTTCGGTGGAGACAACGTTGGAACGCCTGCGGGCATCTATCCAGAGTCACCAGCTCACGATCTTCGCGCAGATTAACCATAGTGACGAGGCTAATCGCGTCGGCCTCACCATGCAGGATGCGCATGTGCTCATCTTTGGCAACCCGCACGCCGGCACGCCGCTGATGATCGCGTCTCCGCTCCTCGCATTAGAACTGCCGCTCAAGGCGCTGATCTGGCAAGACACTGAGAGCCAAGTCTGGGTGAACTATGACAGCACCGACTACCTAGCGAGTCGCTTTGCGATCCCCATGGAGCTGGTCAAAAACATCGCCGGAATTGACGGCGTGATCGCCAGCGCGCTTGAGGGCTGATCGTCGAGAGTGCGAATGCAAAGACGAACGACACGCTGCGCGATCACCAGGCCAACGAGCGCACGCTGCTGGCGTGGTCGGCGCCAGCATTGCCATCGTCGACCTGGGTTTCATTGTGGCGCGCTTCTCGAGTGGCGCGCTTCTCGAGTGGCGCGCTTCTCGAGTGGCGCGCTTCGCGATAGGCGGGAAGCCAGTGACGGGTCTCTCGACTGCATTTGACGCGGCGCTGATGCTCTGCGGAGGTGGGCTGCTGACTGTGGCGCTCCGATACTACCGCGCATTGGCGAGGCCATTCAGCGACAAGACTTTCACTGGTCAGCGAAGGTAGGAGTCGCGCTCGCCGCAGTGTGGGAGCCATGCCCAATTATCGTGTGCGGCTACGTGGTGCTCGCGCCTTGATGGGGGAGGTCATAAAAGGAAGCGCCGGACATCCTGCGCATGCAGCGCGCTGGGCAAGCCTGGCGTCTTCCCCGCCGCTCGCTGGGCTTTCGCCTGGCGCGCCGCCCTTCAGGCACGGGAACCACAGGCGATCCCAATGGGCTCAGGACGGGGCCGCAGCGAGTTTCTCACGTAGTTGACGCAGTGTTGTCTGCAAGTATTCCGGCATCACCTTGACATCGGCGAGCACCGGCATGAAATTCGTGTCGCCTATCCAGCGCGGGACGATATGGAAGTGAATATGGTCCGCGATCCCTGCTCCCGCCGCCGCGCCCTGATTGATCCCCATGTTATATCCTTGCGGGTTCAGCGCCGCCTGGAGCGCCCCCAGGCAGCGCTGAGTCGTGAGCATGATATCGGTGAGCGTCGCCGCATCCAGATCACAGAGGCTTGGCGCATGCTGGTACGGCGCGATCATCAGATGCCCATTGTTGTAGGGATAGAGGTTGAGCAAGGCGAAGCAGTACTCGCTCCGAAGCAGGATCAGGTTCTCGTCATCGCGATGCTCGGCGGCCTTCACACAGAAAATACATCCTGCAGGTCGCGCGCCATCATCCTGGATATACGCCATCCGCCAGGGCGCCCAGAGTTGGCGCATCACGTGACCTCCCACCATCGTCGCGCGCGTTAGTGACCAAGTGTGAAGCTATAGAAGCCGACGAGGAAAAACAGTAAGAAGAGCACCCCGCCGAGCAGCAGCAAAGGTGTCAGCGGCACGCCAGACTCAGACTCCCCCTTCGCCACCTCGCGTACTTCCACCGCGTTCTGGTACGATGCTGGTGTCGCGCGCAACGAGACCGCCTCGCCAACCGGTCGCGAAGGAAGACGCAGCCGTGGCGCGACGCCAAATGGCGCATCGGCGAGCGCGTCTTGGGTCTCTCCGCTCTCCGGCGGCAGCACCTCTGTGCCCCCCCTCCGTGGACCGGGTCCGGCGCGCGCTACCCGCTCGAGCATCGAGCGCCCGCTCGCAACCGTTGGCTCGGTTGACCACGCGGCCGATTCGGTCATCGCCCTGAACGCTTTGATCGCCGCCGGCGTGTCCCGTGACACCGTCGCGCGCGCCGCCGTAAACCCGTCCGCGAGGCGCTCCAGTTCAATTGCAAGCTCAGCCATGCTGGTCACCGGCGCGAGATCGGAATGACCGAAAACGCGCCCCAGTAGCATCGTGAGAGAGTCTGGCGTATCCGCGCGAACGGCGCGCTCTAGGCGCGGCTCTTCGCCTGGCGTCGGCTCCGTTGTCATGAGCCAGAGCAGATAGCCGAGAGCTGCTACATCCTCAGCCTGCGCCGTCAGTGGGCTAGTGTCAGCCTGATCCTGAGAGACTGTTTGCGCAAGATTGGCGCGCATACGTGCAAAGTAGACCCGATCGGCAGGGACGCAAAAGTTATTCAGCCGTACGACGGCATGACGGTCGATCAGCACGGCGGCAGGCGTCAGATCGCCGTGCGCAACCTCACGCGCATGCGCATAACTGACGGCGAGCGCGATCTGCCGCGCGATATCGACAGCGCGCTCGATCGGGAGACCAGTCGCCACATAATGTTCAAGCGACCGCGCGGCCACATACTCCTGCACCAGGTACAGCGATTCCCCCTGCTCAATCGCGTCATAGAGACAGACGACAGACGAGTGCGCGAAGGATGATGCGCGGCGCAGCGCGTCGTGATAGGCCTGCGCGTAGGCGGGCGGAACCACCTTGACGACGACCGGGCGACGCAGTGTCAGGTCCTGCCCGCGATAGATGATGCAGACGGAGCCTTCGCCCAGGCGTTCAGCCAATTGGTAACGCTCGGCGAGCTTCAAGCCCTGCCGTTGTCCACTCGTTTGCGCCGTCACTACCGCCTGCCACCCTCTCAGTCGCGAGCGTGCGCCACACGGCATTCCTTGTATTCTGGCGCGACAAGCGCCTCAGCCAGCGTGGCTAGATGGCATTATGCCACGGATGCGCGCGCTACGCTACCCGATGAACGAGCCATCACGGGCGCAGCCGCGCCGCGAGTAGACCAGCGCCGGTAAGCGCCGCCATCGGCTCCATCTGCCCCAACACGACCGCTGGCGGGTCCGCGCCACCCGCCAGGAGCGCCCGCAGACGCTCGTTTACCATGTCGAGATAGAGGGGAGCCGCCAGGGCGAGGGCTCCACCAATGATGATGACGCCAGGATCGAGCATCAGGACCAGTGGGCCCAACGCGCGGGCGAGCGCGTCACTCGCGTCCTCGATCACGGCTCGCGCGGCAGGATCCCCCTGCGTCGCCAGCGCGACCACCTGCGCGGCGGTCATCGCCTCGGCCCGCCCCCCGCTCACACGCAGCATCGCCGCTGTACTCTCATCGGAGGCTGAGGCGCGTCCAATCATCGCGCGCACGATCGCCTGCGCCGAAGCTACCACACCGAGACGCCCAAACGCCCCAGTCTCTCCTGTGGGCCAACGATCCAGCGTCCCCGCCATGCCATGCGCCCCTCTGAGTATCTGGTCGTGCTCGATCAAGCACGCCGTGACCCCGCGCGCCGGGAGGAGGTAGAGCATGGAGCCATAACCACGTCCGGACCCTCGCTCGATTTCCGCGACCGCCGCCGCCTCAGTAAGCGTCGCGAGCGAGACAGTACGCCGCAAACGCCGGGCAAGCGCATCACGCAACGCTGCGCCATGCCATCCTGGCGCATGCCGCAGCGCGAGAACGCGCTCCCGCGAAGCGTCCAGATCGGCCTCCAGCGCGCAACACACGGCGACGCCATCTGCGTCATCCACGTGCGCTTCCGCCTCGATTTCGCGGACGAGGCGCTCGATCACGACACTGGTCCTGTCTGGTTCGAGCGGCGTCTCCTCGCGTGTACGCCAGATGCGCTCTGGCGCCATATCCAGCGCTGTGGCTGAGAAACGTGTCGCGCTCTGCGCGACCACGACGCCAATTGCCAGAGTCATAGGCATGTGCCCTTCGCGCACCGAACACTCCACCCTGCGCAGACGTACTCCCTGACTCGGATGGTCGGCGCATCTCTCCTATGTTATTCTATGCCCGACTATGAGGGCCATGTCGTGCGCGGTTCGCGGGGAATCCTCATCGTCAGCATTTCATCAGAGGTGATAATGCATGCGTATCGCAATTAACGCGGAGTTGTTGTCTGAGCCGCACTCGGGTACTGGCAGATATATCTTCAACCTACTACGTGCCCTGGGGCGACTTGATCCGTCTGTCAAGTATCACATCCTGTCCGCACATGAATTATCCGAACGCCCGGAGACACCCCCAAGCATGCTCTGGGAGACGGTACCTATGTCCAGGCTGGCGATGCAACGTCCGGGTCTGGAGAAGCTTATCTGGGAGCAAAGAACCTTCCCAAGAGCCGCGCGTGACGCCGAGACAGATCTTATGCATGTTCCATACTTTGCGCCACCGTTTCGTACATACGACCTGCCCACAATAGTCACAATCCACGACGTAATCCCCCAGCGGTTAGCTTCCTACCGCGCCTCTGCGACAAAACAAGCATATAGTCGAATCGTGAGCCGCGCAGCTCGCCATGCTACCGCCATTATCGCCATTTCACATCATTGCAAGCAGGATATCATCGGCGCCCTTGGTGTTCCCACAGACCGGGTTGTCGTCATATACGAAGCGGCAGACCCGCGACTACGCCCCGCGCCGTACGACGAGCAACAGAAACTACGAGACAAGTTCGGATTGCACGGTCCATTTATCTTGAATGTCGGCGGGATAGATGTTCGCAAGAATATTGCTGGTCTCATCCAGGCGTTTGCCGAGGTGTATCGCCAGTTCGGGAATCCCAGCCTACGGCTCTTCATCGCTGGCAATCCTGCCAAACTGGGCAGTGACGTAATTTTTCCTGACTGGCGACCCTTAGCGGTACAACTTGGTGTCGCAGACAAACTGATCTGTTTGCCCGTCGATGAGACCGATCTGCCGACGATCTACAGCGCGGCGGACTGTTTCGCTTTTACTTCACTCTATGAAGGGTTTGGCCTGACTCCGCTGGAAGCTATGGCGTGTGGCGCTGCGGTTGTCTGCTCAAATAAGACCTCGCTTCCCGAAGTCGTCGGCGATGCGGGACTGCTGGTAGATCCCCTCGACATTCGAGCGCTCAGCGCCGCGATGCTTCAAGTCCTCACCACACCCGAAACCGCCAGTGAGTTGCGCGCGCGCGGATTGGCTCGATCCCGGTTGTTCACTTGGGAACGCACGGCGTCTGAGACACGTGAAGTCTATGACAAAGTCATCTCGTCTGACGCGCAAAAGCGGACCTGAACCCCATCTTCTCATGTTGGAGGCGTGCGGTGGCGACTTATGAAGATCTTGACGAGTTACCGGGCGAGATGCGCCAGGCGCTGGCCGAGCGTGGTATCGCCGCGACTGACGAGGTGAGCCTGCGGGTTGAGCTAGAGCAGCGCCTGCCGGCCTATACGCTCTACCGTCTCACCCCTGCCGCCGCACGGCGATGGAAGTGCCGGTATCGTCTGATGTTCGGCAATACCTACCTTGACTGCCAGACGGTTCCGGAGGCGTATGCCCGCGCGTTGCTCCTGGCTGCGTCGGGCGCTGCCGAATGATCGCCCTGCTACACGACGACGACCATGTCGATTTGAAATAAAGTGTGCCATCGGAGACGCTGTCAGGCCAGTATTTCTGCCATCGCGTTTCGAATAAAGTTTGCCATTTCATGCATTCTCTGACCATTCCAGCTCCTATTTGAAT
>Ga0070706_100001227_pt1 | contig 27427 bp, 26 predicted proteins | sample KBSK5501metaG_FD_65476 | JGI IMG/M metagenome (GOLD analysis project Ga0070706, IMG submission 65476) | Corn, switchgrass and miscanthus rhizosphere microbial communities from Kellogg Biological Station, Michigan, USA - KBS K5-50-1 metaG | ecosystem: Host-associated > Plants > Roots >... | reverse complement strand
GGGGGAGAGGCGGGAGTAGGCCGGGCGCCGGTCTCGTCCCGCCTCTCCCCCGGCGGCTGCGCCCATCGGACTCTCGCCCCAGGCACGACCCCACAACGAAAGAATTCACACCGCCGCGCGGCACGGATGCCGCACGGCGGCGAGCGGAGGGTGCGGGACCAGTAACACGCACCCTCAGTTTGACATCCTCGCAGATAGAAAGGTGGTGAAGGTGATGGCGTGGCTCATGGTGGCTCCAGACGAGCGTCACCACATCAACAGATCGCGGTTACGGCATTGGGGGCTGGATATCCTGCCAGCGCTGAGCTGGGACGAAACGCGACAGATGGCCGACATTCGTCGTCGCGATGACGACCGGGTCGCCCTGCTGCGCGAGGAGCAAGGCCTGGGCAGCCAGGATCACATCGCCGTCGAGTGCGAGATCGGGCGCGGTTGGCTGTCCCCGCTGGCGAGCCTGCGCCCAGAAGTCGGCCGCCTGCAGCATCGCCGCCGTGGTAATGGGCACATACTCCAGCGTCGTCTTGGCCCGGTCGAGATGGGCAATGCCGCGGAGCCGACCCGCACGGAGCAATTCGCGCCGGACCTCATAATCGGCAATCTCCGGGACCGCCACACGCATGCCGCCGGCGAGCAGCGCCCCAAGCCACTGCCGGCACCGTTGGTTCTCGGTGGTCGCGCGCGGATTGGTGATCATCCCGAGCGGACCCGCATCTAGCAGCACAATCACAGGATCACAGGATCACGGCTCACGGGAACAAGGGGCGCTGTCCAGGACGATCCTCGTCGAGGGCGCGTTTGAGGAACTCCCAGGTCTCGCGCTGCTCCTCGGGATCTTCCTGGTCCCACTCGCGCAGCATCTCGAGGGCGGCTTGGTTGCGGCGGATCTGCTCCTGACGGCGATCCTCGTCGCGACGATCCGGCTCTGCGGTGGGCTGTTGCATAGGCGCCTCCCTTCTTCAGCCCTCAGCATAGCACCCCCTCGGCCCATAGGCAACGTGATGGGGCCGGGGTGTTGAGCACCCTTCAACAGCGGACTGTTAAGCAAACAGGAGGAAGACAGATGGACCCAACCATCGTGGGCGCGAACATCGACACCTGGCTTCTCAACGTCAAAGGCGCGTTGCCCGAGGGGCTGGCCGACCAGCTCGACCGTCTGAAAGCCGCCAGCCAGGAGGCGGACGAGGACGTGCCGACGCCCTGGATGTTCGACGGCCAAACGCTGTTCATCAAGGCGCACGGCAGCGGGCGGCAGTGGCGCTGGATCCTGCACTGTCCCGCGCTGCACCTGGACATCGGGCGCGGCACGCTCAACCACATCGTCGGCAAGGTCCGGCTCGCCTCGGCCTTCCTGTGGGAGCAGGGGCTAGATGGCGCTCTCGCCAAGACCTTCGACTTCCTGGCGACGCTCTACGGCGAGGGCATCACGCTGCAGGTGAGCGAGGTCCACCTGTGCGCCGACGTCGCCGGCTGGGAGCTCTCCCTCGAGGATGCACAGGCCTTCATCACGCGCGGCCACAACCGGACGACGCACCTCGACAACCACGATGGTGATCGGGATCGGGTCGCCGCGGGCGCGGAGGACGACGTCGTCGCGCCGCGGTTCGCGCTGCACATGTCGGGGCGGCGCTGTACGGGCTACGAGTTCAGCACAGGGGCGGCCCACAGCTGCTGCATCTATGACAAGACCAAGGAGATCGCCGTCTCGCGCAAGGACTGGATGCGCGCCGTCTGGACGCGCAACGGCTGGGATGGAGAATCGCAAGTGACGCGGGTGGAGTTCCGTTACAAGCGCGAGGCTCTGCGCGAGCTGGGGGTTGAGGAGGCCTACGACTTCCTTGACCACATTTCCGGCCTGTGGGCCTACTCCAGCCTGCAGTGGCTGCGCCACACGATCCCGACCGATGACACCAACCGCGGGCGGTGGCAGGAATCGCCCTTCTGGGTGGCTGTGCAAACCGCCGACTTCTTCGGTGCGGGCACACCCGCGATCCGCGAGCGCAAGCACGCGGGCGACCTGAAGCTGATCTGCCAGATGCTGGCAGGCTGCACGACGACGGCCGCGGCCTACCTTTCGGGCCAGCTGCCGGACTGGGACGACGGGGCGAACTTCCTGAGTTGGTTCTACGACTGGATGGCCGCCTACCTCCAGCAGAAGGGGCTGACCTTCGAAGAGGTGCGGCACGGCAAGCGCCTACGACTGGGCGTGGTGGTCGCCGACGCTGAACAGGCGGCTTGAGAAACGAGAGGAAACGACGATGCGCAAGCGGATGAACACGGTTCCTGAGATCACGCCCGACATGAAAGCATTGATTAGTGTCGAGGAGGCGGCAGCCATGCTGAGTCTGGGACGGACGCTGGTCTACCAGCTGGTGATGCGTGGCGAACTGCGCAGCATCAAGGTCGGGCGCACGCGACGGATTGTAGCGTTCTCACTGCGGGAGTACATCGGCCGCCAGATGGCTCAAGCAAGCTAGCAAGAAGGAAACACGTGTATGGCTAGCAAGCGTGGGAACAACGAAGGCAGCATTTCTAGACGTGCGGATGGCTTGTGGGAGGCGCGGATCACAGTGCCGGATGGCAGGCGTAAGAGCCTGTATGCCAAGACCCGCCAGGAGGCTGCACGCAAGCTGGCAGAGGCCATCCGCGATCGCGACAAAGGGTTGCCAGTCGTCACTGATCGTCAAACCGTAGAGCAGTATTTTCTGAGTTGGCTCAGCGTCATGCGGGCAAAGATACATCGCAGCACATGGAGAAAGTATGAGACCTATGTGCGCCTTCACATCCTGCCCACGCTGGGCAAGGTCACTCTTGTCAGATTGACAGCGCAACAGCTGCAAGACCTCTATGCGCGCAAGCTGGCAAAGGGGCTGGGCAGGACCAGTGTTCGACATGTGCACGCCGTCATTCACAGGGCACTGGATGCGGCGGTCCGGCTCGAGCTGGTGCAGCGCAATGTGAGCGACTTGGTGGATCCACCGAGTAGGGATCGTCCCGAAATGGCGGTCCTCTCGCCGGCGCAGGCGCGGGGGCTCTTGGAAGCCGCGAGTGGCGATCGCTTCGAAGCGCTCTATGTCCTGGCGCTCACGACCGGCATGCGGGAGGGAGAGTTGCTTGCGCTGCGCTGGCAGGATGCGGATCTAGACGGCGGAACGCTGCAGGTGCGGGCCACACTGCAGCACACACAGACAGGCTTCGTGTTCTCCGAGCCCAAAACTGCGCACTCGCGGCGCCGTATTGCCTTGCCAACCATCGCCGTGCACGCACTGCGTCGACATCATACGCTCCAAGCGGCAGAGAAGCTCGCACTCGGCCCTGTATGGCAGGGCGAGTACGATCTGGTTTTTCCCAGCGTGACTGGCGGACCGATGGATGACAGCCATTTCCGACGGCGGGAGTTTGCCACACTGCTCAGAAGAGCTAAGCTGCCACACGTGCGATTCCATGACCTGCGTCACACGGCGGCAACGCTACTGTTTACACAGCGTGTCAATGCCAAGGTCGTCAGTGAGATGCTTGGCCATTCTGGCATCGCCATCACGCTGGGACTATATGGACACGTCACGCCGCCCATGCAGCAAGCGGCGGCGGACGCGATGGACAGCGTCTTCGAGCAGAAGGGGCTGGTTGAAGACAGCGGAAAGGGAGACGGAACAGACGAAACAGGTGTCCGCACACATTGACCCTCCCCACGGCTACAGCCGGGGATTCCTGGGCTGCTCACGGCGGACCAGACATGCCAAACGGGCGCTGTGACCGGCTAACACGAGCATTGAGAGCGTGTTTGGCAATGGCCTGATGCCGCTGGTGATCGCTCCTGGCACACCCAGCCTATCTGGCAAGCAGATCTGGCATGCGAAATGCGTGCGCTAGCTGGGGCCGCGCGAGTGCGCGGCCGGAGCTGGAGAGGCAGAAGGCCGCCTCGAGAGGAGTACCATGAATCCTCATGAGCCCGCGCGACCCACAGAGTATCGCCGCGACGTCGTGCAGAAAGATGCGGCCTCGCCCGCATTCGGCATCGCCTGGATCGTCTACGTCGTCCTCGGTCTCGGCGTCGGGCTGATTATCATCCGCGTTCTCCTGAAGGCCCTGGCGGCGAATACGGGTGCGGCGTTCACTGGCTTCGTCTACGGGATTACCGATCCGCTGGTGGCACCGTTCCAGGGGATCTTCGCCACGCGACAGGCAGGCACCGGGAGCGTGTTCGAGTTCTCCTCAGTCGTCGCCATAGTTGTGTATGCGCTCGTGGCGTGGGCGATCGTCCGCCTAGCAGCACTCGCGAGCCGGAGGCGCACGACGACCACCTACTAGCAGCTGATGGGTGCATCCGGCAAGGATGCCGCCGGTTCACAGCGGCTTCAGGCCGCTCTTCCTGCTGGGACCCGGCACGACCTGGGTCGGCGCTTGAAAGGTCCCAATCAGTGCCAGCCATACATCGCATATCGGTTGCGCTTCCTTGTGCTTCTGCACTTGTCGCGCACCTACAAGCCTCAGATACCGTCTTGAACGTCAAGTCCTGGGCATTCCGCTTGCTCTTCTGGGTACGCGCGACAACCGGTTGGCCTCGTTTCCGTCTCACCTCGGCGACATGCATCACGGCGTACTGTGATCGAGGGGAACACCACTGCGGCGCGGTTGCACAGACCCCAGGCTCATGTGCATACTGATCGGCGCGGGCGAGCCCCGCCGCTCCGTGCGCTGCGCACGGAGCACACAGTACCCAGTAGGTCGACGTCAACGACCGGACACAAGAGAGGAAGCGAAGTATGCACGCGCGCGTCACGACGGTGCAGCTGCGGCCGGACACGCTGGACGCCTCGATCGGCCTCTACCAACAGGAGATCCTGCCGGTCATCACCGCCCAGTCCGGCTACCAGGGCGTCTACCTCTTCACGGATCGGGCTACCGGCAACGGGGTCTCCATCACGCTCTGGACCTCAGAGGCCGACGCACAGGCCTACGAGAGCAGTGGCACCTATCGCCAGCTCGTCGCCAAGTTGGCCCCCAACTTCGCGGCGCCCCCGACGCTAGCGACCTACGACGTCTCGGTGAAGGGGTAAGGGGTAAGACGGCGCTGGGAGGAGCGACCTGCGGGCCCTGCTAGGCGTGAGCCGGTAGGGCCCGTTGCGTATTGGCGTCCTCGTCCGTCGCCACCTAGGGACGCAGATGACATTCCGTTCCCATCATCCCCTCCCGATAGTGACCCCAGTCAACGTCCCGCGCACGCTCGTTGACCATGTGGGCGAGTTACTGTGCAATGTCGCGTACATGGATAACGTCGAGCTTAGCGCCGATTTCTATACACATTGATGCAATAGAGGGCGGCACCGAAGATGTTCAGCAAGAGAAAGGCGAACGTCCAGGTTTGCTTGTCGTCCGCAGACAAATCGTCATTGGTGATCATATCCCGGTACATCCAGCCCCAAAAGGCCAAACTCACAAGCAACACACCCAGTGGACCGATGAGCTGAGCTGGAGAGAAAGTCCCATGCGGGGCGAACATCGGACGCTCCTTTCTCTGGTCGGATATCTGGTCGGACTTGGACGTCAGTACCGCACGCCTTGGTCAGTCTAGCATCATCCCCGCCTACCTGCACCTGCATACTGAGAGCTTGGATATCGCCCCTCGCTCCACCAGCGTGCATTCCCACAGGCCCTGCGGTAGCGGGGCAGTCTACTAAACGGCGAGCAAGCGCGCCCTTCCTCCTCAGGACTGACGTCCGGGGTCTTGTGGCGGAGAGCAATAAAGGTGGTCAACCTGCTATGCCCGCAGACCTCACCTCCATACCCGCGTCGGTCGCTCTGTCGCCGAAGCGGAAGACAGGAGGGAATGCTGACGGGCATCGAAAGACGGGTTGGCGTAGTAATTGGCGTAGTCCGCACGAAAATATCATGTCGGGGACGGTACACGAGAAACCACAGGCCAGCATACCCGCATGAATTCAGGAGTCGAGCGGACGCCCTCTCCAGAGACAACAAAATGGGCCTGGAGGCAGCATCCCTCCAGGCCCCGAGACTCGCGACGGTCGCGCGCTACTTCTTGGCGGCCTTCGCGGTGGTCTTCGTGCCGGCCACGGCGTCGTTCAACTCCTTGCCCGGCGTAAACTTGACACGCTTGCGGGCTGGCACGTTGATCTTCGCGCGCGTCTGCGGATTCACCCGCACGCTCGGCGCCGTGTCCTTCACCGAGAAGACACCGAAGCCGACCAGACGCACTGAGTCGCCCGCCTCGAGCGTCTCGCGGATCGTTTCGAGCGTCGCGTTGACGAACTCCGTGCTCTCCTTGGCGCTCTTATTCGCCTTCGTCGCCACTCGCTTGATCAGATCCTGCCTACCGACTGGCATGTGTTTGCCTCCTCCTGGCGGTGCAACCGCCACCCCCGGCGGTCGCCATCCACCACTATCCAGCACGCTGCAGCGCGGCGTCGCGCCGCCGCTCCAGCACACCCGCGCGCCCACTCGCCCTGCGCGAGCCGGCACGCCTCTCTGGCTGACAACCGCCGCCGGTTGTGCGAACCGCCGGCATGCGAGCGTCCCGATCGAGCTCGAAATACGCTCGCCAGCCACCAAGCCCCGAAATATTCAGGACTCGTGCCCTATCATACACAATCCGCGCAAAAAAGTGCAAATCGGCCCAACTGCCCCATTCAAGAAGTACTATAGTCCTGGTAACCCGCATTCCGCCAGCGATCCCGACGACTGAACGGTAATCTGCGCCTACCGTGCTCGCTCGCGCGCTCTACCTGCCTCATAGGCGCACTTGTAGATGTGTCGCTCGTCAATTGCATGGGCTTGTGCGTATGCCTGGTCAGGCGAGCCGCCGCTCGGCGGAGATGCGCTACTGGCACTGGGGTAGATGCCGTGCCTATCTGGCGCGCCTCCTACAGGTACCGCGACCACAGGGATACCTTCCCCCTCGTTCTGCCTGGCTCCGCCACAAGCGGAAATGGTTCCTCAAACAGGAGCGCAGATGTTCGCCCTGGCCAGCCGCCCAACGCCGCGATAGCCACCGCCGTCCAGTTGACGGAGAGGTGGCAGCGCGTGGAGGATTTCCTATGCGCAAGCGCTCTAAGCGCAAGCGGCGCAGCTGTGTGTGTGCAAACCACACAAGCGCGGCTGGGATACGCGCTGGAAGCCTAAAGAGGCGGCGCAGCTCAAGCGGTTCGAGCGCGACCGCCAACACGGCTGGCGCGGTGACTACGCCTGGCCCGCGACGGCCGCCGCGGCGATGGCTCGTGCCCCTGCCCACCGTGCTACAATGCTTGCGTGTGCCAGGGCGGCAGCCTCAGCGCGACCCAGCCCCGGCGCGGCGCGCGGCAATGGAGCCACGCCCTGGGAACGGCTTTCCCAGTAGTTGCTTGCAGGAGGTCCCCACCCTATGGCTACACGCGTCGGCATCAACGGCTTCGGGCGCATCGGACGCCAAACCCTCAAGGCGACGTTGGAGCGGCACCTCGGCGATATCGAGGTGGTCGCCGTCAACGACATCACCGACACCGAGACCAACGCGCACCTGTTCCGCTACGACACGACCTACGGCCGCTTCAACGGCACCGTCGAGGTCGTCGACAACGATATCGTTATCAACGGCCAGCGCATCAAGGTGTTCGCCCAGAAAGAGCCCGGTCAGATCCCCTGGGGCGAGGTCGGTGCGCAGATCGTCATCGAGAGCACCGGCTTCTTCACGGACGGCGCCAAGGCCAGTGCGCACCTGCACAATACCGTCAAGAAGGTGATTATCTCTGCCCCGGCCACCAACGAAGACATTACGGTCGTGCTGGGTGTCAACGAAGGCAAATACGACCCCGCCAGGCACAACATCGTCTCCAATGCCTCGTGCACCACCAACTGCCTGGCCCCCGCCGCCAAAGTCATCAACGACACCTTCGGCATCGACAAGGGCATGATGACCACCGTCCACTCCTATACCAACGACCAGCGCATTCTCGACGTCGTCCATAAGGATCTGCGCCGCGCCCGCGCCGCCGCCGCCAATATCATCCCCACGAGCACCGGCGCCGCCCGCGCGCTCGCGCTCGTCATCCCCGAGCTGAAGGGACGCTTCGACGGCTTCTCGCTGCGGGTGCCGACCATCACCGTCTCGGTGGTGGACTTCGTGGCAACCTTGCGCTCGCCCGCCAGCAAAGAGGCCGTAAACGACGCATTCAAGCAGGCCGAAGCGGGCGCGATGCAGGGCATTCTCGGCTTCACCGATGAGCCGCTGGTCTCCTCGGATTTCCGGGGCGACTCGCGCTCCTCGATCATCGACGGCCTGTCCACCATGATGATCGGCGACAACTTCCTGAAGGTCGTCTCGTGGTACGACAACGAGTGGGGCTATTCCTGCCGCGTCTCCGATCTGGCGAGCTTCATCGCCGAAAGGCTGTAGGTCATGCGCAAAGCCACCGTGCGCGACATTGACGTGCGGGGCAAGCGAGTGCTGGAGCGCGTGGACTTCAACGTGCCGCTCGACGAGCACGGGCGCATCACGGACGACACGCGCATCCGCGCCACACTGCCCACCATCCGCTATCTGCTCGACCACGGTGCCGCCGTCGTGCTCATGAGCCACCTCGGCCGCCCCAAGGGCACGGCCAATCCCGCATTCAGTCTGCGGCCGGTGGCCACACGGCTGAGCGAGCTCCTGGGGATGCCGGTCGCGCTGGCGCCGGACTGCGTTGGCGCGGAGACCGAGCACATGGCGCGCGCCCTGCAGCCGGGGCAGGTGCTGCTGCTCGAAAATCTGCGCTTCCATCCCGAGGAGGAGGCCAATGACCCAGCGTTCGCCCGCCAGCTGGCAGTGCTGGGCGAGGTCTATGTCAACGACGCCTTCGGCACGGCGCACCGCGCCCACGCCAGCACGGAGGGCGTCGCGCACTATCTGCCCGCCGTCGCCGGCTTGCTGATGGAGAAGGAGCTGACCTTTCTGGGCGGCGCCCTCGAGCATCCCAAGCGGCCGTTCGTGGCGATCTCCGGCGGCGCCAAGGTGTCGGACAAGATCAGCGTGCTGGAGCGGCTGATCGAGCTGGCAGACGCGATCCTCGTCGGCGGTGGCATGGCCAACACGTTCTTCAAGGCCAACGGGCTCTTCGTGGGCGATTCGCTGGTGGAGGACGACAAGCTGGACGCGGCCAGGCGCCTCATGGAGCAGGCGCGGGCGGCCGGCAAGCGTTTCGTGCTGCCGGTGGATGTCGCGGTCGGCGAGAAGTTCGCGCCGGACGCCGAGCGAACGCTCACCAGTCCCGATCAGGTCCCGGAGGGCTGGCGCATTCTGGATGTCGGACCACAGACCATCGCGATCTTTGGTGAGGTGCTGGCCGACGCTGAGACGATTCTCTGGAACGGCACGCTGGGTGTGGCGGAGTTTCCGGCCTTCGCGCGGGGCACTAACGCGCTGATCGGCCTGCTGGCGGAGCGCACCGAGCAGGGCGCCGTCACCATCGTGGGAGGCGGCGACTCGGCGGCGGCGGTGGAGCAGGCCGGCGCGGCGGCGAAGATGACGCATGTCTCGACGGGCGGCGGCGCCTCGCTGGAGTTCCTGGAGGGGTGCGAGCTGCCAGGTGTGGCGGCGCTGCGCGAGGCCGGCGCGGCGGCAGGCAGCGAAGGGAGCGGCGCATGAGCGGGCCAGGTGTGCCAGTGCTGGGGCGGGTGCCCATCGTGGCGGGCAACTGGAAGATGTACTACGGGCCGACAGAGGGCCGCGAGTTCGTCGAGTCCATCGTCGGTGATCTGGTGGCCATCCCCACGGTCGAGGTGGTGCTCTGCCCGCCGGCCATCACGATACCGGCGGTGCATACCGTCACCTCCGCGACGCACCTGCAGCTCGGCGCGCAGAACATGTTCTTCGAGGACCGCGGCGCCTTCACCGGCGAGATCTCGCCGCTGATGTTGGTTGGGTTGTGCACGTACGTCATCCTGGGCCACTCCGAGCGGCGCACCTACTTTGGCGAGACCGACGCGCTGGTGAATCGCAAGGCGCTGGCGGCGTTCGTGCATGGGCTGCGGCCGATCGTCTGCGTGGGCGAGCGGCTGGAGCAGCGCGACGCCAACCTGACGGAGCGTGTCATCACCGATCAGGTGCGCGCCGGCCTCCTCGGCTTGCCGGCGGAGCGACTTGGCGAGCTCGTGGTGGCCTACGAGCCGATCTGGGCCATTGGCACGGGGCGCGCGGCGACGGCGCAGGACGCCGCAGACGTGGTGGCGATCATTCGCGCGCTCCTGGCAGAGATGTATGGGCGTGAGGCGGCGGCGCGCGTGCGCGTGCTGTACGGCGGCAGCGTCACCGCGACCAATGCTGGCGAGTTCGCTGCCGTGCCGGACATCGATGGCTCGCTGGTGGGCGGCGCCAGCTTGAAGGCCGACTTCATCGCGATTGTGCGCGCGACGGCGCAGGCGAAGGGTGTCGGGTAGCGGCACCCTCGTCTGGTGCGCTTCACCCTCGTATTAACCGATCTCCCATTGGCTCGCCGGTTTCTCCGGCGGCCGCTGCGCGCCGCGCTTCGCCCGCCGGACAGCGCACAGTGCCGCGTGGACCGCGGACCTCTGTGTGCCCGTCCGCCATGGCGCCATGCGCGCTCGTCCAGCATCACCTCCCAGGCCGCCGCGAGCGCCGCATACCGATCCCACGTGGGTGCGCGCGGCACGCACGTGCCGGCGCACGGGAACACGGCGGGCTGCGGTCCTGCCCTGTCGCGTCCGCCAACACCCCAGGTCACATCGGTATCACGCCGCGAGACGCTCTGCCTGCTCGATAACCAGGCGTCGTGGCTCGCACGTGCACGTCCTGGCGTTCTCTGCCGCCGGTACACGCGCATCCTGCCTCCGCGCCGGCCCTGCCCACCAGCTGCATCGTAGCCATAGCAGCGTGCCTGGACCAGGCGCCATCCATCCCCACAGGCACCTGCGAACGCGTCCGAGTAATCCGGGCAGACATGACTTCTCGGCCAAAGGACGGCGATCCCTATAATTCCGCCGACATACTACTGGCACGGCTCATGACACAAACGTACTTCGATAGAAGGGAGAGTTGTCCTGCATGAGTGAGTATCAACGATACGAATTCATGACCAACGATCGGCCTCTGACACAGGCGCAGCTCGAGGCAGTCAACGGCCTGTCCAGCCATATCGAGACGTCTTCCACCCATGCGCTCGTCGAATATGACTGGGGCGACTTCAAGCACGACCCCATCGCCGTGCTCCATGAGTTCTTCGACGGCTTCCTCTACTGGGCCAACTGGGGCGCGCCACGGCTGGCATTCCGCTTCCCGCATGGCATTCTGCCCGCCGATCTCCTCACCGGCTACGATCTAGACGATCTCGTCACCTTCACCCGGCACACTGATCATGACATCCTCGACATCCACTTCGCCGAACTGGAAGCACCCGATGAGTGGGTTGACTATGAGCTGGGCTCGCTGATCGCCATGCGCGACGAGCTGATAGAGGGTGATCTGCGCGCGCTGTATATCGTCTGGTTGGCCGCCCAACGCATGAGAAAGGGCGCTGACGAAGATCGAGACGACGACGAAGAGGAGTACGAGATTGATGTGCCGCGCGTGCCGCCGGGGCTCGGCACGCTGACGTCGGCCCAGCAGGCGCTGGCGGACCTGTTGCAGGTGCCGCGTGAGCTACTGATCGCCGCGGCGCGGCATAGCCGCGCGCCCACGGAGTCGCCTGACGATGATGTTGCGACCTGGGTCAAGATGTTGCCACTGGACCGCAGCACCGAGTATCTCGTACGGCTGGCGCACAACGAGCCAGGCCTGGCCCGCCGGCTGGTGACCGAGCTGCTCGACTTGCGCAAGGACCGGTCTCCCGTGACGCCAACCGGCGAGCGCGTCACTTACTCCTTCCTGCTGGCCGAAAGCACCGCTATTAGGGACCAGATGGAGCGGGAGAAGCGCGAGCAGGAGCGCCTGGCGCGCCAGCGTCATATCCAAGAAGTGCACGACCACCAAAACGACTACTGGCGCCAGGTCGATGCGGCCGTGGCGCGCGGCTCGGGTCCAGGCTATGACGAAGCCATTCAGCTACTGGTCGAGCTGCGCGCGGTCGCCGATCAATTCAATGAGACCCAGGCGTTTCAGGAGCGTTTCCGGTCCTGGGTCGAGCATCACCTGCGCCGCCCCGCCTTTGTCAAGCGCTTGCGGGATCGCACGTTCCCCCTGCCAGATACCCAGCAGAGTCGGTAAGGCGCCAGAGCCTGTTCTACAAGATTGGCTCGTAAGCGTCACGTCTCACGCATCCAGCTCGTCGGGATGGTCTTGGCGCGAGCGACAGGCTGCGCTGGGGATCCCTTCATGCCCTCATCCCTGCGTTCTGTCCGCGCGAGACGCACGCCGAGGCGCGCCTGGGCGCGCGTCTGTCAACGGTCCGGTTGAAACCTGCCACACTGCCGCGTCTAGCTCGTCCGCAACCCGGCGCGCATCGTCGTCGCCGATGAACATATGGAACTGCCCCGCAACGCCCATGCGGTAGTTGAGCATGATGATCTCGCGCCCCGTAGCGGCGAACCGTGAGGTCCCGACGTAGATCGGTCCAGCGTCACCATGCCCTTTCGTCCGCAGCAGCCCGGCGAGTGTAGTGGCAGCGACCGGTTCCAGATAGAGGTCGAACCGGCCAGGGAAGCTCTGATAATACAAATTCACATAACGCACATTGTTGCTGGTTGCCAGCGACGCCCGTAGTTGCCCAAGCGCCATCAGCAGATCGCGGGGATTCTCGCTCAGTCGCTCCACGAGCCTTCTCCTTCATGCGCGCTCCTTCATGCGCGTTCGCTGCTCCCTCTCTCTGCTCTCAGGGTACCTATGAATGCCCGTTTGTGTCAAGATGTGCCAGCTTGTCTGCTGCGAGCGACGGACCGGCGCGGTCGGCGCGGAGAGGGCTCGGCGGTGTTGGAGCGGAGCGGGGACCGCGCGGAAACGGGCGCGGCTCGCTCGTGCAAGGTCTCATCCAGCGAGTCAGTATCGTCGGCACTGTCGCCGATAAGGCGCTGGGGGCAGGTCGTCTACGCATCGGAAGTCAAAGGTGGCGGTGACGAGCCCAACCCTGTGAGGCACAGCCAAGGAAGCAGGTCACGCATACGTGCAGGACGCCGTCACCCCTCGTAGATGCGCTCGCCGCGGTGCAACCGCAGCGCGATCGAGTACGTCTGCCCCTGCGCGCGGGCAGTGGGAGCATGTGCGGCGAGGTAGCGCGCCGCCGCGATCAACATGTGCGCCGCCGCGGGCGTGCCGCGCAGCAGCGCGTACTGGCGGAACGCGATCTCGGTGGTCTGGATCGTGTGGAAGTCGCGGTCTTCGCGCAGCAGCGCCTTGCCCAGCGTCGCCAGCAGCAGCGCGTCGTCCCCGTCCGCCGCCAGATACGCCGCCACCAGCGCGCCCGCCTCGTTCACCTGCTGCTGGCGATCTAGCAGCGGCAACAACCCCGCCAGCAGCGCGGCGGGGCGCGCGCCATCCGGCCCGGGCGCCGACAGTGGCGCCGGCGGCGTGTTGAGGAAGCGGTCGAGATAGACGCTCATCGCCGCATCGAAGGCGCCACGCAGCAGCGCCAGCGCCGCCCCATCGGCGTCCGCCGCGCTGGCGACCCGGCGCAACCCCATCTGTACGGCATGCGCGAAGGTGAGCGTATGCAGCGTCGTATCCCAATCGCCGAACTCGTTGCTAGTGTGGAAGCGTGCGATGCGCAGCCCCGCCGCATAGGTGACGGCGCTGGCGAGCTCTTCCGCAGAGGCCCCCGCCCGCAGCGCGTCCAGCAGCGCCTCCACATTGCCCGCCGGGTCGTCTTCGAGCAGCTTGTGGGCGAGTGGTACGCGGCCGGCCCATGCGCCGCGCTGCGCGGCGCCGTCCGCCAGCGCCGCCTCCAGGCGCGGGAACGCGGCTTCCAGCAGCGCGACGAGGTCCACCGGATGCCGCCAGGCGTTGCTCTCCTCCTGCCGGCTGCCCTGCGCGATGCCCCGCACGACGCTGCTGAGCACCGCCTCCGCCAGCTCCGTCTCCCAGCCCGTGATGTCCAGTGCCTCGAAGGCCTTATTGGTGAAGTCGAGCGCGTGGCCGATCTGGATGTAGCGATAATCGGTCGCGGCGGCGAAGAGCATCGCGGCCACATCCGCAGCCCCCGCCCCGGAGCGCACCGCGCTGACCACGACCCGCTCCGCCCCCTCGTCATCGCGCACGGCGATGAACTGGCGTAGCCAGCGTGTCATCGTAGCGAGGTCGGGCGCCGTGCCGGGCAGCGGCTGCAACACGAAGCGCGGCGCGGAGCCAGAGGTCTCGCGCGAGATGGCGTCCAGCCCGTGGTAGAGGGCGCGCGGGCGGTCCGCCGGCTCCAGCTGCGGCAGCAGATTGGCGAGCGCCGTGTGCATGGTCAGCCCCTGCCCCCAGCCGAGCGCGCGATGGCGCACGCCGTAGTCGAGGCCGATACGGAACGGCTCGTGTGGGTCACCGCCGCCGTTTGCGAGCGCGATGGCGCTCTTGGCGAGCACGAGCCGCACGTCCTGTTCCAGGCCGTCGCGCAGCCGCTGACGATAGTAGGCGCGGGTGTCGCGCTGTGGCGCGGTATCCACCCAGATCTCGTCGCCACGCAGCTCGACCGGGAACACCTGCACGTCGTCGGCGAACTGGTCGAAGGTGCCGCCGGTGCGCAGGTCGAAGCGCGCCGCGTGCCAGTGGCAGGTGAGAATGCCGTCGCGGCAGGTGCCGCGATCCAGCGGGAAACCCATGTGTGGGCAGCGATTGTCCAGCGCATAGACCTGCGCGCCCGCACGCCAGAGCACAAGCGTCCGCCCGTCCACATGGACGGTCTTGCAATCAGTTTCGTTGAGATCGGCGATCGTGGCGGCGCGCTGCCAGCGCGGCGCCGATGTCGCCGTCGCGGCCGGGGATGCGGGCGTCGTGGATGAACGGTGCGTCGTGGCCATAGCGGCGCCTCCTTCGCGGGCGATGCGCGGTGCTCGCGCTGCTGCCATTGTACCCGCTCCGGTTGACGAGGGAACTGGCCGTGAGGACAGGGTTGTCAGCCTTGCGACGGCTACGGACGCACAATGAAGGTGGCGGTCGTGGTCACCGTCTGGCCGTTCCATGTCGCGGTGACGCGGGCCACCGCCGGCCCGGCGCAACGCGTCTGCACCTTCCAGCGCCAGGTGTAGTTCCCATTCGCATCGGCATGCGCGGTCCCACCCAGACCACTAGCTTTCCTGCCGTCGCAATACGTTACGGTGATGGTCAGGGCGGCGCCGGAGTGCGTGTGGGCGCAGACCAGGCCGAGGCCATTTTGCATTCCGGAGGCGCAGGTAATGGCGAGCGTCAGCGCAGCGGGCGGTGGGGCTGGTGTGGGCTGCGGGCGCGGCGTAGGCGTAGGTGTGGGGACGCGCGTGGGCACAGGCGTAGCGGTGGGCAGAGCGGTCGCGGTCGCAGCTGGAGTGGGGAGAATGTGCGGCAACAGCTGAGTCAGCTCGTTGTGCGGCCCGGATTTCGCGGGCGGCACGTGCGCACCACCTCCGAACGCCGCCGCGACGATCAAGCTGAACAGGCAGGCGAGCGCCAGGCCAACACCGGCGAACCGCCGCCGTCCCATACGTGGCAGGCGTAGCGTGGGCTGCGAGCGAGCGATGCCACGCGCCGCCGGCAGCCAGATAGGCTCCAGCGCGGCGCGCCCATGCTGGGCAGCGCGACGCAGAGCCGATCCCGCCGGCGCCAGTATCGGCGCCAGCCGAGCGACCTGGCGGCGCAGCGCGTGCGTTGCCGGCGTTGCCCGCTCGATCAGCGCACTGATGCTGGCCAGCAAGGCGGTGAGCAGCCGCAGCAGCGCGATGCTGGCTATGGCCAGCAAGGCGGCGGCGCCCGCCAGCAGGACGGCCACGTGCGATGGCTGGGCTTCCGCGTACGGGCCGGTGGGTGAGAGAGCTGGGATCGCCGCCGGCTGAGGTGGCCCGCTGTTGGCTACGATGCGGATCGCCGGGGCCGGCTCCACGTCGGCCGGGGCCAGGGCAATCAGCTCGACATCCGCCTCGCCCCCCAGCGCCATCTCCGCGGCCAGCTCGCGTAGCTCCTGCAGCGAGTAGTGGTAGCCGAGTATGGCGGCGGCGCGCTGCGCGTCGTGCGGCAGCAGCCAGTCTGCATGAAGCTCGCGGCCATCCCGTGTGCGGAAGGCGAGCCCAAGCGTCACGCCGTGGCCCGGGCAGACGCTGAGGCCGGCGATCTCGCCGCGCGCGGTGCTCCAGCGCGGCCTGCTCACCACTGGCACACGCGGCGCCACGAAGAGCTCGCCATCGGTAATCGTCAGCCGGCCTTGCCGGCAGTTCGCGCGCATGAGTGTCTCGTTTGCCATGCTTCCGCCCGCCCTTTCACTTCGGGCCGTCGCACCACCGCACCTTATTACGTACAGCGGGTCCGCTTGGCAACACTTTCTGTGCCCGAAGATGGCTTGGGGGAAAGATTGGCCGCCGCGTGCGCGCAGCGGCTCCGCACCGGCCTGCTACAAATCGCGCGCGTACACCCACATGGCGCCTTCGCCTTCGCTCGCGTAACCCGCGCCGTCCATGGCGTCGCGCAGGATGAGCAGGTCGGGCAAAAAGAGCTGTATTGTGGCCAGACCACGTTCCGCCGCCAGCGCGCGCAGCGTCAGCGCGAGGCGGCCGATGCCGTCTGCCATGCCATCCAGGTAGCGCACCTCGAGCCGGCCAGGCTCGCCGGGATCATCACGCTGGTCGCGCACGATCGCCAGCGCCTGGATGGTATCCCACTCTTCGAGCGTCAGCACCTCGCCCGCGGCGAGATACGCGCGCAGATGCGGCTCCGTCAGGGCCCGCGCCGCCCAGCCAAGAAACTCCAACCCACCGTTGAACGGCGCGAGGTTCGATTGCTCCAGCCAGCCCCACAGGCGCTCGAACGCGTCCGCGCCGGGAGTCACCCGCCGCTGCCCTGGCCCACCCGCGCTCGTTGTGCCCGCCTGCGCCGTAGCCTCCGCCGCCGCTTCATAGTAGGTGACCTGTGCGATGCGCGTGAAGCCGAAGGCGCCGAACATCGCCTGTGCGGCGACGTTGTCCCATGTCGTGAAGAGGCGCGCCACCGCTGCCCCGCGCTCGCGCGCCGCCACCAGCCCCCGCGACGTCAGCACGCGCCCGACCCCTTGCCGGCGCACCGCTGGGTCCACGCGGATGCCTTCCAGCCAGGCTTCGTCCGCGGACAGCATGCGCACGTGGGCGAGGCCGACGGGCCGCTCGGCCAGTGTGGCGACAAGCAGCACCCCGCGCTGGTTGCCCAGCCAGTCGTCCCAGACCTCGGCGATGTAATCCCCGTCGCCCCAGGTGCGCGCGCAGAAGGCGAGCACCGCGTCGCGATCTTCCGGCCGCGCCGGCCGCACCCGTGGCTCCGCCGGCGCTTCTCGCCGCTCGCCATCGCTCACGTCCATCGCCAGATTCCTCCTCCTCTATCTGTCGCAGGTCCGTACAGTAGAGCATACTTGGCGGAGGCACCTGCCGAGATAGGGCACGTCTCTGTGGGTGGCTGCGGCGGGTAACGGCGGCCAGGCGGGAGACGGCGACCAGGCAGCAGCGGTCAGGGCTGCGGCGGTGGACTGGTCAGCACCGTTGAGTCGTCGCTCGGCGTGTAGGGCGACGAGGATGGGTACAACGCGTCACCATACGATGTGGCGGCGGATGGCTGTGGGGGATACGGTGGTGGCATCGGTGGCGGTGGCAAAGGCTGCGCAGCTGGTGGACGCCCGCGGCCGGCCAGGCCTCCGAGCGCGCCCATGCCCAGGCCAAGAATCGCGAGGATGAGCAGCGCGCCGAGGCCGCGCGCCAGCACCGTCGCCTGGAGGAGGCGCACGACGTCCGAACGCTGGATGCCGGCGGCGCGTGTGCGCGTGCCGGCTGCCACCACCTCTACCAGCACGAGCGCCACATTCATCAGCCCGGCGCTGGCGCCCGCGATGAGGCCGGCAGCCAGACCGGATTCGAGGCGATGAGAGTGGCGGGCGGCGATTAGCCCGGCCAGGAAGAAGAAGAGCAGACCAAGCACGAAGGGCAGCAGCGGAATCGCCCCCAAGGCGACGATGCGCCGCGCTGGCCGAATGGGCGCGAAGCGGCCGAGCAGAATTACAGCGGCGGCGAGTCCGCCGAAGAGCAGGCCCCACAGCCATGCCAGGCCGCCGCGCGGTTGCTCTGCCATACGCGTCCACCCTTCCACTGACACACGTGGGTTTGCCGTGAGCACGCTGTGTAGTGTACAGTAGCATCCTGAGAATAGGCTTGGTATTCGCCTGCCGCCTGCTCGCATGAAGATCGTTGCAAGGAGGCGTGGGCGCAGCTGTTGAGGTGCGAAAGCGTCGTGAAGCTCACCCTGAACCACCGGCTGGACCGGCTCTTCGCTCGCTCGCGCAGACAGGAGCGCCGGCGCCTGGCCGACGCGTGGGAGCCGCCGTGGCGGCCACGTGGACGTTGGTGGATGCGCACGGCCCCAGGCGCGGCTCGGTCCGCATTCGATGGAGCGGCGGCCCGCGCATGGCAGCGTCGAACACGCTCGGTGCGTGCGGCCTGAAGATGCCACAGAACGAACCTGTCACCACAGACGACGTGCGTGCGCTCAGCACGCTCGACATCCACTACGGCATGCTGCTGGGCTGTACTGGCACAGACCTGCGGCGTACCGGCTGGACGATTGTCACTGCGCGGTTGGATTTCGATCCGATGGCGCTGCTCTTTGGGCAGCGCTCGCTGGTGTATCTAGTCATGCCAGCGCCGCGCGAACGCGGCCAGGGACGCTCCGGCGTGGCCGTCATCGCCCCAGAGCTGCGCGCCCGCGCCGCGCCGCTTCTGCGTGAGCTCGCCCCGGATGCGCTGCTGACTCCCGACGGTTTGCGTGCGCTAGACGAGATCCTGCGCACGGGCGAGCCGGCGCCCCTCACGGCCGCCGCGGAGGCGCACAGCCGCATCCGCTACGCGACAGCCTCTAGCTTCCAGCCCTACGTCGGTCAGCTCGTGGAGTGGATCGAGCCGCTAGACGAAGCCAGCGAGAGCGAGCCTCTGGCGCTGGGGCTGCTGGCGCGCTACAGCAGCGTGTACGTGATCCGCCAGAATGGGAGCGTCGCGTCCTTCGCCGGCATTCGCCCGCAGTCGCCACATGTGGCGGAGCTTGGCATCCGCACCGAAGCCGCCTCCCTGCGGGGGCATGGCCTCGCGCGCGCGGTGGCCTCGCGGGCCACGCGGGCAATCCTGGCATCAGGCCGGCTGCCCTTATATCGCCACGTCGCCGACAACGCCGCCTCCGAGCGTGTGGCCGAGGCGCTCGGCTACCGCCTCTACGGCGACAGTGTCACGTATTTCACGCAGGCGGAGTGAGGCACGTCGCGGCTCCCGACGGCGCCACCGGGGTAGCGCCTGCTGGCAGCAAACGCCCCTCCCCCGCTAGAGCAGGAAAGGGGCGAGAAGTTGGGGTGGGTGCAGCCGCTCAGGACTGCATCTTCCGGCTCAGCAGCTGTTTCGCCATATCCGCGCGGCGACGATCCTCCTGCTGGACCTGCTGGAAGAAGCTGAGGAGGTCGTTATCACCTATCTGCTGGGCGTCCTGGATGTACTTCTGATTCGTCGAGTTGCTCTTCAGTGCGTGATAGAGCACGCTGACCAGGTCGAAAACCTGATTCGGTGTTCCTGTTTGCGCCTGCCCCATACTCGTGCTACTGGTCATTGCAGATCCTCCTTGGAGTTCCATGAGCGCGTTCGCGCGCCCACACATGCGTACTTCTGCTGCCGAAGACCTCGCCTTCTCCATGGACAGAGCGCCCATGGTGGTGATCTCCAGCACCGCCGGAATGGGCTGCATGTCATGTGCCACTGGCGCCGCCCGGTGGCTCGTCGCCGCTGGGCATGGTACACTTTTGCCGGGCGACGCCCGAAGTGAGGTGAGCAAGCATGATGGCACATTCTTTCCAGCGCCAGGCATGACGTGGCGATGACACTCACCGCACGACAGGCGTTGTTCACGCGTGGCCTCTCGGCGCGCCGCGCCACACACGGCGACCGCGCCGTGCCCTTCTCCCTCTCCCTCATCCTGGCCTTAGCCGCCGGGCTGCGTCTCTGGCTGCTCGCGCGTGACGTGCCCACGCTCAACAGCGACGAGGCCACCGTCGGCCTCATGGCGCTGCACGTGTTGCGCGGCGAATGGACCGTCTTCTACTGGGGCCAGCCGTACATGGGCAGCCTGGAGGCCATCCTCGCTGCCCCGGCGATCGCGCTCTTTGGGCCGACCTCCCTCGGGCTGCATCTCGCGCCACTGGTTCTCTGTCTCGCCTTCCTCGTCACCATCTACTTGCTCGGAGCGCGCCTCTTTTCTCGGCGCACCGGCCTCGTCTCCGCGCTGCTGCTCGCCGTGGGACCGCCCTTCTTCGTCGTGCTCAGCCTGCGCGCGCTCGGCGGCTACATCGAGACACTGCTGTTCGGCAACGTGCTGCTGCTGCTCGCGCTCCATACACCGCGATCCCGTCGCGCCGCGCTCGGCGTCGCGGCGCTCTTTGGCCTGGTTGCCGGCCTCGCCCTGTGGACCGATCTACTCGTCGTGCCCTACCTCGCCGTCTGCGGCGCGCTCTTCTGGTGGCGGCGCTCCCTGGGCAATCGCGCCGGCGTTGCCCTGTTCGCGGGGCTGCTCGTCGGCGCGTCGCCGCTGGTCATCGCGAATATCCTGAACGGCGGGGCCACCATCGCGACGCTGCTCGGCCTGACGGTGCTCGGCGCGCATGGCCGCGGCGCCGCCTCAGCCTCACTGCCGGGTAATCTCGCGCTCGAGCTTCTGGTCTCTTTCCCAATCCTGTGCGGCGGCTTCGTCGGTGGCACGCAGGTGACGGGCCTGTCGCTGGCGGACTTCTCGGCGTTGGCGCGTGCGCACCCTGCCGCCTATGCGGCCAACCTCGCGCTGGCGCTGGTGGGGCTCGGGCTGCTGGCGTCCACCGCGCTGCCGCTGCTGCGTGGTGAGTGGCGTTTGCTGCGTGAACCGGCCCCTGGCGCCCAGCTAGAGCACGCGAGCCCCATGACGGACAGGACCCAGTGGACCCAGACCGCGCGACAAGGAACGGCGGCGTTGCAGCTGCTCGCGCTCTGCTATGCCGCTGCCTTCGCGCTCAGCAAGCAGCAGGATGTGTTCACCGCGCCGCGCTACCTCTTCCCGCTCTATTCCGTCACGCCGCTACTCGTCGCCAGCGCCGCGCGGGCACTGCGGCGCATGTCCACTGCGATCACTGTGCTACGATTGCCGGCCCCTCGCGCGCTCCTCCCTGTGGCCCCGCTGCTGGCCATACTCATCTGGAGCCTGGCCGGCACCGCCGCCCTCACGCCCCGCGCTACCGCCGCCCGCGACCACGGGCGCTGGATCACCGGACGCGACGACGCGCTGCTCGCGCTGCTGCACGCTCACCAGGTGCAGACCGTCATAAGCAACGACTACTGGGAGGGGTTGCGACTGACCTACGCCAGCGGAGAGACGATCATCACCGTCATGGTCACGCCCGAGGGCCACCTCGGCTTCAACCGCTATCAGCCCTACGTCGCCCATGGCCTTGCCGACCCACGCCCCGCATATGTTGAGCTGACCGGTACACCGGAGGCCGCTCTGGATGCGGCGCGCTTGCGCGCTGGTGCGCTGCCCCGCTACACGAGCCAGCGCGTCGGCGCGTTTACAGTGCTGCTGCCCGCGCAGCGGCAAGCCCCTGTTGCGTCCAAGCCGCCAACGGGATAAGATGGAGCGGTACGCGATACACTGGTACAAGGTGCGCCGTTGCATGCGACGAGCGCAGCGAACGCCCTGAGACTGAGAGAGATGCGCAGCAGCGTGCGGAGGGGAGAAGAACGTGGGCACGGGGCATGAACGTGGCGCGGGCACTGGCGACGCGGCGGCCCAGGCACAGCGGAAGCCAGGCACTACAGCGGCTACGGCCGTGCGCCGGACCGCGCCGCCGGGAGCGCTGCCAGCCGACCACACAGAGACACTCGCCAAAGTCTCCCTCTTCGCGGGGCTGGATGCCGATGGCCTCAGCGAGCTGGCGGCGGTTATCCGCCGGCGCACCTTTCGCCCTGGTGAGGTGATCTTCCACCGCGACGATCCCGGCCAGGTGCTCTACGTCATTCAGCAGGGCAAGGTCAAGATCTATATCACTAGCCCAGACGGCCAGGAGGTGTCGCTGGCAGTCTTCGGCCCTGGCGACTACTTCGGTGAGCTGGCGCTGCTAGACGGCCAGCCGCGCTCGGCCAGCGCCATCGCCCTCGAGCCGGTAGACTCCTTCGCCCTGCAGCGCGCCGATTTCACAAACGCCGTCTTGCACCATCCGCGCATTGCTATCCAGGTCATGAACGTGCTCTCGCGCCGCCTGCGCCAGACGGACGCGATGATCGAAGATCTGCTCTTCCTGGACGTTCACGGTCGTGTTGCCAAAAAGCTGCTGGATCTGGCCGAGCTGCACGGCGCCCGCACGCCCGAAGGCATTCGCATCGAGCTGCGCCTGACGCAAGGCGAGCTGGCCGCCATGGTGGGCGCCTCACGTGAAAGCGTCAACAAGGTGATGGGCTATTTCACCGACAAGCGCTTTATCACCACCGACAAATACAAGATCACCATCACCCGGCTGGCCGACTTGCGCCGGCGCATTTGCTAGCCTGTTCAAGGCCGGCTGAAGAACAAGGATCGATTTCTTGCCCGAGGCCACCCGTGCCGAGCGCCCGCCGCGCGCGCCATCGCTGGACGCCGGCGCTCAGTCCGCACCCACAGCCGCCGCCCGTTCCCGCCGGATCGCAGAGCAGGCCCGTCTCGTGCTGCTGGGCATGCGGCCGCGCCAGTGGACCAAGAATCTGCTGCTCTTCGCGGGAGTAACATTTGCCGGCCGTCTGCTGGATGTCGCCGCGTTGAGCCGGGCTCTTGTTGCGTTCGCCATCTTCTGTCTGCTGGCGGGGGCCACGTATCTGCTGAACGACCTCGCCGATCTGCGCGGCGACCGGCTGCACCCGACCAAACGGCGGCGCGCGCTGGCGTCCGGGCAGCTCAGTCCGCGCGCCGCCTGGGTGGGCATCGCGGCGGCGCTGGCGCTGGCGGCGCTGCTGACGCTATGGCTGCTCCACCTCCCGCAGTCCACGCAGTCGTTGCGGCTGGCGTCGCTGTGGCCGCCTCGGCTTGCCGCCGCACCCGCGGCCCAGGGGACAGTTCTCGATCCATACGCCCACTTCGGTGGCAGCGGCTTGCTCTTCGTGGGGGCTGCCATCGCGTACCTGGCGCTTATGGTCGCCTACACCTTCCGGCTCAAGCACCTCGTGCTGCTGGACGTGTTCGCCATCGCCGGCGGGTTCGTGCTCCGTGCCATGGCCGGCGCCTTCGCCGTCACCGTGAAAATCTCGCCCTGGCTCTATCTCTGCACGATTCTGCTGGCGCTCTTCCTGGCGCTGGGTAAGCGGCGGCAAGAGCTCTTGCTCCTCAGCGCACAAGCGAGCGGGCATCGGCCGATCCTCGGCGAATATACGCCGCAGCTGCTGGATCAGCTCATCACTATCGTGACGGCGGCGACGATCATGGCCTACAGTCTGTATACCTTCCAGGGCGAAACCGGCGATCAACGCCTGATGGTCACGATACCCTTCGTGCTCTACGGCATTTTTCGTTATCTTTATTTGGTATACGTGCGCAACGAAGGCGGCAGTCCAGAGGAAGTGCTGCTGCGCGACGCGCACATTTATTGGAGCGTGCTCCTCTGCGCGGGTACCGTCGCGGTGGTATTGTACGTTCTGCCGAAGTAGACCACTCTCGTGGGCTCTGCCCATGAGGCGCTGCGCGGTGTGCGAACAAGAAGGACCAGCAGCAGCTGGTGGTCCGTCAGGGAGAACCATGTGACATCACTCATCGTCATCCCAACCTACAATGAGCGGGAGAATATCGTCAGCCTGGTCGAGGATATTCTACGCCTCGTGCCTACAACCGACCTGCTGATCATAGACGATAACTCTCCAGACGGCACCGGACAGGTCGTCGACGCGCTCAGTGCGCGGAAGCCGCAGGTACACGTGTTGCATCGTGCTGGCAAGCTCGGCCTCGGCACCGCCTACGTTGAAGGCTTCGAGTATGCCATCGCGCACGGCTACGATCTGGTCTTCGAGATGGATGCCGACTTTTCGCACGATCCGCGCTATCTGCCGGACTTCTTCCAGGCGAGCGAGCGGGCGGACCTGGTGATTGGCTCGCGCTACATTGCTGGGGGCGGCACGCCCAACTGGTCGGCGCTGCGCAAGTTCATCAGCGGGGGCGGCAACATCTTCGCCCGCGCCGTGCTTGGCGTGCCGGTGCACGACTGTACGAGCGGCTATCGCTGCTATCGCACCCAGGCGCTGCGCACGCTCAATCTGCGCAAGATTCGCGCGCAGGGCTACTCGTTCCAGGTTGAGATGGCCTACATCTTCTGGCAGCGCGGCTATCGCATTCGCGAGGTGCCGATCGTGTTCGAGGATCGTCGCGTCGGCAAGTCCAAGATGTCGCGCACGATTTTTCTGGAGGCGTTCCTCTGGGTGCTGCGCACGCGCCTCATGGGTGATCCGGTGGTGACGGAGCAGGTGGCGGTAGACGCCGGCACACAGCGTGTAGACGGCGCCAACTCGCAGCGGGTAGACGGCACCAGCGAAGCGAGCGCCGAGGGCGCGGCGGAATCCCGCCGGCCGTAGCCGCGCTGGCTGCACAGCGCTGCTCGCGGGCTATTCTGGCAGCGGCGCGCCCTGCATCCACTCGCCAGGATCCGCGAAGCCCAGCTGAACGTAGGGCAGCGTGCGCTGTGCCAACACGTCAGCCAGGATGCGTGCCGCCCCATCCATGTCGGCGCGCATTGGAGCACGGTTGCCAATCGTGACGACAAAGCGGGCGGCCAGCACCAGCCGGTCACCGCGCATCCAGCCGCGCACCTCGCGCACCTGAGGGATCGTGCGGGCGGCGCGCCCGAAATGGAGCGCGACATCCCGCGCGAAATCGCGCCGGTAGTCGGCGGCGGCAGGATTGTTCATGATCGGAGGCAGCTCCACCTCGACGCACGGCAGCACCGTGACCTCACCCGGATCTGCCGGTGAGCGATCCCACGATCCCATCCGTTGGCCCGGCGGGCGCCCTGGCGGCGTATAGGGCGGTGAGGGTGGCGCAGGCGGTGCACCCTCAGGACGCGGCCGTGAAGACCGCTCGCTGATCGGTGGCATTGACTCGGGCGGCATGTTTCGCCCACGCATATCTTGCCCCACTTGAGGGGGCAGCGAGTTCCCACCGCCATACGGTGGCAGCGGCGAGCTCGCTGGGCGGTTCACCTGCCCGTGACGCAGGACACGCACCCATTGCGAGACCAGCTCGCGGTCGACCGCCAACAGCATCCACGGCGACTCGTTGGGCGTGTATGGAAACGGCATCGGCGTCGCCTGGAGGTGCAGCGCCACCTGCACCCATACCTCGCGCTCTTCCGGTGACTCGCCATCGCTGTTGGTCAGGCGTACGGCTTCCAGACTCGCCCCCTCTGGGCCCTGCCAGAGCAAATGCGTGAGGGTCAGCGGATTATCCGGCCGGCGCCGCGCGGCAGCCAGCTGGCCGCCTTGCATGACGAAGGCGACTAGGACCTGAAGGATACCCGAATCGGGACGTCCCTGCCCCCAACCGGCGTCTGCCATGTCGGCACCTCCACGGAGCTTGCCCGTCTGCCGCAGGCGCACCCGAAGGGGTGCGAGGCCCTGGCGGCTTCCCCCTCGGCCGCCGCACGACGCAACCGCGCGTTCGGCAACCGAATATGGGCGCTCCGCTCTCGCTGAAATAGACAGTGTGGATCAAGACGTGCGCCGTGGCAGGCTCATCTGCGGGACTCAGCATCAAGTCAGGGCAAATCATGTGCCACCAGGCGCCCGCGCAATTGGATGAATGGTTGCTTCCCAGCGCAACCTGAGGCATGTGGGCCGAGTATAGCACGGCTGCCTGTTGCGGACAATGCCGAATACAAAACGGGCTACCAAACCTGCTCATAGCCCGGAGGAGATTGATGCCGCCTGCGGCGCGACGAGCACCTCCATGCCGGGTTCCACGTCGCGCAGCACATCTTCGAGCAAGCGGACCACCACCGCGCTAATGTTGTCCTCGCCGCCGTTGGCATTCGCCTCGCGCACCAGCAGCTCTACCGCCTGCTGCGGGTCGGCCGTGCCACGGAGAATCCGCTCGATCTGTGTATCGCGCACCATCTCCCACAGGCCGTCAGAACAGAGCAGCAGCTTATCGCCGGCCTGTAGCGGCACCTCGAACGTGTCGACCTCCGCATCGCCATGTGCGCCGCCAAGGCTGCGATAGATCTGGTTGCGCCGTGGATGCGTATACACATCTTCGGGGCGGATCACCCCCGCGGCGACCAAGCTGGCCACCACGGAATGGTCGGTGGTGACCTGGCGCAGACCTGTTTCGGGGCTCATCAGATACGTCCGGCTGTCTCCCACATTGGCGATGTAGGCCATGTCGTCCACGATGAGCGCCGCGGTTAGCGTCGTGCCCATATCGGCACGCTCCTCCATGTTGCGCCGCTGCAGCTCCGTGCTGGCTTTGGCCACGCTCTCGCGCAGCAGCGCCACGAGCGCGCTCTCGGTGAGCGCCTGGCCGCTTGTGAGCACATGCAGAACGGCGCTGGTGACCAGCTCGATGGCCAACCGGCTGGCTTCCTTGCCGTTGAGATGCCCGCCCATGCCATCCGCAACGATGAACAGGCCGAAGGGCTGAATGCGCCCCTCGACGGGCCGCACCCCGCGCAGCGCCAGCACATTGTCCTGATTCGGGTCACCCGCGCGCTTGATGCCCGGATTGGTGAGACCCGCCGCATGCGGCATGACGGGCAATCGCGGCCGCTGACGCGCCGGTGGCGACATGGCGGGCAGGTGCAGCGTGGCAAGATTCTCGATGCCCCCACCCTCGGGGGCCGCGACGCTGGGCAAGGGCAGGGTAGGCGCCTCGACGAGCGAATCGAGTGGGGCGTCGCGCGGCAGCAGATCCAGCATCGTCTCCGCGGCCGGCGGCAAGATCGCCGGACCGGCGAGCGAGCGTCTTTCCTTGCGGCGGCGCAGCAGCCACAGCGTGAGCAGCAGGATCAGCAGCAGCAGGATGAGCCCCACCAGCGCAGCGGCCAGCAGCGGATTTACGGTGCTTCCGGTCGTGACGGCGACCGGGGGTGTGGCCGCCGCTTTGGTCAATGATGGAATAGCGGGGGATTGTTGCTGCGCGGCCGTCTGGTAGGGCGCGACGCCGGCGAAGTCTGGGTACGTGTGGGCCAGCGCGGCGAATGCGGCGGTGGCCTGCGTATACCGCGCCGGCGCGGCATAGAAGTCGTCCAGCGCCTGTTGCCATTGATCCATCAGCGGCCCGGAGTGGCCAGTCACCGGCCCGATGCGGCGTATCACCTCATCCAGC
>Ga0070706_100001224_pt1 | contig 27478 bp, 23 predicted proteins | sample KBSK5501metaG_FD_65476 | JGI IMG/M metagenome (GOLD analysis project Ga0070706, IMG submission 65476) | Corn, switchgrass and miscanthus rhizosphere microbial communities from Kellogg Biological Station, Michigan, USA - KBS K5-50-1 metaG | ecosystem: Host-associated > Plants > Roots >... | reverse complement strand
GCGCACCCCACCTCCGACGCCACCAGCGCCGTCGGGGCTCGAGGCTCCGGACGGAGATTCATTATCGGAAGCACCACCGTCTGCAGCCGCATCGAGTGCTTCCGACGGTCAGGTGCAAGTGAGCGTCGAACTTCAATCAGCTCCTGAGTCCGGGTCGCGGCTATCTGTATCAACCATCGGACACTTCGGCCTGACCGTGGGTGACGACGACGTGACAGGCAGTCTCCAACAAAAGCCGGTCGCCAGTTTCCTTTGGCTTTACACGCTGGCACGGGCGCTTCGTAATCCAAAAGACGCTCCCAGCCGTCCCGCCCTCGCCGACGAGGTGTTCCCGAACCTTGACCCGAAGCAGCAACGGACGCGCCTCCGGCAGCGCCTCAGTGATATGCAGAGCTCATTGCCTCCTGCCATCAGCCGATGCCTGGTCTCGGACGGTGAACGGGTGCGGTTTGACCTTGCGAGCTGCACAATCGACGTCATCCGACTACGTGAGTGGGCTACAACGACTGGCGGAGCCCGGACGGCGATCGATCAGGAGCAGTTGAACTCACTTGAGCAGCTCGCCGAGGCAATTGGAGACGGCGTCTTCCTGCCTGAATGGGAGGCTCTGGAAGCGAAGGTGACTGCTGGCCAGAGCAGCGCTGGCTCGGTCGTGGAAACGGTGAGAACGGACATCGACCGCTGGCGCGCAACCATCCTCATCGCGATCGCCGATGCGTACTCGGCGCGCGGCCGCCCCGCTCTTGCAGTCCCTTATTTGGAGCGCGTGAACCGCACGCAGCCGGACAACGAGCTAGCGGCAAAAAAACTCGTAGCGGCCTATCTGGAAACCGGACAGAGCGATCGGGCTCGGGCCGTGCAGAGAGACCGTGCATGACAGCTGAATCCGTATCGAAGTCCGACAATAGCCGCCGCGGCCGAACGAAACGCCCGACCGACCTCGAGCCTAATATCCGAGCCGTCTCAACCGTCCTTGCTCTCGCTTTCCTCGCACTGACGGTCCCTGACCTGCATGCAGGAGTTCGCGAGCCCAACGGCAATATTCTTCCCGTGCCAACCATATGGCGCGGTGCGCAGCTCGCACTAGGACTCATAGCTGCTGGGATCGGTTGGCACACGCAGCTTGCGTCGCTACCGGGATTGCTTGGTTCGATCTTCAGGTGGCTTGCAGTGGGCCGACTCACAACGAGCTTATGCATCGCTCTGCCGTTGGTTGCTCAATTCCTCATGGTCGTCACCGTAGGGTCCATTGATCCCTCAACTGAGGCATCGGGTGTCGTGTACGGCCTAATCACTTTCCTTGCTGGGGTGATGCTCTTCAAGGCCGTCAGCCCATCCGCGGATGAAAGGTGGTCGGACGGACTTGTCACCTACCTCGTCGCGTTGTTTCCCATTCAGATGTTGGCACTGGTCCTGGACGCTCACCTTCAGAGTTTCTGGGGATATGTCGATCTGGCCCTGTGGTTCTTGTTCTTCGGGCCGGCCGAATATTCGATGGTCGTAATAGTCGGGCCTAAGGCATGGGATTGGCGGTAGCAAGGGTGGAGTTTCGAGAAAGGGAGGCAAAATTTCGCCCGCGATGTGGAGCTATCAGGTGAGAGGACAGTGGCGTACAGTCTGGGCGACAACGGACGCCAACAGGCGTAACAAGTTAAGGCGGGCGCCGCCCGCAGTTTAGTTCTGCTGCGCGATCAAGCTGAAGCTGCGATCAAATCGATTTCCGAGAGGTACTGTCCCCGCTGAGGCGCGCTGGCGGCACGGTGATGAGGTCGGACTCGCGGCTCGGGCTTGTGAAGTTTGGCTCGATCCCTCGTCAGATTCCCGGCCTACTGCGCCGAGTCGAACTTCACACCGGACACGCCGCGATTGGGGCCGCCTTCTCCACCATCACGTCCGACTTGCGACACGCCCCGGGCCACTCGCCGCAGGGCTTCTCGCCTTCCGTTGGTAAGCACCGCGCCGACCACCACCAACGCCCAAACGTGCCCGAGCACCTGGGTTCGGGGCAGGCCGGCATCTCGTTGACCAGTTCCTCGGTCGGGAGGATGTCGTGCTCCAAGTTGACAGTCGTCCTCACCAGTCCAGAGCCGCTCGAGCAGCTCCCAATAGCTCGTCTCGCTCTCCATGCGCTTGAGGCGCGCGCCAAGCTTCTCGCCCCCGCTGCGAGTTTCTTGCGAGCTCGTCGTCTGTGCGTTTACGCGCCTACTGATGGCGGCTCGGGATGTTCCCTTTTTCGATGAGTTCGATCATCTTCTGCGCACCGCTGCGGAGCAGCTCGGGATGATCCCGCCGGACGTCACCCGGCCGAAAGGTCTTCGCAGCCTCCTCCGCATGATCCCTGAGCCAGCGATAGTGTTTAAGCTCGCGATTCTTGTCGGGACCAATCATCTTGCCCTCCTTGCCCGCGACTCCGGCAGAGTTGGAGCCTGGCGCAAATCTCTACGCGGGCAACCGCGCCAACCGCGACCCACCTCCAACGCGCCGGAGGGAGTTTGGCTCCCCGCAGTGGCGGGGCCTCGATAGAGAGAGTACCTCGATCGCCTTACACAACGCAATCCGCAATAATCACTCGCCGATGACGGAGCTGGTGTGGAACGGCAAATACGATGGGGCCGGCAAGCGAGTTGCACCGCTTCGTGTCCAACTGCCGTTTCAGGTCGTCGAAACGGTCAACGAGTCTGCCCAAGACCGTCAGAAGACGCTCGACCTGTTTGGCGCGGGCCGTCCGTCCGACTGGCGAAACCGTCTGATCTGGGGTGATCGCAAGTACGTCCTGCCAGCACTTCTCGGTGAGTTCACTGGCAAGGTCGACCTCATATACATCGATCCGCCGTTTGCGACCGGTGCCGACTTCTCGTTTCCGGTCGAAGTCAATGGCCAAGGCTTCACCAAGGAACCAAGCATTATCGAAGTGAAGGCATACAGAGACACCTGGGGACGCGGCCTCGATTCCTACCTCCAGTGGTTCTACGAGACCGTTCTTCTGCTCAAAGACCTGTTGGCTGAGAACGGAACATTGATCGTGCACCTGGACTACCGGGTAGGCGCTTACGCAAAGGCGGTGCTCGACGAGGTCTTCACGGCCGACAGGATGATCGACGATCTGGTGTGGTACTACGCAGGGGCAGGAGTTCCACACGACCGACCTGCTCGCCGCCATGACACATTGCTTTGGTACTCAAACAGCAACCTTTGGACATTCAATGCAGACGAGGTCAGGACTGAGTACGCCGAAGCCACGAAGGAGCGGTTCTCTCATTACATCGGCAACGTACGGGGCGAGGCCGACTACGGCCAGCAGGAACTCAATCCGCTGGGCAAATGGCCCGATGACGTACTTACCATTTCGATTGAGGCTCCGTCGTCGCTCGAGCGTACTGGGTATCCAACCCAGAAGCCGCTGGCCCTCCTTGAATGGATTGTCAAAGCCTGTTCAAATCCCGGCGATCTAATACTGGACTGCTTCGCTGGGAGCGGCACCACAGCGAAGGCCGCTGAATTGAACGCTCGACGGTGGATTGCCGCGGACCTTAGTCGCTTCGCCATACATACCACGCGCAAGCGAATGCTTTCAGTGTCTGGCGTTAAGCCATTCATCGTGGCGAACCTAGGCAAGTACGAACGACAGCTTTGGCAAACGGGGGAGTTCGGAGAGAAGGCAGAGGCCGCTTCGGGGGCCTATCGCAAATTCATCCTCGAGCTATATAAGGCAAAGCCCATCGAAGGCTACTTGTGGCTGCATGGAATTAGGAATGGGCGAGCAGTCCACGTTGGTTCCGTAGATAGCCCGGTGACTGTCGGCGACGTCCGACAGATGGCAATGGAATTTGGTCGGGTCGTTGGAACAGGTGCCGACGCCCCAAAAAGCAAGGCGATCGACATTCTCGGCTGGGATTTTGCCTTTGAAATGAATGAAGTCGCTCGTCAGACGGCTGGGCGCGCTGGCATTGACTTGCGTTTCGTGCAGATTCCCCGTGAAGTCCTCGATAAGCGTGCAGTCGAACAGGGCGATGTCAAATTCTTCGAGTTGGCGGCCCTGTCAGTCGAGATCGTGGCACGGCGCTTGACGGTCAAGGTGCGGTTGACCGATTTCGTGATCCCGCCAGACGACGTCCCGGCCGAAGTACGTTCGACCATAAAGAGCTGGTGGCAGTGGATCGATTACTGGGCGGTCGACTGGGACAACAGAGACGATACGTTCCACAACGAGTGGCAGACGTATAGAAGCAAGAAACAGCCAAACCTTGAGAAGTTTGCGGAGCACGCGTACTCGGAAGCTGGTGAGTACCGAATTGTCGTAAAGGTGATCGACATCCTGGGGAACGACACTACGAAGACCTTGGCAGTGAAGGTGAAGTAGTGCGTCGACGGCGCGCTGCGGCCGATGTGGAGCAACCAAGCCTATTAGAGGCTCGCGTCACGACGGCACCGGCTGTTCCCGCAATTAGAAAGGCAGTCTCCGACTGGCGGAAGGACCATTACGCTGGCGCTACTGAGACGAGTCGCTTGCTTCTGAACCATTGGTTTGCCACAGACCATCGGTTGCCTAACAGGACTCTGTTTCGCTACCACGACTCCCAGCGAGAAGCGATCGAGTCATTGATCTATGTGACGGAGGTCGCCAAGATTCGCCGGCACAAGGAGCTGTTAGAGAGGTTCGCACCTAACGTGCCTGGTATCCATGTGTTGCAGCATGACCTCTTCCCCAGGTTCTGCATCAAGATGGCGACCGGCAGTGGGAAGACCAAAGTAATCGCACTGGTGATTGCGTGGCAATACTTCAATTCCGTTGTAGAGAGACGAGCCGAGTGCTCCACGACATTTCTGCTACTCGCTCCGAACGTCATCGTCTACGAGCGACTTCGTAAGGACTTCGTAGGGGGCTACATCTTTCGCACTGACCCGATAGTGCCACCCGAGCTGGAGGTGTACTGGGATCTTGACTGCTACATGCGAGACGACCCCGAGCGGGCCGCCTCAGCCGGCGCTCTCTACCTCACCAACATTCAACAGATGTACGAGCGGCCTGGTGAGTCACGTGGCGACGAGCCGGACGAGATGGAAGCCGTGCTCGGGCCGCAGGTTCCGTCGTCAGGCGACGGGGTCATCGACGTCAGCCGTCGGCTTGTGGCTCGCGGCGGCACATGTGCCGTGCTAAATGACGAAGGCCACCACACCCACGATGAGGACAGTGAATGGAACCAAGTGATTCGGAGTCTTCATGAAGGGATGCCTGGTGGTATCGCAATCGAACTCGACTTCACGGCGACGCCACGTTATGCAAAGGGCGGTCTGTTCACGTGGACAATCTTTGACTACCCCCTGAAGCAGGCGATCATCGACAACGTCGTCAAGCGACCGATGAAAGGCGTCACGTCCGGAATCGGAGAACAGCCCTCCGATATCGCAAGCGTGAGGTACCGGGCCTTTCTTACCGCTGGCGTGCAGCGCTGGCGTGAGTATCGAAACCAGTTGGCACCGCTTGCCAAGCGCCCGATTCTATTTGTGATGTTGAACAGCACCTCCGATGCAGAAGATGTGGGCGAGTACCTGCGTGTCACATATCCAGAGGACTTTGGCGGCGATAAAGTGCTCGTGATTCACACCGATCGGACTGGTGAGATTTCGAAGCGAGACCTTGATAAGGCCAGAGAAATAGCACGTCGGGCCGACGAAGGGGAGAGCCCAGTCAACGCGCTAGTCAGCGTCCTGATGTTGCGTGAGGGTTGGGACGTCCAGAATGTCACCGTAATCGTCGGTTTGCGCCCCTTCACGTCAAAGGCGAACATTCTGCCTGAGCAAACCATTGGCCGCGGCTTGAGACTCATGTTCGCGAGCCTCAATGTGCCTTATACCGAGCGCGTTGACATCATTGGGAATGCTGCGTTCCTGAAGTTCATTGATCAATTGGAGCAAGAGGAAGACATTGCCCTAGAGACCTTCGAGCTGAAAGAGAAGCTTGTTATTCGGATCATTGCTCCAGACCCGGCCAAGGGCGCTCGCGATATCAACATACCGATCCTTAGCCCCATTCTTGCCCGGAAGAAGACACTCGCTGAAGAAATTGCGAGCCTCGATATCAAGCAGTTCGACTCTCCCGTGCTTCCGCGCAAGCCGACTGACAAGGCGGCTAAGACGTTCAGGTACGAAGGCAAAGACATAATCACTCTTGAACGCATCGTCGAGCGCGAATACACGATTCCGGAGCCCCGCACGGCAGAGGAGGTTATCTCGTACTACGCGAAGCGCATTTCACAGGATGTAAAGCTGCCGAGCCAGTTTGCTGCTCTTGTGCCAAAGGTGCGCGAGTTCTTGGAACTCAAAGCATTTGGTGAGTCGGTAGATTTGACAAGGGATGAGATCATCAAAGCCATTTCGACCCCGGTGGCAGGTTACCTGACAGTCAGAACGTTCGCATCGGCATTACGAGGCTTGGTTGTCGAGGAACTCACCCCAAAGTTGGAAGGGCCCGGTCGGAGGCTTTCTGAGACGGAGGGCTTCCCGTTCTCACGTCCAGTGTTCTCCGCACGGAAGACAATCTTCAACCTGGTTGCAGCCGACAATGACTTCGAACGTGACTTTGCACACTTGCTCGAGGACAGCGAGGATGTGTCCTCGTTTGCCAAGCTGCCGCCGACTTCCCGCCTGCCGTTTGCCATCGAATACACGGACAACGCCACTAACCTTCGGTATTACGAGCCGGATTTCGTTGCGGTCCTGACCGACGGCCGGCATTGGTTAATTGAGACCAAGGGCAGGGAAGACGTCGACGTCGCACACAAGGACCGGGCTGCAAAGATTTGGTGTGAGAACGCGACTCTTCTCACCGAGACGTCTTGGAATTACTTGAAGGTACCCCAGGCTGAGTTTGCAAAGCTTCAACCCACCGAATTCAGTCAACTAGAGGTAGCGTTCGCGTAGTCGTGGGGGACAGGTTGAGCGACGCTGCCGACGCTGCCATCGCCGAGGTCGTCGAGGGCGCTTGTCCGCTCTGCCACGTCAGTCTGGTCGTCCATGACGGGCGTGGCTGTTGCCGGTGCTGCGGCGACACTTACAAGGCGAGCCCGGGCCGGTTAGAGGTGAGGAAATGCGACCAGCACGGGCGACGATGCGAGCACTGGGAGTTCGTCTGGGCCGTTCGACAACTCGATCTCGACTAACCAAGCGCCCGAGTCTACAATCCGGCCTCGTGAGCGTCGCCTATCTGGAAACCGGTGTCATCCATTGCGGCGACAATCTTGAGCGGCTGTCTCGCTTCCCAGCCAACTCAGTCGACTTGATCTACCTCGATCCACCGTTCTTCTCAAATCGCCACTACGAAGTCATCTGGGGAGACGAAGCTGAGATTCGATCCTTCGAGGATCGCTGGGAGGGCGGAATCAACGTCTATGTCAACTGGATGAAGGAACGCATCATCGAGATGCACAGGGTGCTCAAACCGACGGGCTCCCTGTACCTCCATTGCGACTGGCACGCCGTGCATTACCTCAAGGTCATGTGCGATGAGGTCTTCGGGGAGCACCACCTGCAGAACGAGGTCATTTGGTACTACCGCGGCGCGGGAGTGTCGCCGCGGCGGTGGGCGCGAAGGCACGACAACCTCCTGTTCTATGTGAAGAACTCAGGATGGACGTTCAACCCAGACGAGGTCCGGGGCGAGTATGCGGAGGCAACGAAGGAGCGGTTCAAGCATTACATCGGCAATGTTCGAGACGGGATCGACTACGGTCAGCAGGCGCTCAATCCGAAAGGGAAGCACCCTGATGACGTGTGGGAGATATCGATCGTGGCTCCGTCGGCCAAGGACCGGCTAGGCTACCCAACTCAGAAGCCACCGGAACTCCTTCGCCGCGTGATCCTGTCTTCGTCCAACAAGGGCGACATCGTCCTTGATCCATTCGCCGGTTGCGGGACTGCTCTAGTCGTAGCGCACGAGAACAACCGCAAATGGATCGGCATCGACATCAGCCCAACCGCAGTCAACCTTATGAAGCGACGCATGGAGAAGGTTGGGGTCAAGCCCGAGAACATCAAACTGGTCGGTATGCCCGTCACCGAGGCCGACCTGCGCAACCTCAAGCCATTCGAATTCCAGAACTGGGTTATACAGCGGTTCAACGGTACATTCGCTCCCCGTAAGTCCGGCGACTTGGGCGTCGACGGCCTCTCCTTCTTCCATCACCTGCCAATCCAGGCAAAGCAGTCGGAGCACGTCGGCCGCAATGTTGTCGATAACTTCGAGACCGCCGTCGAGCGAAATGGCAAAGGGTCGGGCTACATCGTGGCGTTCAGCTTTACGAGAGACGCCCACGAAGAGGCCGCTCGGGCGAAGGCGAAGAAAAAGCTCAACATCCGGCTCGTCACCGTGGCGAGCCTTATGGAGCAAGTCCCTGACCTGACACCTGGTACCGGCGAGCTGTTTCCTCCGGACCTTCCTCTGCCTCCGGCCCGAACCCCGGCTGCGAGGCCATCAATCGAGGAGCTGGTCGCCAGTGAAACATCCAAGAGCGGCAAGGCGAACTAGGGCAGAAAGGCGCGGAGCCTCGGTCCCGATGGCTCTGGCTGCGAGCTAGGCGAACCCTCGTTCGGCCTGGAGTTTCCGGTCGCATTCGTGGTGAACAAGCTGGATGTTTTCGAGCGTGTAGCCCGCCATCGCCTCTTTACGGTCGAGGACTGCACCTTGCTCGGGCAAAAGCTGGCCGCAGATGGCGCAGAGGCCATGCTGCTCGACTCGCTTCGCAAGCTTGAGGGCCTTGCGCACCATGGGCTTGCCGCGCTCCAGATAGCTCAGCTCCTTCGACAGCTTCCGGCGCAGCGCCCACAACAACTGGTCGTCTCCGCCGCTGGCCGCATCCAACTTGGCGCGAACGTCCGCGAAGAGCGGGGCAAACAGGTCACGCAGCTCAGCAGCCGTCAGGTTGCGGTTCGGCACCTACTTCCAGAGCCAGCGCCAAAAGCCGCCCCGCCCGATGACTCGACCGATGACCTTGTTCTTGACCCGGCGCTCGACGCGCTTGGGGTTACCGCTGGCTAGAGCTTCGAGGTCATCCACGCGGCTACCGGTGTGGAACATTAATGACGCGAGAGAGCGGCGGCGCGGCACACGGCGAAGCGTAGCGCGAGCGCGTCGCTTGCGACCGTCCAGGCGACCCATACCGCCTCGTTACCGCCAGGTTATCTTGCAGTGTTAGGCGCGCCATTTGACGCTCGTTTGCCGGTTATGTGCGCAAGCCGAACTCAAGGTGGGGCCAACGAGTAAGACCCATAACTCTGGATTAGCGCTCAGGACGGGGTCGGGCTAGCCGCGGTTGCTTGCGATAAGGCGTCGGTTAGCGAAAGCAAGTCGCTGCGCGACCGCGTCCTGGCCGAAAGCTCCGTCCTGCCGGGCCACGCCGACAGTCCCGAGCCAGAATTGGAGGTAAGTCATCTATGTTGACGACAGCTCCGGCGTAGGACAATCAACAAAATGCCGGGCGATCTACTTTTCACGGTCAACGCGAATTTGGCGACTCCGGCCTCGTCGGTAAGCTTGGCGGAAGCGGGCCTGCGTGAGCGCCGCGACCTACAGGAATGGATTCTCGCCCATCCACAGATTCTCGGTGACGAGATCGTGATCGTTGCCTTCGAGTTCGATCGCTGGTGGGCTCCGGGATTCGCCCCAGCGGACAGGTTAGACGTCCTCGGCCTTGGCTCGGACGGCCGGCTGCTGGTAGCAGAGTTGAAGCGGGATACCGCTCCGGATACGGTCGAAATGCAGGCCATTAAGTATGCGGCGATGGCGAGCAGGTTTACTCCGGAGTCGTTGTCCTCGCAGCACGCACGCTTCCTTGGTCAGCGGGGAGAAACGGTGTCTGAGGACGAAGCCTTGCAACGTTTGGTGACGCATGCAGGCGATCTTGAGGTCCAGAACCTCCGACGGCCAAGGATCGTCATAGTGGCTGGCGAGTTCCCGCCAGTAGTGACCGCGACCACTGTGTGGCTAACCGAAATGGGTCTCGACATCACCCTCGTGCAAGTCAAGGCGTATCGCACCGTGCATGAAACGTTGATCCACGTTTCACAGTTGTTTCCTGTTCGAGATGTCGAAGAGTTCACGATCAGCCCGCGACAGGCCGAGGTGAAAGCTGTTGAGGACCGGCGTCGGCGGCAGCGAGACGTTGGGACTACGGAGCGGCTAATAGCAGCGCAGGTGCTTGCAGACGGTACGTTGCTAGTGCTGCGCCCCGAAGGTATCAACACCGACGTCCGTTCGAATCTTGATGCTTGGCTCGCGAAGGACCCACGACGCGCGCAGGCCCGTTGGCACAATATGAAGGGGAGTCCTTTGACGTGGGAAGCTGACGGCAAGGCATACAGTCCCTCGGGCCTAGCCGTCTCGATACTGCGAGATGCTGCTGGGATTGAGCGATCTGTCCGAGGTGGAGATTGGTGGGTTACCGAGGATGGTCGGGACTTGGTCGAGATCGCGGGAGAGTTAGCCAGTCCACGTCAACGCCTCTACGCGGAATTCTGGAACAGGTTCGCGCAACGTGTACAACAGGAACATCCTGACTGGGTCGGCACTAGAGGCCAACCCAACGAATGGAACTGGTTTGAAATGGCGTCGCCTCAAGTCAAGAATGGTTACTACGCTGCGGCATTCATGCACGACCGTCGCATCAAGTACGAGCTCTACATCGACTCCGGCGATTCGGAAAACAACAAGCGACTCTTGGACCCGTTTCTGTCCGCCAAGCCAGATATTGAGAAGCTTTATGGCGGACCGTTGGAGTGGCATCCACCCGACCATGCACACCGCTACGCAGCAATCAGGGCGATCGGAGAGGGTGACATTACCGATGTCGACCGTCACGACGAGTATATGAACTGGTTCATTGATGCGGGTCAGCGGCTTCGCGCAGCAGTTGGAGCGCACTCTCGCGGTGGAAACAATCGCGCCGCGCAGTAGCAGAATGATGCCGGCGTGCTAACCGGGCTACGACTTCATCAGATTAAGTGTTTTACTGACCTCTCCCTGACGTTTGGTGTGTCCTCGGGGCCGTCGCCCAGCCGCTGGACCATACTCGTTGGACCGAACGGTGTCGGCAAGACGACGATTCTGCAGGCTATTGCGCTCGCCGCAATTGATCCAAGCGCAGTCAGTGCGTTGGTTGAGGCGCCGTGGACGTTGGCGCGTGTCGGAGCGACCCGCAAGCGCCCGCCCAGCATTCAACTGAGCTATAAGCAGGGTACTGACCAGCGAAGAATTACGCGTTCCATACCCATTGATGAAGGACTGTATGTTCGGGGTGGGAAATCACAGCGCAAGGGGAGGCCGTTAATCATCGGTTTTGCTGCTCGCCGGAGAATCGCTCGGCGTGGCGAGAGCCCTCCCACCACCAACCTGGAAGTAAATCGCGTTCGCGGCTTCTTCGACACTGATCAGCCCTTACTTAGGGACGATCCAACTCGAATTTTTCCTAACCCGAAGCATCTTCGCGCCTTGGCGTCCAACGTACGCCAAGTGTTGCTGTCGCGGCTGCAGGCGGATGGTGCCCGGTTATTCCCGCTTCTGAGTGACGCTGAGTTCGGCGGCAAGAAAGGGCTAAGCGCGACTGAGGCCTTGCTAATTCACCGTCGTGTCACTCTGCGATATGGCCGGGATTTCGATGTTCAAGTCGCTCTGCAGGATTTGGCCGATGGATATCAGGCAATGGTCGCGTTAGTGGTAGAGATTCTTGTCCAAGGCGCGCTTGCGAGAAGACGGGTGCCAAACCCGCATTACCTAGATGCGACAGTACTGATCGACGAGATTGAGACTCACCTTCACCCTGCTTGGCAGAAGAGTGTCGTGCCGTTACTGAGACAGGTCTTTCCGCGATGCCAATTCATCGTCACTACCCATTCTCCTTTGGTTCTAGGAACGGCTCGGCGCGGAGAAGTGCATGTGCTAGAGGTGGCTGAGGAGGGGGCAGTGCGACAGGAGGTCCTCGAGACACGCTTGTCCATGTTCGGAGCGGAGCGCATATACGAGGAGGTTTTTGGCGTGTTTCGGTCTGCACCGGATGACCTGGTCGCTGACGAGCGGCGCTACCTAGACGATGTCGCGCAGACCGGACGCCGTCCCGAGCCACACGTCCGGGCAAGCGTTGAGGGGGCTTGGCAAGACGCGGAAAGGCGCGCTACAGACGCCGACCACCATTGATTCCTGTAGACACCACGGCGGTAGAACCCACTAGCCGGCTCACGGCAGCGCAAGCAACCATGGAGGGCCTCCAAGATCAAGAGGCCCAGGCGCTCGTCGAGTCGAGACCAGCGTGGAAATCGATAGCGCCGAGACTCGCGAAGGCCCAACGGGAAAAGTGTGCTTACTGCGAAGACCAACTGCGGGAACGGGTAACTGAGGTGGATCACGTCCGACCGAAGAAGCCGTATTGGTGGCTCGCCTACCGTAGGCGCAATCTTCTAGCTGCGTGTCGATCGTGCAACAACGCGAAGAGCAACAAATGGGAACTTGCTGGAGGTTCCGCACTGGTTCCGCGCGACGAACCGTGGACCACACCGGAATCGGCTTTATTCATTGATCCTACCGTCGACCTGCCTTACAGCCATATCACCTACCTAAAGCTGGACGGAACTTGGCGTGTGGCAGCGCTCACCGGCAGGGGCCGGTGGACTATCAACGCTCTGGAATTGGATCGCGACTCAAGGATCAAAGAGTTGAATCAGATGGCGGACGAGCTAATCGAGCCGGAACTTGACCGGCTCGAACAGGCTGCCAACAACAGCAACCGTCCCGAATTTGATGAGTCGCGGCGGCGATTGGAAGCCCTCGCAAACCCCGAACACCGTTACTCGCACTTTGTCCGCGTAGTCATTGAACGCAGGCTGACCGGGTAACCGTCGCTTGGACACGTGCTGGCGAGGAGACCGACCGTCATCGGGACGAAGCCTGCGCGTCAAGAGCGAGTGGACTGCCTAGTCGAGATGCTTGACAGCCGTTGACAGCCAAGCCGGTCAACCGAGGCGTGGCCGCGACGGTTTTGTGACGGCCGCGAGAGGGATCCTGTCAGAGAAGTCTCTCGGGGTAGCCGTTCAGGCGCCGACAGCAACGGGCTACATGCAGCGCTTGCAGAATCGAGGTCCCAGAAGCCGGATGGCTTCGTCCAGTTGCATCCAGCCCGCTGTCCCCGGCCCTTCGAACGGAGTGGATGATTGCGGAACCGCGCTCCGAGAGAGGCTGGGACAACCACCGCTGATATGAATGAGCGCTGGCGGAGAATTCCTTTGCCAAATTAGAACCAGCTGATGTCCGCGCAAGACCGGCGGCACTGCGCTCGCGCCGTGACGTTTGCCAGTCTCGTGTTGGCCGGTCATGGGGCTGTCAATATGCGCCAAACTCGCAAATGCTGTCGATAATGGGTGCATAACGCGAGCTTGAATGGTCGGCGGTGATGCGGCCCGCAACCATTTGCGATCGATCCCCCGATCTAGCGGAGGTTGCAGTCGGTGGGCGAACCCGCCCGCTACCCGCGCCAGTTTCTTCAATCGCACGAGCTATCAGGTCGATGTCGATCCCAGTCAGACGAGTTTTGGCCCCATCGATCCAGCCGTCGACCTGCTTGGCGGTCCGGGCGCCCACGCGGCTGATCGCCAGGTCGGTCCGACCTAGCCGGCGACGTCCGATCATGCGAAGTGGCAAGCGGCACGGTGATCCGGGGCGAGCTCTCGGAGCAACGGCCGCTCCTCAAAACAGCGGTCTCTCCGCAATGGGCAGCGATCCGTGAACGGGCACCGCGTCTCAGGTGTCGACTCCAGTGCCGCCTTGCTTGGAGTGGCATTGGCGTCCTCCGCCAGCGGAGCCGCCCGCCCCAGTAAGACCTGCGTGTACGGATGTCTGGGCTGGCGGTAGAAATCTCCGGCACTCGCGTCCTCCATTACAGCGCCGCGGTACATCACGATCACCCGGTCGCTGACATGGCGCACGACTTCCAAGTCGTGCGAGATGAACATCATCGCCAAACTACGACTTGCCTGCAGATCAAGCAGCAGGTTTAGCACCCCCGCTTGAACTGACACGTCGAGGGCCGACAGCGGCTCATCGCAGATGAGGTACCGAGGATCCAATGCGAGCGCGCGGGCGATCGCCACCCGCTGCAACTGGCCTCCGCTGACGTCGGATGTTTGCCGTTGGAGAATGTGCGTCGGCAGCCTCACTTGTTCCAGCAGCGCTACCGCTCTCTTTACGCGCTCTGCAGGCGCTACCCCAAAGTTCTGCAGAGGCTCTGTGATGATGCGCTCGATGCTGTGCCGCCAGTTGAGGCTTGACCGTGGGTCTTGGAAGATCGGCTGGACCGCCCGGCGAAAGTTGCGCCACTGGCTGTATCCAAACCCCGCGAGCGAACGCCCTTCGAACTCGATGTGGCCGGCAGTTGGCGTCAGCAGTCCGAGCATGAGTCTCGCCAACGTTGACTTGCCTGATCCGCTCTCCCCCACGACGCCGAGAGTTTGTCCGGGTGCCACCTCACACGTCACGCCATCCACGCCGATCGTGTACTCCGCACTGAGCGGCCACCGCCTGCCCAAGAAGAACCGCTTCGACACCCCAATCGCGGCCAGGCTCATGCGGCAGGTTCCGGGTTGTAGCACGCCCACGTATGACCCGGTTCTCCATCGAGCAGCGGATAGGCGACCGAGCATGCGTCCACGGCACGATGGCAGCGCAGCCGAAAAGGGCAACCGGGTTCGCGATCGACCTCCAACGGGTTCGGCGGGTATCCCGACAGCGACGTGAGCATGGATTTGTGCGCAAGATCGCCCTTCAACGTGCTGCGCAGCAGGCCGCGCGTGTAAGGGTGGCGCGGCTGACTGACGACAGCACTGGTAGGACCGATCTCGGCGAGACGACCCCCATAGAGCACCAGGATTCGGTCGGCGACTTCGCTCACGACTGTGAGGTCATGGCTGATCAATACGACTGCTAGGTGATATTCGAGCTGAACCTGCTTGATGAGGTCCAGGATCTGGCGCTGGATCGTCACATCGAGAGCTGAAGTTGGCTCGTCGGCAATGAGCAGCCGCGGTTGGCAGATCATTGCGGTGGCGATCATCGCCCGCTGAAGCATGCCGCCACTTAGCTCGTGCGGGTACGAGCGCATTACGCGCTCGACCTCGTGGATGCCCATCTCGCGTAGCCGCTTGGCGGCTTCGGGCGCAGCGTCGCGGTAGCTAACGTTGCGGTGGATGACGAGCGGCTCCGCCACCTGCCGCCCCAAGGTCATTGTCGGGTTGAACGCGGACATCGGCTGCTGGGGCACGTACGCGATTTCCTGGCCGCGCAGTCGCCTCATCTCGCCAATCGACAGTGCGAGCAGGTCTTCGCCGCCGAACGACACGTGTCCCGACAGCACCCGTCCGTTGCGCGGCAACATGCGGATCATCGCCGAGGCCGTGGTCGATTTGCCGCTTCCCGTCTCGCCGACTATGGCGAGTATTTCGCCGGATCGGATCTCAAACGAGACCTCACGGACGGCCTGTAACCAGACTCCGCCCGAATGGTAGGCGACAGTCAAGCCGCTCACGTCGCAGATCGCGGCTCCACTCACCGCGTTAACTGGCCCTTGTTCCGATTCTCCAGCCAGTCGCTGACGATCATTGCCGAAATCACTGCCGCAAGGACAAATAGTCCGGGAAGCGTCGTGTACCACCACGCCTCGAGGAGGTGGCTGCGAGCATCGGCGATGATGGCCCCCAGTTCGGGTGTGGGCGGCTGGGCTCCGAGTCCGAGAAAACTCAGTCCGGTTAAGGCGAGTACCGCATAACCGACATCCATCGATACGCGTGCTGAGAGCTGCGGCAGTAGATGAGGCAACAGATGTCGGAACAGGATCATGAACGTCGATGTCCCAGCCGCGCGTGCACCCTCCACAAACGCGAGCTCTTTCAGCGCAAGGACTTGGCCCCGGACCATTCGCGCATAACCCGGCCACCAGACGGCGGTCAGCGCCACAACCACAGTGGTCAATCCAGGGCCGACCGCGCTGGCGATGGCAATGGCCAAGATCAAATACGGAAACGCCAGGAAGACGTCCGTTGTCCGCATCAAGAGTGAGTCGATCCAGCCACGAAGCAGGCCCGCCAGCCCACCGATGAGCGTGCCGATGGCGGCTGCGCTGAGAACGATGACAATGCTGACGCCCAGCGAGTTGCGGACTCCCCAGACGCAGCGGGACCACAGGTCGCGGCCCGCCTGGTCAGTGCCGAATAGATTCTGGAGTGAGGGCGCGCCAAGCGTGTTCGAGAGGTTGAGCGTAAGCGGGTTCTGCGGAGCAATCAAACCTGGGAGCGCGATGATCAGCAGCCAGATCGCGACCAGCCCGAGAGGCCACCATCGGATTGCGCTGCCAACCAAAGAGAAAGAGCGTGGCCTCGATGCATGGCCAATTGCAGGTGCGGCCATCACGTTGCGCGGATGCGGGGGTCGACGATGGGATATATCAGATCGACCAGGAGATTGACAACCACGAAGCCAAGCGTGATCACCACGGTCACAGCCATGATCGCGGGGAAGTCAAATGTCTGAAGCGCGTTGAACATATAAGTTCCGATGCCGGGCCACGAGAAGACCACCTCGACCAAGACCGTGCCCCCCAGAAGCCAGCCGAATTGAAGCCCGAGCATGGTAATCACTGGGTTGATGGCGTTGCGAAACACATGGCGCAGCATGATTCGCCTCGTGCCCGCACCCTTCGCGACCGCGGTGCGCACATAAGGCATCTGCATCTCCTCGAGAACGGACTTCTGTGTGAGGCGGGTCGCGACGGCGAAAAGCCACATTACGAGCGCAGCAACAGGAAGCACGAGATGCCAAGCCGCATTAGTGAAGGCTGGGAAATTACCACTCACCAGCGCATCGATCGTGTAAAAGCCGGTGATCGTCGGCGGGGGATCCATGTCGAGCCGCCCCGTGATCGGGAACCAGCCCAAGCGGCTGCCCAGCCAGAGCTGCAGAACCATTGCGAACCAGAAGACCGGCAGCGCGGTGCCAAGCATCGAGAAGAGCCTGATCAGCCATGACTCGGGCCGATTCCCTCGCCAGGCCCAGACCATGCCGAGTCCGACGCCGAGCAGCGCGTAGATCACAAAGCTATAGAAGACGAGCTCGAGGGTCGCCGGTAGATACGTGAGGATGGCTGGGCCGATCGGCTGGCGGCTCGCATAGGACTCGCCGAAGTCGCCGCGAACCAGTCCCGAGATGTAGGTGAGGTACTGATCCCAGACGGGGCGGTCGAGGCCGAGCGCGTGAGCCGCGGCCGCGACCTGCGCCGGCCCTGCCCGTAGGCCCGCGACCGCACAGGCCGGGCACGAGGGGACTATGTGCGATAGCACGAAAGTCCCGGTGACCACACCAAATAGAACCGCTACCGCTCCGACCAGCCGCCGGAGCAGGTAGTAAGCCATCTACTGCGTCTGCGCTATTAGCTTCCCTTCGACCAGTAGAACCACCTCACGATTCCGTCCTGGAAGAACGGGTCGTACTTGACGTGGGCCCATTCCTTTCGCACCGGCACCACAAGGTCGGGCGCAATGCAAAAGATAGTCGAGGCAGAGTCCACTATCTGCTTTTGCATGCCGGCAAGAATGGTATTTCGCTGAGACGCGTCCTGGATCTGAACTACTTTGTCGAGGTTGGCGTCCAGCGTTGGATTACTGTAGTTCGCCCAGTTGTATCCGCCTTTGCTCGGGACGTTCGATGAGTGATACGACACCCTGATCACCAGAGCTGGGTCAGGCGTGTTCGGGAAGACGTTCAGGAACGTCATCGGCGGCGAAGAAGAGTTGTTCGCCATCTGGGGCGGAATCTGCGGCCAAGGCGGAGCCTCAACCTTCAAATCAATGCCAATCTTGGCGAGGGCCGACTGGAAGATGGTGCCGGCGAACGATTCATAAGGAAGCCCCTGGACCGTTACCATGCGCATCTGCGTGCCGGCCTTAACTCCGGCCTGGTCAAGCAGCTGCTTGGCCGCATTCAGATCCTGCTTGGCAAATGGAAGGCTTGAGTCCCAGCCGGGAAACTGCGGCGGTATCGGGCTGTTCGCCGGCCGACCAAAGCCTTTGTAGAAGCTGGTGTAGCCGTCGTAGTCAAAAGCTGCGATTAATGCCTGGCGGACTTTGATGTCTGTAAGGGGCGATCGGATCATGTTCAACGGGATCGTGCGCAGCTGAATGGCCGGCTGCCGAATGACGGCCAAGTTCGACAATTTCTGGGCCGATGCGGCACTATCGGGCCCGATGTTGATCAGGAAGTCCGACTGGCCGCTTTGCAACAGTTCCAACTGCGTTGTCGTGTTGGCGTTCTGAGTCATGGACGTTGCAATCGGCACTCCAGCCTTGAACGATCTCCAGTAGTGCTTGTTCTGGGTTAGATCGATTCGGAGGTTGGGTTGAAAGCTTTGGAGCATGTATGGACCAGTACCTGCCGCATTCTTGGCAAACCAGCTCTTGGCCCATTCATCGCTACTCGTTTTGTTACTGCTAATGGCATTCGGGCTAGCGATAAGGAACCACGGCACGGTACCCGGGAAGAGTGAATAGGGAGCGCTCAGCTTGATTACGAAAGTCGTCGGATCTGGCGCATCGAATCCGGCAATGTTGATCAGGTATGAAGCCGGACCTTGGTTGATCTGCTGTAGACGTCTAAAACTTGTGAGGACCGCTTGAGAGTCGAGCTTGGCGCCGTCATGGAAGGTGATGCCCTGGCGGATCTTGAACGTGTAAGAGAGGCCGTCAGGCGCGACAGAATATGACTCTGCCAGCAAGGGCCTCACGTCAAGGCCCCCAGGCGTGTATTCCAGGAGAGCCTCGTAGACGTTCTGGGTGAACTGAAGAGAGTCGGTATCGAATCCGATGTGGGGATCAAGGTTCTCAGGAATAACCACGTTGGTCCAAGTGGCCTTGACGTTGCCAGTGGCGGTGGTAGTGCTGCCGCCACAAGCCTCGAGGAACTCGAGCATCGACCCGGCGCTCAGCAAGGCCGCGCTCCCAACACCCGCCCTCTTCAAGAACTGACGTCGAGACCAGTAGCCATCGAATGGGGTTTCAGTACGGGCAGCCATGTTTCTCCTCCCACCAACTGAGCCCACAGGGGCGCTAGCAATGTGAGTCTATAAAACGAACGAGCGTTTGTCTAGAGAGACGTTCGAGCGGGCCCGCCCAACTGGGCTCGCCTGAGGTGGGACTTGAGCTCCCCGGCGGCTGGATTCCAAAGACCTTGTAGAACCAAGTCCGCGAAGATCTCCGCGATTTGCTCCAATGAGAGGCGCCCCCGCGCCGAGTAGAACGTGGACACAGAGGTGGCCATGGCCAGGATTCCGTAAGCGGTCACCTGCACGTCCACCGGCAGGAACTTGCCTTGCCGGATGCCATCCTCCAGCTCCTTGCGGAATACGAATTCGTATTGGTCCCGCAGCCCCACGATGCGCGCGCGTTGCCCGGGCCTGAGGCTACGCAGCTCGCTGTTGCCAACAAATACCTCGCGCGCGCGCTTGCCGTGGAACTTCACATGGTGGTCGACCAAGAGCCGCATCCGTTCGACAACATCGGATGTCTCGGCGGCCTCGCGCTGATCCTCGAGGAGGTCGAGCATTACGGACTCCATAATCTCGAAGAGCAACTCGCCCTTTGAGGCGATGTGGTTGTAAAGGCTTCCGACCTGAATGCCCACTTTGGCTGCGACTTGGCGAAGCGTCGTTGCTTGGAAGCCGCGTTTATAGAAGAGATCGAGGGCAACGGCGCGGATGTGTTCAGCGGTCTTCTCCCCGCGCCGCGCGACTGCCATCAGAGTCGCGCTCCGGTTCTACCTAACATCGAGCACGTGCCCTCCGGCCAGCAGCATGCCTTCCTTGCTTCCCCGCTAGATGACGACGAGTTCGCTCTCTGCCTTGTTCAGGCGAATACCTCCGCTTTCAGTGACGACATACACGTCTTCGACGCGCGCCCCGAACTCACCGGTGATGAAAACGCTTGGCTCGATCGTGAATGTCATGCCAGCCTGCAGTGGCGTTTCGTCGACCACGTCCAGATAAGGTGCCTCGTGAACGTCCTTTCCAATCGCATGTCCGAGGCGGTGCCGGAAATGCTCGCCGAAACCAGAGTCTCTAATGACCTGCCTTGCCGCCGCATCGACGTCGCAAGCCCGCGCGCCCGCGCGCAGCGCGGCCGCACCGGCAGCTTGTGAGCCAACGACGGCGTCGTATGCCTGGCGAAATCTCGGACTCGGCTTGCCGATGTGGATGGTGCGGCCGAAGTCCGAGCAATAGCCGCTTACGGCCGCGCCGAAGTCGTAGCTGACGGATATCTCGTGGCCGAGCGGGCGCCGGCTGAGGCGCTCTTTCGCCGGCCGCGCTTCTTTCGTTCCCATTGAAAAGATTGCGGTATCAAAGGACTGGTCGACGGCTCCAAGTTCCTTCATTCGCCTGACGATCCAGGCGGCCAGATCGAATTCCGTGAGCTCAGGCCGTACTTGTTCCAGCGATTCCTCGAAAACGCGGTCGACCAAGTAGCACGCCTCCCGCATGGCGTCGAGCTCTGCGTCGGACTTGACAGCGCGCACGCGAGCGAGCAGGTCTGCCGCCAGTGAAACACGCGTCGTCGGAAAGAGAGCCTGCAGGGTCAGCACGAGCTCAGCGGGGGCATCGAGATTGACGCCGATCGTCGCAGGGACATGACCGATCGCTTCCTTCACGACTGATTTCGGATCCTCTTTCTCCGTGAAGACGCGCATCGCGGGTGGGTCGGCGCTGACATCAAAATGAAACTCGGCCATGTGGCGGGGCACCAGCAACAGCGGGTCGCTGTCGAGCGTAATGACTGCTCCCACCGCCCATTCACCAAAAAAGTGCGTGGCGCCGAAGTAGTGAATTCGCCGGTCCACACCAAGCAGGTACTCGAGGTCAGCGCTGTGACCGATAAACAGGACCTCTAGGCCCGCCTGCCGCATCTCCTGGCGAACCCGAGCGAGTCGAGTGCCGAGCTCGGGCTTGGCCAATGTGGCGGGTGTCTCAACGCTCATAGCCATATTCCTCCCGTGCAGCGGCCTCGCTGATGTATCCGTCAGCGAGATCAGACTCGATCAGTTCTCGCTCGCGCTCCTTCGGGTCGCCGTAGCCTCCACCACCACCGGTCGTCACCCGGATCTTGGTCTCCTCCGGGCAGACGATGTGGCTGGCCTTGAGCTTTCGGATCGGATCGTGTCCCGGCCGATCAACTTCGACATTCGGCGTCGCACCTTGGTGCCCGCCGAATATTCCCCAAGGACCGGTGATGCTGCGCTCGAGCCATAGCGAAACGTGAAGCGGCTCGCCGAGTGTCTCAAACTCGCGATGGACGGCAAGCCCACCGCGGCGCCGGCCGGCGCCTCCCGAGTCCTGGCTGAGCGAGTAATCAATGACGCGGATCGGATACTTCGCTTCCATCACCTCCGCCGGGTAGTTCTTGAGGTCGCCACCACCGTAGTTGGCGAGGCCGTTCTCACCGTCCTGGTTCCGAGATGCGCCCCAGCCAAGGGCGACCGCTTCACCGGCGACCCAGGTTTCGCCCGTTGTGGGATTGATGCCGTTGAACATGACATTCATCGGGTCGGCACACTGCGCGCCAGTGGCGCGGTCAGGCATGACTTTGGCCATGAGCTTGATGAAGAGGTCGATCATCAAGCCTGCGTGGGGGTAGTAGTACTGGCAGGCGGCCGGCTCCTGAGCCGCGAAGATCGACCGCGGCGGCGCATAGACGTGCAGGTTGCGAAAAGTTCCACCGGTGGGCGATACGTCCGGGTTGATGAGGAACTTGAACGCAAGCCTTGCTGCCGAGACCGTCTGCGAGAAACCTGAGTTCAGACAACCACCGGTTTGAGGCGCAGATCCGGTCAGATCGAGGTAGATGTCTGAGCCGGTGATCGTCACTTTGAGCTTGACTTTCACCGGCTCGTCGAAATGAGTGCCGTCGCTATCCATGTAGCCTTCTGCTTCCCACGACCCGTCCGAAAGCGCAGCCACGACCTCGCGGTCGAGCCTTTCGCATTGTTCGAAGATTTCGTCGATGGCGAGCTGGAACTTCTCTTTGCCGAAGCGGCGCAGGATCTCCTGCAGACGTTGCTCACCGGAGCGACACGCGGCAACCTGCGCATAGAAGTCGCCGTGGATGCTGCGGGGCATCCGGCTGTTGAGCATGAAGAACTCGAGCAACTCCTTGTTGAGCCGCCCGCGTCGCATCATCCGGGTCGGGGCGATTCGGTAGCCCTCCTGGTAGATGTCAGTCGAGGCCATGGTCTGGCTCGGCTCCATCGCGCCGATGTCGATCCAGTGGGCCTTGCTCGCGGCATACCCAATGAGCTTGTCTACGAAGAAGACGGGCGTGAACAGCGAGATGTCGTTGAGGTGGCTGCCCACCTCGTAGGAGTCGTTGACGAGATAGACGTCGCCTTCGGCGATGTTCTCCTTACCGTACTTGGCGACCGTGACCTTGACAGCGTCCTCTAATGCGCCGAGGAAGATGGGTAGGCCGGGCGCCTGGCCGAGCAGGCGGCACTCTTCGTCGAAGAGCGCGACACTGTAGTCCTTAATCTCGTAGATGATTGGCGTGTAGGCGCTGCGGGCCAGGTTTACGCCCATCTCGTCGGCTGCCGAGTTGAGCGCGTTGCGGATGATCTCGACTGTGATCGGATCGACCGCGGTGATCATCGTTCCCTCCTGATCGCAAGCCAGCCCTTCGGCTCCGAAGTCACCAGCCACCCGTGCGGCACCACCGTGGTGCATGATTCCTCATCGATGATGCAAGGAGCAGTCACTTCTTGTCCGACACGTAGGTCCTGACGGCGGAAACGAGGAGTCGATGCCGACTGGCCCCGAAAGCGGACGGGATAGTGATCGTATGACTCACCACTTCCAGACTTCGGGTGAGAGCCGTTCGGGCGTGTGTGGCCTCCGGTGCCGACAGCGGTGAGCCGCAGGTTTACCACCTCGACCAGCTCCTCGGGGTTGGAGTGGCCGAATGTCTTCTTATATAGGCGGTGAAACTCCTTCAGCACGCGGTCGTCGAATTTGCCGGCGGGTAGCGTAAGGAAATGCTCCTGCCCGACATAACGTAGGTCGACACTAGTGGCGATGGCTGCTTTTGAGGAGTCGATGCCGTCCTCTTCGAGCAGCTGCCGCGCGGAGCCGTCCAGCGCCGCCGTGGCGGTTGCGACCTGTTTGTGGTCCATACGATCCCAGCGCGCGAAGTACGGGTACACCAGGTCATGACGAATCTCGGACTCGAGCATGCCGTGAGCCGAGAACGTGCCCGGTGAGTGCGGCACGAGCACGGTTTCGATTCCGAGCTCCTCGGCCAGGAACACCGCGTGCATCGGCCCGGCGCCTCCAAACGCCACCAGCGAGAACTGGCGTGGGTCCAAACCGCGACCGACCGTGATCTGGCGGATGAGCCCAGCCATGCGGGCATTCACAACGTCAAGCACTCCTTCGGCTAATCGGTCGTCATCCAGGCCGAGTTGCCTGCCCAGCCGTCCGAGCGCATCTGCCGCGAGCTCGGGCTTGAGAGCCATGCGACCGCCCAGGAAGTAGCGCGGGTTAACGCGACCGAGGTGTACGTTGGCATCGGTGACGGTGGCTTCGGTGCCACCCCGGCCGTAGCAGGCGGGGCCGGGCTCGGCGCCGGCGCTGCGCGGGCCCACCCGCAGCCCTCCCGCAGATTCCCACGCCACCGACCCTCCGCCTGCGCCGATCGTCTCGACATCGATCACGGGCAGGATGAGCGGCTGGCCCTCGAGCATTGCCTCGCGAGCGATTAGCGGCTTGCCATCGAGGCAGAGCGAGACGTCGAAGCTGGTGCCGCCCATGTCGATCGCGATCGCGCTCGAAGAGCCCGCACGCCTTGCTAGGTTCGCCGCCGCTATGGCGCCGCCAACGGGTCCCGAAAGCAACGTGTTGACGGGCTGCTCGCGAGCGCGAGTGGCGGTGGTCATGCCGCCGTTGGACTGCATGATGTGGACGCTCGCCTTGACGCCACGCTCGCCGAGGCGATCCTCTAGCTCGCGGAGGTAGCTGCGCACGGTCGGCGCGATGGCGGCATTGACGACGGTCGTGCTCGTCCGCTCGTACTCGCGCCACTCATTAGCTATCCGGTGCGACAGCGATGTGCTTATCTCCGGATGGCGCCCTGCGATGATCTCCTCGCACCGCAGCTCGTGCGCCGGGTTTCGGTAGCTGTGGAGCAAGACGACCGCTACTGACTTGATACCCTGGCCCACTAGGTGGTCGATGGCCTTTGCCACCGAATCCTCATCCAGCGGCGTGACTACCTGCCCGCTTGGCCCCATTCGCTCTACGACCTCGAGCCGGTGGCGGCGGGGGACGAGCGGCGCCGGCCGATGATAGTAGAGGTCGTACATTGCCGGGCGGTTGGCGCGCCCGATCTCGTACACATCGCGGAAGCCCTTGGTCGTCAGGAGCCCGATGGGTGCGTATCGACGCTCGAGAAGAGCGTTGAGACCCGCGGTGGTTCCATGCACAAAGAACTCGACATCGGAGCCTGCGTCCACGACCTGATCGAGCACCTCGAGCACGCCGGCGGACAGATGTCCAGGAGTCGTCAGCGCCTTACCGGTCGCGATCTCTCCCGAAGTCGAGGCGACGACGAGATCCGTAAACGTCCCCCCGATGTCAACCGCGACCGCGCGTCTACCCACCAGGTTCAGACTCTATTAGAGGTCCCATAAACTAGCAAGCGTTAGTTTTTCTCAACGCGCCTTCTGTACGACGCCCCAGCGAAGAGGACAAGGATCATTAGACCTGCAATACCTAAGCCGAGCACAGCGTAAGGCGGCGTTCGGGCGGGCTGGTCGGTCCGTGACACTGCCAGGATCCATGCAATCGTGAATGAGCTGCCGTCTGCCTCCGGAATCGCGAAGCGCTCGATGACGAACTCGCTGGTGCGCGGTTCAGTGAGCCGGGCGCCGTCCATGCGGAACACCTTGACCAGATGCAGCTCCGAACCGAATTCCATCGTAGCCCCGTACGACCTACCATCCGGTAGGGGCTTGGGCTCGACGAAATATTGATTTGGCGGCGATTGCACCCGCTCTCCCCCATCGAGCCGGACGCTAACGATCCTGGAGCTGTCGCTGAGAAAGTCCGAGCGCGCGAAAAGTACTGTGTTGGCGTCGAGCCAGGAGGGATAAGCATCGAGAGGCCCAGGCGTAAGAGGTGCAGCGGCGGAACCGTCCGCCGCCATGACCCAGATCCGATTCTCGATTCCGGTGACCGTCGAGCCGTTGGTCCCCAATCGAGTCGCCTCGCGTCCATTTATGTATGCGATCCGGGCGCCATCCGGGGAGAACACCGGCTGAGCGTTGCCTGAATCCGCTGTGTGAGTCAGCTGCACGGGCTTGCTGCCATTTGGATCGGCAACGAAGATCTGGTATGCGGGTGCGCCAGGGACCAGCCCCGAGTACACGATCGACCTGCCGTCAGGAGACCAGCTGGCGCTGTTGGCGATGAGTGGAGGTCGAGTGATCTGGATCGGAACGGCCGACTCGGCGAGGTTGATCCGGTAGATTTCATCTCGGCCGCCCTCGTCGCCGGTGTAGAGGAGCTGAGTTCCGTCCCTCGAGAGGCTGGGATAGTGATGGTTCGCCGGCCCTTTCGTAAGCCGGCGCTCGGTTGTTCCGTCGAGCTTGAAAGCGGAAATCTGCATCGAGCCGGAGCCGGTGGTCACAGCGACGAATCCCGAAGCGACAACGTTGGTAGAGGCCCCGACATTCGAGGCCCACAACCCGAGAACGCATGAGATGAGGAGGCCCGTCACCCGCACCAATCGGTTTTAACAGAGCTAGGCTAGGATTCGCGTGGCCCTCGGCAGGCCGACTAGATTGGTGACCGAAGCCCGGCTCGAGGGTGAACTCCTCCAACCTCATCGTTCCCTCGAGATTACTGGCGGGACTTGCACGCTTGACGCAGACTTGTGTAGTAGTTCATGTAGTAATCCTGGCGATACCTGTGGCTGAGAGCGCCACCAAACCGCCGCCGAGGGCTCCGAATTAAACTCAAAACCGTTGAAACCGGTCTCGGTGGACGAGACCGCCTAGATTTCGGGACCGTGAGGCCCCGGGTTCAAATCCCGGGCCCCCGACCAGTTTTTGAATACGATCCCGGCGTTACGGCTCGTGCGGCCAGACCGCCGGATCACAGCCGGATCACAATTTCCCAGATTGCTTGCGCGCAACGAGCAGTGCCGAGTCCCTCCTGGACCGGATGCCTGCCTACAATCTCGGCGCACTGGGCTGCGTTATCTGCTACGACGGGCACGTGTCCGTGGACGCGTGACCGTACCGGCAATGAAGACACGTGATAGGCCGCGGCGGACTCGAACCGCCTACCTCCATGAGCGGGTGCCGGTGCACAGGTGACCTGGATTGTCGGGACAGTATTCCCGGACTTCGCAACGCTCTTTGGCGACACTCGCATTTCATACGAGGATGACGGGAGGTTGGTCGAGGTCGAGGAGTTCGGCGTTCAGAAGATCCACCCTGTGGCGCCCAACCTGGTCGTCGGATTCGCTGGAGCGATCGTTGACGGATTCAGGTTGGTCGAAAGTCTGCAGGCTTACGTCGGCGCCCTCAAACAGGCCCCGCACGAACCGCGAGTGGTGGCCGAGGGTTGGTTTGAGAGCCTTATCGGCGAGGACCTTTCACACAGCCAATGTCACATGTTGTTGGTCGGCCTATCTCCGAGTCTCATCACAACTCCAAATGGCCAGCCCGTGCCATGGCACGCGCCTTACGACGCGCGACTTGAATTCGGAGGTGAGCCACACGTCGCGACGATTTCGCTGCACGACTCGATTGGCAGCGGCAGCGCCGTTCCCGACTACGTCACGGCCATCGAAGACTTCGCTAGCAATGCGATGGCAAAGCTACTTCGGTTCGGCAGAGAACGAGAGCGGATCGCCATTACGCTCTTGAGCCTGGTCTTCGCGCAGTGCGTCAAGAGGACTCCAACAACTGGCGTCAATGCCTACTTTATCGGAGCCATTTTGTCGGATAGCGGACTCCTGATGCGGGCTAACCACGGACTCCGTGTTGGAGAAGAATTGGTTGAAGTTGGGGCCATCCCGTTAGCAAGAGACGAGGCATCATTCAGTGAACTCTGGAATCGGCACCTAGGCACAGCGACCGACTTGGTGGGGCTCAAGGGCTAATTCGTTCAGTAGACGGAAGGCGTCACGGAATTCGGAATATTGGTGGGCCGTAGTTTCCGTAACGCGAACCAAGCGACCGTAGCGGGCGGCAAGATCAGCCTCGTCGGGGGAAGTCAGCGCCTTATGCACCCTTGAGCGCGTAACAACGCCGCCCTTCCGCCGTTCAGGCAAAGTCGGGCCATGGGTGTGTATCGAATCCGCCGGCATTCACCTCGCCGTATGGCTGACGTGTGTACTGGCAAACTCGCCT
>Ga0070706_100001219_pt1 | contig 27538 bp, 30 predicted proteins | sample KBSK5501metaG_FD_65476 | JGI IMG/M metagenome (GOLD analysis project Ga0070706, IMG submission 65476) | Corn, switchgrass and miscanthus rhizosphere microbial communities from Kellogg Biological Station, Michigan, USA - KBS K5-50-1 metaG | ecosystem: Host-associated > Plants > Roots >... | reverse complement strand
CAGCCTTACCGATGATGCGACCGAAGTACATCGTCGGTAGGGCGCCGATTTATCGGCGCCTCGTGCGCTAGCCACCCCCTCCGGATCAGCAAGCTTCGCCCTACCACCAAAGCAAGAACTCTTACCTTTGCGTCTTGGCGCCTTGGCGTGAGATCCTTCTTCGCGCCCTTGCGTGAAATCGCGGCCTTATACCGAGCCAAGCTCGCTTTCCGCGACCGGAGCTTCGACAGCCTCTGGCTGCGGTTCTACTGCTGGTGGGGCCTCAGTCATTTCCGTAGCGACGGAATGATGTTCCGGGGCAACGTCTGCGGGCTCGTGCTCGCTTTCGGCAACTTCCGCTGACGCATCGGACCGCTCAGAGACCTCAGCAATTGCGTGCGCGGGCGCTCCCGGTTGTTCTGCCGTTTCGCTGGCCGGTTTGACGACAGGTTTCGGCGGAAGCGGAAGATCTAATGTCCCGTCGGCGAACTCGATAATGTGTCCGGCTTTGGCCAACCAGATGAGATCGGTCGCCAGACTGGTTCTCGCGTGCTGATATTCTTCACTCGCCTCATCAATCGGCTTCTGGCCGATCAGTTTGCTGAGCACTTTCTCGGCCAGTTGCTTTCGCGCAATCCGCGGATACGAGCGGATCGTTGAAAGAATTGCCGACAAACTTGGCGAGACCGACGCCTGATTGGGATCGAAGACCTGCGGACGCGCAGTCGAAATATAAAGAATGCGTTTCTTATGCCGGAAAACGTGCAGGCCGGCTTGATTCAGGCCATGACGGAGAGCCCCCGCCATTTGGGCCGGGAACCTGTTTTCCCGGTCTCTCGCCTTGCGCACCGCAGCAATAATGTTCCGGTCCGGCAAATGACGGATCACGTCACCGGGCAGCTCAGCTGCCAGGCAGGGGCGCACGACGGTCGCCAAATAATGCGTACGGAAATGCTGTTCAACCGCCGACAAATTCTCCAGCACAACCGCCTCTGGCTCGTTCTTGGTCCGATACGTCACGACCTTGCGAGCCTCTTCTTTCCATTGTTCGACAGCTTGCTGATCGCTTGTGATCTCGACCGTTCGCCGATATTCCTCAAAAGTCATTCTGCGGCTGAACCGCTGCTCGTAAAGCGCCCGAAGCTGGGGTTGAAACGCGTGATAGTTAGTCGGCCCTAGCAACTTGCCACTCAGCGTACAGCGCGCTACCGCGTTGAAATTTCCTTTAATCGGTTCCTTCTCGATGATCTGCGTCTCGTAATAGGTATCCTTGGTCTCGTTGAAAGCGATTCGTTCCAACGCACTTGCTTCCATCGCTACCGCTCCGCGGTCGCCCAGCTGGTAGATCATCGTGTGGTTGTCCAACGATCGGACCCGGATCGAGTGCCGCTCCGGACGTTCCAAGAACATCCGAGCCAGGCCGAACAGCGGATAGGCGACATGGCCTGACTTAATCTGCTGAATAATCTTGGAAAATGCGCGTTCTTCCGGGAGAAAATCAATCTGTACAGGAGCTGGCTCTACTTCTGGACGCGGTTCGTCTCGTCTGACAAAGCGCCCCTGCGGCCGAGGCGCCCGTTCGGGTGTCCTCGGTTGGTTCCGGTCTGTGCGTTGAGGAGCGATTTGCCTTGGCCGGTCCGGCCCGGAAGGCTTTCTGTGGTGGCTTCTTTCCCTGTCTGCCGGACGCCTGGGACGCCGCTCCTCGTGACGGTCCCGCCGCGCACGGTCATAACGGCGCTCGGTTTCATCCCCCTCATAGTCGGCATAGCGGTTGGCTGGCTCCGATTCTTTTAACCAATCGGGAGTGATACGAAGATCTAACGAAGGATCAGGGTCCGTCATGTTCACGGAAATGGTGCACTAGGTTCACCTTTTCCCGTTAGAGGTCAATGAAAAAGACAGAATACAGGAGACAGAATACAGGAGACCGAAAAAGCTCCGGATTTATTGGTGCCGCTTTTGCCCAATGGCAACGCCGTCGACGCCGGTAGCATCCCGGAGCTGGAACCAGAAACGAACGCAACTCCGAGTTCTCCTGTCTCCTGTATTCTGTCTCCTGTATTCTATCCCCTCGAATTCCCTAAAAAAGGAGTTGCTATTTGCCCTAATTAATTTAGTTGCCATCACCGGGCTTCGTGACTATCCGTAGCCACGTCTTAACCATAACCGGAGAGAAACGCGATCTTATGTCAGAGAAATCTATCGAAGAAAAGGTGAAGGAGATCATCGTCGAACAGCTTGGGGTGAATCCTGAGCAGGTGACGCCCACCGCTTCCTTCATTGAGGATCTCGGCGCCGACTCGCTTGACACGGTAGAACTCGTGATGGCCTTCGAGGAAGAGTTTTCGGTCGAAGTTCCTGACGAAGATGCCGAAAAGCTGCAAACTGTCGGCGACGTCATTCGATATATTGAAGAACGTGCGAAGTAGACGTTCCGCCGCCCGCCTTGACTACATCAACGGTAGGCAAAAGTTTGCTTTTGAGAACACGGTGGAATATTCCACCGTGTTTTTTGTTCCTTGCGGCTTACCCACGGGGCACAATACCAGAAGACGTTCCGGTTGAGGCCGGGCCAGTATGTATTCCCAGCAAGATGTTCAGTACGCAGTTGAGAACACGAAGGTGATCCTATCGCCAGAGCGTAGGATCGAAACCTTCGGAGCCACGAACTTTCGGTTCTATCTAATAACCGAGCTCATGGATCGGGTGGACGAGATCAGGATTCGCGATGGACGTATTCAGGCCGATCGACCCCAGATTCTCACACCAGATCATCTGGCGAGATTGACCCTGGAAGGGTTTGGAGAAAAAGCTCACCAATTCGCGGAAATGCTTCGCGCTCACAACGCGACGCTGTTGAAGTACGGATTCGAGATCCGAAAGAGTGATGTCTCTGAAAGTTTGATTCACGACTCCGTAGAAGCGGTCATCGACCGCGTCCGTGCTCAGCTGCCAGAGTCCGAGAGAAGCTCCAGTGCAGTGATTCAAGGCGTCGATGAGGGATGGGAGATCTGCTTGCTGAAATTTACAGTCGACATCATCCAACAGTCTGCCGGAGGCAACCTCAGGGATTTTCGTCGAAAAGGATTACTTTAGCGCGCCTTTCTGACGGGATGCGCGCTGGTCCATGAAGTTCCTAATTAAGCTCTTTGTCGTTGTTGGCTTCTCTTTGGTCATTTTCGGGGGAGGCGGATTACTCGGCTACCGATTGTTTTTCAAAAAGACCGACACTCGCCGAGCCGCCAAGGGCCAAGCGGTTGTGGCACCGACTCCTGACCCTGGAATTGTGATGTTGGATCAGGCGAAGGAGCAGCTTGCTAAAGGTGCTAAAAGCGATGCGCGACAAGTGCTGTCGTCCCTCATTCAATCGTTCCCCAAATCCAGCAAAGCTGATGAGGCAAAGAAAATTCTGGGCGACCTCAACCTACAAAACTTCTTTTCAACGCAGCCCAGTCCGGACAAGACCGAGTACACGGTGGTGAGAGGCGACTCGGTCGCGCGGATAGCTGCGAAAACCAAGACGCCGCTCGAACTGATTTTCAAAGCAAACGGTCTGGAAAGTCTGACCATCCAGCCCGGAACAAGATTCATTATTCCAAAAGGTCAGTTCAGCTTGGTTGTCGGAACGAAAACGCAAGAGGTAACCCTTTTAAATCATGGCGCGTTTTTCCGATGGTATAAACCGGTCGAGTTCAACCTCCCGGCCAAAGTGCCGCAGGGCCAGTACAAGGTGCACGAGAAGATTGCATGGGCCGGGGGAACCCGTGTAGCCTTTGGAACAAAGAACTACATGGGCAGCAGCCGCTGGATCGTTGTAAATCATCCCGGTCTCGTCCTGTTTTCTGAAACGAATCCGCAAGCGCCAAATATCCAAAAACCGAATGCCGGAATCATGCTGACGCCGCCGGACATGGAAGAACTATTCGCTCTTGTCGGGAGAGACACGCCGATCATCGTGCAATGAAAATCCAAGCGCTGGAATTTGAAAAGCCGATCGTCGATTTGGAGAAGCAGCTTGAAGAGCTGAAGAAGCATTCCAAATTCCAAGCGATCGATCTGGAAAAAGAGGTCCAGGCGATGGAGGCGAAAATCCTCGAAACCAAGCGGCGGATCTATAGCGGGCTAACCGCTTGGCAGCGGGTGCAGATCGCTCGCCACACCGCACGGCCATTTGCTCTGGACTACCTGGGATCGGCATTTTCGGATTTTTTTGAGCTACACGGCGACCGTTTTTTCGGGGACGATCGCGCGATGCCAGGTGGCCTGGCCACGATTGGGGATCATCGGTGCGTGGTGGTCGCCCATCAGAAAGGCCGGGACACGAAAGAAAATATCCGCCGCAATTTCGGCAGCGCGCATCCTGAGGGATATCGTAAGGCACTTCGATTGATGCGCCTGGGACATAAGTTCCATTTGCCGATCATTTCTTTAATCGATACGCCAGGAGCCTATCCAGGCGTAGGCGCAGAAGAACGTCATATCGCCGAGTCAATCGCCGTGAATCTGCGTGAGATGATGCTTCTGCGTGTTCCGATTGTGGCAGTGGTGATTGGCGAAGGAGGATCCGGTGGTGCGCTGGGAATCGGTGTCGCCGACCGCGTATTGATGCTTGAAAATGCCTACTACTCAGTCATCAGCCCGGAAGGTTGCGCTGCGATTCTCTGGCGGCATCGTAGCCACGCGCCGGAAGCCGCCGAGGCGCTTCGATTGACCGCTAATCAATTGAAAGAACTTGGCGTCATCGACGAAGTGGTACCAGAACCCTTGGGCGGCGCCCACCGCGACCACGCTCAAGCATCTGAAAACTTGAAGACCGCTATTCTGGCACATCTGAACGAGCTCAAGAAGAAATCAATCAAAGATCTGTTGAACTCCCGGTACGAGAAATTCCGCCAGATGGGGCAGGTTCTTGAAACGTGAGCTCGGCGCTCACGTTTCAAGGTTACCGGTTTTCGGTTATCGGGTTTCGGTTGGAGGGGAAAGGCACGCGTTGGGTCCAGGTCGCGCGGAGCGCGAACCCTACCGGGCGTTGGTATATCGTCGGTAGGGTTCGCGCTCCGGCGCGACCTGGACCCATGATCTGCTACTCCCCTCAATCTGTTTCCAGCGCTGCCCGATATTTCCGATACAGGCCGCGAAATTGGTCATACGTCATACCGAGCTGGGCTGCTGCCTGGCGCTGATTGTACCGTGAACTTCGGAGTGCCTTTCGGAGCAAATCGAGTTCGAATCGCGCTACTGCGTCGTTGAAAGACAGATCCGTTTCTGGAGGGCGATCCCGTGTCTGTGTGGTCGCCGCGTTCGCGGGGACATCAGGCGCCGCCTCCAGCAATGACGGTGGCGATTCCCCGGCGGCGAGCCCGCCCTCCAACGAAACCGAAAATGGCGGCTTAAACGGATTCAAATCGATCTCGTCAATCTCTGATCCCTCTGCCCGATATACCGCGCGTTCGACAACGTTTCGCAGTTCACGAACGTTCCCCGGCCATCCATAGTTGCGAAGGGCCTGGAGCGCCCGTGCGGAGAATCGCAGAGTCTTTGCCAGCCCGATCTCTGACGCCATCTGGGATGCGAAATGATTCGCAAGAAGCTCAATGTCTCCTTGTCTGATGCGAACTGGCGGTACAAACAAAACCTCAAATGAAACCCGGTCGAGCAGATCGCGCTTGAACTTCCCTTGATCAGCTAAATCCATCAGATTTGCGTTCGTCGCGCCGACAAGCCTGACGTCAACAGTGATTGTTGTCGAGCCGCCTACACGCTCAAACGAGCCATACTCGACCACCCGCAAGATCTTTTCCTGCAGAGACATCGGCATCTGTGCGATCTCATCGAGGAAAAGTGTTCCGCCGCTGGCGGCTTCGAATCTTCCAATCCGCTGTCGGATCGCCCCGGTAAATGCACCGGCCTCATGCCCGAAAAGCTCTGTCTCCAGCAGATCAGGACTTAGTGCTGCGCAATTGAGCTTCAGGAATGCTCCGCTCCATCGCGGCGACAGGAAATGGATTCTGGCCGCAGCCAATTCCTTGCCGGTGCCTCGCTCTCCGATGAGCAGGACCGGACGCCGGATTGGCGCGACTTTGGCAATGTTCTGCTGGAATTGGAGAAAAACATCCGACTGGCCAAGGGCTTCAACCAGATCCGCCGTGGGTAAAGTCTGAGCTGTCATGGGAGGTGGTATGCGCACGAGTCCCGCCGTGGCGGGATATAGCTCAGCCCTACCGGCGATGGGCCATGGTCACGTGATCGGTAGGGCTGAGATTTTATCTCAGCCTCGTGCGCATGCCACCACCAATCATATCACAGATAGGTATAAGGCGCCAATTACAGGTCTTTTCAACCATATAGTGGCTGTAGAAACTGCATACCAATGTAGTCGCGTCGAGCAACCAACGAGCATAAGTAGCTCATCCACACCAATTTACGCTCATAACATCGACGCTGGCACGTCGGCTGCTTTTACCCCTCACAGCGGAAAATAACGAGCATCAAGCTCGGAACCCGCTAACCAGAGCTATGAGCATATTTTCTCGTTTTAAAGACATCGTGAACTCCAACGTGAACGCCATGTTGGAGAAAGCGGAGGATCCGGAAAAGCTGATCCGGCTCATGATCCAGGAGATGGAAGAAACCTTGATCGAAATGAAGGCATCGTGCGCCGGAACCATCGCTTCGCGGAAACGGTCGGTACAGTCGTTGCGGCAGTTGAAAGGTCGCGCGGCAGATTGGGAGGCAAAGGCCAAACTTGCGGTCAGCAAAGGACGTGAAGACTTAGCGCGCGAGGCCTTACTACAAAAGCGGCAAGCCGCCGAGAACGCCGCCGCTCTCGATCGGGAGGTAGGCGAGCTCGATGAAATTGTTCAGAAATACCAAGCCGATATTCGCCAGCTGGAGGAAAAATTATCCACTGTTCGCGAGAAACAGCGGGTGCTGGCTCAAAGACATCTGCACGCCCGCCAGAAAAGACGGGCCGAACAACAGATACGCAGCGCCGACAGTGCCGCTACGATGGTCCGGTTCGATCAGTTCGAACAGCGGATCGATCGGATGGAAGCGGAGGCTGAGCTGGTCAACTACGGTCGTAAACCGACTCTGGAAGAAGAATTCGAAAAGCTGGAACGCTCCGAAGAAATCGAGAAAGAGCTCGAAGCCCTGAAACAGCAGGCTAAAGGAACGCCGACATCCTCCTCCGCTAAAGCTACGGAGGATAAATCGCCGACAGCGCCGTCAACGCCGCCACCGCCGAGAACTGAAAACTGAAAGCGGAAAACCGAAAACCCACTCACACTCAGACTCGCACTCACACACTTCCAATGAACACCACAACCACGACATCACCTCTGGCGGCTCTGGCATTGGCGCACAATTTTGCGCCGGGCTGCGCAAAACCGTGTGCTCCATCGAAGCGCATCATCTACGTCGATTTTGGTCGATTGAGCCTTCACGTCAGCGTGAAAGCAAAAGAGCGGCTGAACGCGTTCCGCGAGAAAAGAGCAGAAGGCTTCTGGGGCTACTTCAGTGAGCAGGTTGTGTACGGGCTTCTTGCGGTCGCTGCTCTCTCTGGTAGTTTGGCGTTCGTAGTTTTGGGGTGAGTTCGACCAGACAAACAGCAAATAACTCCCTTAGCTATGATCTTCCAACTATTGACGAGCGGATTGGTGTTGGCCGCTCATAACAGCGAGGACGACGACCCTTTCATTGCTTTCGTCGCACTGATGGTTCCGGTCCTGATCATGCTCTGCATATTTGCGCCGAGGATACTTCGCGAGCGACGAAAGTGGAGGCCTCCCGAAGGTCTTCGCAAGGAAGATGTAGCGACGCTCAAACGAATCTCGGCGATGCTCGATAAGATGGAATCGAGGGTAGACGCATTGGAGATCATTCTCAGCGATTCGAACGCGCAAAAAAACAATCAACCCGGGAAAACACAGGCTTATGGCAGCCAGCGATGACTTGCCACCGACCGAGTCTGAGACGGAATCTGCCGACTCTTTCACGGAAAGTCTGCACCAGCTCGAAACGCGTATCGCGAGATTGAATGACCGAATCCAAGGTATTGAAGACTCGGTTACCGACGAAGCTTTTCAGGATAGGTTCGACAACTTAGAGTAGAAACACGCCTCAACCGGCACCGACACATGATTACAGAACTAATAAATAGCCTCCCACTGGCATCTGTAGCGGAGTGGGTGTGGATAACGATTCCGCTGGTTGCGATCGTTGGCGGGTTGATTTCAAAAACGATTTGTACTCTTCGATCTAACCCGCGTCCACAGCGTTTGGCGAAAGAGGATTTGGATACCCTGAAACGAATTTCTGAGATGCTTGATAAGATGGAGTCACGGGTAGACGCGCTGGAAGTTATTCTCGGCGATTCCAACGCCCAGAAGCAAACTCAACCGAGCAAAACACAGGCTTATGGCAACCAGCGATAATTCTCTTGCGGAATCCTCGGCCGCCGAATCTGAGGAGTTGTTATCAGACTCTTTGCAGAAGCTGGAATCCCGTCTTGCGCGATTAAATCAGCGGATCCAACGCATCGAAGACGCCGTCACTGACGAATCGTTCCATTGGCAGAAACGGTTCAACGAATCGGAGTAGGGACGCCACGCCAAAACGCGGGAAGGTTCTCACGCCAAGGCGCAAAAGAAGGATCTCACACTAAGACGCAAAGACGCCAAGGTTGAAGAGGGTGAAGAGCGTTGGGCCCGAATCCGCGACTAGTAGGGCGAAGCTTGCCGAGCCGTATTTGCCCTTACACAGGGGCTGGCCCCGACGTAGTGCTGCTATAACGGCGATCGACCAAAGGAGTTTGTCTTCTCCCCAATCAAAAACCTTTGCGTCTTGGCGTGAGATCCTTCTTCGCGCCTTGGCGTGAGGTCCCTATTGCAGCGCTTTATCATTCGGCTCGGCGTAGAGCTTCTTCAGGTCGTCGCTGGGCGGGAATTCCAAATTGATGTTCTTCGGCGGGATTGGTTTCGTGAACCATTTCTCGTAGATCTTCAACGCTTCGCCTGAGGTCCCGAGTTTGGCCACTACATCGTCGACCACCGCCTTGAACGAGGGATCGTCCTTACGCATCATCATGTTGTAAGTCCCTTTCAGCAGCGGTTCACCGGCGATTTTCCATTGCTGCGGATTACGCGCTTTGGCCCGTTCGCCGGCTAATAAAACGTCGTCTTCAAAGAAAGCCGCTGCCCGCCCGCTTTCGAGCGTAATAAACGATTCACCATGATCTTTTGTGCTGATCAAATTGAGATTCAGATTCTGCGTCTGATTTAGTTGGCGGACCAATTGTTCAGTATTTGTGCCCGCTGTTACGACAACCGGTTTACCTTTCAAATCCGCCAGCGTGTTGATGCCGGAATCGGCTTTCACCAGCATCCGGGTGCTCACGACGAAGAACGAATTCGAAAACGCGACCTGCTCTTGCCGCGCCTTTGTTGCAGTTGTGGTTCCAGACTCCAGATCGACCGTACCGTTCTGGACCAGCGGAATCCGATTCTGCGACGTTACCGGGATTAGTTTTACCTCGAGGTTCGGCATCTCGAGCCTCTGCTTGATCGTTTCGATGACGCGCCGTGCCAGTTCCTGGGAAAAACCAACAACATGGTTTTCTGCGTCATAGTAAGAAAACGGCACAGAGGTTTCTCGGTATCCCAATGTGATTGAACCACTGTCCTTGATCTTTTTCAGAGTGCCTTGCAGCGGTTCATCACCAGCGACGGCCCCTACTACCAGTTCCAGAATTAAGCTGAGAATGAGGAATGCTTTCATATTCTCGGGGGACATTTAAGAATTTATAGGAAGCTGCCCTCGATTTTCCCAGCCAAAGATATGGTTCTGGTCCGGAACCCGAAACCCGGAACCCGGAACCCGAAACCCAACTCCTCCTGGCTCCTGACTCCTGACTCCTGTATTCTCTATTCCGCGTGAGCCATATTTTGCATCGAGACCTCCGGAAAACTCCCCCGGTCGCCGTTGCGGGCGAGGGTGTGTACCTCATTGACCAGTCCGGGAACCGATATTTGGACGCATCCGGCGGAGCCGCCGTATCTTGTCTTGGGCATGGGCACCCGGAAATTCTGGCGGCGATTCGTGAGCAGGTAGATCGATTGGCTTACGCCCACACAGCGTTCTTTACTTCAGAGCCGGCCGAACAGCTTGCAGATCAATTGATCCGAACCGGTCCCCCTGGAATGTCGCATGTCTATCTGGTCAGCGGCGGCTCGGAAGCGATGGAAGCAGCGTTGAAGCTGGCGCGCCAGTACTTCGTGGAGCGGGGCCAGCCTGAGCGGACTGTTTTCATCGCACGCGAGCAGAGCTATCATGGCAATACTTTGGGCGCTCTCGCTGTCGGAGGAAATCGCTGGCGCCGGGCGCAGTTTGCGCCGCTGTTAGTTCCGGTCGAGCGAGTTTCCGCCTGTTACGAATATCGCGGTCGGCTAGCCAAAGAAACACCCGAAGCCTATGGCGAACGGCTTGCGGACGAGCTGGAAGCAACGATTCAGCGGACTGGCCCGGAGAAAGTGATCGCGTTTGTGGCGGAAACTGTTGTCGGTGCAACGGCTGGGGTTTTGCTGCCTGTGCCGGGTTATTTCAGGCGGATTCGCGAGATTTGCGACCGGTACGATTTCTTGTTGATTCTCGACGAGGTGATGTGCGGGACCGGCAGAACTGGAACGTTGCACGCGTGTGAGCAAGAAAATATTCGTCCCGATCTCCTGGCTCAGGCAAAAGGGTTGGGTGCCGGATATCAGCCGATCGGCGGGATGTTAGTGAGCTCGAGAATCGTCGATACTTTGGTGGGTGGCTCCGGTTTCTTTCAACATGGCCACACATATATGGGCCATCCGACTGCCTGCGCCGCGGCTCTGGCTGTCCAGCGCGTATTTGAGCGAGACCGGTTAATCCAGCGGGTCGCGGAGAAGGGGAAGCAGTTTGGACAAAGATTGCGTGATGTTTTTGATGAACATCCTCATGTTGGTGAAGTTCGCGGCCGAGGGTATTTCTGGGGCATTGAACTCGTGACGGATAAAGCGTCCAAGGAACCGTTTGATCCGAAACGCGCAACCCATCGACGAGTCAAAATTGAAGCGTTCACGCGAGGGCTGCTGGTCTATCCGATGGGCGGCACGATCGATGGTATCCGCGGCGACCACATTCTTCTGGCCCCGCCATTTATCGCGACCGATGCAGAAGTGGACGTGATCGTGGAGCGGTTGAAAGAGGCTGTGGACGCGGCGACGAAAGAAAAATGAACACTCTGGGTTCAGCTTCTGATCCGCTCTATATACGCCTTCGCTGCGTTCCTGATCGCTTCGCCAACGCTCGCTTCCGGCTTCACGTGCTTCGGTGTAAACCAGGGAAAAAATCCAATCAGATCATGAGTAACAAGGATCTGGCCGTCACAGTCGTTGCCGGCTCCAATTCCGATCGTCGGAATAGCGACTGCCTTCCTGATCTCGCTGGCCACGTCTGATTTCACAAGCTCGAGCACGACGGCGAACCCGCCGGCTTCCTCTACCGCCTTGGCCTCTCGCAGAAGAAATTCCCGCTGTTCAGGTGTTTTCCCTTTGATCTTGTAACCGCCTTCCTCGAGCACGTGTTGCGGCAACATGCCGATGTGACCGAGAAACGGTATTCCCGCTTTTGTAATCGCCTTTATTTGCGCAAAGCAAGCTTGCCCACCTTCGAGTTTGACCGCTTCCGCGCCTGCATCAACCAAACGCCGGGCGCTCGCGACCGCAAGATCGGGAGTGGTGTAAGTATCGATCGGTAGATCCGCGACAACCAGCGCGCGGGAAACAGCGCGAGCAACCGGACGCACGTGATGAATAATCTCTTCCAGTCGGACATGAGTCGTGTCGGGGTACCCGAGCACGGTGGTGCCGACCGAATCCCCCACCAGCAAAAGATCGATACCAGCCTCATCCAACAGCCTCGCGGTCGGATAATCGTATGCCGTCAGGGCAGCGATCGGTCGATTGCTGCCTTTGCGGTTACGGATCAGGTCAGCGGTGATCTTCGGTTGCAACTCTCGTTACTTCGCCGAGATCCGGCAGGTCTGCAAGAAGCATCCGAACGTCGCGTGTTTGTCCGGGTAGAATCAGACCAGGCAAAATTTCCTCCAACGGTACCAGCACGAAGCGACGTTTAAGCATTCGTGGGTGGGGGAGATTTAATTCCGGCTTATTCAACTGCAGGCGCCCCATATAAAGAATATCTAAGTCGATTGTTCTTGGAGCGTTGCGCGGCCGCCTTTTTGGTCTGCCCATCTTAGATTCAATCTTTCGTAAGCGGGCCAGCAATTGCCTGGGCGTTCCAGGGAAATCGATCTCCATGACCGCGTTAAAATAGGAACGGGAACCAGGCTCACAATCTATTGGAGCGGTCTCGTAGATCGATGAGCAGAAAACGAGTGTACCCGGTTCATGAAGCATTCGAACTGATTCGATTCCTTGACGAATATTCGCGAGCCGATCGCCAACGTTGGATCCCAATCCGATACCAGAGCGCATGAAAAACTTTGCCTGCATTCTCGCAGAAGAAACGAACAGAAGATCGCAACGCAGCGAAGCGGCAACCAGAAACCGCTTGTTTCGGCGTTTGGGCGTGTCGGCGTACCGGCGTAGAATCGACTTATCTTCAACGCCGGTACGCCGACACGCCGTTACGCCGATACCCGCACCATCTGTGGTTGCGACTTTACCGCGCTGCGGCCCTCTATTCGTTTTTTAACCTTTTGAAACGGTGAAAATTCAGTGCCCTCCGACATTCCGCAACCCGAGAACGTCAGCCATCTCATACCAACCAACTGGCTTGCCGATCAGCCATTCAGCCGCGCGCAGCGCTCCTCGGGCAAAAGTTTCGCGGCTGGATGCGCGGTGAGTTAGTTCCAAACGTTCTCCAGACCCAGCGAAATAGACCGTGTGCTCGCCGACAATGTCACCTCCTCGAACAGCGTGCATTCCAATCTCATTCTCCGGTCGGGCTCCGACGATGCCGACACGTCCATGTTGGACAGACTGTTTCTGGTCTCTGGCTTCTGAAATTATTTCGCCCAACCGTTTCGCCGTTCCGCTCGGAGAATCCTTTTTCAGCCGGTGGTGCATCTCTACAATTTCGGCATCGTATTCGCGCCCGAGAATGGCAGCAGTCTTTTGCGTTAACCAGAAGAGTAGATTGACTCCGACGCTGAAATTTGGCGCCAGGAGAATGGGGATCGGTTTGGAACGCAGTTCGGCGAGGTGGACAGGAGAATGCCCGGTCGTGCCAATCACCAGCGGTTTTCGTTCGGCGACACACGCCTCGGCGATTGTCAGAGAGCCTTCTGGTTGGCTGACATCGATCGCGACTTCCGCATCAGCTAATAACGGCGCCAGAGCGGCATTTCGGCCCGACAAAGAGAGTTGGTATTTCCCATCCAGCTCCGCAACTCGAACGATTGCCTGCCCTAAACGTCCCGAGGCGCCGTGCACGTGCACGCGGATCATAGCAGCTTGAAGGTAGCAAGCGTCGTCCGCAGTTTGTCGAGATTTGCTTTACCGATTTCGCACAGCGGCAGCCGAAATTCATTCTCGATCATCCCCATCAAAAACAGAGCCGTCTTTACCGGGATCGGATTCGATTCGATGAATAGATCCTGGAACAACGGAAAATATTTTAGGTGAAGCTCGCCTGCAGTATCGAAGCGCCCCTTAAGCGCGGCGTTTACCAGTTCGGATATCCGCTTTGGAATGATGTTGGAGGCGACACTCACCACGCCACTCGCTCCAATCGCCATGAACGGGACAGTCATAGCGTCGTCTCCGGAAAGAATTGTAAATTCCTTTGGCAAGGCGTTCCTCAAAAGGGCGACGCGCTCGGTAGATCCGCCGGCCTCTTTGATGCAAACGATGTTTTTACACTCTTGGACGAGCCTTGCACACGTTTCGACTTTGATCTCACTCGCGGTGCGACTCGGGATGTTATAGAGAACCAGCCGGGTTGGGCCGGTTTCAGCAATCGCTCGGTAGTGGCGATAAATCCCTTCCTGTGTCGGTTTGTTATAGTATGGACTGGCGACCAGCACGGCACCGACGCCTAGTTTGGCGACGCCCTCCGTCAATTCTACCGCTTTATGAGTCGAATTGGACGTCGTTCCGGCAATAATTTCGCAGCGGCCATTGGCCTGTTCCAGGGCCACCTCGACGACCCGCATGTTTTCGTCGTAATCAAGAGTCGCAGCTTCACCGGTTGTCCCCACAGGCACGATGCCGTTAACGCCGTTTTCAATTTGAAAATCGATAAGCTTCCGGAAGGCCGCTTCATCAAGTTGCCCATTTTTGAACGGAGTAACAAGCGCGGTGTAGGTGCCTTTGAACATGGTCTATACCTCGTATACCGCACCCGACGCCGCGCGTCATGCGATTATTCGGGGGTTGCGCTGTAACGCGACCTCGTGTGCGTGGCAGCCGCCGCCACCCTCTAAATCTCGCCTTCGAATGTGAAATCCGCCGGCCCTTTGAGGGTCACTTCGTCGAACGCATTTTCTCCGACCAGGCGGAATCCAACATTGAGCCAATCACCGCCGCGCACCTTCACCTCAACCGAAGAGCCGCCTCCACGCAAGGCCGCGTACACGAGAGCGCTCGCAACAACGCCGGTACCGCATGCCAAAGTTTCGGCTTCAACGCCTCGTTCGTAAGTCCGGATGGCAATCTTTCCCGGCTCGATGATTCTTGCAAAATTTGCGTTGGTCCCTTTCGGCTGAAAGACCGCATGATACCGAATGTGGCGACCCCACAATTCGACAGGGGTGGCTTCAAGGTCGTCGACGAAGACCACGACATGCGGGACACCTGTATTGATGAAATGCGAGATCAGTTTTTGCTCGTCGATCTCGAGTGTCCGGTGAAGAGCAATATCGTTGGGTTTGCTCATGCCGAGCTTGACCAGATCTCCGTCGAACTCGGCGTCGATAACTCCGGCAAGCGTTTCGAAGTTGACACTAGAAAATGGTCCGGCCAGCCGATTCACAAATCGAGCAAAACAGCGAGCGCCGTTGCCGCACATCTCGGCTTCGCCACCATCACTATTATAATAACGCATCCGAAAATCGGCGTTTGAGCCGGCCGGTTCAACTAACAGAACCCCGTCAGCACCGATGCCGCGGTGGCGATCACACCAGAAAGCAATTTGCTCGCGACTCGGTTGAACCACGCCTGAACGGTTGTCGATCAGAACGAAATCGTTTCCCGCACCGTTCATCTTGGTGAATCGGATCATGTCGCGTCTACGATTACTGTAGCGCTCGCTCTGTTCAATGGAATTCTTGGTTTGGCCTAGGTGGTGGAGGGGCGGCGCTCGCGACGCCCGTTAAGCTACGCTTGAAGATCCTCGGAGGCGTCGCAAGCGACGCCTCTCCAAACATCGTCGCCGCTACTAAAGAATTAGTTGACACTCTCCTCGCTTCTGCTACCAGTCTACTAATTCTTTAATACTTATGGCGCGCAAAAAGTCTCCCACATTGACCGACGCTGAGCTGCGGCCAATGGAGGTGCTCTGGAGACGCGGGCCGTCGACTGTCGCGGAAGTGGTCGACGCACTCCCCGCCCGTCTCGGCCTCAGTTACAGCACAGTTCTAACGACGCTCCGTATTCTCGAACAAAAAGGGTACGTCCGGCACACTAAAGAGGGCCAAGCGTTCGTTTATCATCCGACGGTGGATCGTGGTCAGGCCCAGAACAAAGCGATCAAACATGTCCTGAGCCGTTTCTTCGATAATTCGGCCGAGATGCTGGTAATGAATCTACTAGAGACCGAGCAACTCGATTCGGAGGATTTGCGACGGATCCAGAGCCTTATGCAACAGGAGGAACGGCCATGAACCTCTTTCTACATTGGGGCCTTTGGCAAATCGTCGCCGAACATCTGGCCAACGGACTCATCCTGTCGGCCGGGGTATTTCTGTCAGCGGTCGTCTTCTTCCTCACCAGAAATCGTTGGAGCGCCTCTACCCGCCACCGGATTCTGTTTCTGCTGCTCGTCGTCCTGGCACTCACGCCGGTTCTGGCAATGTGGAAACCTTATCGCCCGCCCTCGCCGCAGCGTGAGATCACTGTCGGCGTCTCGCTTCCCGACACTCCAGAGATCCCTGTGGCAGATACCGCTTTCCGGTCCCCTTCTGTCAGTCCATCTCCAAGTTTTGCGTGGGAGCTCGATCTCATGTGGCTCGGGAAAATCAATTGGCCAGTTATCCTTGCCACGGTTTGGGCCGGTTTTGCGGCGATCTGCCTCGTTCGGCTGGGTTATGCAATGGTATCGCTTTGGAATTTGCATCGCGCGGGTCAGCCGCTCGAATGGCCGCAGAATATTCCTCATCGGCGACGGATCGGGCTGGCGGTGTCATCGATGGTTAGCTCCCCAGTAGCAATCGGTTTGTGGTCACCGAAGATCCTTTTGCCGACGGGTTTTAAGGAGAGGTTCTCCGAAAGAGAGTTGCACGACGTTTTGCACCACGAAATTGCCCACCTCGAGCGGCTCGATGATTGGTCGAATCTTTTTCAACAGCTGCTCATTGCTTTGTTCCCAATTAATCCCTTCCTCTGGTTTGTCGGGCATCAGCTTCAGCTCGAACGCGAGATCGCTTGCGACGATTGGGTACTCGCTGCAAACGGACAACCGAAACAGTATGCCGACCTACTGACCAGGCTCGCGGTGCGGCGTTCAGAGTCGCCGTTACTTGTTGCCGGCGTCAGTCGCACTGGAAAACAACTCTACCGTCGCCTGGCCCAAATTCTGGACGCGCGCCGGAATCGTCGTTTGCGGCCTTCATGGCTGATGACTTTCCTGGCGAGCGCCAGTCTGACCGGCGTTACGGTTGCATCGTTGCTGTGGCTGCCCGGTGTGTTTTTCGCGCCAAGAGCTGCAGCGGCTGAGACGATCGATGCCACGACTGGGGATCTGTCTGATTGCCCTCAAGACCCTGCTACTTCAAACACTAATTGCCCCACCCAGCCTGGCCAGACTGCCGACCAGAAATCGGACCCTGAGCTCATTGCGTTGCTTAGAAACCTCGCTCAAAACGATTCGGATCCTCAAGTTCGCCTGGAGGCCGTCCATTCGTTGTGCGCTCTCAACGGGCCGGAGGCAGCCGAAGCACTGATTGGCGTGCTCGATACGAGCAAAGACGAGACAACCAAAATTTCGGTCCTGCAACATCTTGGCCACAAACGATTGGCCGATCCAAAGGTTCGAGAAAAATTGGGGCAACTTGCTGCCCAAGATCCTTCCGTGTCGGTGCGAATGACCGCGTTGGAAATGCTGGTCCGACAACCTGACGAAAAGGCCACCGATCAAGTTATCTCAGTTTACAGGGCTGCGAACGAACGCAGCATCAAAGAGACTTGTCTGCGCTATCTGGGCCGGATCGGAACGAAACCAGCGAGAGATTTTCTCATGGGGATCGCTAAAGACGATCCGGACCCAGAATTGCGTAGAGCAGCGCTGCGGGCTGTGGTCGGTCACGGGAGCCGCTCCGGCAAAGTCGTGATCTCCGACGGGCGCGTCACGATCGACGGTCGGGATCTCGATGCGGTGATCGCGGATGGGATTGGTCCTGTCCGAATACCGGATGGGCTCGAATACTTCAAAGTGCTTCCTAAAGAGCGCCTTAGAGAACACTTGAAAGAATTGACCCAGCGTCACACCGAGCGTGATCAGGAACAAGTGCAGCGCGACCAGGAGCGCCAACAAAGTGAACGCGAGCGTGCGCAAGAGCTGAAAGAGCAATTCCAGCAAGAGCTCGAAGATCGCAGACAGCAGCTGGAGGATCGCAAGCAGGAGCTCGAGGACCAAAAACACCTGGAAGAACAGCTCCGCGAATCGCAAAAAACCCTCAAAGGGCCGATTGTAATTCCGAATGTGTCGCCTGGGCCGAGCACAGCCCCGGCGCCTGCACCACCGGAAAGCCCGGTGAATCCGCCTCCTTCCATCGATCCAGGCTCTCTGCCGGCCCCGGCCTCGCCCTCGGTTCGGCCTTCTCCGACATCTGCAGTTTTGGTATTCCCAGAACATCGCTTTCATACCGTCGCAGAAGTGACGGCTGCAGCCCGCTGATAGAATGTTAGTGCTAGAAGCGCTTCCGAAGGAAGCGCTTGTAACGTCGACCGTCTTCCGTCGACCGTCTTCCGTTCACGGTTTTCCTGCGCTTCACCCCTGGCCGATCCCGGCGACCTGTCCGCCGTAGCCTTGGCGAAGGCGGATCCCGCGCGTTCCCAGCGTTTTGATTCTCGCCGTCTCACCGTTTCGTTCCGCTGTCGGCGCTGTCAGCGTTTTGCCTCCACCAACACTAGCACTCACCCGAAAACCACTTGATCTGGGGCAAAAATACCTTAAGCCTATAGGGAATAGGATTTATTGCCCATGGCTTCGAAAACCGTCGAACAAATCAAGGCTGAAAGTCACGCGCTCCGAGGAAACATTGGAGAAAGCTTGGAAGGCGACACTTCTCATTTTTCCGAAGAAGAAATACAGCTTCTGAAGTTTCACGGGACCTATCAGCAGGATGATCGCGACCAGCGAACGGCGCGTAAACAGCAGAACTTAGACAAGGCTTGGATCTTTATGGTGCGCTGCAAGCTACCCGGGGGAGCGCTGACTGCCGAGCAGTACTTGGCCCATGATAAAATTGCCGGCGACCTTGGAAACCAGACGCTTCGAATTACCACGCGTCAGGGTTTCCAGATCCATGGGGTCTTGAAAGGGACCCTGCAAGAATGTATCCAGCGGATTAATGAGTCGGGTGTGACGACCTGGGGCGCTTGTGGCGACGTCGTCCGAAATACGGTTGCGCCGGCCGCGCCGCTGAAAGACCCCGCCCACCTGGATGCACAACGTCTGGCGCGCGAAATCAGCCAGACTTTTTTGGCTAAGTCGACCGCGTATGCTGAGATCTGGCTCAACGGGGAGCGAGTTGGCCAAGAAACAAATTCTGGTGAACCGATTTATGGTACGGTTTATCTGCCGCGCAAATTCAAGATCGCAATCGGGATCCCGCCTCGCAACGACGTTGACATCTATTCGAACGACCTCGGCTTTATTTCACATGTCGAAAACGGAGAAGTCAAAGGTTACACAGTAGTCGTTGGTGGCGGATTTGGGATGTCGCATGGAAAAACCGAGACTTATCCGGTTCTGGCAAAGCCGCTGTTCTACGTGGCGAAAGAGGACGCGATCAAGGCAGCGATCGCGGTAGTAACGACTCAACGCGATTACGGAAACAGGACTGATCGCAAGAGAGCGCGCCTGAAATACTTGGTCGACGAGCGAGGGATCGACTGGTTTCGCCAGGAAGTAGCTTCGCGTTTGGATGCGCCGTTTGAACGGCCCAAGGAAGTGGCTTGGCAAACGGTAAGCGATTTATATGGCTGGCGTGAACAAGGAGACGGAAAGCTCTTTTGTGCTCTTTGGATCGAGGAGGGGCGAATCAAAGATACGCCCGAACGCCAGTGGCGGACAGCGTTTCGAAAAATCGCTCAACAGTTCAACGTTCCGGTCCGATTAACAACAAACTGCAACATTATTTTTCACGACATCAACCCGGCGGACAAACAGGCGATCAACGATATTCTTGTCGAACACGGCGTTCCCCGTCCGGAAGACCTAACGGAAACAAGGCGGCTCGGTCAGGCGTGCGTGGCTCTGCCAACTTGTGGATTGGCCTTGGCGGAGAGCGAACGCGTGTTCCACAGCGTTCTAGATAGGGTGGACGATATCTTGAAGGAGTTTGGCTTGGAGGATGAGCCGATACTGATTCGCATGACTGGTTGTCCAAATGGATGTGCGCGACCGTACAATGCGGATATCGCTTTTGTCGGGCGCGCTCCAGGCAAGTACGCATTCTATGTTGGCGGCTCAGTAACCGGACAAAGGCTTGCCGGTTTGCAGGAAAAAACGATCACGTTGGACGAAATTCCGAATCGTGTGCGCAATTTGATTGAAGAGTTTGTTCAGCACCGCCGACAGTCCGAGACTTTTTCAAGCTATTGGAGCCGGACGCATGTCAATGGTCCGGCACCGAGTCCTGAGCAGTTCCATTTGGAATTCGCGCAAAGAAATTCGCAGAAGTCCGAAGATTCGCTGGCACTTGCTTCCGGCTAGGGCGCGCTTGGCCTGATGATGTCATGCGAGTGGCCAAGCGGCGCCTCGCGTGATAGAAGAGACTAATGGGTCAACAGTACAATAAAATCGAAAAGCGCCGCCGCCGCAGAAACTATCTCCGCCGTAAGAAACCTGCGGCTAAACAGTCGGGAGGAAAGTAGGCTAACCTCGCCGTTTTCGATTTGCTGGTAACCGTCTGCTGGAGGGCGATCCGCCTTTGCGAATGTGCGTCAACTTAGGAATCTTAATGAGGTTGCGGTCATGCGCTGGACGGTCGAGCTAGGAAGCTCAACCCACGGTGAAGCTGGAAGCTTCGGGCGAATCCTCCGGATTCACAGTGGGTTGATCTTCTAGATCGACCTTCGCAGCCTTAAACGACCTTCGCAGCCTTAAATTGACGCGCATGCACCTCTGCGGGAGGCCTCCAATGAAGCGGCCATGCTGGATTCGGCAAATCTATGGTTTGTAATCTGCCGTCGCTTCACCGACGTTCGAAATCATGACGCCTGTGCTGCTGATGATTCGAGATGGGTGGGGGATCAACCCAAACGGTCTGGAGCGCGCCAAAGCGGATGGCAACGCCACACTTCTGGCTCGAACCCCCTTTCATGATCACCTTTACAAAACTTATCCGGGCAGTTGCCTAAGTGCTAGTGGCATGGACGTCGGCCTGCCGGCGGGTCAGATGGGCAACTCAGAGGTGGGCCATTTAAACCTTGGGGCGGGGCGGATCGTATACCAAGACCTTACGCGAATAAACAAAGCGATCGAAGAAGGCGAGCTGACACGTAATCAGGCGATCCAGGACGCTTTTCGACAGGCTAAGGAAACGCGGTTGCACTTTATAGGCTTGGTTTCTGATGGTGGCGTTCACAGCCATTTGGACCATTTGATCGCTTTGACCAACGAAGCCGCGCGAGTTGGTGTTAAGGACATTTTGATTCACGCAATTACCGACGGTCGCGACACGTCTCCGACCGGCGGTGTGGACTATTTGTCGACCGTAGAATCTGGGGTAAATGCTTCAGGCGCAAAGATTGCCACTGTCGTTGGGCGGTATTTTGCGATGGATCGCGACAAACGATGGGATCGGACAAAGCTCGCATGGGACGCGATTGTTCTCGGGCGTGGAGAAAAGGTTGATGTGTCAGCATCTGAAGCGGTGCGTCGCCGATACAGTCAGAAGGAGACGGACGAATTCTTGAAGCCAATGGTGTTCTTATATGTCAACGAGCAAAGAGTCCGCGATGGTGACGTTGTTTTCTATTTCAATTTTCGTGCGGACCGCGCCAGGCAACTTTCGCAGGCGTTTCTGTTTGACGATTTCAAAGGATTCGACCGCGAGGTTCATCCAAAGGTTCACTATGTTACGCTTACAGTGTACGACAAAACATATAGCTGCCCGGTGGCTTTCCTACCGCAGAGGCTTGATCGGATCTTGGGTGAAGTAGTTTCGGCCGCGGGCAAGAAACAGTTGCGTATCGCGGAGACCGAGAAGTATCCGCACGTCACGTATTTCTTTAATGGCGGAATAGAAGTTCCTTACTCTGGCGAAGATCGAGTCATCGTGCCGTCGCCCAAAGTGGCGACTTACGACCTGAAGCCGGAGATGAGCGCTCCGGAGGTTACGGCCGAAGTTATCAAACGGATGGCGAACTATGATCTCATCATCTTGAATTTTGCGAACCCGGACATGGTGGGGCACACTGGCGTAGTTGAGGCTGGGATCAAAGCAGTGGAGACGGTTGACGATTGTGTACGGCAGGTTCTAGAAGAGCTTTTGAAGCTGGGGGGGAAGGCGCTGGTAACCGCCGATCACGGTAATTGCGAGCTGATGCGTAATCCCGACGGCTCACCAAATACTGCCCACACGACCAATCTTGTTCATTTTATTTATGTGGGAGCGGATGCCGATCAGTACACGCTGCGAGACGGCATTTTGGCGGATGTGGCGCCAACGTTGCTCCAGATATTGGGGTTGCCTCAGCCGGAGGAAATGACGGGGAAGAGTCTGTTGCAGAAGAGGAGAAGCGCTAAGCTCGCCGGGATCGCCGAGAACTGAATCGATCCGGGCGCAGTAGGGGAACAAACCAGATGGCAGCTGAGTTCTCCAAAGAAATAAATGATCAGCGAGCGAAAACATCAAACGGCTGCCACCATCGTAGACACGTTTCGCAAAGGCGAAACGGATCCAGTTCAGGTTTTGGAATCATCGCTTCGGCGTACGGCTTCGTCGGAGAGCGTATTTGTTACGTTCACAGAGAGGCGCGCACGCGCAGAAGCAGAAGCGTCCGCGAAACGATGGCGAGCTGGCCAGCCGCTGAGTGCTTTGGACGGTGTTCCGATAGCGTGGAAGGATTTGTTCGACATTGAAGGAACAGTAACCACCGCCGGATCCGCCATCTTTCTGCGCAAGCGTCCTCCCGCTTCGGCTGACGCCGAGGTCGTGTTGCGCGCTGCACGAGCTGGAATGGTCTGCATTGGGAAGACTAATCTGCCAGAGTTCGCTTATTCGGGTCTCGGCCTGAACCCCCACTTTGGCACACCTCATAATCCATTCAGCGGACAATCCGCCCGGATTCCGGGAGGCTCTTCTTCCGGGTCCGCTGTAGCAGTTGCTTCCGGGGTAGTACCGATTTCCATCGGGACGGATACAGCAGGGTCGATCAGAGTTCCGGCTGCATTCAACGGTCTGGTTGGGTACCGGAGCTCTTCCGATCGTTATTCGAAGGCGGGCGTGTTTCCGTTGGCGCCGACCATCGATGCGCTCGGACCGCTGGCGCACAGCGTACAGGATTGCATCGCCATCGATGCGGTCATGACAGCTAGGGACTTTATTCAATCGAACGAAATCGTGTCGCTCGTGATAGACGATGCGATTTTGGAGGACCCTGCCATTGAAGAGGATGTTCGGAACAATCTGGAAAAGGTCGTAGTTCGGCTTCAGGATGCGGGCGTTCAGGTGACTCGGAGCAGGCTCAAATCTTTGCATAGCGCACTCGAGGTAATTGCACGGTTTGGTTGGTTGGGCGCAGCAGAGGCGTTCACATTCCACTCCGACCTCCTCGCTAGCGAGGACGCGGTTGGAATTGATCCTTCGGTCAGAGGCCGGTTAGAGACCGCCCGACAAATGCCACTTACGACGTTGGTCAGACTAATTTGGGCACGCAAAGAACTGATGGCTCAGATCCGGGCGGAACTGGGCCATCGGATATTGATCCTTCCGACCGTGGGGCAAGTCGCGCCCGAGCTGGCTCCATTGGAGAAAGCGGCTCGGGATGAGATCGATCGTTTTCTCTCCGTCAACTTCGCTGTGCTTCGACTGACGATGGCAGGCAGTTTTCTTGATATGCCTGGTGTCACCATCCCGACCGGCTTCAGTTCTGAAGGATTGCCAACGAGTATGCTTCTTGCCGGCTTGAGCGGAGAAGACGACCGTGTGCTGGCTGCGGCAGAAAGGATTGAGAGAATTGTCTGTTCGTGAGTAGTCACTGAGTTACTGCGCCGAAGCTTCTAGCTTCACCGTGGGTTGAGCTTCCAGCTCGACATCGGTCCGCGGTGTCGACGAGAAATCGCGTCCTCGCGAGAGAGGAGGCTAAGTTTCCAGCTCTGCTGCAAGAGGTGGTCCGTTGCGAACTCGCCGCCTTGCTATGGCCGGCTATTCTCCGGCGTCGCGCGATGAGGATCGATTGGTCTGATTTCAAAAAACAAACCATACTTCAAAGTCGGGCTCCCCTCAGCGATCCGCGCGGCTTCATCGAGGCTGGTGGCATGGATGGTCCAGTAGCCACCGATTACTTCCTTAGTTTCGCCAAATGGACCATCGAGCACCTCGTCTTGCCGGCCGATGGTTTTTCCTTCATGCGTGAGGCGTTGCCCGGGTTTGATTTTTCCCTCCTTAACCAACCCATCGTACCAAGCGTAAAATTGAGTGATAACGTTCTGTATATCGTCGCGGGAGAAGGAGCCGTCCCATTGTCCACGAGAAAGGACCAGGTATTCGGATCGAGGAAGTTGTTCGCTCATAAGAGGTATAGCCTCCAGGTTAGTCCAGAAGCCACAGTTTCGGTAGCAAAACCACAATGACAACCCAAAGGAGCCTTTCAACGCAGCCCTTTTGTCTGGGCGGCTACCGCGCATCGATTGGAAATAGAAGTTCCAACCCCAATAAATAGCTAGTCAAACCAGGGTTTCTCGAGGTGAGGGGTGGTTACGTGCCAGACCAATGCGCAGCTAGCATCGTCGATGGTAACTCAGCGCGGCCAGTTCAACCCATGACTAAATTGCAGGAAATGCGATGGATTTTGACTAACCGGAAAGAAGTTAGTAGGAAAAACAATAGTCGGAGCTGGCCCGAAAGGATCTGTCCGTGAACCTGGTAAAAGCAATCCCGGTCGCTGGTTACCGTTTCATCGCCACATTCTTTGGGCCCCGAATCGGCTGTCTCCCAACCGCTTAGTTCTGCACCACATCCTCTTATGATCAGAAGGTATTCTTGTTTTCGTCATTCGCTATCGTCCCGCGGAAGCGAGTTTCTCAAAGTCCTCAGGGCTTACCGTTGGCTCATCCTCCTCGGAGGGCTGACGCTCGGTTTAGTTCCTCTGAACGGCGGTGCAAAGATTGTAAGCCAGGAGAACCTGGCGCACCTCCCCCCAGGCCGGCCTGCGATCGTCTATGTTCAAGATTTCAAGGTGGAAAAAGAATCCAGCAGTGACCAGCAATCCCTTGGCGGCGGCCGCGCTCGAGCGATGATCGCTCGAGTCAAGGGTGCAACCGGAATGCAAAGTAGCAAGGTCGTAGACCAGATGTCTTCGTCTTTGGTATCAGACCTTAACCGGGGCGGTGTAAAGGCCGTGCGATTGCCGACCGGTCAAACTTTACCCAAGAGCGGCTGGCTTGTTCGCGGTGTTTTCACCGAAGTGGACCAGGGCAGTCGCGCGCTACGAGCGGAAGTGGGATTTGGCGCAGGGTCCACTGACCTCGCGGTCTTGGTCAACGTCGCGGACCTCCAAAAAGGAAAAGCGAAACCGTTCTATAAATTGGAAACACAGGCGGCCAGCAAAAAAATGCCAGGAGGAGCGTCGATGGCGATTGTGACGAAAAACCCCTATGTAGCCGCGGCGAAGTTCGTCATGTCCCGGCGAGATCTATCGAAAAACATTCGGCAGACCGCACAGACTATTGCCGACCAAATTATTAGCCGCGCGGGTCGAGGTTGAAAAACGGTCTAGTCGTCGCCTAAAGAAGAGCAAGTTATACACCGACTTCGAGGGAACGACGATCGATGGCTCGGGAAAGACAACTCTGATTCGTCATAAGGCGATCGGGGTGTCACGCCGCCAGACGGATGGCGGTTGGAAGCTGATCATGGGCGACCCCAAATGGACTCGGATGAAAAGGCCTAACAAGCGTAAGAACAAAGTTTCCGAAGAAGGGGTGCGCCGGAGTGCGATCCCTGTGGCTGAAGGCCAGGCGAATGCTGAGGCCGAAATTCGCAGACTCATCAATGACCGCATCGCCGCCGTTCGCGCGAAAGATGTCAACCGCGCAACCTCAAACGTCGCCCACGATGTCGTGGCCTTCGACGTGGTCGATGCGTTCCAGCAAGTGGGTATTGAAGCGATGCGCGAATGAGCAGCGTCATGGTTCAGCTCGTTCGAAAAACGCCATTGGAGTCGAGGTGCGCGACCTCACTGTTGGCGTAAGTGGCGACACCGCTTTTGCGCACAGCCTGAATCGCTACTTTGGCAAACTTAAACGGCGCGGCACGATCGACATGTGCGTTCGCGACACGCTTTTTCTGAGAAAGATCAGTGGCCAATGGTTGATCACGCATGAACACAATTCCGTGCCATTCGATTCGAAAAGCGGGACGGCGGTGATCTCAGCTGACGTTGATAGGTCAGGATGAAGGCGGGGGCGAATCTAGCTGCGTAATCTTTACTCCCAGCGCGTAAAGATTCGATCAAGAGATCTTCACACCAAACCACAAGATCCAAGCGATAAGAAAAAGCCAGTCGTCGCTTGAGAGGCAAAGCGTCTCTCGCTTACTGGACCAAACTTACCTGTTAGCTGACGATAATGCCTTGGAGAACTTCAGAGAGAGCCTGAATCAATCGCTTCGGATAAGATCTAACGTTGATGCGTATGCGAGTCCGCCAGCTGCTAGCCTAACCTCGACTTTGCATGAGTTTGGCTCGCCGCTCTGCTTGAAGCGCCTCAAGTTTCTTCACTTGGTCGGCGTTCAAATACTTGGCAGCGTTATTCCGAAAGTCAGTTTGCAGCTGCTCGACTGCCTTGAGCTTTCGCAGCTTGCCCATTGACTTGTTCGCCGCAAGTGCCTCGGCCTTCTTATCCCTTTCGGCAACGAGGGGAGCTAACTGCTTCTGTTGCTGCTCGGTCAGCTGCAGCTTTTTGGTAAGTTCAGACATTTGCAGCTTAGGGATGGCCTGCTGCGCCAACGTCAACACCGAGGTGCTCAAGAGTACGATAACGACAAACAAGCAACGCCGGAGGAAAGTACTAGGCTTCATTCGTGAATTCCTTGATCTGTTTGGTTGAAACGAGATGCCTTCGATCCATGAAGGACGAACTAGCTGTGACGTCCTGAAATTCGACCGATGACCTGGGCTGCCCACAACAAAAATGGAGCGGAGAAGGAAAATCAGTCGAAGCAGCCCATCGGTTTTACTCACAACTTGAGATCAGAACAAGCATCAATTCAATGAACGCCAACGAACGACAGCCGAGTTCATTGATGTTGGTTGGCGGTGGTTGGCGTTCGTTGGCTTTCGCCGCGCAGTTTTTCGACCAAACAAAAGCTCACCGGAACCAGAAACACGGCCAGGACGCTTGCCGCCAACATACCTCCGATCACTGTTGTGCCCATCACTTGCCGGGCAATTGCGCCCGATCCCGATGCCATCCAAAGGGGCACACATCCAAGGATGAACGCAAAGGATGTCATTAAAATCGGCCGCAGCCGCAATCGAGCTCCAGTGAGAGCCGCCTCCACTAGTGGGGTTCCTCGCTCGAATTCAGCTTTGGCAAATTCGACGATTAGAATTGCGTTTTTGGCGACCAACCCGATGACCATCACCAGGCCGATTTGAGCATAGACGTTGTTCTCAATCTGAACGAGCGACGGCGAAAGAACGGCTCCGCTGATAATCCTTCGCAGATAAAGGAGGGCAAACGCGCCAAAGACCGCGATCGGCGTGCTTAACAACACGCTAAAGGGAAGCGACCAACTCTCATAAAGCGCGGCCAGGATCAGAAAAACAAACAACAGCGAAAAACCAAAGATGAGTGAGGGTGGCACACCTTTTTGGGCCAACTTCTCCTGGAACGACATTCCGAGATAGTCGTAGCCCATTTCTGAGGGCATCGTCGCCGCAAAGACCTCTTCCAGGGC
>Ga0070706_100001217_pt1 | contig 27553 bp, 20 predicted proteins | sample KBSK5501metaG_FD_65476 | JGI IMG/M metagenome (GOLD analysis project Ga0070706, IMG submission 65476) | Corn, switchgrass and miscanthus rhizosphere microbial communities from Kellogg Biological Station, Michigan, USA - KBS K5-50-1 metaG | ecosystem: Host-associated > Plants > Roots >... | reverse complement strand
TCGACTCTGGTGGCGCGCTTCTCGGGAACCCGGTGCACTACCGGGACTCCCGGACCGACGGCATGGTCGAAGAGGTGCTCGGCAAGATCCCCGCGGCGGAACTGTATGCGACGACCGGGATACAGCAGCTCCCGATCAACACCATCTACCAGCTCGCCGCGGCCGCGCGGACGCCGCAGCTGGCCGCCGCCCGGACCCTGCTGCTGATCCCCGATCTGCTCGGCTACTGGCTCACCGGGGAGGTGGGCGCGGAGGTGACGAACGCCTCCACCACCCAGCTCTACGATGTGACGGCACAGGCCTGGGCGGCCGGTCTCATCGAGCGGGCCGGGCTCCCGGCGCATCTGTTCCCCGCGCTGCGCCAGCCCGGGGCCGTCGTCGGTGACCTGCTGCCGGAGATCGCGGGCCAGCCCGGGCTGGCCAACCTGCGCGCCCCGCTGCCAGTGATTGCGGTCGGCTCGCATGACACTGCATCCGCAGTGGTCAGCGTGCCCGCCCAGGGCCGCGACTTCGCCTACATTTCCTGCGGCACCTGGTCCCTGGTGGGAGTCGAGCTGGACCAGCCGGTCCTGACCGAGGCGAGCCGGATGGCGAACTTCACCAACGAGGCAGGCGTCGACGGCACGGTCCGGTACCTGCGCAACGTGATGGGCCTGTGGCTGCTCCAGGAATCGGTCCGCATGTGGGCGGAGGCGGGACAGCCGGCCGACCTGCCGGCGCTGCTCGCCGGGGCGGCGCGGGTGCCGCCGCTGAGGGCCGTGATTGATCCTGATGACCCCGTGTTCCTGGCGCCTGGTGACATGCCGGCCCGGATCGCCGAGGCCTGCCGGCGGACCGGCCAGCACCCGCCCCGGAACCCGCCGGAAATCGTCCGGTGCATTATCGACAGCCTCGCGCTCGCCTACCGGGGCGCGATCCGCCAGGTCCAGGAACTGTCCGGCCGCCAGGTGGACACCGTGCACGTCGTGGGCGGCGGCGTGCGCAACGCCCTGCTCCTCCAGCTCACCGCGGATGCCTGCGGGCTGCCCGTGGTCGCCGGGCCCGCTGAGGCCGCCACCTTCGGCAACATCCTGGTCCAGGCGCGCTCGCTGGGCGCCGCGCCGGGCGGCCTTGACGGGATGCGCGCCCTGCTCCGCGCCACCCAGGCGCTCCAGCGCTTCGAGCCGGCCAGCGGCGACGGCCGGGCCTGGGACGCCGCGGCGCGCCGCCTGTGACTGAGTTGGCCGGCTCTGGGCGCGTCATCGGCGGGCAGCCGGTCAGTCGCCTCGCGGTCGGCGGGGCCAATTGGTCGCTGGGCCCACACCAGGACGTCGCCGCCATCACCGCGACCATCCATACCGCCATCGACAACGGGATCACGACCATTGACACCGCGCGCGCATACACGACGCTCGATCATCCGTCGCACAACGAGTGGGTCATCTCCCAGGCGTTGGCCGCCCACCCCGACGGGGCGTCGGTATTCATCGCCACTAAGGGTGGCCATTTCCGGCGTGGCCGCCACGAGTTCGCCGTCGACGCCAGCCCGGCCGCGCTGCGCCGTGACTGTGAAATGAGCCTCACGACTCTGCGGCGCAGCTGCATTGACCTCTACCAGCTCCACCGCTGCGACCACCCGTCCGTCAACCTCGCTGAGAGTGTCGAGACCCTGGCTCAGCTGCGCGCCGAGGGGAAGATCCGTTTCCTCGGCGTCTGTAACGTGACGGTCGAGCAGGTACGGCTCGCCTCGGCGATCACGACGGTCGATGCTGTGCAGAATCGCTACTCACCGCTGGCCCGCGATGACGAGGTTCTCGGCCACTGCGCGGATCACGGCATCACCTACCTCGCCTACTCTCCGCTCGGCGGCAGCGGGGCAGTCCGGCTGGGGCTCGACGCGCCACGGTTCGCCCAGGTCGGGGCCAGCCGCGGGCTGACACCGCAGCAGACTGCCATCGCGTGGCTGCTGAACCGCTCGAATGCGCTGATACCCATCGTCGGCGCGGGCCGGCCAGCGAGCGTGCTCTCGGCCGCAGCGGCCGCGAGATGCGAGCTGACCCGAGATGAAATGACTGCGCTATCAGCTCTCTGACCAGCGGCCAGGTAGCACAGAACCAGCGCCGGCGGGGCACGGACCTGGTGATCACAGGCACCTGGTGAGCCCGAACTGCTCCTTCGACCGCTCATTGAAACGTTTTAACATGCACATGGATCAATCACGTGGATCAATATCAATCACGTGGATCAATGGAGAGTAGTCGCGGAGTATGACGCATCGATGTGCAGCGCTGAGATCAGCGTGACACGGGCTAGCCCGTCGCGGCCGGGCGAGTGTACTCGTGGCGGTCGCGGGCGCGGCCGGGATGGCCGGGATGGCCGCACCGGCGCAGGCGGTCCCGTCGCACGGCCGCCGTCCGGCCGGGCTGACAGTGAGGCCAGAGCCGGCCGGCAGTGCCTGGTGAATTCCGGTGCAACTCGGTGGCTCGCGGCTAGCCGGCGAACGAGTGCCACTGGGCCGTGACGAATGCAGGGTCAGCGGCCCATCCGCTGAGAACCACCAGCGCCCCGGTCAGGACCGGGTCAACGATCAGGAGCTCGGGGCGGGTGCCCGTGGTGAACGCCAGCGGTTCAGGCAGCAGGCGGAAGCGGTGCCGGAAAGCCGGGTACCCGAGCATGCAGCCAGAGTCGGTCAGCATGTCCCCCACGATGTGCGTCGCGCAGCCGACCCCGACGGCAAGCGGGATCAGGTGCAGGCCGTACCCGTACCAGACCTCCCAGGACGCGACGCCGATCCCGATGAGGTCGGCGCCATGGCCCCGGACGACGTGCAGCGCCTCCAGCGCGCCCGCGACGCTGAGCGTCATCAGCAGCGCAAGCCCCGCCTTCCCCGCCCAGTCCGCGCGGAACTGACACGACACCCAGGCCAGGCCCGTGAAGATCGCGATGCCGAGGAAGGAATGCGTCGCGTGCCGGTGCCCGCCGCTGATCTTGCCGATGATCCACGCGACCGCCTCCGACAGGAAGCCGCAGGACCGGGCCGGCGAGGACCCGCACTTGTCCAGATCCGGGAGCAGCGCCATGCCCGCGGCGAAGCCGGCCAGCGCCGCCGTCTGCGGTAGTGACATCTGCAGGAAGATCCCCGCCGCGGTGCCCGTGACCGCGCCCGAGAGCGCGTGGGAGTGGCCCAGCATCAAGCCCGAAGCCGTCGTCGCGTGCGCGCCTGTGCCATCCCCACCCCCTCCCGGCGAACAAACGCTAGCGAACGCGGGCCAATCAGCAGCGGCGCCGCGCCGGCGGGAGGCTGCGTATGGGAGGAATGGGCACAAACGGGTAACCATTCCCGCTGGGGATCTGGAGCTCCAGTGCCGGGTGCGTAGCGTCGGCAGCATGGGCAGGAGCCTGGGCCGAGGCGCCTCCGGCGTGGCCGCCCGGGCCGGACGCAGTGAGAAGGTGCGCGGAGTCCGGGCGTCGTTCGTGCTGCGGAGGACCCGATTCGCCCCCCTGCTGCCCGCCAGCCTCCTGCTGGCCGTCCTGACCTCGGTGATCGTGACCACGGCGCTGGCCAGCTTCGGTGCCAGGGCGCTCTCCGCGGCCGTGCATAAGCGACTGGCGATCGCGCCGGGAACCTCGATCCAGGTCAGTGGGCAGATTAGTGCCGCCACGGCCAGCGCCGACACGCCTGTCATCCACTCCGCGATGCGGTCGGCCCTGGGTGAGGTCCCGTTCACCATGGTCGCTGGCCGCTGGTCCGACGTGCTTGCGCTGCCCGAGCCGCACGGCGGGAGCCAGGTTCCGCTCATCCAGGCCGCGCTCCTCGCCGGGGTGAGGGCGCACGCCGAGCTGGTTACCGGGACCTGGCCTGGCCGCCGAAGTCCGGGCCAGCCGATCGGCGTCGCGCTGCCGGTCACGACGGCGCGCATGCTCAGCTTCACCGTCGGCGAGGTGCTGAACCTGCGCGACAACCTGACCGGAGTCCCGGCCCGGCTCCGGGTGACCGGCCTGTTCCGGGCGCGTGACCCGGCCGCGCCCTACTGGGGCCTCAGCCTGCTGGGGACCTCGGGCCGAGTCGTGCGGGGCATGTTCATCACCTATGGCCCGATGCTGGTGGACCCGACCGCGTTCGCGGCCGGAGGCCTCACGGCCGGTGCTGCGTCCTGGCTCATCACGGTTGACACCGGCCGGATAGCTCCGGGCGTCATCAGCGGGCTGGGCAGCCGGCTGGGCGCCACGGTCGCTTCTTGGCATTCCCGGCAGAGCCTGGGTGGACTGCAGGTGACGACGGGCCTGCCGCAGACGCTGTCCGGGCTGGGCAGCAGCCTGGTGGTGTCCAGGTCGCTGCTGCTCGTCGGCTCGTTGCAGCTGATACTGCTGGCCACCACGGTGGCCGCCTTGGCGGCTCGGCTGCTGGCTGGCCAGCGCGAAGGGGAGGACGCGCTGCTGTCTGCCCGTGGCGTGGCCCGCGCGCAGCTTGCGCTTGCGTCCCTGGCCGAAGTGGCTCTGCTGGCCGTGGCTGGTGCGGTCGCCGGGATCGTGCTCGGCAGCTATCTCGCGAACCTGCTGATGTCGGTCAGCGGGCTCCCGGCCGGTCCCGGGAACGGGCTGGTCGGCATGGTGCGCCGCGGCCTCGCTGGCGGGGCCTGGTGGCCGGCGGCAGCCCTCGTGGTGATGGCCATCATCGTCGTGATGTGGCCTGCGCTCCGCCCGGTCACCCCGGGCGCGGCCAGGCTCCGGCGGGGCAGGCAGGCGGCGGTCGCCATGGCAGCGCGGGCCGGCCTCGACGCGGCGCTGATCGGCCTGGGAGTGCTGGCGTTCTGGGAGCTGCGCAGGTACTCGGCGTCCCCCCGGCTGGCCGGGGGGACGCTCGGCATTGACCCAGTGCTCGCTGTCGCCCCGGCACTGGCTCTCGCCGGGACCGCGCTGCTCCCGCTGCGGGCCCTGCCCGCCGCGGCCAGGCTGCTGGACAGGCTGAGCGCCCGCGGCAGGAACCTCGCCGCGGCTCTGGCCAGCTGGCAGGTGAGCAGGCGCCCGCTGCGGCAGGGCGGGCCGATTCTGCTTGTCGTGCTGGCCATGGGAACGGGCACTCTGGTGCTCGCCCAGCACCAGAGCTGGCGGCAGTCCCAGCTGGACCAGGCGGCCTTCGCGACCGGAGCCGACGTCAGGGTGAACCTGGCTGCGCCGTTTCCCGTCGACCGCACCGGGGCGCTCGCGCATGCCCGCGGCATCCGCAGCGCGATGCCGGTCAGCAGCTTCTACACCGGGTTTGACGTGTACGCCCTCGACGCGCGGACGGCTGCGGGCACCGTGCTGCTCCGGCCGGATTTGTCGGGGCTGCCCATGACCGGGCTCTGGCCGCGGATTACCCCGGGACGCGCCAGCCCGGGCCTGGTTCTCCCGGGCAGGCCGGTCCGGGTGGCCATCACCGCCATGCTCCGCGCCCCCCGGGCCGTCCGCCTGGGCGCGCTGTCGGCGAGCCTGACTGTGCAGGACGGCTGGGGCATCGTCTACTCCGTTCCGGCGGGGGCCTTGCCCGCCGATGGCCGCTATCACCGCCTGGCCATCGATCTGTCCGCCGGCCAGCAGGCGCGCTACCCACTGCGCCTGCTGGGCCTTTCGGTGAGCTACCAGCTGCCCGGATTCCCGCCGCCTCCTTATCCCAGCCAGGCGGCCATGCTGGCCGCCATGCGCGCGGAGGAACGGACGGCGGCAGGCCGCGCGTCGCTGGCGCTCAGCGCCCTAGCGGTCTCCCCCCGCGCCACCGGCGCCTTCCCGGCCCCTTTCGCCGGGGCCAGCGCGCTCATCCGCTGGCACGCCACGGCGGCTTCGGCAAACCTCGCCGACCCGCACGCGCACGGAATCGCGCCGACTGTTACCGCCTGGCGGCCCACGGCAGGCGCTGCCTCGCTGACCTTCACGGTCGGCTCCGGGCAGCTCATGCAGGTCACGGGGCGGCCGCCGCTGCCGATCTCCGGCCAGTTGGCGCTCACCGCGGGTTCCAGCGTCGTGGCGATACCGGGGATAGCGACCCGCGCGTTCTTCGGCGCGGCCAGCGCCCATCTCGGGGATATAGTCCAGCTTCCCGCCGGCAACGCCAATGTTCCGGTGCGGCTCGTGGCCGAGGTCCGTGCCTTCCCCACCGCCGCTGGTGACGGGCCCGTGCTGATAGTCGATCAGGCCTCGCTGCAAGAAGCACTGGCCAGTGAGCTACAGCCTCCGCTGCCGGTCAACCAGTGGTGGCTGCAGACCGCGGATGGTATCCCCGCCGGGCTGCCTGCTGGGTTGCCTGCAGGCACCACCGTGGCCAGCCGGGCCGGGGCAGCGGCCGGGCTGCTGGATGACCCGCTGCCGAACGTGCCGCAACTAGCGCTGCTGGTGATCGTGACAGCGGCCGCGTTGCTGGCGGGCATCGGTTTCGTGGTCAGCGTGGTGGCCGCCGTGCGGGAACGCCGTCTTCAGGACGCCCTGCTCGCGGCGCTCGGCGTGGGCCGGGCCGCCCGGACCGGCCAGCTGTGCCTGGAGCAGCTGATGCTCAGCGTGCCTGCGGCGGCGGCCGGGGCACTCATCGGCGCGGGACTCGCGCGCTTGCTTGTGCCCGCCGTCACGCTCACCACCGGAGCCGTCGCGCCGTTCCCTCCGGTGCGCGTGGTGATCCCGGTGGGCTGGACGGTGCTGCTGGCGCTGGCCGTCGCGGCCGTGCCCGTCCTCGCCGCCGCGGCCGCCGCCGCCTTCCGGCCCGACCCGGCCGCCCAGCTTCGGGCCGGGGAGACAACATGAGGCTCGTGACCGGCCGGGCGAAATCGGCCCGGCTCGCGCTGACCGGCTCGATCCGGGTGTTGTGGCTCGCCATGACCGGCACCGGGGCCGCGGCCAGCATCGCGCTGGCGATCCTCGTGGCGGTCTGTGCGTTCGTCGCGGTCGCCGTGCCGCGGGCGAGCCTGGGTTATCGCACCCAGGTCCTGCAGCGGGATTTCCGCGCCGCGTCCTCGTCGGCCACGACGGTGCTGGCGGATGCGGACATTGCCGGTGCGGCCACGAACTACCTGAACGCAGCGCAGCTGGCATCGGCCGGCGGCCAGCTGGTGGCTGGGCTGCGCCGCGATGGCCTGCCGTTGGCGCCGCCGGGAGCGGACTGGTCTGGCCTGGCCACCGGCTCAAACCCGTTTTCGGTAGCCGGCCAGCCAGTTCCCAAGACCATGGCACCGCCCCAGCTGGAGCTGCTTTACCGCAGCGAGTTGGGCAGCAACGCAACACTGATCGCGGGATCCCTGCCCGCCAGCGCGGCGGCGCGGGCGACGCCCGGGACATTCCAGATCGCGGTCACCGCGGCAACCGCGGCCAAGTTCGGCCTGCGCGTCGGGTCCCAGCTTCAGGCGGGTGACCAGATGATGGTGGTCACCGGGATCATCCGGCCGCTCGGCGCCGCGTCCTCCTTCTGGACGGTCGACCCGGTCGCCGCAGCGCCGCGGCTGACCTACCCGACACCCAATTCCGCGCCTTACCTGAGCTCCGCCGCGTTCGTGGGAGGAGCCGGTCTCACCGCCTTGCCAACGTACCTGAGCACGCAGCCGCTGCACGCGCTGTGGAGCTTTCCGCTTGACCTTGGCCAGGTCGATGCCGATCAGGCGGCCAGCCTGCAGCAGACACTCCAGGCCTTGTCCTACCTGCCCGCCGCCAGTTCGGTGAGCACGAACCTCAACGCCACCGAAGGCGCCTCCGCCACCATCCAGATCAGCCTCAGCAGCGGCCTGGTGACCACGCTCTCGTCCTTCGTGGCGACCGACGACGCCGTACAGCGCACGCTTTCCCTGCTGTTCGTCAGCCTGGCCGTCATCGCGGCGGTGGTGGTGCTCCTCGGCGCCAGGCTCGTCGCCAGGCACCGGCGCGGCGAGTTCACCATGATGCGGGCCCGCGGTGCCTCGCTCAGGCAGGTCGCCGCGGTCGCCCTGGAGGGCGGTGCCGCTGCGGTCCTGCCCGCTGGCGCCGCCGCGGTTGCTGCCGCCGTGGCGGCCACGCCGGGGCCTGCCTCTCGGCTGTCGTGGTCGCTGGCCGGGGTGATCATCATGACCGCGCTGGCGGGCCCCCCGCTGCTGGCCGTGTGGTGGCACCGCATTCGCCGCGACGCCACCCACGCTGGATTCGCCCCAGGTGCCCGCCGACGGATCGCTGCGGCCCGGCGATGGATCGTTGATGGTGCGCTCGTCTGCGGTGCGGTCGGCGGCCTGGTCATCCTCCGGCAGCAGGGCCTGCCCGCCTCCGGAAGCATGGACCTGTTCACCAGTGCGGCGCCCGTGCTCGTGGCGATACCGGTCGCGTTGCTCGTCATGCGCGCCTACCCCCTCATTCTGCGCCTGCTGACCCGGCTCGCCGGGCGGCGGCGTGGCGTAGTGCTGGTTGTCGGCTTCGCCCGGGGAAGCGCGGCGGCGCAAGCCGGCGTGCTGCCCGCCTTTGCGCTCGTCCTCGCGTTCGCGGTGATCGCGTTCGCCGCGATGGCCCGCGGCGCGGTGGCACGCGCCGACGTCGCAGCGTCCTGGCAGGCCGCAGGCGCCGATGCCGTGGTCACCGCGCCGGCTGTAGGCCCGGGGATCACCTTCGCTGCCCAGCACCTGATCACCGGTGTGCCCGGAGTCCAGCGCTCCGCCACGGTATCGGTGACCACCGGAACGTCGGGCCAGGGCCTGCAAATGCCCGTCATCATCGTCGATCCGCGGCAGTATGCGGCGCTGACCGCCGCGACGCCGACGCCGGCGTTTCCAGCCACGGCGCTGGCCCCGCCCCGTGCCATCAGCGGCGCACCGGCGGGTACGGTGCCCGCTCTCATCTCGCCTGCCGGCCGGGCCATCCTCGGCCCGGGCAGCAGGCTGTGGGTAGCCGGCCACCAGCTGCGGATCCGGGTCGCTGGCACTTTGGCCAGCATCGCGGGCGCACCGGCCGGCAGTCAGTTCGCAGTGCTGCCACGGTGGGCACTCGGGAGACAAGCACCCGGCCCGACGGTGATGGCGATGGTCGGCCCGCGGCTGGACAGCACGGCGCTCATCCGCACCGCCCGGCGTGCGGTACCTGGAGCCCAGATCACCCTGCGATCAGGCCTGCTGGCCGCGATATCGGGCGCACCCCTGCCGCACGGCGGGTTCGTCACCTTCGCCCAGGGCATGATCGCCGCCGGCGCGTTCAGCATGCTTACCCTGGTGCTGACCCTCGTGCTCAGCGCCCGTTCCCGGGAGCTGACGCTGGCCCGGCTGGCCACCATGGGCCTGGGGCGGGCCCAGTCACGGCGCATCACGGCGGTGGAGACCCTGCCGGCGATCCTGGCCGCCGCCATCGGCGGGACGGTGTGCGCGCTGGCCCTGGTGCCGCTGGTCGGGCCAGCGGTGAACCTCGCCGCATTCACCGGGACGCCGGTGACCGTGCCGCTGAATGCTGACCCGGTGACCATCGTGGCCGCCGCGGTCGGGCTGCTGCTCCTCGCGGGTGTGACCTTTACCATCGAGACCAGGCTGGCCCGTGGCCGGGGCGCTACCCAGGCGCTGCGGGTGGGTGAATGACACGAAGGGTGGCAGATGACGGCAACAGCAGCCGGCAGCCCCGGGCATGGCGGCCGCGTCGGCCCGGCGGCCGGGCTCAGCCAGCTCGGAGCCGAGGCGGAGCACACCCGCACGTCCTACGGCGAGGGTGCCCTCGTCATGTGCGATCGGCTGGTCCGGATCTACGCCTCGGACGGGATAGAAGTGCAGGCACTGCAGGGACTGGATCTGCTGGTGGCCGAGGGTGAGCTGACCGCGATCGTGGGGGCGTCCGGCAGCGGAAAGTCAACGCTGATGAACATCCTGGCGGGCCTGGACACGCCCACCGCTGGAAGAGCTAGGGTGGCCGGGCATGACCTGGGCATGATGACGTCGCGCGAGCGGCTCGGTTACCGGCGGGCCACGATTGGCTTCCTCTGGCAGCAGACCTCCCGGAACCTGCTTCCCTATCTGACCGCGCTGCAGAACGTCATCATGCCCATGCGGTTCGCCGGCGTGGCGCCCCGGCCGCGTGCGCAGCGGGCGGGCGAATTGCTGGAGATGCTGGGCCTGGCCCACTGCGCCGGGCGGAAACCGGCCCAGATGTCCGGCGGCGAGCAGCAGCGCACCGCGATCGCCACCGCACTGGCGAACCAGCCGCGGGTCCTGCTCGCCGACGAGCCGACCGGCGAACTCGACAGCGCTACCGCGAGGGAGGTGTTTGCGGCGCTGCAGGCGGCGAACTCCGAACTCGGCGTGACAGTGCTCGTGGTGACCCATGATCCGGCGGTGTCGGCCGAGGTCCGGCGCACGATCGCGATCCGGGACGGCCGTACGAGCACCGAGACCCTGCGCCACGACACCGCCGATGAGCACGGCAACGCCACCCGTCATGCGGTCGAATATGCGGTGCTGGACCGGGCGGGGCGGGTTCAGCTACCTCGTGAGATGACCGATGCGCTCGGCATGAGGGATCGGGTGCGGTTGCAGCAGGACCCCGATCACATCGGGGTCTGGCCCGACCGGGCGGCCGGCTTCCCGGGCAGCGGGCCAGAGCCGGCCCCGCGCCCCGGCAGCGGGGCTGCCCGCCCCCCGCGCCAGCGCGGCGAGAACACCGGCACCTGAGGTGGCCAGGCCATCGAAGGACGCAGAGGCGGGCTCCTTGGCGGCCGCTGGTATCGCTGACGAGTCTTCACAGGTCATGGTGGCGATCCGCGAGGTATCGCGGACCTTCGGCAGCGGGCACACCGCCGTGCATGCCCTGCGGGAGGTGTCGTTCACGGTCCGCCGGGGCCAGCTCGTTGCCGTGTGCGGGCGGTCCGGTTCTGGTAAGACCACGCTCCTGAACATCATCGGTGGCCTGGACAATCCGACCAGCGGCAGCTTGGAGATGGCCGGCCGGGAGGTGACTCAGATGACGGACCGGGAACGGTTGGCGCTGCGCCGCAGCACGGTTGCCTTCATCTTCCAGTCCTTCGGGCTGATCCCGATGCTGTCCGCGGCGGAGAACGTCGGGATTCCGCTGCGCATCACCGGCACGCCATCCGGGACACGCGAGGAACGGGTCGCGACGATGCTGGCGATCGTGGGGCTCTCGGAGCACGCCGCGCACCGCCCGAACGAGCTATCGGGCGGCCAGCAGCAGCGCATCGCCATCGCACGGGCGCTGGCCGGCCGGCCTGAACTCCTGATCGCTGACGAGCCGACCAGCCAACTGGACCTGGAGACCGGGCGGCAGATCATGCGTTTGCTCCTGACCGTCGTTCGCACCGAGAAGATCACGGCTCTCGTGGCCACCCATGACGAGGCGCTCATCGACCTGGCCGATGAGGTTCTCAGGCTGGAAGATGGCCGCGTCGCAGGCTGACCCCCTGCTCGTCACCCTGGCCTCCCGCCCGTCTCTTGCTGCCGGATCAGCCTGCCCCGAGCCGTTCGAGCAGCCGGGCAAGGTCAACGGTGGCGATCCGCACCGAGGAGTCGCTGCAGGCGTAGGGCAGCACGACCGTCTCGCCGTGCAGCAACGAGCCGCAAGAGTAGACGACATTCGGAACGTATCCATCGCGCTCCGACTCGTTGGCCACGAGCAGCGGTTCTGGCAGCGCGGATATCAGGCGCTCGGGCTCGTCAAGGTCGAGCAGGATGGCCCCGATGGCGTACTCCCGCATGGGCCCGACACCGTGCGTGAAGACCAGCCATCCCGCCGGAGTCTCGATCGGCGAGCCACAGTTGCCGAGCTGGACCAGCTCCCACGGACGGGCCGGCGCATGGACCGTGACGGCCGGGCCCCAGCGATGCCGGTCGCCCGAGTACGTGATCGCGTTGCTCTCCCTGTCCCAGCGGGATAGCGCGGCGTAGCGGCGGCCAATGCGCCGGGGAAACAGCGCCATGCCCTTGTTCCCCGTCGAGGGACCCGAGAGCTGGGAGACGGCGAATGTCCGGAAGTCCGTGGTCTCCAGCAGGTGCGATGCGACGCTCCGGCCATCGAACGCGGTGTACGTCGCGTAGTAGGCCTGGTCGTCGCCGTCGATGAAGCGCACGAACCGCGCGTCTTCCATGCCATGGCCTTCGGCTGGGCCGGTGGGCCAGAGAACTCGCTCGGACAGAACGTGCCGTTCATCGAACTCGACCTCATAGTTGGACGCCGCCATCCAGCGCACCCAGTCGACGAGCGCCACGGAATCTCCGCGTGTCACCTGCTGCAGGGACAGTTCGCCGACGGCGACGTCAAGCTCGGCCATGCTGAAGCGGGGCGGCAGCAAGCTCCAGAGGAACTGTGCGTCCTCGCCCTCATGGCCGAGTTCGGCGAGTTTCTCCTGGAAGAGGTGGCGATCGTAGGCGACGGCGCGAGAGCGCCCGGTGTCGAGGAAGCGGCCTGGCTTCTCGATACTGATCCCGGATTCGCTGCTGATCGTGCCGGTCCTGAACTCGATGCTCGACAGATGGCCTTCGCCCACAGCCCGCAGGCTCATGACGAATCGGAGTTCGCCGGGCCTGCAGCCGACCTGGTCGGGATGCGGCACGATCGATGGATTGAACAGCGCCGCGGCCTCCAGCGCGTACTCCTGGGTGAAATAAGCACCGATGAGGCGCTTCCGGGCGCCGCCCACAATGATCTTGCCACCGAGCCGATGGGCAACCAGCCCGAAGTTGTGTTCCAGGGTGTCCCCTAGGTCGCGGTATCGATCGGCGAATCGGGCACTCGTGCGGGCGAGCGTTCGATCCACCTCGGCTTCGCTCATGGCCATGACGCGATCGATAACAGCCCGGGCCCGCGACTCGCCTCGGATTAAGGTTTCCTGGCCGGGCACGAACAGCCGGCTCAGCGTACGAGAGGCGTCGGGCGTCAGCCGATGATGCGTCCGGGTCAGTAGGCCCGCGGAGCCGGCGCCCTTCACAGCTGCGCGGCGCTCATGCTGCGTCTCCCGCTCGCCTGCGGTGCGCTTTGAGGCGCCCGCCTTCCCTCGTCACTCGTTCCTCGCTCCTCAGTCCAGGCAGCGCCGCGCCCCTCCGCCTCGCGGCGGCAGCCCTGCTGCATCACGGAGATCATCGCCAGTGTCGATTCCGCGCCCTGGTTGCTATTACGGCTGGTAGGGCTGAGGCCGTCGCAGCCGCCGCCGGACCGTTCGTCGAGCAAGGGAACCTTGGCATCGTTGTCTCCGAGGAACCACGCCACGCACATGTCAACGCCGGTAAGCCAGTTCGAGTCGCCGGTGACCGCCGCCGCGCGCATGCACGCATCGGCCAGCGCGGCAACCTCGATCGGCTGCTGGTCGAAGGCAGGACGCGCCTCGCCCGGACCCCAGCCTCCGACCGGCACCATCGAGAGGTGGCCGTTTCGGGTCTCGCCTGCCAGCAGCCACTCCAGCATGCGTAGGCCATTCCGGAGAACCGGATCACGGCCAAGTCTCCAGCCAGCCACGATGACAGCCTCAGCGATGGCCGCGTTCGCGTAGCTGAGCCTCGGTGCTGGCCAGGGCCAGGCGGCATTCGCGGGCGGCTCGCCGATGACGGCGGTGGCGCCGGTGAGGAGACTCAGCGCGCCGGGATGGTCAGGCCAGTTCTCGAGGACCTCGGCGGCACCGAGCGCCGCGAACGCCATGGCGTGCGGCCACTCGGAGCAGACCTGCGCGCTCTGGTCGAATCGGGAGAGTGACTCGGCACGGATCGCTGCCGTGGGACCCCGAGCAGCAGCGGTGCCAAGGCCCCACAGAGCGCGGCCCCAGCAATCCTCCGTGCCTGGCTCGTCGCGCCAGCGGCGGTTGTAACCGAAACGGTTGCGGAACCTGCCGTCGGGCGCCTGCGCCTGCGCCAGGAAGTAGAGATAGCGTCGCGCCAGCGTGATGAGTTCCGGGGCTGGCGACGGCTCCCGGCACACCACCACCAGGCCGCGGGCAACGTCGTCGACGCAGTAACCGTGCTCATGGCGGGGCACGATGCCCTCAGCGTGCTCCAGCAAGCCAACGTGATCGCTCAGCCGCAGCAGATGCCGGAACGGCGCGGCCGGGCAGGTCATACTGCGGCTGTCTCGCGCGTCTGGGTGAGCGCGGATGCGAGTTCCCGATAGGAACTCGCGACCGCTGGCCACAGCAACTGCGGCGCGAGGTCCGCCGAATGGCGGCTCATGCGCGCCGACAAGCCCCGCTCAGTGAACACCCGGTTCAGTGCGCTAGCGATGCCTGCCGGATCTCGCCGCTCCACCAGGAGTCCCGCGCCGCCGATGAGCAGTTCGACGGCATGCGGGAAACTGGTCGAGACCACTGGCTTTCCCGCAGTGACCGCCTCAATCAGGACCCCGGAAGTGACCTGCTCCAGCGAGTCATAGGGCAGAAGCACGACGTCCGCGGCGCCGATGAGATCTCTCAGGGCGCCGGGGGGCAGGAACCGGGCATCGAAGCGCACGAGATCCTCTACACCTTGAGCGCGCGCTCGCGCCTCGAGCAAACAGCGATAGGCCTCGCCGTCCCGCGCACGCACGCGCGGATGGGTCTGACCAGCCACCGTATAGGCGACTTGCAGCCCCTGGTCCCGGAGCCGGGCGACCGCGTCGATCGCGTGCTCAATCCCCTTGCCCGGCCCCAGCAGTCCCCAGGTCAGCGCCATGGGCCGACAGTCTCTCCCGCGCGGTGTGGCGGCGACTCGATTGTCAGCAGAGCCGTGTGGTATGACAAAGACCTTCGCAGGACTCATGCGGTAAATGTCCAGCAAGCGCGCGCGCGCCGTCCGCGTCATCGTGACGACGGCGCTGGCGGTGTCAATAATGTCATCAAGAATCATGCGCTGTTGTGTCGTGGGCTGGGCCAGGACGGTATGCAGGACCACAATGCTCGGAACGCGCAACGCCTTAAGCAATGGAATGAGGTCCTGGCCGTCGGGCCCGCCGTAGATACCGTACTCGTGCTGCACGATCGCGACATCGAAGCCGTTAAGCACACCGACGGCAGCTGTCGCGCTCAGGACGGAGCCGTTCACGAGGTCATGTACGACCTCAGGCGAATCGCACGGCGCCGGCTCGTCGAGCACGCGAACTACGCCTACATGATCGCCTGGCCCGTCGAGATGAGCGAACAGGGCGGCGCTGAAGGTCGCCAGCCCGCATTGGGTGGGCGGGTACGTGCCAAGTAGCGCGTACGCCTTGGGCATAACGGTCCTCCTTGTCGGGCTTACTGCGAGCACCGTTCCTGGTCCCAGGGCTGGGACATCACCGCGCGGCGGATCCATACAGGCCAAATGAAGCGTCACGAGCTGGGATACGCATCAAGCTGCCTGGGCACGCTTGAGACCCTCAGTTCGGAAATGGGACTGTTCGACGAAATACGCATAGCGCCACCGAGGCTAACTAGAAGGCCTCGCATGCCCGCCGGATCTCCGAGCAGTGGCTGAGCGTCCTCCGCGGCCTCGCGTAGTGGACGCAGACCCCAAACTATCGGACGAACGGTGCCTCGTGTGAGCGTATGGCCGATCGTCCGCGCCGGTCATGATCACCGCTATCGGCGGCGGCGGTATCAGCCTCCGCCGTGGATCCTGACGATGGCGGCGGTTGTGGCCCTGACGGTCAGGCTGATTCCCGCCCGCGGATCGGCGGGCAGAACGCTCCATTTCCCATCCCAGGGGGTGTCGCCGGTGATCGCGGCGCCGCCGAGCGTGGCACTGGCCCCCGTGGCGTCCCCCGGCTCCCCGCTGGCGAGCGTCATGATCTCCGCGCCCTGCAGCCCCGGGCCGGGCGGGACGATCGTTACAGCCGCATCCGCAGAATCCTCTCCGTGTGTCTTATTGATGATCGTGACGTAATGCACGCCGGCTCCGCCGATGCAATAGGCGGTCAGGTTGATGCCGTCCGCATTCCCGATCGCGACGGGCTTGACCTGCCCTGCCGAGCCTAGAGTGAACGCTTTGATCCCGTACCCCTTCGGGGTGATCGCATAGCCCCCCGCGGGTGCGGCAGGATCCGGCACGATCGTGTCGGTGTAAAGCCACTGCTTGTTGTGGAAATTCACGCCCGCGGCCGCGTGTACTGCCCACCAGTGCAGATAATCCAGCGCCCACAGCGCCGAGGCAAACGCATTGCTCGCTCCCGGGACGCCGGTGAGGTAGTCATTCGATTCGGTGAGCCGGTAGCGCAGGCCAGCAGCGACTACCGGAGCGAGATGGTTCGTGTAGAGCCAGGGATAGGGGGTGTAGGTGGTGCGCGCCGGCTGAGTCCCGATCGCGGTGCCGTTCCCCCATTCGGGAGACAGCATATTGCTGATCGCCTGCTGAGCGGTTGTCTTCCCCGGGTCTCCCCCCACGTAGTAATGCTGTGTGATATCTGCTATCCGGTCAGAATCCCTTTCATCACTGGCGAACTGCTGCGTCCACGACACGCCGTTTTCAGGGTCGGGGGTGTAGGTCAGCGTGCTGTATGCCCCGGTGTCTGGCCCAGCCAACGGCGCCCCGGGCGCCGCGTCCCCGACCGCGTCGGCGAAACTCCGCCAGCTGGCCAGGTAGGAGGTGTACGCACTGCCCGGCACCCCCGGGATCTCCTCGTAGATCGCCGGGTCAAACGGATGGCCCGCGTAGGTATGAAACGCATGCCAATCCGGCTCGTTCCCGATGGCGAAGCTGGCTACATTCTCCCGGTAGTGATGCCAGATGTACCCGGCGGCCTGGGCATCAACCGACTTCAGGTCACCGATTGGCCTTGCCCTGGGGCTGAGCAGGCGGAGCGAGTAGATGACCTTCACCCCGGCCACGGCGGCAAAGGCAAACAAGTTGTCGATTCCGGTGAAGCCATCGCGGCCTGTGCCCGCGGGAATAAAATCATCCACCGAGCCTCCGCCGATCCGCAGGTTGCGCAGCCCCAGATTGCGAAAGAGGGCGACAAGCGAATTGTTTGCCGGGCTGAACAGGTAGCCTCCCACACCAGCGTTGCCGGCATTGAGCGGCCCCCGTTCGAAACTCAGCCCGGCGAAATCGTCCGGGACCACCGGCCCGGAATGCTCAGCGTCAATGGTGATCGTTATAGGGCACGCCGCAAACAGCATGACCAGGTCATCCCCGGTGGCCGGAACGGCCTAACCGCCATCACGAGCATCGTTCCCGGCGCGCCCGGAGGATGTCCCGGCCTGCGTAGAACTTGAGAGTGGCGGCCCCCCGCCCGTGGCCTGCCGGGTGGCAGGTGTCGGGCAACCGCCAAGTCATCCGAAGGAAGGGGACCGCCGCGAGCACCGGTCAGAAGAATCGCCGCTGTGCCGAGTCTGACCGGGTGCCAGGGGAGATCACCATCCCCGAGCAGGTGGTCGTGTCGATGGGGTCGTCGCACCGAGCAGGTCCGCCGTGAGGCGACGGCCTGCCCGCGGGCCTTTCGGCAGTGTAGGCAGGTACCGGCGGCCGGGATCGTGAGGCTCCTGGCCGGCTCCGCCCCGTCGCCGGCTCGCCGCTTGAACTCTATGTCATAAAGTTCGGTGGCCCGAGCCCTTGACTTTACGCCATAAAGCAGAGTCTACTTTATGGCATAGAGTCGATGGAGGAGACACCATGAACCACACACCCGACACCACCACCGCCGGCAACGGCGGCAACTTCGACCCCCGGCAAGCCGCCGCCTTGCTGGGCCAGACCACCCAGCAGGCCCGCCGCCAGCTCGCGCCCTCCCCGCCGTGGCTCCTGGCGACCAGGGCGGTCGCGGTCCTGGCCGCCCTCGGCGCGATCTGGCTCTCCGTGCGCGGACAGCACCCCTACCGGGGCCCGACCGCCGCGGACACCCCCATCCTGATCGCGTTCATCGTCCTCAACTTCGCCGCCACCGTCGCGGTCCGCGGGCGCGCGCTCGCCGGCGTACGTGGCACAACGCGGCTGCGCCCGGCCGAGATCACCATCTTGGTGGTGTCATGGGCCGCCGTGCCCGTGCTCATGTGGGCGCTGGCCGCCAACGGGGTGAGTTTCGCCTGGTACCCCACTACGGTGCTGATCATCCCCGGCCTGGCCTATGCGGCCATCATGGCGGCCCGGGTCAGCTGGCGCGAGTGCGGCACCGGGCTCGCGGTCGCCGCTACCGGCGCCGTGGGCGCGTTCGCCGGGCCGGCCGGGGCGTGGGCGGTCGCCGGCGTGGGCCTGTTCCTCGTGCTCCTCGGCACCGCCGCCGCCATTACCTGGCAGCAGCGCCGCAGCGTCGTCCGGTCATGACCACCGACGAACTCGACCCGCTGATCCACGTGCCCACCCGGCTGAAGATCGTCGCGACGCTGGCGGCACTGCCCGACGGTGACACGCTGTCCTTCACCCGCCTGCAGGACATGATCGGGCTCACCCCCGGCAACCTGATCATCCACCTGCGCAAGCTCGAAGAAGCCGATTACATCAGCAGCGAGAAGACCAGGAACGGGACCGTGTCCGTCACCACGGTCGCTCTCACCGGCCACGGCCGCAAGGCACTCGGCGCCTACACCCAGGCACTGCGCGACCTGCTCGGCGGCCTGTGAATAGGCCCGGTTGGCCCCGGTCTTCCCCTGACAGCCCCTCGACGAGGGGCTGTCAGCCGTTGCCGAGGAGCACCCGCTCCGCCAGCACAGATCCCCGGCCGGATATCCGGAACCACCAGGGAGATGGCAGAACCAGCCCTCCCATCCCCTACCACCATGGTTAATGAAGCCATGTGGCCGGTGGTCTCACCTGGCCCAACCTCCGCGCCCGCCCGCACCGCGTCAATGGATGCGAAGCGGGAGTGTGCGCGGTCCGCGAATCTGGCCTGCGGACCAGGTCACTGCGGAGGGGTCCTGGAGGGTGAACTCCGGAATCCGCTCGAGCCAGGCTTCGAGCGCGACCCGGAGTTCCATGCGCGCCAGGTGTGAGCCGACGCAGCGGTGGATGCCGAGGCCGAACGCGGCGTGCCGGTTGATCTCGCGGTCGATGATGACCTCACCGGCCCGGTCGAACTGCGCCGGATCACGGTTCGCGGCCGGGAATGACAGCAAGATCCAGTCATCGGCTTTCATGTCGGCGCCGCGCCAGTGCATGTCTTCCTTCACTAGCCGCGCCATCGTGACCGGCGCGTAGGCGCGGAGGAACTCCTCTATCGCGGTCGGCAGCAGCCGGGGAGTGGCGACGAGCCGTTTGCGGTCCTGCGCGGTCTTCGCCAGGTGCCACAAGGATGCGCCGATCGCACTCCAGGTCGTGTCTATGCCCGCGATGAGGAGCAGGGCCATCGTGCCGACGACGTGGGCCGGATCGAGCTTGTGGCCGTGAAGCTCCGCGTTGATGAGGTAGGTGGTGAGGTCCTGACGCGGGTTCCCGACGTGGTCGTGGACCTGGGCGAGCAGGTAGTCGAACAGCCTGCTAACGCGCTCGATGCGCTCGTCCGGCGGCAGGTTGATGCCTTCGAGCAGGTTCTCGACGAACTCACGGAACTGCGGCCCGTCTTCCGGCGGGAAGCCGAGCAGGTCGGCGATGACCCGCATCGGGATGTGCTGTGCGTAGTCGCAGGCGGCGTCAACGACGTCGCGTCCCTCGAACGCATCGATGAGTGAGTGGCACAATGCCCTGGTCGCTGACTCCTGTGTGGTGACCGCGGCCTTGGTGAACGCGGGCAGCAGCAGCTTGCGCGCGTCGCGGTGGAACGGCGGGTCGGAGGAGATCGGCGGCGACCCGCCGATGGGCGCCAGCTCGCGGGGCGGCCGGAAGTTGCTCATGATGATCGACCGCGAGGAAAAGCGCCCGGTGTCGTAGGCGATCGCCGCGACGTCCTCGTAGCGCGTCGGCAGCCATGCGCCGCCGAATCGCTCAGTGCGCGCGATCGGGCAACGCTGCCGCAGGTCGTCCTGAATGGGGTAGGGGTCGGCGGACCACTGAGGCTCGAGATGAGAGAAGTCGGTCCCCCAGTCTGAGACCGGCCCTGTGATGATCTCGCTGCGCGTACCGAGGGGCTGATCTCCGTCCGGCTCCGGGAAGTCCCGGGCGAAGCGGTCATCGACGGCCATGTCACGCCCCCTCAAGGAGGCCGACCGCCCGCTCTGGACAGTTGGCCGCCGCGAGGCGTGCTTCCGGCTCCTCGCCCGGCGGCACGACGCCGTCGCCGAGAACCGTCCCGTAGCCCTCGTCGTCGTCGCCGAACAGGCCGGGGGCGATGTCGTAGCAGCGGCCGTGCCCCTGGCAACGCCCGGAGTTGATCTGCACCTTCATTGTGCTGTTCCCGTCTGTGCGGTGAGGCCGGCTGGGGCCAGGGCGGTTACCACCCGGGTGAGCAACGCGGCCCACTCTTCCTCGCCGACCGCATGCAGGTCCGGCGTGACGAGCGCGCTGCCCATCGCGAGCAGGAGGCAGAAGTGGGCGAGCGCGTCCGGTGACAGCGCGGGGTCCAGCTCGCCGCCGGCCTGGGCGACCTGCATGAGCCCGGCGAGCCAGTTGGCACGTTCGTCGACGTAGTGGCGCATCGGCCGGGCGACGTCCCCGTCCCGCCGGGCCGCGACCAGTGCCTCGACGATGAGGTAACCGCGGGCGTCGCGGCGGCGGGGCAGCCACCGGCCAATGAGGAGAAGCAGGTCCGTGATCGACCCGTCGGGCTCAGCGGCGAACACGTCGGCGAGCAGCCGCCGCCCGTGGGCATGCAGTGCGCCGGTGAGCAGGTCCGCTTTCGAGGCGAAGTGCGCGTACATCGCGCCATTGCTCACCCCCGCGGCCGCGGCGATGTCGGCCACCCGCGTGCCGTCGTACCCGCGGTCGGCGAACACGTCGGCGGCCGCGCGCAGCAGACGCTCACGGGTCTCGGCAGCGGTGACACCCGCAATGCGGCCCATGAACAAATTAAAAGAACGTTCATATGATTCGTCAAGGGCAGGCATGAGCCGCGACGAGGGCATGGCAATCGAGCGGTCAGGAGCCCGGACGATCAGTCGTGATCGCCGGGTCGGAGGTCATGGGGCTAGCCGGTAGAAACGCCAGGTTTGCGCTTCGATCGGGAGGACTTCCACGCTGCGGAAGCCGGCTTCCTCGGCGTAGCGCCGGAGTGTGGCGGCACGCATTACCGCCCCGGTGGCCGATGTGTGGGGGTCACCCATCGCGGCGGGCAGGCACGAGACCACACTCCAGCCGTAGTGGTAGCGCTCCAGGTCGGAGGCTGGAGCGGTGAACTCGTCGGCGACCAGCTCATCGGCGATGACGACAGAGCCCGACTGCCCGAGCATGCCGCGCGCGGCCCGCAGCGCGTCCGCCGGACGGGACATGTCGTGGAGCGCCTCGAAGATCGTCACCAGGTCAAAACGGCCGGAGATGCCCGGGCCGGAGGCGTCACCGACCGCGAAGGTGACGCGGCCGGACATACCGGCCTGCTCGGCATTGCGGCGAGCGGCGGCGATGACGTCGGGGTCCAGATCGAAACCGTCGACCCTGATCAGGGGGTAGGCCTGCGCCATCGCGAGGCTCGACCAGCCTGGGCCGCACGCCAGGTCGGCCACCCGTGCGGGTGGCTCGGCACGCAGCCGCCGGTGCACCTCCGGGATGGCGGGCAGCCATTCGGCTCCCAGCAGGTTGAGGAACACGGCCCGGTTGTAATCTGCCCTGCCCTCGGGCGGCCATGGCAGCGCAGGCGGCGCGCCCCCGGTGCCGAACGCCTCTACAAGCTGGGGTAGCCACCGCGCGGCGCGCGCGACCTCGACCCCGTTGAATGCCCGGTAGCGGACGTCGTCACGGTCGGCGAGGACGGGCACATGCGCGGGAGGCAGCCGGTAGCGGCGGGCCAGCGGGCCAGCGGCCGGGTCGTCAACCTCTAGCAGCCCGCTGGCCGCATGATGCTCCAGCCATTCCCGGATATACCGCTCAGCGGTGCCGGTCCGCCCGGCTAGCTCCGACGAGGTCGCAGGGCCATCCCTGTCGAGCGCCTGATACAGGCCCAGCCGCTCGCCCAGGTACACGGTGAAAAGCTCCAGCGCACCGACCATGTCATGAAACAGCCGATCGACCAGCGCTGCCGCCGGATCCCCAGGACGGCGCCGGCCAGCCGGGTCGTTGTCGGTCTCCATGCCGCTCAAGTTACAGCTGCCGGAAAAGCGGCTACGAACCCGGCTCCGCTCGCCTTGGCACCTAGGGGACGGGTGCCATCTCACCAGCGCGGCGGGCGCAGAGGTACTGGTTTAGACGGTGGTGCCGATGCCGCCGTCAACGGGGATAACGGCGCCGGTGACATAGGCGCCCGCTCGTGAGGCTAGGTAGATCGCAACACCGGCCATGTCGTCGGGGCGGCCGATCCGCTTCAGCGGAGCCGCGTCGGCGATCGCGTCCCCGAACGTCTTGAGGGTCGCGGCCATCATCTTGGACTCAAACGGTCCGGGGGCTACGGCGTCGACAGTGATCCGCCGAGGGCCGAGTTCGCGGGCCAGCACCCGGGTCAGGTGGTGCAGCCCAGCCTTGCTGGCCGAATAGGGATACGTCGGGAACGGCGGCACCCGGAGCCCGTCGATGCTGCCGATGTTGATGACCCGCGCCGGGTCCTCATGTGTCCCGCCGGCCTCCAGCAGCGGCAGAAACGCCTGGATCAGGAAGAACGGCGCCTTCAGGTTGAGATCCACGACCTTGTCCCAGGCAATGGCAGGGAACTCCTCGATCGGCGCACCCCAGGTGGCACCTGCGTTGTTGACCAGTACGTTCAGGGCATGTTCGTGCTGGCCGACCTCACCGGCCAGACGCAGGCATTCTGCCTCCACTGACAGGTCGGCAGGGACAGCAACGACCTTGCCGTACCGGGTGAGTTCCCGCTCAGCGGCGGCGCAGGCATCGGCCTTGCGCGAGCTGATGTATACCCGGGCCCCAGCCTCCAGCAGGCCACGCGCGATCATGAGCCCGATCCCGCGGCTGCCCCCGGTGACGACGGCTGTCTTCCCCGACAGGTCAAACAAATCCATGATCTCCCCCATGCAGAACCTGAGCAGGGGCCGGCGGCTAGCGGCGCTGGCCAGGAGCCTACGCCACCACAAGGATCACGCACTCGTGGGGAAGAGCACGCAACAGTCCCTGGCGGCCGGGCCCCAGGGGGGCCCGGCCGTGTTCTTGACGGTTAGACGGTGACGTCGCGGTAGGCGGGCGGGCTGCTAGCAGCCTCCATTCCAGCGGTGACGGGAGAGGGATTGAAGCCTTTGACGACCAGCCAGACGCCAAGCGAGAACTCCCAAGCAGCTACCGGGAGGGTCGCGATCGCCGACCACACGGAGATCTGCCCGATGCCGCCGCCGAACAGCGTTGCGATTACGGCGGTGATGAGCAGGGGGGATCCGATGAGTCCTAGCACGGGAATGACACGTGGCACGAGCCGGGACCGGTACATCAAGGAACCCAGCAGCAGTGCGTTCACGCACGGCATGAGGGTCTGTCCGAGCAGGAACGTCCAGTTGTAGATCGCAACGTGCGACGCGCCCGTGGTGACGAGCGCGGCCGCATTTGCTCCGGCCGCTCCACCCAGGTCCTGCCGCAAGGTCACCAGCGAAAGCAGGCTGACGACGCCGGTGAAGATCATGGCGGCTTCAAGGACGCGAGCGGCGACAAAGCCAAGCGCGACGCCTTCGTTCTGCCGCTTGACTACCGGGTACAGCGTGACGGCGGTGCCGATGCCGGCGAGGGCGACGATCACCTCGAGGAAGCCGCCCACGAGCACGCCAGTGTGGGTGCCGGAGCTGAGGATCCAGTCCCGGTGGTTCTTCACGGGGCCGTAGAGAGCGAGTGTGGGGATCGAGATGAAGGTGATCAAGTAGAAGACGCCCGCGACGAGCGCGGTCTTTCTCAGCGAGGTCATCCCGACTTGTTTCGTTGCTGTGGTGTGCATGGTGGTCGTCATATCGGTCTCCTTCGGTAGATGGATGAGTTATCGGGGCTCGATGGTGGGCGCATTGGGCTGGCCAGGTTGGACCGGAGTTACCGAAACTAGTGGCAGGCCTATGTCGCGTACTTTCTGGAGCAAGCCATACAGCGCGGCCTGGTCGACTACCGGGCCATGGATGATGGTGGTGCCGTCGCTCTCGTTGGTGAGGCTCAGTCCGTCAAACCAGGCGGCCCATCGGGAATCGAGGTGCCCCTTAAGGCGGATTTCGTACCGTCCTGGGTTGTGATGAGGGCCGGTCGACATTTCGCTCATTGCCCTCCCTTCAACTGTTGTTTGACTGGATGAATCTCAGCCAACGTTTCGAATGTTCGTTGGTTAATCGAAAGGTAGAAGGGAATGTGATGAGGACGCATCACCACGTGTGGTGATTGATGTGGTGATCTGGCCGTTCGCCCAGGCTCTCGGGCTGGGCCATCGCCGCATTGCGCGAAGCGCCTTCAAGCGACTCGCCGTGGCCGTGTGCCTACGGCTCGTGAACGACCGCGCGCCCAGGTTGGCGGTCGCCGGTTCGCGGCAGGTCGAGCTCCTTGGCCCGGCGGACCGCTGCCCGGCGGTTGTTCACACCGAGCTTGGCGTAGATGTTCTTGGTGTGCGTCCGAACGGTGTTCAGCGACACTACGAGCTCACGAGCGATGTCCGGGCCGCCCAGGTCGGTTCCGAGCAGCCGAAGCACGTCCAGTTCGCGTGCGCTCAGCGGCTCGATCAGGCCCTGACTGGCGGGCGCGCTGTCCTCGGTCTTGGTAACGGCGGCCAGGAGCCGGCGGACATAGTTCTGGGCGAGCCCCTGTTTCGCGACCGCTCTGAGCAGGGAGGCCATAGGTGGGCCCTCATCCGCGAAGATCCGGACGTAGCCCTCCGGCTCAGCCAGCGTCACCGCGCGTTGCAGTGATGCGAGTGCAGCGGGGATGTCGTCTCGCGCCTGGTGGGCAAGCGCCTGCAGCACCAGGATTTCTATGACGCTTCCCGTCCTCTGCCCCTCTTCGGCCGCTTGCAGGAGGCGCTCCAAGAGCCGGGTCGCCTCCTGAATGGAGCGCTCCGCGTGCTCTGTCGCGTACCGGGCCAAGAGCACTCTGGCTAGGGTGATGTGGTCGAACTCGTGCAGGTAGCTGAGGTCGTCCTCAACGGATAGACCTCGCTCACGCACCCATGCGAGCGCTTCACCCAACCCCCCCTGCGCGACCCGCACCCGTGCCCTCAAGGCCGGGACCGGCCGCACGTTGGGGAAGAAGTCACTCACATACAGGCGCTCCGCCTCGTTGAGCAGGTCGAGTGCGCCGCCCAGATCTCCTTCGGCCTGGCGTATCCGCGCCATCGCGACCCGCCAGCGATACCGGTTCTGCGGCAGCCCGGTGTGCTCACCCAACTCCTGGCTGCGCAGCAACTGCTGCGTGGCGGCGGGCAAGTCGTCGCGCTCGCGGTGGAGTTCGCTCATCCCTACGTACATGTCTGCCGTTCCCCGCAGAACGGACCCGCCTTGCTCAGGCGCACGCTGCAATGCCTGCTCGTAGGTGCGCATTGCCTCACCGAGACGACCTTGCACAAGCCGGATGTCCGCCAGCGCGATCGCGCAGCCGAAGGTATCGGCGATGTGCCCGGCCCGCCGTAGTCCCGCCATGCATTCGGCATACGCCGAGTGCCCGGCCTCGAGGTCGCCGCTCGCCCAGAACGCGAGCCCCAGCAAGCCCGCTGCCGCGGCACGGCCGAGGTGGTCCTCCTCAGGGGAAAGTTCGAGCGCCTGCCGGGCGTGCCTCACGGTGGCGAGCACATCGCCCCGAACCAGGGCCAGGGCGGCACGGTACACCTCGATCGTCGCCGGGAGGCGTCGGAATTCCTCGTCGTCGATGACGACCATCTCCGCCGATGGCGCTTGGGGTCCCTTACGGGTACCTGTTGCCCCGTCCAGCCACCGCTCGGCGTCCCGCAGTCGGGCCTCAACGCCCTCAAGCTCGCCGCCAGCCAGCAACGTCCCGGCGAACCCAGCGCTGAGCACGGGCCTGACGCGGACCAACTCCTCGGGAAGCGCCTTGAGCCAGCCGCGCATCGCGGCCTCCTGCCTGTCCCTGCGCATGGCCGGAATCGCCAGCTCGACCAGGTCCGCCGCTCGCTCGAAATCCCCGGCGGCCAGCGCGTGCCGGATCGCTTCGGACGGCTCACCGTTCTGCTCATACCAGGCGCTCGCCCGCAGGTGCAGGTCAGGAACATCGTCGGGCTGCTCGTCCAACAGGTGCGCCTGCAGAACGTCGGCGAAGAGCTGGTGATAGCGATACCACCGGCGGCGGTCATCAAGCGGGACCACGAACAGATTCCCTCGCTCCAGCGCCGCCAGCTTGGCCTTGCCGCCGTCCTGGCCGGTGACGGCATCGCACACCGGGCCGCTCAGCCGGTCCAGGATGGAGGTCTGCAGCAGGAAGTGACGGACATGCTCGGGCTGGCGCTGCAAGACCTCCTCGGCCAGGTAGTCGACGATGTACCGGTCATCCCCGGCGAAGCCCGCGATGAACGCGGCGACGTCCTCTCGCCCCTGCAGCGAGAGCGCCGCCAGCTGGAGGGCAGCGATCCACCCTTCGGTGCGCCCCTCCAGCGCTGCGACATGCCGTGCCGTCAGCACCAATCCCATCACCTCGTTGAGGTACGCGGCGGCCTCGTCAGGCGTGAAGCGCAGATCGGCGGCGCGGATCTCGACGAGCTCGCCACGCCCTCGCAACCGCGCCAGCGGCAACGCCGGGTCGGCGCGGCTGGCGATCACCAGGTGGATCTGTGGGGGCAGGTGCTCCAGCAGGAAAGCCATCCCGTCCTGCACGTCGCGCGCGTCGATGACGTGGTAGTCGTCGAGCACCAGCACGACATCGTCCGAGATGGCATCGAGGTCGTTAAGCAGAGTGACCAGGGCCGCCTCGCCCGGCGGCTCGGGCGATTGCAGGAGCGAGAGCGCACTTGCACCAGCCCCCTGCGCCGCCGTCTTCAGCGCGCCGACAAGGTACGTCCAAAACAACGCGGGATCGTTGTCGCGCTGGTCGAGCGAGAGCCACGCCACGGACCGTCCATCGGCAGGAGCGGCTGCCAGCCACTGCGTCAGCAGCGTCGTCTTACCGAACCCGGCCGGAGCTGAGACAAGCGTCAGCGCCGACTCCACCCCGCGGCTCAGGCGCTCACTCAGTCTCGGACGCGCGACCAGGCCGCGTCGCCACCTGGGGACGTGGAGCTTGGTCTCGAGCAGTGGGCCTGCCATGACCACCGCCCCTCAGGAGCCAGTTTTCACGTGCCGTCAACCAAAACTCGTTGCCAGCCACAACGGCTGGCTCACGAAATGCATCGTGCCAGCAGGTCTTCCGAGACCATCTGGTCACACGTGGTTCCACGGTACGCGGAATGCGGCAACGGCCAGAAGGGACAGCCCGGTAAGCCGGTCAGCGGCGGACCGGAATTTTCACCGGATCGGGCCGCCGCGATCAGGCGTCTCGGCAGGTAGCCGCGCTGGCCGGGAAACTGGGCGAGCCGGGAACGCTCACCCATTGACGGACATGTTGTGAGCGCTCACAATAACGGTATTTCGTGGTTCTGGATCACAGTCCAGGGCTACAGGCGACAAGTTAGCGCTCACATCCGCGGGCCTGACGCCAGCCCGGCCGCAGGCGCCAACAGCACGCGGACGCAGCCGAGGAAGGAGGGCTTCAGTGGCACGGCAGCACAGGAATCCGCTGAGGCGGCAGCACACCGGGTGAGCGGGCTGCGGCGGGCG
>Ga0070706_100001216_pt1 | contig 27559 bp, 35 predicted proteins | sample KBSK5501metaG_FD_65476 | JGI IMG/M metagenome (GOLD analysis project Ga0070706, IMG submission 65476) | Corn, switchgrass and miscanthus rhizosphere microbial communities from Kellogg Biological Station, Michigan, USA - KBS K5-50-1 metaG | ecosystem: Host-associated > Plants > Roots >... | reverse complement strand
CTCGGCGGTGCCGAGATGTCGCGGTCGGAGTTCTACCGCGAGGGACGGGTCCCGCTGCACACCCTCCGCGCCGACATCGACTACGGCTTCTACGAGGCCAGGACCACCTTCGGCCGCATCGGCGTGAAGGTCTGGATCTACCGTGGCGAGGCCCCGACGACCCGCGCTGAGCGCGAGGCGGCTGCGGCCGCGTTGCGCGCGGGCCAGCGCCGGGACCGTCCGCCGCAGCAGCCGCGCCGCCGCCGTCCCGGCGACGAGCGGGGCCAGGGCGGGCCGGACGAGGCGCCGCGGGCGCCCGTGGCCGCCGCGGCCACCACGGCGGCGCCAGCGACCGTCGGCGAGGAGGGCTGAGGCATGCTTATCCCGCGCAGGATCGCGCACCGTAAACAGCACCGGCCGGATCGGCACGGTAACGCCAAGGGCGGCACCCGGGTGGCCTTCGGCGAGTACGGCATCCAGGCACTGGAGCGCGCATACGTGTCCAACCGGCAGATCGAGGCCGCCCGTATCGCGATGACGCGGCATATCCGCCGGGGCGGGAAGGTGTGGATCACCATCTACCCCGACCGGCCGCTGACCAAGAAGCCGGCCGAGACCCGGATGGGTTCCGGCAAGGGTTCACCAGAGTGGTGGGTGGCGAACGTCAAGCCCGGCCGCGTCATGTTCGAGCTCTCCGGGGTGGCCGAGCCGGTCGCCCGGGAGGCACTCCGCCGCGCCATGCACAAACTGCCCATGAAGTGCAAGTTCGTTAAGCGAGAGGTCGGTGAGGCGTGATGCTCACGCACAAACTGCCGATGCTCTGCTCACTGAACGGGGCAAAGTTCGTTAAGCGAGAGGTCGGTGAGGCGTGATGGCTAAGGCCCTTGCCGCCGGCGAACTGCGCAACTCCACCGAGGAAGAGCTCGACAACAAGCTGGCCGAGGCGAAGACGGAGCTGTTCAACCTCCGCTTCCAGGCCGCGACCGGCCAGCTGGAGAGCCATGGACGGCTCCGTGCCATCCGCAAGGAGATCGCCCGCATCTACACGGTGAAGCGGGAACGCGAGCTTGGCATCGTGACCGTCGTGGAGGAGGTGGAAGACAGTGAGTGACCAACAGGACGAGGCAGCCGGCCGCGGCTACCGCAAGGTCCGCGAGGGTTACGTGGTCAGCGACAAGATGGACAAGACCGTGGTGGTCATCGTCGAGGACCGGGTGAAGCACCCCAAATACGGCAAGGTCATCCGGCGCACCAAGAAGTACACGGCCCACGACGGCGAGAACGCCTGCGGCGTCGGTGACCGGGTGCGGCTCATGGAGACCCGGCCGCTGTCCGCGACCAAGCGCTGGCGCGTCGCGGAGATCATCGAGAAAGCCAAGTAACTACCCCGTGGGGGACTGCCCCCTGCGGGAACCCCGGGTCAGGAAGCAGGAGTTGACGTGATCCAGCAGGAGTCGCGGCTCAAGGTCGCCGACAACACCGGTGCCAAGGAGATCTTGTGTATCCGCGTGCTCGGCGGCTCTGGCCGGCGATACGCGGGCATTGGCGATGTCATCGTGGCAACGGTCAAGGATGCCCTTCCCGGTGCCGGGGTGAAGAAGGGCGACGTGGTCAAGGCGGTCGTGGTACGCACCCGCAAGGAGCGCCGACGCATTGACGGTTCCTATATTCGTTTTGATGAGAATGCCGCGGTTCTGATCAGAGACGGCGGGGATCCCCGCGGGACCCGCATCTTCGGGCCCGTCGGCCGGGAACTGCGCGAAAAGCGCTTCATGCGGATCATTTCACTCGCGCCGGAGGTGCTGTGATGGCGAAGAAGGCTCCGGCGGCCAAGAAGGCAGCCAGCATGAAGATCAAGAAGGGTGACCACGTGGTGGTCATCGCGGGCAAGGACCGTGGCCGCGAGGGGACGGTCATCCTGGCCTACCCGGACCGGCAGCGGGTGCTGGTCCACGGCGTCAACATCATCCGGAAGAACAAGAAGGTGGACTACCAGGGCCGTCGCGGTGCCAAGGAGGGCGGCATCACGACCCAGGAAGCGCCTATCCACGTGAGCAATGTCCAGCTGATCGACCCTGAGACCAAGAAGCCGGCCCGCGTGGGCTTCCGGTATGACGAGGACAACACCAAGATCCGGATCACCCGCCCGGGCGGTAAGGACATCTGATGCCAGCAACCAAGTCAAGGCAGGCGACCGCGTCCAACGGCGCGGCCGCGGCGGCCGAATCGCCCGCCGAGCGCGTCCCGCCGCGTTTGAAGGAGCGCTACAAGCGCGAGATCGCCCCGGCGCTCCGTGAGGAGTTCGGCTTCGCCAACGTCATGCAGGTCCCGGTCCTGTCCAAGATCGTGGTCAACATGGGCGTCGGCGAGGCGGCCAGGGACGCCAAGCTGATCGAGGGCGCGGTCAGGGACCTGACGGTGATCACCGGCCAGAAGCCGGCGGTGGCCCGGGCGAAGAAGTCGATCGCTCAGTTCAAGCTCAGGGAAGGCATGCCGATCGGCGCGCATGTGACCCTCCGCGGGGACCGCATGTGGGAATTCTGTGACCGCCTGCTGGCGCTGGCACTGCCGCGGATCCGTGACTTCCGCGGGCTGAGCGACCGGCAGTTCGACGGCCGGGGCAACTACACGTTCGGCCTGAATGAGCAGCTGATGTTTCATGAGATCAATCCGGACCAGGTGGACCGGCAGCGTGGCATGGACGTGACCGTCGTGACCACGGCGATCACCGATGACGAGGGCCGCTCGCTACTGCGACGGCTCGGATTCCCGTTCAAGGAGAGCTGAGGAGTGGCGAAGAAGGCGCTGGTCGTCAAAGCGAACCGCACGCCCAAATTCAAGGTGCGCGGGTACACGCGGTGTTCGCGCTGCGGCCGGCCGCGCGCGGTGTACCGCCGGTTCGGCCTGTGCCGGATCTGCTTCCGCTCGATGGCGCACCGCGGCGAACTGCCGGGCATCACCAAGTCCAGCTGGTAGCAGCCAGGTACCGGCAACCCAGCCCGAGCGCGACCTGCGCACGGGCAACGACCGACCTGGGCGCGACCCGCGCCCACCGACCACGCCGAAGGTCCCCAGGGAAACCCCGGCGAGGAGGGCCACCAGGCCATGACGATGACCGACCCGATCGCAGACATGCTGACCCGTCTGCGCAATGCCAATGCGGCGTACCACGACACGGTGGGCATGCCGAGTTCCACCATTAAGGTGCACATCGCGGAGATCCTCCAGCAGGAGGGGTACATCGCCGGATGGACGGTGGAGGACGCCGAGGTCGGCAAGAACCTCGTGGTCTCGCTGAAGTACGGGCCCACTCGCGAGCGCTCGATCGCCGGGCTCAAGCGGGTGTCCAAGCCCGGCCTGCGGGTGTACGCGAAAAAGGACAACCTGCCCCGAGTGCTTGGCGGCCTTGGCATTGCCATCATCTCGACCTCGGGCGGCCTGCTGACCGACCGGCAGGCGAACAGGCGGGGCGTAGGCGGGGAAGTCCTCGCCTACGTCTGGTGAGGAGACGTCGATGTCACGAATTGGACGGCTTCCGGTGGTAATCCCCGGCGGCGTGGACGTCACCATCGAGGGCCGCGAGGTTACCGTGCAAGGGCCCAAGGGGCGCCTGTCCCTGCAGCTAGCCCCGCCCATCGAGATCTCTCAGTCGGACGGCACCCTGTCCGTGACCAGGCCGAACGATGAGGGCGAGGTACGGGCGCTGCACGGCCTGTCGCGATCCCTGGTGGCCAACATGGTGACCGGGGTGACCGAGGGGTACAGCAAGACCCTGGAGATCGTCGGCGTCGGCTACCGGGTGCAAGCGCGAGGGGCGGACCTGGAGTTCGCCCTGGGCTACAGCCACCCAGTGAAGGTGTCCCCGCCGGAGGGCATCACGTTCCGGGTCGAGACACCCACCAGGCTGGTCGTCGAGGGAATCGACAAGCAGCAGGTCGGCGAAGTCGCGGCCAACATACGGAAGCTCCGCAAGCCCGACCCGTACAAGGGCAAAGGCGTGCGGTACTCCGGCGAGCAGATCCGCCGCAAGGCCGGAAAGGCTGGGAAGTAGGACATGGCTGGCAGCAAGACCACCACCCGCAGCCGCGGCGCCGCGCGCGCCCGGCGCCACTTGCGGGTCCGCAAGAAGGTCACCGGCAGTGCGGCGCGGCCGCGGCTCACAGTCACCCGCTCCGCGCGGCACACGTTCGCCCAGCTCGTCGACGATGGGGCGGGCATCACGCTGGCAGCCGCGTCTACCCTGGACGAGTCGATCCGCGATGCGGATGGCGACAAGACAGCCAAGGCGCGCCAGGTCGGCGCGCTGCTCGCACGGCGCGCGTCGGACGCCGGGATCACAGCGGTCGTCTTCGACCGGGGCGGCTACGCATATCACGGACGTGTCGCGGCGCTCGCGGACGGCGTGCGGGAAGGCGGCCTGGCGCTATGACGCCCAGGTTCGCGCATACATATGAGAGAAGGACGTTCTGATGGCAGCAACTCCGCGGCGCGGCAGTGGTGGCGGGGAACGGCGTGACCGCCGTGACGATCGCCGCGGCGGTGGCGCCGACAAGGGCACCGCTTATCTTGAGCGGGTCGTCACTATCAACAGAGTCGCCAAGGTAGTGCAGGGCGGCCGGCGCTTCAGCTTCACCGCCCTGGTCATCGTGGGCGATGGCAACGGGATGGTTGGCGTCGGCTACGGCAAGGCCAAGGAGGTGCCCGCGGCCATCGCCAAGGGCGTCGAATCGGCCAAGAAGTCGTTCTTCCGGGTGCCGCGCATCGCCGGTACGATCCCGCACACCGTCCAGGGCGAGGAGTCCGCGGGCGTCGTGCTGCTGAAGCCGGCCAGCCCCGGCACCGGCGTCATCGCCGGAGGTCCGGTGCGCGCCGTGCTGGAGTGTGCCGGCGTCCACGACGTGCTGTCCCGGTCGCTGGGATCGTCGAACCCGATCAACGTTGTGCACGCGACCGTGGCCGCCCTGAAGAGCCTGAAGCGGCCGGAGGAGATCGCGGCCCGGCGGGGACTGCCGATCGAGGATGTGGCTCCCGCGGCCATGCTGCGCGCCCGCGCGGCGGCAGCAGGCGCCGGGACCACGAATAGCTGACCGGGAGCAGGCCGATGGCACAGTTGAAGGTAACCCAGACCCGGTCCGGGATCGGGGGCACGCACGTGCAGCGGGCATCCCTGCGTTCGCTCGGGCTGAAGCGGATCGGTCACGTGATCGTCAAGGACGACCGGCCCGAATTCCGCGGAATGATCAAGGTGGTGCGCCATCTGGTCACCGTTGAGGAAGTGGACTGACATGGCAGACGCAGACAGCCAGCCGAAGGCGGCCGGCCCCGCGGCCAAGCCGCGTACCGGCGCTGCGGCCAAGCCGCGCGCTGGAACTGGAACCGCGGCCGAGCCCGATGCCGCCGCCACGGCGGCGCCGCGGGCTGACGCGGCGGCGGAGCCGGGTACCAGCGGCGGCGCGCGCGGCCGGGCCGGGCTCAAGATCCATCACCTGCGCCCCGCCCCCGGGGCGCACACCGCCCGGACCCGGGTGGGCCGCGGCGAGGCGTCCAAGGGTAAGAGCGCGGGGCGCGGGACCAAGGGCACCAAGGCGCGTGGGCAGGTGGCCCCCGGCTTCGAGGGCGGCCAGATGCCGTTGCAGCGCAGGGTGCCGAAGCTCAGGGGCTTCTCCAACCTGCGCTTCAAGACGACCTATCAGGTGGTCAACACCGGCAGGCTCGCCGAGTTGTATCCGCAGGGCGGCGACGTGACGCCTGAGGACCTCGTCGCCAAGGGCGCGGTACGGGCCGGCAGCCTGGTCAAGGTACTTGGCACCGGCGACGCCGATGTCACGCTCCGGGTGACCGCACACGCGTTCTCCGCGGCCGCCCGCGAGAAGATCACCGCAGCGGGGGGAACGGTCACTGAGCTGTGAAAGACGCGCCGATGGCGGCGGCGGCCCAGGGTGGCCGTCCGCCGTCGCCCGGCGCTGTGCGTGCGGCCAGAGAACGCACGCACGCCTGTTACAGTGCAGCGAAAGCGTTACACTGCGGCGAATCCGCCACCGCGGTCACCCGTCGGATCGGCGCTGCACATGACGTTGACCCATCTACGTGAGGACGGCGCATGCTGACCGCGTTCCTACGGGCGTTCCGGACGCCCGACCTGCGCAGGAAGCTGCTGTTTACGATCGGCATCATCGCCCTTTTCCGGCTTGGCGCGACCGTTCCGACGCCGGGAATCTCCGAGAAGGCCGTGAACGTCTGCACCGGCTTGGCGAACACAAGCAGCCAGGCGGGCGTATACCAGCTCGTCAACCTGTTCAGCGGCGGCGCGCTGCTGAGGCTGTCGATCTTCGCGCTCGGCATCATGCCCTACATCACGGCGAGCATCATCCTGCAGCTTCTGGCGGTGGTCATCCCGCGTCTGGAGACGCTGCGCCAGGAGGGCCAGGCGGGTCAGGCGAAGATCACCCAGTACACCAGGTACCTCACCGTGGGCCTGGGCATCCTGCAGTCCACCGGCATCGTGGCGCTGGCCCGATCGGGCAACCTGTTCCCGGGCTGCACCACCCCGCTGATCCCCAATCCCTCGGTTTTCACCATCTCCACGATGGTCATCTGCATGACCTCGGGCACCGCGGTCATCATGTGGCTGGGCGAGCTGATCACGGATCGCGGCATCGGCAACGGCATGTCCCTGATGATCTTCACCCAGGTCATCGCGGTGATACCGGGCTACATGCTCACCATCTACCGTTCCAGGCACCTTTTCGTGCTGGTCGTGGTGCTCGCCGTGGCCATCGCCATCGTGGCTTTCGTGGTTTTCATGGAGCAGGCCCAGCGACGGATCCCGGTCCAGTACGCGAAGCGGATGGTCGGCCGCAAGATGTACGGCGGAACTTCGACCTACATTCCGCTCAAGGTGAATCAGGCCGGCGTCATCCCGGTCATCTTCGCTTCCTCGCTGCTCTACATCCCGCAGCTCACGGCGTCGCTGTTCGGCAACCAGAAGAAACCACAGGGCTGGGTGAACTTCATCCAGCGCTACCTGATCTCACCAGGCTCGTCTACATCGGCGCCCACCTGGAACAACCTCGGCGTCTACATGGCCTCGTTCTTCCTGCTGATCGTGTTCTTCACCTACTTCTACGTGTCGATCACGTTCAACCCCACCGAGGTCGCCGACAACATGAAGAAGTACGGCGGCTTCATCCCCGGCATCCGCCCAGGGCGGCCGACGGCCGAGTACCTGAACTACGTGCTCACCCGGCTAACTGCGCCAGGCTCGGTGTACCTCGGCCTCGTCGCCCTCATCCCGATGGTCGCGTTCGCGCTGGTCGGGGCCAGCACGCAGTTCCCGTTCGGCGGGACCAGCATCCTGATTGCGGTGGGGGTGGGACTGGATACAGTGAAGCAGATCGAGAGCCAACTCCAGCAGCGCAACTATGAGGGCTTCCTCAAGTAGTGCGAGTCGTCCTCGTCGGGCCCCCCGGTGCGGGCAAGGGGACACAGGCCCAGTTCGTAGCGTCGCATCTGTCCATCCCGAAGATCTCGACAGGTGATATCTTCCGCGAGAACGTTAGCCACGGCACGGCACTAGGCCGTCGCGCGCAGTCGTTCATGGAGCGAGGCGACCTGGTCCCCGACGAGGTGACGATCGCCATGGTCACCGACCGGCTCCAGGATGACGACACCCAGGCCGGGTTCCTGCTTGACGGCTTTCCCAGGACCGTGCCGCAGGCCGAGACGCTCAAGAAGCTGCTGTCGTCCTGGGAGACCAGGCTGGACGTGGTCCTGGAACTCGTGGTGGACGACGACGAAGTGGTGCGGCGGCTGTCCGGCAGGCGGACCTGCCGCAGATGCGGGCGGGTATGGCACGCGCTGTTCGACCCGCCGGCCCACATCAATGCGTGTGACGACTGCGGCGGTCAGTTGTTCCAGCGCGACGACGACCGGGAGGACACCATCAGGCACCGTCTCGAGGTCTACCAAGAGCAGACGGCCCCATTGGTCGCGTTCTACGCCGATGAGGGCATTCTCCTGGGCATCGACGCCACCGGCCCGGTGGACGAGATCACCGAGCGGGCGCTCAGCGCCCTGCGGCGCTTCATCCGCTGACATTGGCGGGAGCTGTCGCGGGTACCGTTGAGTAGGACGCGGAGGCCCAATGCGGATTAGGCGTGAGCCGGAGATTCAAGTCAAGACAGTGCAGCAGGTCGCATCGATGCGCGCGGCCGGGCTGGTGGTCGCCCGTGCGCTGACCGCGGCGGCCGCAGTGGTCGGGCCGGGGGTGTCGACCGCGGACCTGGACGCCGCGGCCGGAGAGGAGATCCGGGCCGCTGGCGCTGTTCCCTCGTTCAAGGGCTACCACGGGTTTCCCGCGACGATCTGTGCCTCGATCAATGAGGAGATCGTGCATGGCATCCCCAGCGCGGCCAGGAAGCTGCGGGCGGGCGACGTGGTCTCGATCGACTGCGGGGCGATCGTCGAGGGCTGGCACGCGGATGCGGCGCTGACCGTGGGAGTAGGGATGATCTCCGATGAACTCAGCCGGCTGATCGAGGCCTGCGAGCGGGCCCTCTGGCATGGCCTGGCCCAGGCGCGGCCCGGCGCCCGGCTGACCGATATCTCGCACGCGGTGGAGCGCAGCGCCCGCGCGTCCGGCAAGTCCAGTTCCGCCGGTGACTATGGCATCGTCGAGGACTACGTCGGCCACGGCATCGGCAGCGAGATGCACATGGATCCGGCGGTCCCCAATCGCGGGAAGCCCGGCCGGGGGCCGGAGCTGACGGAGGGGATGGCGCTGGCCATCGAGCCCTTGCTCGTTCTCGGCCAGCCCGACACGGTGCTGCTCGATGACGGCTGGACGGTGGTGAGCGCCGACGGCACCTGGTCCGCGCATTTCGAGCACACGGTCGCCATCACCGCCGAAGGGCCCTGGGTGCTCACCGCACCGGACGGCGGGCGCGGCTGGTTCTCCCGTTTCGCTGAGCCGGTGACAGGGTCGGCTGACGGGCTGGCCGACTCAACGGCACATCCGCAGGTCTGAGGAGGTCGCCGCCGATGCCGAACGATCCCAAGATCCGCGCCTCCGACTCCGACCGTGACCGGACGGCGGCACTGCTGCGCGAGCATCACGCGGCGGGCAGGCTCGATCTTGAGGAGTTCAACGAGCGCCTCGACAAGGCCTATGCCGCGAAGACCGTGGGGGAACTCGACGCCCTGATGGCGGATCTGCCGGCTATCGACCTGTACCAGCTTCCCGAGGCCTCGATGCGCCGCGAGCGGGGCGGGGGGAGCGGAGGAAGTGGGAATGTACGGCTTCCGTGGTTTCGCCCACCGGGCGCTCTCATGGCCTTCCACGGCAGGTTCTCTCCGGCCTGGCAGGCCGCCTGGGGTAGCTGGCTCTCGATTGCCTCGATTTGCGTCGTCATCTGGCTCGCGACCGGCGCCAGCCTGGCAAATCCCTGGTTCCTGTGGGTCGTCGGCCCATGGGGACTGCTGATGTTCGGACGCTGGATCACCGGTGCCCCCGGCCATCACGGTCACAGTCCGGGCGGCAACGACCCGCCCGGCGGCGACCGCCACCGCGGCCGGGACCGCCACCGGGGTCGGGACCGCCATCGCGACCGGGACCGCCACCGCGGCCGGGACCGCCACCGCGACCTCTGACCGGCCCCGGCCATGACGGCGACGGGACCGCCACCGCGACCGGGACCGCCATCGCGACTCCTGACCGACCCCGCTACCCGGCCGGCCTGGAGTATCAGCGGCCGGGCGGGCTGGATTCCGAGGTAGAGTGGGGTGTCTGAGAGTCGCTGGGGCACCCTCAAGTGCCGGTCGCGGCCCGGGCGACCATGGGGTTTACCCCGGGCAGATGTGTCGGGAATGTTCCAGGCCCTGTCTTGGTTCGCATAGTCGCGCGGAGTCGCGTAGAATCTGCTGCGGCCCGTGAGCTTGTTCTGTGCATGGCTTTCGCCGGATGCGCGGGGACAGTCCGTGTGAAGGGCCTCCCGTACCCGATTGGCACGCACGAGCATGAACCGGGTCGTGGGGGAGCCTCACGAGACCATGCGCACGACAAGCACGGCACGATCAGTTAACAACGCTCCCGCCAGCACGAAGCCACCAGCCAATGCCAGCGGGCCCAACAGCGAATCGCGGAGGATATGCCCAAGAAGGACGGCGCCATCGAGATCGAGGGCAAGATAGTCGAGTCACTTCCCAATGCCTTCTTCCGGGTGGAGCTAGACAACGGGCACAAGGTCCTCGCCCATATCAGCGGGAAGATGCGGATGCACTACATCCGTATCCTGCCTGATGACCGGGTCGTCGTGGAGCTGAGTCCGTACGACCTGAGTCGCGGCCGGATCGTCTACAGGTACAAGTAACGACTGACGGCGCGGGGCACGTAGCGGCCCGGCTCCGGAGGAGGCCACGATGAAGGTTAAGCCGAGTGTGAAGAAGATCTGTAGCAAGTGCCGGGTCATCCGGCGGCATGGCCGGGTTATGGTCATCTGCTCTGACCCGCGGCACAAGCAGCGCCAGGGCTGACGCTCCACCAAGCCATGGCATAACAACACCGCCCACTAGACAACAACACAGCGCACCGCATCTCGCGTCGGCTGCAAGCCGGCGCGGGCCACCCCCGGTAGGAGGCCGGGGCCCTACCCGGGCAGGGGTGGGGAGGCGGCGCGTAGGACCTCCTCGACACGAAGGAGAACTGCCCGCAGATGGCACGACTGGTTGGTGTTGACCTCCCCCGCGAAAAGCGCCTGGAGGTCGCTCTCACTTATGTGTACGGAATCGGCCGGACCCGCGCGCTTGAGACGCTGAAGGCCACGGGTGTGAGCGGCGATACGAGGGTTCACAACCTGGGGGACGACGAGCTTGTCCGCCTCCGTGACTGGATCGAAGCTACTTACAAGGTAGAAGGAGACCTGCGCCGCGAGGTGCAGGCCGACATTCGCCGCAAGGTGGAGATCGGGTGCTACCAGGGAATCCGTCACCGGCGCGGGCTGCCAGTGCACGGCCAGCGCACCCAGACGAATGCCCGCACCCGCAAGGGCAGGAAGAAGACAGTGGCCGGCAAGAAGAAGGCCGGGAAGAAGTAAGTAGTTCGCGACCCCACATCGCGATCCGACGACCTCCAGGAGCAGGGAGCAGATGCCTCCGAAGAGCCGTACCGGCGCCAAGAAGGTGCGCCGCAAGGAACGGAAGAACGTCGCTCATGGGCACGCCCACATCAGGAGCACGTTCAACAACACGATCGTGTCGATCACCGACCCGGTCGGCAACGTCATTTCGTGGGCTTCCTCTGGCCAGGTCGGCTTCAAGGGGTCGCGTAAATCCACTCCGTTCGCCGCGCAGATGGCGGCGGAGGCTTGCGCACGCCGTGCCATGGAGCACGGCATGCGCAAGGTCGACGTCTTCGTCAAGGGCCCAGGCTCGGGACGGGAGACCGCCATCCGGTCGCTCCAGGCGACCGGCCTTGAGGTGGGATCCATTCAGGACGTCACCCCGGTTCCGCACAATGGCTGCCGCCCGCCGAAGCGGCGCCGGGTCTGAGGAGTAAAACGACAGATGGCTCGATACACGGGCGCGGACTGCAAGCTGTGCCGCCGCGAGAAGATGAAGCTCTTCCTGAAGGGGTCCAAGTGCGATTCGCCCAAGTGCCCCATCGAGATCCGGCCGTACCCACCGGGTGAGCATGGCCGGAATCGTCCCAAGGAGAGCGAGTACCTGCTCCAGATCAGGGAGAAGCAGAAGGCCCGCCGGGTCTACGGGATCCTCGAGCGCCAGTTCCATGGCTACTACGAGGAGGCCACCCGCAGGCGCGGCAAGACCGGCGAGAACCTGCTCCAGATCCTGGAGAGCCGCCTGGACAACGTGGTCTACCGGGCCGGATTCGCGAAGAGCCGGGACATGGCCCGCCAGCTGGTCACCCACGGCCACTTCCTGGTCAATGGCAAGAAGGTGGACATTCCGTCCTACCGGGTCACCGAGAGTGACATCGTCGAAGTAGCGCCCAAGTCCGTGGAGATGACACCCTTCGTGGTGGCGCGGGCTGAGGTCGGCGAGCGTCAGGTACCGGCGTGGATCGAAGTGATCCCGGACAAGATGCGTGTCCTGGTGCACACGCTCCCGGTCCGGGCTCAGATCGACACGCAGGTTCAGGAGCAGCTCATCGTGGAGCTGTACTCGAAGTAGTAACTGCTCGCCGGGGCCGCCGCTGCACGGGCGGCCTGCGGCGGGGGACGGCAGCTGCCGTCAAAAGGGATCGCGACTGTCAAATAGCGGGCGTCGCGGGAAGGGGTTAGCAATGCTTATCGCTCAGCGTCCAACTCTCACCGAAGAGCAGGTCGACGAGTTCCGGTCGAGGTTCGTGATCGAGCCTCTCGAGCCGGGATTCGGCTACACGATCGGGAACTCGATCCGGCGTACTCTGCTCTCCTCGATTCCCGGTGCGGCCGTGACCAGCATCAGGATCGAAGGCGTGCTGCACGAGTTCTCCACCGTGGCCGGCGTCGCCGAGGACGTCACCGACATCATCCTGAACCTCAAGGAACTCGTCGTCTCGTCCGAGCAGGATGAGCCCGTGGTGATGTACCTGCGTAAGCAGGGCCCCGGGGAAGTCACTGCGGCGGACATCGCGCCGCCGGCCGGGGTCGAAGTGCACAACCCGGGCATGCACATCGCCACCTTGAACGCCAAGGGCAAGCTGGAGATGGAGCTGACGGTGGAGCGCGGCCGTGGCTACGTTTCCGCCGCACAGAACAAGCAGCCCGGGCAGGAGATCGGCCGGGTGCCGATCGACTCGATCTACTCGCCGGTCATGCGGGTCACGTACAAGGTCGAGGCGACGCGTGTCGAGCAGCGGACCGACTTCGACAAGCTCATCCTCGATGTCGAGACCAAGCCGTCCATGCGTCCCAGGGACGCGGTGGCGAGCGCGGGCAAGACCCTCGTCGAGCTCTTCGGCCTCGCCAGGGAGCTCAACGTGGACGCCGAGGGCATCGACATCGGCCCGTCGCCCACCGACGCCGCCCTGGCTGCGGACCTGGCCCTGCCGATCGAAGAACTTAACCTAACGGTTCGTTCATACAACTGCCTGAAGCGCGAGGGCATCCACTCCGTGGGCGAACTCGTCGCTCGCAGCGAGCAGGACCTGCTCGACATCCGCAACTTCGGCGCAAAGTCGATCGAAGAGGTCAAGCAGAAGCTGACCGACATGGGGCTCGCGCTCAAGGATTCCCCGCCGGGATTCGACCCAGGAAGCGCGGCGGACAGCTACGGTGCCGACGACGACGAGAGCTACGTCGAGACCGAGCAGTACTGACGGGCAGGACACTGTACCGAACCTAGGAGAACCTTTCGATGCCCACGCCCACCAAGGGCCAGCGGATGGGTGGCAGCTCGGCCCACCAGCGGCACATGCTGGCGAACCTGGCCACCGCGCTTTTCGAGCACGGCAAGATCACGACGACGGAGGCCAGGGCGCGGCGGCTGCGCCCCTACGCCGAGCGCCTGATCACCTTTGCCAAGCGAGGTGACCTGCACGCCCGCCGTCAGGTGCTCACCGTGGTCACCGACAAGGGCGTGGTGCACACGTTGTTCACCGAGATCGGGCCGCGGTTCGAGTCCCGAGACGGCGGATACACGCGGATCACCAAGGTCGGGCCGCGTAAGGGGGACAACGCCCCGCTGGCGGTTATCGAGCTGGTCAGCGAGGAGGCCGAGGCGAAGCCGCGCCGTCGGCGCGGGCGGCGCGCGCAGCCTGGCCGGACCGCCCGGCCCAAGCCTGCCGCACCGGAGGCTGCCCCAGCCGAAGACGCGGCCGAGGAACCAGTCGCGGCCGACGCGACTGGCGAGGCGGAAGGCGGCGACGCTGACGCCGAGGCCAGTGCGGCCGAGCCCACCGACCAGGCGGACGACGAGTCGCCGGACGAGGAGTCGGCGGACGAGGAGTCGGCGGACGACGCGGGCACCAAGTCGGCGCACAAGGCCGACGACTAGCGAGCAGGCGACGAGGGCCCCGGCCGCTGGCCTGGGCCCTCTGGCCGTCGGTACGGTCGGCCCGCAAGTCGGCATGGCCGATCCGGAACCCGGCACGCCCGGCCCGGAACCCGGCACGGCCGGCCCGCAAGTCGGCACAGCCGGCCCGCAAGTCGGCACAGCCGATCCGGAACTTGGCACGGCCGGCGCAGAACTCGGCACTGTCGGCCGGGAACTCGGTACGGACATGGACAGCCGGGCGGTCGGTACGGGCCGAACGGCGGATCCAGGGTCCGTCCGGCTCAGGCTGGACTTGTCCTACGACGGCTCCGGCTTCTCCGGATGGGCCCGCCAGCCAGGCCAGCGGACTGTCCAGGATGTCGTCGAAGAGGCGCTTGGCCGGTTGCTGCGCATGGCCGCGCCACCGATGCTCACCGTGGCCGGCCGGACCGACGCCGGCGTGCACGCCCGCGGGCAGGTGGCCCATGTCGATGTGCCCGGCGCAGCCTGGTCGCAGATAGGTCCCTCCGCGGTGCGCAGGATGTCCCGGCTGCTTCCGGCGGATGTCCGGCTACACCAGATCGGTCCAGCGCCGGACGGCTTCGACGCCAGGTTCTCCGCCCTGTGGCGGCGGTACTCCTACCGGGTCTGCGACGATCCAGCGGCCGCCGAGCCGCTGCGCAGGCACGACACGCTGTGGTACCGCCACCGGGTCGATATCCACGTCATGAATGAAGCCGCCGCGGCCTGCACCGGCGAACACGACTTCGCCGCCTTCTGTCGTCGCCGCGAGGGCGCGACAACCGTACGGGAACTACTGCGCCTGGAGTGGGCGCGGACATCTCCGTCAGTGGCCACCGCGACCGTCGTTGCCGATGCGTTCTGCCACAACATGGTGCGCGCGTTGATAGGCGCCTTGCTCAAGGTCGGTGATGGCAGCAAGCCAGCGAGCTGGCCAGGTCAACTGCTCGCGGCCCAGGTCCGTGACCCGGCTGTGACGGTCGCCGCGCCGCACGGGCTCTGCCTGGAGGAGGTCCGGTACCCGGACCCCGCGCAGCTTTCGGAGCGGGCCCGGCTCACCCGTCGCATCCGGGCCAGCACCGGGTAAGGCCGTCAGGGGATCTGCGGTTTCCCCATCACCATGCGGCTGGTGAGGCTCACATTCGCGGTGCCGCTGACGAGGTTGTCCGAGAATGTCTTCAGCTCGGCCCGCTGGGCCGCCGTTGATGGCGTGTGCAGGTTCGAGAACTCGGCCCATATCAAGATCAGGTAATGGCCCTTATACACCGCCTCCTCCAGGCCCGTCCCCTTGGCTAGATTGTGCGTGGGCCCGTGGGCACCGGGAAGCTGGTCGATGAATTCCGCGGAGCCCGTCGCCTGCCCGGCCCGCTGGGCAGCGGCGTCATTCACGAGATTGAGCACGCCGATCGTGCCCATGATCTTCTGGTCGGTCGTCAGGTAGCTGGCCCGCATCACCTGCGTGCAGCCCGCCTTGCCGACGGCCGACTGGAGCCCTGCCCCGAGCACCGCGGCCGGGCAGTCGTGCCCGGCCTGGTCGATCGTCCTGCTGGCGCTGGTCCCGCCCGAGGAGAACTGGGCTGGGAACAGTTCGGTAAGCGTGAGCGGAACGGAATCTTCGCTCCGGGTCGTGATGTGCTTCCAAGGGCCCAGGGACGGTGTGGGGCTGCTAGAGGCCGCCGCCGTCCGCAATGGCGCGGACACCCGGGGCTGACTGGCCTGCCCCTTGACGAAATGCAGATACGCCACCGTGACCAGGGTGCCCACGGCCAGCACCATCAGGATGGGAAACAGCCACACGCGGGCACGGCTGGGGGGCTTGTGTGGCTTGCGCCCACGGGCGGCGGCACGCGATACCCGGGTTCCCGCGGGGCTGCGCGGCCCGTCCGGACCGTCGGCGCCGGTGGTCTGCGGGTCGGCCGCGAATCTGCCGGTGGCCTCGGCGCCCGCCTGGAATCTGCCAGTGGTCTCCGGGTCCGGGACGGCGGTCCCGCGCGCCTCGGTGTCACTGGCGTCCCGGCCGGCTCTGCGCCTCCCCGGGGACTGCCTGATCGAGCCGGGGAGCGGTTCCCTCGCACTTTCGGCTGGGCCGTTCGCCCAGGCAACTGGGCCCGGCCCGGGAGCATCTGCCGGGATGGCCGGCCAGGGGGCGGCAGCGCCGCCTTGGGCCAGGGCGGCATCGGTGCCCGCTGCGGCCTGCGGGTCGGCTGGCGGAGCGGTCCATTCGTCGCCAAGCTGGCCCGCGTCGAGGACGGCCCAGGTTTGGGTTGCTGTCATATCGGCGGACGGATCGCTGACGGCGAGCAGCGAGTACCCCGGTTCTGAGGCAACATTTGGCCACGAGCCTGCCCCTGGGCGACCCCCCGGCCCGGCGGAGCGCACGGCGGGAGGGTTCCAGGGCGAGAACTGCCCCGGCGTGTAGACGGGATCCGGCGCGCCCGGTGCCGGAGGAAAGCCCCGCAGCGGCCCCCTCCCAGCCGGGCCCGCGGTCCGGAACGCCCCCACACCCCACAGCGAACCACCCGTTCGAGGCCGGTCACCAGATCGCTGCCCGACACCACCCTGAATCTCATGCTCCGGCCTGCCCGCCGGGCGGCGCCACACGTTCTCCCGGGAGCCGCTGGGCGGGGCCGGTGTCCCGGCCGGAGCCGGGGCTGGCGGCGGGTGCCGTGGCGCGCGCTGGCCCCCTCGTGCGGGCTGCTGCCCTGCGGAGGCACCCGAATCGGGCCCGGCATTCCTGGAATGCCTGCGTCCGCTAGGCGGCGGTCCTTCGGACGCGGGTGATCTGGCGGATCCATGTGGCGCGCCGGATCCAGGCGGCTGGGTGTATCCGGACGGCGCGGCAGATCCGGACGGCGCGGCAGATCCGGACGGCGCGGCAGATCCGGACGGCGCGGCAGATCCGGGTGGCGCGGCGGATCTGGGCGGCCTGGCGGATCCAGGCGGCTGGGTGTATCCGGACGGCGCGGCAGATCCGGGTGGCGCGGCAGATCTGGGTGGCGCAGCGGATCTGGGCGGCCTGGCGGATCCAGGCGGCTGGGTGTATCCGGGTGACCCGGCGGGCCTGGGCGGCTGGGCGTACCCCGCCTGCTGGCTGGCGTGCGCCGGTCGTTCCGCGCTCGGAGGCCGCTCTCCGCCGGGCGGCTGCACCGTCGGCGGCCGACGTCGCGACGGTCGCTCCGGCCGGCTGTCCGGCGGCGGGCCGATGCCCTCATCACCCGGATAGCCCATGCCGTGAGCGTAGCGTTCCAGGCGGCGAAGCCAGGGCCGGTCCTGTGTATCAGTGCCGCTCGGGCCACCTGTCGGCGAGGTAACGCCGTGGGACCGCGGCGACGCCGTTCGGCTCGCTTTGACCGTTCACCGCCAGGGCCGGTATCCTCTTCAGAGCGTCCATGGCGCGTCTGCATGCCCGCGGTGCCCGCTCAGCGGGGCTGGTTACGCGGCGGCAGAAGCGGCGGACTCCCGTACCTGGCGGTTGCCCCGGATACGGATCCAAGATTGCCCCACCACGCGAAGGCTTATGACTGTGCGCACATTCAGCCCGAAGGCCGCTGACATCCAGCATCAGTGGCACGTCATCGACGCCTCCGATGTGGTGCTCGGCCGCCTGGCCAGCCAGGTAGCGACCCTGCTGCGCGGCAAGCACAAGCCGATCTTCGCGCCCCACGTGGACACGGGCGACTTCGTGATCGTGGTGAACGCGGAGAAGGTAGCACTCAGCGGCAAGAAGCTGGAAGACAAGAGGGCGTACCGGCATTCCGGCTATCCCGGCGGGCTGCATTCGATGGCCTATGGTGACTTGCTGGCCAAGCACCCGGAACGGGTGGTGGAGAAGGCGGTCAAGGGCATGCTCCCCAAGAACTCGCTGGGCCGGAGCATGCTGCGCAAGCTGAAGGTATACGCGGGCCCGGACCATCCCCATCAGGCGCAGCAGCCCGCGCCATTCGAGATCAAGCAGATCGCGCAGCAGGCACCGGCTGGCCGCGCGGGCAGCCGGTAAGGTCGCTGTCCTGGTCCACAGTGACATCCACTGGGGCACCGGAGGCGACCCGGCACATCGATGAGAGCCGATGAGGAAGTACGAGGAAGGAAACCGTGGCTGAGTCCACTGGCACGCAGGCGCTCGCTGAAGACGCTGGCGTGGAAACGGCAGAAACCGCCGCGGAGCACGTGTCGGAATACACCACCGAGACGACGGCGGACGCCGAGGCGCGCCAGGCGGCGCGCAAGCCGGTGGTGACCGGCAGCGCACTGGCCACGGGCCGTCGCAAGGAAGCGATCGCGCGCGTCCGCATCGCCCCGGGCAGCGGGCAGTGGCGGATCAACGACCGGTCGCTGGACGACTTTTTCCCGAACAAGGTTCACCAGCAGCTGATCAGTGAGCCTTTCGTCAGCCTGGGGGCTGACAACCAGTTCGACGTCATCGCGCGGATCACTGGCGGCGGTGTCACTGGTCAGGCAGGCGCGCTGCGGCTGGGGATCGCGCGCGCCTTGATTCTGGTCGACCCGGAGAACAGGCCGACGCTGAAGCGGGCCGGTTTCCTGACCCGTGACGCGCGGGTCAAGGAGCGTAAGAAGTACGGGTTGAAGAAGGCCAGGAAGGCGCCGCAGTACTCGAAGCGCTGACCAGACCGGCGTGCAAAGCCACTGGCAAACCCCTCAGACCAACTAGTGGTCTGTCAGCGGAGTCCTTTGAGCGAACGGCGGTCAGGTGGGTGTATCGCAAGGCTGAGGAGGAGCCGATAGCGGAGCTATCGGTGACGACGACAACGCCGCGAGGTGCCCATCTGGGCGACGTGCAGCCAAAGAGCACTCCGCTGTCGGATCACTGAGCACGGATACGGGGGGCACGTCTGATGGGCCGTCTTTTCGGAACTGATGGTGTCCGTGGTGTGGCTGGGGATGACCTGACCGGCCAACTCGCCATGGAACTTGCTGCGGCGACCGCCGCGGTGCTCCGCTATACAGGCGCGTTTGCCAAGGCTGAGAAGACCGGCAAGCGGCCGGTGGCACTCGTCGGGCGCGACCCGAGAGCCTCGGGGGAATTCCTCGAAGCCGCGGTGGTCGCGGGCCTGGCCGGCTCCGGCGTGGACGTACGGCTGCTGGGCGTCATCCCCACTCCCGCGGTCGCGTTCTTGACCAGGGATCTCGACGCGGACCTCGGTGTCATGCTTTCCGCCAGCCACAATCCGGCCCAGGACAACGGGATCAAGCTGTTCGCCCGGGGCGGTTTCAAGCTGCCCGATGCGGTTGAGCACGAGATCGAGGCCAGGCTCACGGCCGGCCGGGATTCTGGTCAGGCCGGGCCGCCGGCCGCGGGTTTCGGCCGGGTCAGCGACGCCACAGCCGAACGCGAGCGTTACAAGGAACACCTGCTCGCCTCGCTGCCCAATGGGTCGGCGAACCAACGGCGGGCACCGCTGGCCGGGCTCACGGTTGTGGTCGATTGCGCGCACGGGGCCGCCTCCGACGTGGCGCCCCGGGTGCTGCACCGGGCGGGTGCCGAGGTCATCGCGATCGGCGCGGAGCCTGACGGGTTGAACATCAACTCAGGCTGCGGCTCGACCCACCTGGACACCCTGGCGGCCGCCGTGGTCAAGCACGGGGCGGATGCCGGCATCGCGCATGACGGGGACGCCGACCGGTGCCTGGCGGTCGGCGCCGATGGGGAAGTGATCGACGGGGATCAGATCCTGGCCGTGCTCGCCCTCACCCTCTCCGACGCCGATCGCCTGCCGGGCAACACGGTCGTCGGCACGGTCATGTGCAACCTCGGCTTCCGGGTGGCGATGCGGGACGCCGGCATAACGGTGATCGAGACCTCGGTGGGGGACAGGTACGTACTTGAGGCCATGCGCGCCGGGAAGTACACACTGGGCGGGGAGCAGTCCGGGCACATCATCATGCTCGATCACGCCACCACCGGAGATGGCCTGCTGACCGCGCTGCACCTGCTGGCCACCACGGCGCGCCAGGGCATCCCACTGGCCGAACTCGCGGCGGTGATGACCAAGTACCCACAGGTGCTCGTCAACGTCCCCGGGGTGGACAAAGCGCGAGTCGCCGCGTCACCGGAGCTCGCGGTGGCCGTGGCCGCGGCCGAGCAGCGGCTGGGCACCACCGGCCGCGTGCTGGTCCGGCCCAGTGGTACCGAGCCGGCGGTCCGGGTCATGGTAGAGGCCACGGACGCCGGCCTGGCCCAGGAGGTGGCCGATCGGCTGGCGGCCGCAGTCCTCGCGGTGACGTGACCAGGCGGGCTAACTTTCGTTACGCATGGTTTTGGGCCTGTTACAAGCCGTGTGCAGCTCGTCAAGGCGGGTCAGCCGCCTCGGTGATCACCCGCAGGCGTTAGCCTGGCTCTCATGTGCGGCATCGTGGGGTACGCAGGTCACCGCCAGGCACTCGACGTGGTGATCGAGGGGCTGCGCCGTCTTGAGTACCGGGGGTATGACTCGGCCGGAGTCGCCGTGATCGGCGTCGGCGAGATGATCACCGAGAAGCGGGCGGGCAAGCTGGGGAACCTGGTCGCGGCGCTCGCGGAGCGTTCACATCTGCCTGGCGTCGTGGGTATCGGGCATACCCGGTGGGCCACGCATGGGCCGCCGAACGACCGGAACGCGCACCCGCATTCCGACTGCTTCGGCCATCTGGCCGTGGTGCACAACGGCATCATCGAGAACTTCGCCGCGCTGCGAGCCGAGATGGAGTCTCGCGGCCACACCCTGTCCTCTGATACCGACACCGAGGTCGTGGCGCATCTGCTCGAGGAGTACATGTCGGCGGCGCAGGCGGGTGCCGGGGCCATCGCGCTGCCCCCGGGCACGCTGGCCGCGGCGATGCGCAAGGTCTGCCAGCGGCTGGACGGAGCGTTCACCCTCGTCGCCGTCGACCTGCGGGATCCGGGCGCGGTGGTCGGCGCCCGGCGCAACTCGCCGCTGGTGATCGGCCGGGGTGACGGCGAGAATTTCCTCGCGAGTGATGTGGCCGCGTTCATCGCCTACACCAGGCGGGCGGTCGAACTCGGCCAGGACCAGGTGGCCGAGGTGCGCGCCGAAAGCGTGACCGTGACGGGCTTCGACGGGAGGCCCGCCGACGTCACCGAATACCACGTGGACTGGGATGTGTCAGCCGCCGAGAAGGCGGGCTACCGGTACTTCATGCTCAAGGAGATCGCTGAGCAGCCCAAGGCGATCGCCGACACGCTGCTCGGCCGGGTCGGGCCGGGCGGGCAACTGATGCTGGACGAGATGCGCCTCGACATCGAGGAACTGCGGGAGATCGACAAGATCATCATCGTGGCCTGCGGCACCTCCTATCACGCGGGGATGATCGCGAAGTACGCCATCGAGCACTGGTGCCGGATCCCGTGCGAGGTGGAACTGGCCAGCGAGTTCCGGTACCGCGATCCGATCCTCACCCGGACCACGCTGGTCATCGCGATCTCCCAGTCCGGGGAGAGCATGGACACATTGATGGCCGTGCGGCACGCCCGCGAGCAGCGGTCGCGGGTGCTGGCCATCTGCAACGTGAACGGCTCGTCGATCCCGCGCGAGTGCGACGCGGTGGTGTACACGCATGCGGGCCCGGAGATCGCGGTCGCGTCCACCAAGGCGTTCCTCACCCAGTTGGTCGGCTGTTACCTGGTCGGCCTGTACCTGGCCCAGGTGCGCGGAACGAAATTCGACGACGAGATCCACGAGGAGATCGGCCATCTCGGGCAGATGCCGGCTGAGGTGGAGCGGGTGCTCGAGACGATGGAGCCGGTCCGCGCCCTGGCCCGCGAGCTGGCCGACGAGCGGTGCGTCCTGTTCCTCGGACGGCACGTCGGCTTCCCCGTCGCCCTCGAGGGAGCGCTCAAGCTCAAGGAACTCGCCTACATGCACTCCGAGGGCTTCGCGGCCGGCGAGCTCAAGCACGGGCCGATCGCGCTGATCGAGGACGGGCTCCCGGTCGTGGTCGTGGTGCCATCCGCGGACGGCCGCGGGGTGCTGCACGACAAGCTGGTCTCCAACATCCAGGAGATCCGGGCCCGTGGCGCCCGGGTCATCGCGATCGTGGAGGAAGGCGACAGCGAGGTAAAGCAGTTCGCGGACACGCTCATCGAGGTGCCCGCCGTGCCAACGCTGTTCCAGCCGCTGGTCGCCACGGTGCCATTGCAGGTCTTCGCCTGCGAGCTGGCCACCGCCAAGGGCCATGACGTAGACCAGCCCCGCAACCTGGCCAAGTCCGTCACCGTCGAGTAGCGCCTCGCGCCGCCGCACCCCCGGCCTGGGAAGGGCGTCGGCGGTCGGCGAAGTGATGGCCGCTGCCCCCCTCGCCCAACCCAGCCTCTCGACCCCCCGGGCCCGGCCCCCGGCCCGGCCCCCCGCCCCTGGCCTCCCGGACCCCTGAGCCCAGGCATCTCGTTATCGTGACCGGGCACCCCTGTTCGGTGGCCGCCGAGGTGGGCGCGGCCCTCATCCGGCGGGGCTGGTCGGCCGCACCCCGCCGCTGTGGCGGCCGGTGCATCATCCGGTAGGAGTCGTCAACGCGACCCGCCGGGCGTGTCAGGGCCCGGGCGGCTGGGCTGCTGCCGGGCCGGGCTCGACACAGAACTCGTTGCCCTCCGGATCGCGCATCACCGTGTGGGCGGCGTCCTGGCGCACCACCGTGGCGCCTAGCTCAGTGAGCCGCCCGACCTCTGCGGCGACGTCTCCCGGCGCCCGGAGATCGAAATGCATCCTGTTCTTCGCGGTCTTGCCCTCGGGTACCTGGATGAACCACATGTTCGGCCCGCCCCACCCGGCCGCCTCGACATACGCCCTCGACGCGGTGGACTCCTCGTCCACGTCAGATCCCAGCGTGGCCGCCCAGAACCGGGCAGCCAGCAGCGCGTCGGCGCAGTCGAACGTGACGGTCTTGATCAAGCTCGGCATGACCCGACGCTAGGCGGGGGCGCGGCCAGGAGGCAACCGGTTTCTGCCCGGCGGCTGTCAGTGCGGGCAGCACCAGCCGGTGATGGCAGGCCATGGCAGGCTGGGAGCGTGATCGTGGGCATCGGCGTGGACATCGTGGACATCTCCCGTTTCGGAGCGGCATTGAGCCGGACTCCGGCACTGGCACACCGTCTGTTCGCGGAGAGCGAACGGGTGGCACCGCTGCCATCGCTCGCCGCGGGCTTCGCCGCCAAGGAAGCGGTGGCCAAGGCCCTGGGCGCGCCGCCCGGGCTGCGCTGGGCCGATGTGGAGGTCGGCCACGATGCCACCGGGCGGCCCGCGCTCACGGTCCGCGGCACGGTCGCTCAAGCGGCCAGCCGGCAGGGCGTCCGCCGCTGGCACCTGTCGCTCAGCCATGATGCGGGCGCCAGCGTCGCGATGGTGGTGGCCGAAGGTTGAGAAACGCGCACGAAGTGGAAAAAATTCGAATAGCTGAACGTACCCTCATGGCCCAGCTGCCACCAGCCACGCTGATGCAGCGGGCCGCGGCTGGCCTGGCGTCCATATGCGCTGGCCTGGTGGGGAAGGTGTACGGAGCGCGGGTGGTCGTGCTCGCCGGGAGCGGCGACAACGGCGGCGACGCACTGTACGCGGCCACCCGGCTGGCCCGGCGCGGGGCGGCGGTCCTGGCGGTAGCGGCAAGCGGACGGGTGCACCAGGAGAGTGCCGCGGCGCTGCGCGCCGCGGGCGGGCGGCTGACCGACGCCGGCGACCCGGCCGCGGCAGCCGCGATCGACGTCGCGGACCTGATCATCGATGGCCTGCTCGGCATCGGCGGCCGTGGCGGCCTGCGGGAGCCATACGCGGCGCTCGCCGGGCTGGCGGCGCGGTCGTCGGCGGTGGTGGTCGCCACCGACCTGCCGAGCGGAGTCGACGCGGACACCGGCGTGGTCGACGGGGCTGCGGTGCGCGCAGACGTGACGGTGACCTTCGGCACCTGGAAGCCGGGCCTGCTCATCGACCCAGGGGCCACGCACGCCGGAGTGGTCGAGTTGATCGACATCGGCCTCGGGCCCTTCCTGGAGCCGCCGGCTGTCGAGGGGATGCAGGCGGCCGACGTGGCCGCGCTGCTCCCACAGCCGCAGCGGGACTCGGACAAGTACCGCCGCGGCGTGGTGGGCATCCTGGCGGGCAGCGACCGGTTCACCGGCGCGGCCGCGCTGGCCGTCGGCGGCGCCCTGCGCGGGGGCGCCGGGATGATCCGTCTGGTGTCCGCGGAATCCGCCGTGGCGGTGGTCCGGCAGCGCTGGCCGGAGACGGTGATCACGGTGACCGGGCGCGAACTGCGGGCGGGGGAGGAGATCAAGGCCGCCGGGCGGGTCCAGGCGTGGGTGGCCGGGCCGGGCATGGGCACGGATGAGCACGCGCGCGAGCGGCTCGCCGCGGTGCTTGCCACCGACGTCCCCGTGCTCGTGGACGCGGACGGCCTTACCCTGGTCGCCGCGGACCGGGAGATGCTGGCGCGTTCCGCCCCGACACTGCTCACCCCGCACGCGGGTGAGTTGGCGCGGCTGCTCGGCACCGATCCGGCCGACGTCGAGGCGCGCCGCCTGGAGCACGCCAGGATGGCCGCTGCCGAGCTGGGCGCCACGGTCCTGGTCAAGGGCTCGACCACGGTTGTCGCGGCCACTGACGGGGATTCAGCGGCCGGGCCGGCCCTGGTCAACCCGACCGGCACCTCGTGGCTGGCCACGGCCGGGACCGGGGATGTGCTCTCGGGCCTGGCCGGTTCCCTGCTGGCGCAGGGCCTCGGGCCGCGTGAGGCCGCCGGGGTGGCCGCGTTTCTGCACGGCCTGGCCGCCCGCCTGGCGGCCGCGGGCCAGGGCGCGGAGCCGGGGCTGGCTGCGGGCGAATCATGGAGGGCGGGTGGCCCCGGCGCGGCTGGCCCGGCGGATGCGCCGATCGGGGCGGCCGACGTGATCGCCGCGTTGCCCGCCGCGATCCGCTCGGCCCGCCAGCGGCGGTAGCGCCAGCGGCAGGCCGGCCGGGCGCACAGGCCGGCTGCTGGCACACTGGACCGTCATGGACGGTCTTCCTGAAGCACTCATTGATCTGGACGCCGTGCGGGACAACGTCGCGGCGCTGCGGGCGCATGTCGGCGGCCCGCAGGTGATGGCGGTGGTCAAGGCCGACGGATACGGGCATGGCATGATCCCGGCCGCGATCGCCGCCCTGGCCGGCGGCGCGGACTGGCTCGGTGTCGTACACGTGCACGAGGCCCTGGCGCTGCGCGCGGCCGGCATCAGCGGTCGGGTGCTGTCCCTGCTGGGGGTGCCGGGCGCGGCGCACGAGGCCGCCATCCGCCAGGACGTGGACCTGTCGGTGGCCACCACAGCGATGGTCGACGAGATCGCGCGGGCGGCGGCGCGGGCTGGCCGGCCCGCCCGCCTGCACCTCAAGGTGGACACCGGGATGTCACGCGGCGGCGCGACGCGGGCCGACTGGCCGGCCGTAGTGGATGCCGCGCTGACCGCCGAGGCCGCCGGTCATGTCCGTATCGTCGGCCTATGGTCGCATTTGGCATGCGCCGACATGCCCGGGCACCCGTCGATAGTCGGACAGCAGGAAGCGTTCGGTAATGCGGTCTTGCTCGCGGAAAGGGCGGGTGCCCGCCCCGAGGTGCGCCACCTGGCCAACACTCCGGCCACCCTCACCCTCCCGGAGACCTGGTTCGACATGGTCCGGCCGGGCGGGGCGGTCTTCGGCCTGTCCACGCTGCCGGGCGGCGCGCCGGACTGGCTGCGCCCGGCCATGACGGTGCGGGCCTGGCTGGTGCAGGCCAAGCGGGTACCGGCTGGGACGGGCGTGTCGTACGGCCATCGTTACGTGACGCCGGGCGAGAGCACTCTGGGACTGGTCCCGCTCGGCTACGCCGAGGGCGTGCCGCGGAACGCATTCGGCGTGGTCGAGGTCGGCGCCCGCGAGCGGCGCTGGCTGATCTCCGGCACCGTCTGCATGAACCAGTTCGTGGTCGATTTCGGGCCCGAGCCCGCGGCGGCGGGGGACGAGGTGGTGCTGTTCGGGCCGGGTGACTCGGGGGAGCCCACGGCGCAGGAATGGGCCGACGCGCTCGGCACCCTGTCCTATGAGATCGTGACCAGATTCGGCGGGCGGATGCCCCGAACTTACTCTGGAGTAGCATACGAGGAAGAGTCTGTGCGTGACGGTGCGGACACGGGTCTGCCAGGCACGGAGTTCCCCGGCACGGAACGTCCGGGCGCGGTGGCTGCGCCAAGCGGCTGACGTCACCGCACGCGGCAGGCTCCCGGCTGGAGGACTTATGGCTAGCTGGCGGCGGATTACCGGCGTAGCTGGGCTGGCCGCGGGCGCGGCGGCCGCGGGAGCAGGTGCGATCCTCGCGGCGGAGCGCATAGCGGTCGGGCGTGTGCGGCTGATCCGCAAGTCAGCTGAGCCGGAGCCCCTCGGTACGCTGCGCGGGCGTGTTCTCACCGTGCTCGCCGACGACGGGGTCCCGCTGCACGTGGAGATCGACGAACCGGCCGGTGCGGGCGGCCCGCGCGAGATCGGGCGGCATATCGGCGTCGAGCAGGCTAACCCAGTCACCGTCATCTTCTGCCACGGGTACACGCTGAACCAGGACAGCTGGCACTTCCAGCGCCGGGATCTCCGCGGCTACCGGCTGGTCTTCTGGGACCAGCGCGACCACGGCCGCTCCGGCCGCTCGGAAGGCGGCCCGGCCAGCATCGATCGGCTGGGCGCCGACCTGGACCTGGTCATCAAGGCGGTCGCGCCCGGGGATATGCCGGTGGTGCTGGTCGGTCATTCCATGGGCGGAATGACGATCATGGCGCTGGCGGGCCAGAAGCCGGATCTGTTCGGCACGAAGGTCGTGGGGGTAACGCTCATCTCCAGCGCGGCAGGCGGCCTGGAGGCGGGCAGCCCATGGATGCCCGGGCCGCTCCGGCTCGTGTTGCAGCGGACGCTGCCGATGATGCTGCGCGGGGCGGCTACCGGCTACCGGGCCATCCTCGTGGAACGCGGCCGCCGGGCCGCCGGTGAGCTGGCCTTCCTCAGCACCCGTTACCTGGGGTTCGGGGACCTCGGAGTGAACCCGGCCGTAGTCGACTTCCTTGAGCAGATGATCAGGTCCACGCCGATGAGCGTGGTCGCGGAGTACAGCCAGGCCCTTTATAAGGTCGACATGCGGGCCACTCTCAGCGTCCTGGGACGTGTCCCGGTGACTGTGATGATCGGCGAATTGGACCGGCTTATCTCCCCCGCGCTCGGCCTGGAACTGGCCGGCCAGATTCCCGATGCCGAGCTGGTATGTGTGGCCGGTGCGGGGCATGCGCTGATGCTCGAGTGCCCTCGCCTCGTCAACGAGTCGATCACTGCCCTGGTGGCCCGCGCCACCTCGGGCCAGGTGACCCGCGAGCGCTCGGCGTAAACGAGCCGCCGGGGCGCGGCGTCGCCTGGACTGAGGAGCAGCGCGTGAGCGAGCCGGAGAGGCGCGGCGCCGCCTGGACTGAGGAGCAGCCAGTGAGCGAGCCGAAGAGGCGCGGCGCCGCCTGGACTGAGGAGCAAGCGTGAGCGAGCCGGAAGGGCGCGGCGCCGCCTGGACTGAGGAGCGAGGGACGAGTGACGAGGGAAGGCGG
>Ga0070706_100001215_pt1 | contig 27564 bp, 22 predicted proteins | sample KBSK5501metaG_FD_65476 | JGI IMG/M metagenome (GOLD analysis project Ga0070706, IMG submission 65476) | Corn, switchgrass and miscanthus rhizosphere microbial communities from Kellogg Biological Station, Michigan, USA - KBS K5-50-1 metaG | ecosystem: Host-associated > Plants > Roots >... | reverse complement strand
GCCACTCTTCCCGTCGGCCTGGTAATGACCCGCGCCATTCGCGAATATGCCAATCAAACTGGTTTCGCTGTCGGCTTCAAGCCCGCCGGCGGCATTCGCACCGCGAAGCAATCGCTCGAATGGCTCGCGCTCATGAAAGACGAGCTCGGCCCATCTTGGCTGAAGTCCGATCTCTTCCGTTTCGGCGCCAGCGGCATGCTTGCGGATATCGAGCGCCAGCTCGAGCATCACGCCACGGGCCGCTATTCCGCCGGCTACCGCCACCCCATCGCGTAGTCTCCGTAGGGGCACGGCACGCCGTGCCCGTCTTCTCTTTTCTTTTTCTCTTCGCTCTTGTTTTTTCTTCTCTTCTTTTTCGACTCTCCGTCTTTGCTCTTCCTCTGCGCTGACTCCGCGCACTCTGCGTCTCTGCGTTATCTTTTTCTTTCCTCTCCCTTCTCCGTCCTCTTCTCCCCCTCAAACTCCTTCCGGCAATCCCCCAATCTCCATTACAATCAACTCTCAACCATGAGCATCGTCGAAAAATTCGTCACCATGGACTACGGCCCCGCGCCCGAAGATCCCCGCGAAGCTCTCGCCTGGCTCGATCGTCACAAGCGCCGCTTCGGCCATTTCATCAATGGTGCCTGGCAAGCCCCGCTCGGCGCCAAGTATTTCGACACCACAGATCCTTCAACAAGTGAAAAACTCGCCGGCATCGCCCAAGGTTCCGCCGCGGACATCGACGCCGCCGTCAGATCCGCCCGTGCCGCTCTCCCCGCCTGGCAGTCGCTCTCCCCCCACGCCCGCGCACGCTATTTGTATGCGCTGGCCCGCCAAGTGCAAAAACACTCCCGCCGCCTGGCCGTCCTCGAAACCCTCGACAACGGCAAACCCATTCGCGAAAGCCGCGACATCGACATCCCGCTCGTTGCCCGCCATTTTTATCACCACGCCGGCTGGGCCCAGCTCCTCGCTCAAGAATTTCCTGGCTACACCGCCTATGGAGTCGTCGGCCAAATCATTCCGTGGAATTTCCCTCTGCTAATGCTCGCCTGGAAAATTGCCCCGGCTCTAGCCACTGGAAATACCGTCGTTCTGAAGCCCGCTGAATTTACGCCTCTCACCGCCCTGGCCTTCGCCGAAATCTGCCAGGAGATCGATCTTCCCCCCGGCGTCGTCAACATCGTCACCGGCGATGGCTCAACCGGCGAAGCCCTCGTCGCTCATCTCGACGTCGACAAAATCGCCTTTACCGGTTCCACCGAAGTCGGCCGCGCCATCCGCAAAGCCACCGCCACCAGCCACAAAAAACTCTCTCTCGAACTCGGCGGCAAATCTCCCTTCATCATTTTCGAAGACGCCGACCTCGACAGCGCCGTCGAAGGCCTCGTCGACGGCATCTGGTTCAACCAAGGCCAGGTCTGCTGCGCCGGCTCTCGCCTACTGATGCAAGAAAGCATCGCCGAGCCGCTCATCGCCAAAATTTGCGATCGCATGAACACTCTCCGCGTCGGCCCGCCCCTCGACAAATCCATCGACATCGGCGCCATCATCGCTCGCGTCCAACTCGACCGCATCCAGCGCCTCGTTGATCAAGGCGTCGCCGAAGGCGCCACCTGCTGGCAACCCAGCATTCCCATGCCGTCGCGCGGCCTCTATTTCCCGCCCACTCTTCTGAGCAACGTCCATCCCACCAGCATCGTCGCCCAACAAGAAATCTTCGGCCCCGTCCTCGCCGCCATGACTTTCCGCACACCCAGCGAAGCCGTCGAGCTTGCCAACAACACCGCCTACGGCCTGGCCGCCTGCGTCTGGTCCGAAAGCATCAACGTCTCCCTTCACATCGCTTCACAACTCAAAGCAGGCGTAGTCTGGGTCAACTGCACAAATCTCTTCGACGCCAGTTGCGGCTTCGGCGGCTACCGCGAAAGCGGCTACGGCCGCGAAGGCGGCCGTGAAGGCCTCCTCGAATATCTCGAACCAACTTGGTTCAAAAACGCTCCGCAACTCCACCCACGCCCTCTCGCAATCGATCAACCGCCGCAGCAAATCCCCGAATTCGCCGTCGATTCTTCAACTCCCGCAATCGACCGCACCGTTAAACTTTTCATCGCTGGCAAACAAGCCCGGCCAGACTCCGGCTACAGCATCCCCGTCCACGCCCCCGACGGCCGCCTCCTCGGCGAAGCCCCACTAGGCAATCGCAAAGACATTCGCAACGCCGTCGAAGCTGCTCGCAAAGCCACCGCCTGGCCCAAATCCACCGCCCACACCCGCGCCCAAGTCCTCTACTACATCGCCGAAAATTTAAGCCAGCGCCGCGATGAAATCGCTCAACGTCTCTCGGAAATTGTTGGGAAAGAACAGGCCGCCGCGGAAGTTTCGGCCGGCATCGAACGCATCTTTACCTACGCCGCCTGGGCCGACAAATACGAAGGCGCCATCCACAACCCCCCATTCCGCAACGTAACCCTAGCCATGCAGGAACCCATCGGCACCATCGGCATCCTCTGCCCCGCCGAAGCCCCGCTCCTCGGTTTCCTCTCCACCGTCATGCCCGCTCTCGCCATGGGCAACACCATCATCGCCATTCCCAGCGAAATTTATCCACTCATCACCGGCGATCTTTATTCGTTGTTCGAAACGTCCGATCTTCCCGCCGGCGCCGTCAACATAGTCACCGGCCGACCGAGTGAACTCTTGAAGACGCTCGCCGAACACGACGACCTCGACGCCCTCTGGTGCTTCGCCGACGCCGCGACTTGCTCCACCGCAAAAGCTCTTTCCGTTGGCAATCTCAAACAAGTCTTCACCAACGAAGGCCGCCACATCGATTGGTTCAACCCCGCCCCGTCCTCCGACCGCTTCTTCCTCCAACACGCCACCCAAATCAAAAACATCTGGGTCCCTTACGGCGAGTAGCAGCTTCAGTTGAGAGATGGATTTTCAATTACCTGTCTGCCGGGCAAGTGAATTGACTTTGGACATCTCGACCTTGGAAGCTGAACAGACCCAGAACAATCACCACGCACTCGTTGTGTTGACTAAGCGAGGAGTCGGAAACTAACACTGCGCCAGTCTCAATCCCCTTAATCCGATGATCGACATGCAACAGTTAGAAAACATCAAAAAAAAGCACGGTAGCTATGCCAGTTGGGCTGTGTGGGCGGATGGCTCAGAAAAGGCAAAATCAAATATGGGCGATGTCAGTCATTTCAAAAACGAAAGTGTTTTGAGCTTCCTAAAAAATAATATCGTTATGGTTGGATTGAATATTTCTAGGCCAGTCTCTAAGCCATTTCATAACTTCCATGACCCCAACCCAAGAGCGAATGATTTCAAGATTCGATATGCCTCTAAAGATTCGCCGTATTACGGGGCTTACATGACCGACATCATAAAGTTCCTCGAAGAAGTCGATTCAACAAATGTGATGAGATATTTAAAGGAACGTCCAGAGACCATTGAAGAGAACTTAAGGACTTTCCGAGAAGAAATGCAGGACCTTAAAGCTACAGCACCAGTTATATTGGCGTTCGGTAAAGGCACCTACAAACTTTTAAGCGAGAATTTGAATCGGAATGAATACTGCAAGTTGATTAGACTTACGCACTACAGCCATCAGATAGGGAAAGAAGCTTACAAAGAAACCGTGTTTAAAGAAATTGAATCACAGTAGTCCTCAAACAGGGGAAACCCGGGGACAGGAACGTGTGAAGAAATTGGCGCGGTGGATGGAGTCGCTTTGTGTAGACTGCGAGCATGAGCAACGACGAGACCGCCGTTCCCCGACTAGTGGCGATTGATCGCCGACAACTTTTCCTGCGGACGGTGGATGTAGAGAAGTTGGTAGAGCAAGAGCACAGCGTGCGTTCGATTTGGGAGTTGGTCGGGCGACTGGATTTGCGGTTGTATTACGCGCAGATCGCGGCGGTGGAGGGCAGTGCCGGGAGAGAGCACACCGATCCGCAGTTGTTAATCAGCTTGTGGCTGTACGCGTATAGCCGGGGGATCAGTTCGGCGCGCGAGCTGGCGCGGCAGTGCGAATACGAACCGGGTTGCCAGTGGCTGTGCGGGTTGCAGCCTGTGAGCCATCGCACTTTGTCGGGGTTCCGCTCCGACAACAAATGCGCACTCGACGATCTATTCACGCAGGTGCTGGGCATGCTAAGCGCCGAAGATCTGATCACTCTCGAACGGGTTACGCTGGACGGCACCAAGATAAAAGCTAACGCGGGCGGCAACACTTTCCGTGGTCGCGAGAAAATCGCGGCGCATCTGGCGGTGGCGCGCGAGCAGGTGCGCGTGTTGAACGAGCAAGCCGAGAACGAGGAGTCCTTGGCGAAACGCCAGGCCTCCGCCAAGCGGCGCGCGGCGCGGCAGCGAGCCAGCCGGCTGGAAGCGGCTTTGCGCGAAGTAGAACGGCTGCAGCGCGAAAAAGTGCACGACCGCAGAACCTTTGTGGCGCGCGCCTCCAGCAGCGACCCCGAAGCGCACGTGATGCGGAACGGCGAAGGCGGAACGGTGCCGAGCTACAACGTGCAACTGGTGACCGACACTACGCACGGCTTGGTAGTGAACGTGGAAGCCACCACCGATGCCATCGACTATCGACAGTTAAAGCCAGCGCTAGAGCGTTGTCAGCAGCGGTTGGGTTGCCAACCGCAACAGATCATTGCGGATGGCGACTACACGAACCACGCATCGGTGCAAGCGGCTGCCGAGCGCGGAGTGGATTTTTACGGTTCCTGGCAAGAAAGCTGGAAAGCGGTGGAGCGTGACGCGCAGGGCCGCGATGCTGCTTTTCTCAGCAGCGCTTTTCCTTACGATGCCGCGCAGGATGTTTTTACCTGCCCGGCGGGAGAAACATTGCGTCACGCCACAGTCCTGAATCGCGGAAACGGTGTGCGCACGCATGTGTATCGCGCTCCGAAGGAGGCTTGCCGCACTTGCCCGTTGCGCGGCCAATGTTCCCCGCCAAGTGCGCGAGCCGCATGGAGACGGTCGATTACGCGTAGCGAAGAGCCATCGGTGACGACGGCCTTCAAATCAAAAATGAAGACGGAAGAAGCGCGGAAAATCTACGCGCAACGTTCGCGGGTAGCGGAGTTCGCACATGCATGGATCAAGGAACGCTGCGGCCTGCGACAATTCCGTTGTCGAGGGCGGCTGAAAGCTACCATGGAGGCAACTTGGGCGTGCCTCAGCTACAACCTGATGCGCTGGTTCGGACTGCGCCGCGCGCTGCAAGCGCAGCCTGCGGCCATGGGCTGAGCGAGCAGAGGGGTTACAGCGGTCGAACGGAAAGTATGCAGGAGAAAGAATCGCCGACATCGCGCAGTCGTACCGTTGCCCGCGGCTGGTTTCGTTTCAAAAACCAATTTCTTCACACGTTCCAGACGCGTCGTTCTCAGCTCTTTCGTTTGCTATAGCTTCGATCCGCCACCCGGCTTCACAAACTGGATCATATGACACTCGAATTGCCTGACTGCATAGCTTCCCCAGCGTAGTGGAGCTCGCAGACCTTCGGGGACATCAGGCAACCCTAAGTTTGATACAATTTGGCGTCCCGCATCACCACTCGAAGAGACCAAAAACACCTGTCCGTTGGGCCAGGTTTCAAACATGCAGTACAGGGAAAAACAGGCGAAAACAGGAGCGAAAGGTTCGAGATGCATAAGGAGCTGACGCCAAAGAGCTTATTTCGTTCCAAAGTGGGGCATAGGAGTACCATTATGCTGGTTTAGGCCAAAAAATGTGCCTTCCGTACCATCGCGTTTAGGACAGGTCTGGTGTCAAATGGGACAGGTGCAAGCGACTGGACCAAATGACAGGTTTCGCGCATCCAAAGAACAGGCCAATAAGCAAGCTGCAAGAGGCCAGCAACTGTCGCAACAAGTGGGGATTGAGAACAGAGGAAAGATGAAGATCAAAGACAGCAATCGCAAGTGGATGTGGTGGTTCTTGGGGGTTGTGCTCGCGCTGCAACTGTATTTCGTTCGCGAACTCCTGGCGGCTTTTGCGCTGTTCGCGCTGGGTTTTGCGGCCATCGCTTTTGTCGTGGTCAGTCTGTACATGATGCAGAAGGTTTGGGAAACAGGCGTCCAACGCGTAGCCGACAGCCAGCACCCGGTAGTGGATATGGCACGGCGAGGTGTTAACGCCGTGGAAGACATGGCGCGCCGGCCGTTGCGGCGCCCGGGTTCAGCCGCGGCCCGTTAAGCCGCTGACGAGTTTCTGGCTATTGCCAGAGCACACGGAGAGCTGTCCAACCTGCCTCCTTACAGGATGGAAGCAGCCTCTGTCGAAAGTAATAAGAGAAAAAGGCCAGCCGTCCAGAGAGAGCGGCTGGCCTTTTTCTTTTTTGCCGCCGGGGCAGGGCTGAAGGGAAAGCCTTTATCGGCTCGCTGAGCATTTGGATGGATGCATTCCAACGCACGCAGCTAAGCGGCGGGGTGACGATGTTCTTTCGCCCATCTTTGGCGCACGGCAGCCAGGAACTGTTCCTTGCCGGCTTGCATTTGCCGCACGAGTGGCTGGTTCCCGGTTTCTTCGTGTCTTGCCGCCCACATCACCATTTCCGTAAGAACCGGCGCGAGGTCGATTCCTTTTGCGGTGAGCGAATAAATCACTTTTCGGCCGTCGGAAGCGTCTCGTTCCGTGGCGATAATTCCGTAGGATTCCAGGCGGCGCAGGCGGTCCGCCAAAATATTGCTGGCGATTTTTTCATCGGATTGAAGGAATTCGTTAAAGCTGCGGTATCCGCGGATCATCATGTCCCGAAGGATCAAGAGCGACCAGCGATCTCCCAGCATCTCGACGGAAGCGTTGAGCGGGCATCCGGAGCGCCGAGAGTAGGCCGGCTTCTTTTTCGGCATAGGAGGATGGTAACACTTTTCACTTGCAATATGCAAGTTAGATTGGCAGACTGACTTTCCGAGGTCGAGATCTCCGGCCGAAACGACGCCGAAGTGGGAGTGGAAACAAAAGTTGGAGCAAAACGTCATAGTTAGCCAAAGGAGAACAACATGCAAATGAATCCATATCTCGTTTTCAATGGGCAGTGTGAGGCCGCGTTCAAGTTCTACGAGAAAGCCCTCGGCGGCAAAATCGAGGGGATGATGACCCACGGCGATTCCCCCATGTCCGACAAAGTGCCAGCGGAATGGCGAAATAAGATCATGCACGCGCGCATGACTGTAGGCGGAGTGGTTTTGATGGGCTCCGACGCGCCACCGGACCACTATGAAAAGCCCCAAGGCTTCTCCGTCTCACTCACCATCAAGGACCCGGCCGAAACCGAACGCATCTTCCATGAACTGGAGCAAAACGGTAAAGTGCAGATGCCGGTCCAGCAAACCTTCTGGTCGGCTCGCTTTGGAATGCTTGTCGATCAATTCGGGATCCCGTGGATGGTTAACTGCGAGCAAGCGGCTCAACAGTCGGCCTAACGTTCAGTCTCATGGAGGACGCCCGCAATCGGGGGTACTCCACTGAAATCTTCATCGATCACGCGACGAAGGGGAAAGTACATGAGCTCAGTGACACAAAGTCCCGCAATCAGTCAGTCGGCTGCGACAGCCGCTCCGACTTCGAAGCGGATGCTTTGGACCGGGCGCGTCATTAGCGCCATACCCGTACTCTTAATGATTTTCAGCGCGGTGATGAAGCTGATCAAGGCCGCTCCTGTCGTGCAGGGAATGCCCCGATACGGATATCCCGAGAGCCAGATTGTCACCATAGGGGTGCTTGAACTGCTCTCTTGTATCGTGTATGTAATTCCGGACACCGCAGTTCTCGGGGCCATTTTGATGACTGGCTATCTTGGCGGTGCCACCGCCACCAACGTGCGCATCGGCGACCCTTCCTACGTGATGACAGTCCTTTTAGGAGTGTTCGTGTGGGGCGGGCTTTTCTTTCGCGACGCCCGTGTTCGCGCACTTCTCCCGTTGCGAAGCTAGATTTTCCGGTAACACTTGGATTTGTGAACGCGTTTACTACGAGTAAGGAGACATGCCGATGGAATTCAAGCCGGAGTTATTCGCGAATGATTTGAAGATTGCCTTGCGTTCGCTGGCGCGCGCGAAGGGCCTGGCGATCACGGTGGTGCTCACGCTCGCGCTGGGCATCGGCGCCAACGCCGCCATCTTCACGCTCGTTCGTGGCGTGCTGCTACGCCCGCTGGTGAATCGCGACGAAGACCGCCTCATCTACATCCGTCAAAGCGCGCCCGGCATTGGAACGGCAAACGCTTACTTCTCCGTCCCGGAGCTAAAGGACATCGAATCCGGCGTCAAGACCATCAGCGAGTTCGGCGACTTCTCGACCACCGGCTTCGTCATTGTGGGTCTCGGTGAGCCACGCGAAGTCCGCGCCGGCGTTGTCGGCGGCAGCTATTTCGACGTGATGGGTCTGCATGCTGCACTCGGTCGCCTTATCGGGCCGCAAGATGACGGCCCTAAAGCTGCGGGGGTAGTCGTTCTCACGTATCGGTTCTGGTCCTCTGCGCTCCATAGCGACCCTTCGGTGTTGGGCAAGACAGTTCGCCTCGGAAGCGGCGCCATGGGAACTCGATCTGGCACGATTATCGGGGTTCTCGAACCTTCCATCCCGTATCCTGCGGATACCGAAATCATCGCCAATGTCGTGACGAGCCCACACCATCTCTCGGCCACGATGGTGGAAGGCCGGGTCCATCGGATGACGGAACTCTTCGGCCGGCTCGCCCCGGGTGCAACTCTTGAGCAAGCGCGCGCTGAACTGCGCACGGTCTACGGTTCCATGATGAGCCAGCATTCGGAGGATTACTCAAAGCAGGCGGATTCCCGGATCAGCGCGACACGCCTGCGCGAGCAAATCACTTCCGGCGCGCGCACCATCCTTCTCGTTCTGCTCGCCGCTTCGGGACTTGTGTTCATCATCGCCTGCTCGAATGTCGCCAATCTTATCCTTGCTCGATCCGTCCGCCGCGAAGGCGAACTAGCCATCCGCGCCGCTCTCGGCGCCAGCCCCGGGACGCTGCGCCGTACTCTTCTTGCGGAAAGCCTTCTTCTCTGTGGCGCAGGAGCGCTCCTCGGAGTGCTAAGTGCAAGTCCCATGGTCGCCATTCTAGCCCGCTACGCCTCACGCTTCTCCGTACGCGCTCTCGATCTGACCGTAGATTCGAGCATGCTGTGGGTCGGCGCCGGCCTGGCGATCATTGCCGCCGTGCTGCTGGCTTATGTCCCGCGTCTCCCCTCGGCGAACTCTTCCCAGGGATTCGGCCTCGCCACCGGCAGCGTGCGCATTACCGGCGGCACCAACCGCCGTCTACGTCTGTTCGCGATGACGCAAATTGCCGCTTCCTTCATGCTTCTCGCCGGCGCCAGCATGCTGCTTAAAACTCTTCTCGACATGCAAAGCGCGCGAACTATTTTGGACACGCACCGCGTGCTTGCTGTCAACGTCCCCGTAGATTCTTACGGCAAAAAACCCGAGGAGATCAACCAGTTCTATAAAGAAACAATTCGCCGCGTTGCGGAGTTGCCTGGAGTGGATAGCGTAGCGGTGGGAGACGCTACTCCGTGGCGAGACAAGGAGTTTTCGTTCGCCTTGCAATTCTCCACCGACGGCCACGTTCGCGCTCCCGGCGAAGAAGACCCTCGCTCACAGTTCCGAACCATCTCGCCAGGATTTTTCGGGGCTCTTCGGGTTCCCATCCTGGCAGGGCGGGATTTCAATGACTTGGACCGCGCGAACGTCGAGCCGGTTGTCATCATCAGCCAGACCCTGGCCCAGCGTATGTTCCCGGGCCGCGACCCCATCAACCGGCACCTGACGTGGACCGATCCGGTCATTAAGTTCATCGGCATCGAACCCGTGCCTCGCCGCATCGTCGGTGTGGTCGCCGATATTGACGACAACCACGTTATTCCTGCTCCCACAATGACTGTGTATAACCCGATGGAGCAGCAGGGTCTCTTCGGAGGCCGCCTGTTCGTGCACACGCACGCAGATCCCTACGGGCTGGTCACGCCCATCACGCGCCTCATACGCGATCTCTCGGCCGACCAGCCCGTGGAGCACGCGGCCACGCTCGAAGATATCCGGGCCGAAGTGCTCACACCTGACAAACTTAACTCGCTCGTCTTTGGGGGCTTTGCCCTCGTCGCTTTGGCCATCGCGATCGTCGGTGTTGCAGGCGTGCTCGCGTTCTCCGTCAGCGCACGCACGCGAGAATTCGGAATCCGCCTTGCGATTGGCTCGCAGCCAAGCCGCCTGCTGGCAGGAGTCATCCGCGAGGGCGCTGTGATGGCCACGGCCGGGATCGTAGCAGGCGCGGCTTGCGGATACGTCCTCGCGCGCCTGGCGGGTAGTTATCTGCTGGACATGAAAATGCCGAGCCCGTTGCCGGTGGTCGCTTCGGCCTTTATTTTGCTCGTTGCGGCTGTTGCTGCATCAGCTCTGCCGGCGGCCCGCGCCGCGCGGGTCGACGTCATCCAGGCACTGCGGGCCGAATGACCGTCGAAACTCACTCAAAAAAATGCGCCGGTAGCGGGAGTTCGCTACCGGCGCTGCTTTGCCTGAACTAAATCCAGACAATTAGAAGTTAAATTTCAATCCGAGCTGCATGATACGGGGGTCGCGCGTCGAAGTCACCTTATCGAACAAGCTCGAGGTGAAGTTGAGCGAAGCGCAGCAAATCGGATTGGTATGGTTGAAGGTGTTGAACGTTTCCCAGCGCAATTGTCCGGAGACGCGCTCACCAAACTTCATGTTCTTGAATAACGAGAGGTCCGTACGCCAAAAGCCGGGGCCACGGATGGCGCCGGGAGGCTCGGTAGTTTGCGTAGTCTGAGTTGTACCCGGCACAGCGAAGGCGGCTAAGTTAAACCACTGTGCATAGGTAGAGGTACCGGAATTGGGGTTGCCGACCAGGTTTGGACGACAGCCGAGAGGTGAGGCGCTGAGCAGGCAGCCGGAACCCGTGGGATCGTTGCATGTTGCACCAGTACCGCTAGCACATCCACCGTTACCCAAAACGGCCGTCAAAGGAAGACCGGTCTGGAAAGTCTGGACGCCGGAGAACTGCCAGCCGTCAAGAACATGTTTGGCCACGCCTTGGAAGCGGTGAGTCCAGGGGATTTCCCAAACGAAGTTAGCAGTCAAAACGTGACGCCGATCCGCGATCGTCGGTCCGTAATTGCTGCGAAGATCGCCAGTGACCTGCGGAAGAGCAGCGCCGCCAGTGCTGCGGTCGGCGGGATCCGTGGTCAAGCCATGCGACCACGTGTAGGAAACGTTGACCATAGAGCTGCCGGACAAACGCTTTTGCACTTGCGTCTGCAGCGAGTGATAGTTGGCGGTGAAGACGTCGACGAAGAAGAGCCCCGGGCCATAGCCAACAAAAGGCCTCAGCACGGCAAGTTTGTTTGAGTTGGTGTTGCCATTGACCGGCCCAGTGATGACAACCTGGTCTGCGGCCGTTGGAGCAGGACCGGCGGTGCACGGAGTCGCGGCTGTGCAGTTCAAATAGGAGGCCACAGGTGCCTGGTTGAAATCTTCAAAGCCAGGAAGGTGGATGCCGTTGCTGCCGTAATAGCCGACATCGACCAGCCACGTAGTGCCGAATTGACGCTGGACGTCCAAGCTCCACTGCTGAGAGTACGGAGACTTGTAATCGATGGGCATGCGCGACTGGATGGTGAAGGGCGTGGTCGTGGCAACCGTGGTGGTCGCCCCCGTTGGACTGGAGAGTGTGCTGCGGTTGATGTTGAGATTGGTCAGGAAGCCCTGGCTTAGGCCGACGTTGAGTTCCGGGTTGCCGAACTCGAGGCCGTTGTCAAAGTACATGCCGTAGCCGGCTCGTACGGAGGTTCGACCATCGCCAAAGGGATCCCAGGCGATTCCGATGCGTGGAGCGATGGCCCGATTGAATTCCTTGCCGACTTTGCTGCCGAAGGGCGATTTCGTGCCGACAAAGCCGTTGAATGTTGGCGGATCGGCAAAGATCAGGCCGTTCAATGGATTGTAGTTTGGGTTGCAAGCGCTGCTCGTCGGCACGCCGTTGACGAGCTTCACATCCATGGCACCGGAAGCCGTAATGCAGGGTGCTTTCGCCGGATCATAGAGCGCGGGATCGAAATTGACGAGGCGGCTGGAGCCGTTCGCACCGCTGGCATCCGTGGGCTGACGGAAGAACGAGTGGCGGATACCGTAGGTGACAGTGACGTTTTTCCTGACGCGCCAGGTATCCTGGCCGTAGTACTCGAACTGGTTGTCGAAAATGTTCGCGGTAACGTCGAGCGAGGCTTGCGCGAACGTGCTGTTCTGACCCAGCAGAAAGTTTGCATAGGACTGCTCGAATGAGAAAGGACAAGTTCCTCCGCCGGCGGCCGTTCCCGTACACACAGGATTGCCATTGAAGAGTGTCGCCGAAGTTGGTGCATTCTGCGCGTCAAAAGAGAACGAACCGTTATTGCTTCCCGTCAGTTGGTTCTCATGCTTGTTGTAGTGGTAGTAGATGGCGCCGAACTTCAGCGTATGCGAACCAACGATTTTGGTGACATTGCCATAGACCGTGTGGTTGACGTTGAAATCATCGTACGGACCAAATGTCGAAATGCCCGTGCCACCCGTGAGGGTGATAGTCGGCACGCGGCCGAGGAGGTTCTCGAAAGGCAGCACGCTGCCCAGCGCCGTCTTGACGTCCGGCGATTGCGAGAAATTCTCGGCGCCGATTACGCTGCTGAGAATGGCGCCGTAGGAATAGCGGTAACCGGCCTCGATCACCAATTTCGCGTTGGGCGTGAAAGTGCCAGCTATGTTGTACTGGTGTCCCGGCGAGTTTGTGGAAGTGGTCGCGATGCCGTTGACGGGCAAGCTGGTGAAGAGACCGCCGGCCTCGACCGTGGGATTCGAATCGTGAAGAAACTTGCCGTTTACGGTCAGTTTGGGCCCGAAGACGTGATCGATCTTTATCATGTCCTCCCGGAAGTTGAAAATATTCCCGAGGGTGGTTATGTCCGTGAACGGACTGGCGGCGGTCGCCGCGTTGGGAAGCGGGAATTTGGAGAAGAGGTCTTTAACGTAAGCCGCGGCGATAGGATCTATCGAGGTTGTTGGGATGCTGGTGCCGTACGCGGTGCAAGCGCCCGGGGCTCCGTTGCTGTTGGCCCATTGGGTGCAAACTACGTGGTTGAACTGTCCATTCGCCATCCCCGAATAAGGAACTGTCGCCGTGGGATTGGAGTACGTGACGATTCGGCGGGCCTCTTCGGAGAAGAAGAAGAACGTCTTATTCCGCTGCTCGTAAATTTTGGGGATCCAAACGGGGCCGCCGATGGTCCCGCCGAAGTCGTTATAGCGGAGCACGGGGCGCTGAACAACGGGGTTGGTGGCGTTGTTGAAAAAGCTGTTGGCGTTGAGAATGTTATTGCGGAAAAACTCGTAGACGCCGCCGTGAATGTCGCTGGTTCCGGAGCGGGTAATGACGTTGACCTGCGCGCCGGCGGAGCGGCCGGACTCGGCGTCGTAGGCGCCGCGCACGACGCGAAATTCGCTGATGGCGTCAATGCTGGGAAAGGAGAGGAGCGTGAGATTGGAGCCGCGGTCGACATTGTCCGCGCCATCGACCTGCCAATTGTTTTCCTCGCGGCGGCCGCCGTTGATCTGGAAAGTCATGAGGTTGGTGCCGATAGGAGCGGTTGCTCCGGGGAAGATCTGATCGGCGTTGCCGGAATCGGAAGCGCCGGGGACGAGAAGTACAAGCTGCGCGTAGTTGCGGCTGTTGAGGGAGAGTTCACGGAGCTGCAGACCGGTAATAACACCGGTAGCGGTCGCGCTCTCCGTGTCGACGTGCAAAGCGTTGGCCTCGACGGATACAGTCTCGTTTAGCGAACCAACATCCAGCGTGAAGTTGACAAGGAGTCTGTCGTCAACGTTTAGCACGATGCCGGAGTGTATGACCTTCTTGAACCCCTGGGCTTCCACCGTGACGTTGTAACGGCCAACCGGCAAGAGTGCAGCGACGTACTCGCCGCGGTCGTCGGTTGTAATCGTGCGCACAGCGACTTTTTGGTCTGCGTTGGTAACGGTTACGCCGGCGTTAGGAACGACACCGCCTTTGGGGTCAGACACCGTTCCGGAAATGGTGCCGGTGACGTTCTGACCGAAAGCTACGGCACTGAGACTAACCACGACCAAAAACAGGAACAGACACTTGCCGACTATGCTTCTCATCGAGTACCTCCTCCATTCCACACCCCCTGCTGACGCTAAAGAGTCCGAATATTTCTTTCGCGTCTTGGATACTTCTAACCTTGTGTCCACTGCACACCCCCTGAAGAATTGCCGTTGCCCTGGCGGCGCAAACGATTCGCAATCTTGTAGCGATCGCCGCGGAATGTGGACTTGACGTACTCGACCGCTTCTCCGCTCTCCACGTAGGAAGTGCGGGTAAACTGAAAGACGGGACTGCCTTTTGAAATTCGCAAGAGGCGCGCCTCTTCGGAGCTTGCCAGCCCGGCCTCGACGACTTCGTCCGCTTGCACGATATGAATTTCGTAGACCTCGGCCAGGGTGCGGTACAACGAGGTGCCCGGATCAAATTTTTGGAGCAAATCCGGACACAGGCGGAGAGGCAGACACGTGCATTCCACGCCCATTGGCAGGGAATCCGCCATTCGAACGCGGCGCAACTGAATCAACTTTTCGCCGGGAGAAACGCGGAGAGCTTCGGCCGCCGCCCCGCCAGCAGAAACCACCTCGAAAGAAGTGACCTTCGAGTGAGGACGTGTTCCGCAAGCCTCCATCTCTTCGCTGAAGGAAAGCACCTGACGGAAGTTCTTTTCTAATTTGGTTTCGGCGACGAAGGTGCCTTTACCGCGCTGACTGTAAGCGACGCCCTGGCTGCAGAGCGATTTGAGAGCTTGCCGTGCGGTCATCCGGCTGACACGCAGGCGCCTGGAAATGAACTCTTCGGAGGGAAGCGGTCTGCCCGGCTTGAAGCGGCCTAAGCGGATTTGTTGGAGAAGCTGCTGCTGAATCTGGAAATAGAGGGGGACAACACTTTGACGGTCCAGGTTGAGAGAGTCCACTTCGTTCCCCAGTTGTCTAGACAACTAGCCGTCTGTATATGTCTGGGCGGGGCTGGTGTCAAGATTTTTTTCTGCCCTGTGCTCACAAGGCCGCCTTGCCAAGTTGCGAGTGTGGGCGCTTGTGCTACTCTTTGCGCGCGCATCAAGCGAAAAAGGCATTTTAGAGGGACGAAATGAGGAGACGGCCATGACCTCTCGGAAGAAATTAGCCGCGCTGATCGGCGTAGGAGCGGGATGGATGCTTTCCGTCTGTCCGGCAACGCCAGCGCAGGAAAAGGACAAAGCTCCCGCCAAGAAAATCGCCATCCGCGCGGGACGATTGATTGACGGAAAGAACGACACGCCGATTCTGAACGCGCTGATCGTCCTGGAAGGAGACAAAATTGTTTCCGTAACTGGTGGAGGAACTCCGCCTGCCGGCGTCGAGCTGATCGATCTTTCGAAAGCTACCGTGCTGCCGGGGTTCGCTGATGTTCACACGCACGTACTGCTCAACGGCGACATCACCGCGGAAGATTACGACACGCAGCTTTTGAAGGAATCCACTCCCTACCGCGCCATTCTGGCCGCACGCAACGCTCGCATCGCGCTGGATCATGGTTTCACCACCATTCGCGACGTCGAAACGGAAGGCGCGATGTACGCGGACGTGGACGTCAAGACGGCGATCGCAAAAGGCGAAGTCCCCGGACCGCGCATGCAAGTTGCCACGCGTGCCATGACTCCGACGGGAATGTATCCGCTGCTCGGCTATTCGTGGGAGTTGAAAGTGCCGGTAGGCGTGCAGTATGTCGACGGAGCCGACGGGGCGCGCAAAGCCGTGCGGGAGCAGGTGATGTTCGGCGCGGACTGGATCAAATATTACTCCGACCGCCGCTATCACTTTGAAGACGACGGCGTCCTGCACAGCATGGTGAATTTTACGGACGAAGAAGCCAAAGCCATCGTCGACGAAACGCACCGCCTCGGCAAAAAAGTCGCGGCGCACTGCATCGGTTCCGATGGAATTGCGGCTGCGTTGCGAGCCGGGGTGGACACCATCGAACACGGCGACGGTTTCACCGATGCTCTTCTGGACGAGGCCGCCAGAAAAGGCGTCTATTGGGTGCCCACGATTACTGTCGGCGCGTACGTTGCACCGGGCCGTGGCGGCAACTGGGTAAAAATGGTGGACCTTGAAAAAATCGCGTTTCAAAAAGCGCTGAAGAAAAACGTAAAAATTGCTCTGGGAACCGACGCCGGCGGCTTTGATTGGAAAGAACTGAACGAGGCGGAAGAGTTCGTGTACTACGTGAACTACGGCATGACGCCGATGCAAGCCATTCGTTCAGGCACGGTCGTTCCCGCGGAACTGCTTGGCTGGAGCGACAAAGCCGGGACCATCGAGGCAGGCAAATGGGCGGACATCGTTGCAGTCGGCGGCGATCCGCTCAAAGACATCACCGAGCTCAAGCGCGTGAAATTCGTCATGAAAGCCGGCACTGTCTACAAAAACGACTTGCATTAGTTACCGGCAGGTGTACCTCTATGGACCGCAATTTGCCTGGGGAGTATGTTTCTAGAGAACCGGTCTGCAATGGAGGTAAACATGAAAGCAAAACTCGCTTGTCTGACTGTTATCTTGCTCCTTTCCGGAGCTCTCGCTCCTTCCTTCAGCCAGAACGCCCCGAATCCAGCCCCTGATCCCGAGTCGGCAAAGCATATGCTGGCTGTGAGTCTTTTGCGCAACATCAACACGGCTGAAGTAGTTTACAAATACAAACACAATGGCCTTTATGCGGCCTGGGATGTATTGCTGGCGAGCGAAGAATTTCGCTCCGGCAAGTCGATTCGATGGGTCGCGAAGATTGATCCGGAGCTCGCCAACGCTCAGTTTTCCACTGGTCCGGAGATTTTGCCCGGTTGGTCGCTGCGTTTGAACTTGACCGCGGACGGACAAGCCTACGACTTATTGTTAGAGGACTTGACCGACAAAACCTGCGGGTATGCTGCGCTTACAGATGAACGTGGCGTCATCCGTCAGAGTAAAGCGATTGACTGCAAAATCTGACAGAACGGCGCGACAAAGCTCTCAAGAGGCGAAGCAATTCCAGCTCCTTCGTTCTGCTCTCAGCTGGCTCACCAGTAGAGCAATCATCGCGTCTAAACAAGCCGGTAACTCATCAGCCGGACGGGGTGCGGCCGCTTCCTTACGGCGATTCCGATCGGCGTCAGCGTCGGAGTTGCCATTTCGCTAGCTCTCACGCGAATGCTGGCCAGTCTGCTCTTTGGCGTGCAGGCAACCGATCCGCTGGTGTTCGGCGCCGCGACGCTGGTCCTGGCGGGAGCTGCATTCGTGGCTTGTTACATCCCGCACGCCGCGCCACTCGCGTCGATCCCATCGTTGTCCTAAGGTACGAGTAAATTGCGCTAGGCAAATTAGAGGGAAGTTATTTTTTGCGCCTGAGCGCCAGGGCGCAACGGCAGAGTCAAAATCAGATAAATGGCGATCAGCAGGCTCACGATGACGTAAAGAAATCCGGGCGTAAACGAGTGGGTGCGGTCGAGAAAATAGCCAATCACCGATGGCGTCACAAGACTTCCGAGATTTCCAATCGAATTGATGAGGCCGATAGACGCAGCGGCGGCCGATTCGCCGAGGAAAGCTGAGGGCACGGGCCAGAAGGACGGAAGAAAAGCGTTGGCGCTGGATGCGACGATCAAGCAAACAAACGCAAACCAAAAATGGGAGCCGGAAAGAATCGTCAAAGAAAACGCGACGACCCCGAACATGAGCGGAATTGCGGTGTGCCAGCGGCGTTCGTTGGTGCGGTCGGAATGCCAGCCGTTGAAAAGCATGGCGAGCAGCACGGCGACATAAGGAAGAATCGAAAGCATGGTGACGGCGAGATCGGACATGCCGGAAGCGCGTTTGAGAAAAGTGGGAAGCCAGATGGTGAGTGAGTAGATGCTGCTGACGGCGAAGAAATAGATGACCGTCAAGCGAATGACCGCGGGCTGGCGCAGGGCTTCCCAGACTTTGTAGGATCGCGTCGCCTTTTTTGCCAGGGCCTCTTGTTCTAGCTCGGCGGTGATCCAGTCGCGTTCTTCCGGGGGGAGCCAGCGCGCTTCGCGCGGCCAGTCGGTTAAATAAAAAACCGTGATGATGCCAAATACAATTGCGGGAATTCCTTCGACGATAAAGAGCCAGCGCCATCCCTGCAAACCGAACCAGTGCACTCCGAGGAGCCAGCCGCCGAGCGGCGAACCGATGATGTTGGCGACGGGAATGGCAATCATAAACATTGCGCACGCTTTGGCGCGGTCTTCCGCGCGGAACCAGTGCGTAAGGTAAACGAGAACGCCGGGAAAGAAACCGGATTCGCAGACGCCGAGAAGGATTCGAACCAGGTAGAAATGCATGGGCGTTCGAATGAACGCCATCAGGACCGTGACGAGTCCCCAGGTAACCATGATGCGCGCGAACCATTTGCGGGCGCTCCAGCGCTCGACGATGAGGCAGCCGGGAATTTCGAAGAGCAAATAGCCGGCGAAAAATATACCCGAGCCGAAGCCGAAGACGCGGTTGCTGAAGGAAAGGTCATGCATCATTTCGAGAGCGGCGTAGCTGACGTTCACGCGGTCGAGGAACGCGATGACGAAAAGGGTGAAAAGATAGGGCAAGAGTCGCCGCGCTATGTGGCGGCGCGCGGCCAGACCAACGCTCGTCGTGGAAGCGGACGCATGCATCCCGCTTGGGCTTCTAACACAAGGAAGCGGGGATTGCACGTGATCGAAGAAGTTTGCTGCGGAAAACGGAGACTATTTTTCGTTTTCCGCGCCGGGCATTACGTTTTTGAGTGGTTGCTTGCGTTTGGGCTCGAGTTCGGGATGCGGGAGCGGTTTGCGCGGGAGCATCTGGTCCCGCATGGCGGCGTTGTAGACGAAGGTAGCTTCGACGAGCGCGGCTTGAGCTAGATCTTCGGGCTGCAAGCGCTCGTAGGTGTCCATGTTCGAATGATGGGTACGCGAGCCGTAATCGAGGGGATCCTGGATGAATTGAAAACCGGGCAGGCCGACGGCATCGAAGGCTTCATGATCCGTGCCGCCCGTATCGCGCATGGACAGAGTGGCGACTCCGAGATCTTTCAGCGGCTCAATCCACTGCGCGAAAATGGAAGCGATGGCAGCGTTTCCCTGCAGATACACTCCACGGACTTTTCCGCTGCCGTTGTCCAGGTTGAAATACGCGGACAGTTTTTGATGTTCGGGCTTGAGCTGGATCGGCCCGGAGGGGTCGCGGTCGTACTCGGTGACTGACAGTTGGTCTGGAGCGTTCGAACGCGGCACAAACCCGAAATGCTGTTTCACGTAACCGTAGGAGCCGAACTCACCCTCTTCTTCACCGGTCCACAGGCCGACGCGAATCGTGCGGCGGGGCTTCACTGGCAGCGCATTCAAAATCCGCATGACTTCCATGGCGACTACGCTGCCCGCGCCGTTGTCGGTTGCGCCGGTGGCAGAGGCCCAGGAATCGAGATGCCCGCCGACCATCACGACTTCGTCTTTTAGCTTCGGGTCGGTTCCGGGAATTTCGGCGATGGTGTCGAAGCCGTGCTCATGATCGCCGGTAAATTTCGTGTCGATGTTGAGTTCGATGTTCACGGGAACCCCGGCTTTCAGGAGACGGTAAACGCGGCCGTAGTTTTCAATCGCGGTGACAGCAACGGGCAAAGGGTTCGCGTGTTCGCGCTGATAAATGAGCCAGCCGAATCCCGCGCCGGTGTCATCAAAGATGGTGCCGCCGGAGCCGCCGCTGTTTCGGCCATCGCGGCTCGGAGTGATCACCGCTACTGCCTGCTCAGCAGCGAGAAAGTGTCCTATTTTTTCGCGGAAGGCGAGAGTCTTGAGGAATGCTGCGAAGGAAAAGTTTTCGCCGAGCCGCGTGGGATATTCCTCGATGCGTTTCAGGTCAGCGTCTTCGTTGCGCGTGAAGAGCGGCTTGTCCACCGGTTTCACTTCGCGCATTTCGCCGAGGAAAACAATTTTCCCGGAGAGCTTTCCTTTGTATTGGTCAAAGTCCGCTTCTTCCTTGATGTTGACCCAAATCGCGGCCGCGTTGACGGCGCCCTTCGTCGCGGGCGACCAGGGCGCAGCTTGGGCGATGAAGACGGCTGCGTCGGGAGAAGTCATGCGCACCCAGGTATTGGATTGCTGCCAGCCCATGCCGAACTCGCCCCAATCTTCGAGATGCGCGTTGCCGCAGCCCATGGCGGTGAATTGATCGCGAGTCCATTCATTGGCGCGCTTCAAATTCGGCGAACCAGTCAAGCGCGGGCCGATGCCGTCCATGAGGCCGGAGGCGTACTCCATAATGTGCGAGTGCGCGAGCGCTTCCTCGCGGATGTTATGGTACATCGCCAGATCGAGAGATTCCTTTTCCGGCTGGGGCAACTCATAGGAGGGGCGCGGAGACTCCTTGGAAGCGGCTTCCTTCTTGTCTTTATCCGCCGCGAACAAGGACAACGCGAGACCTGCAACCAAAAGCGTGGATGGAACGAAGATTCTTAGTGAACGCATGAAGGCTTCCTTTTTTTGAAAACGAATTCGAGGAGCATAGCAAAGGCGCGGAGAATTACCAAGAATCACTGGAGCTGGTAAGGCGCGCGGTCAAAAGTTCTCGGCATCGATGCTCCGTGCTAGGATTAGCGCCGCCAAATTCAGCCAGGGGGACTTCACTTTGCGCCACTTTTTGATTTTTCTTGCTGTCGTCGCTGGCTCGTCTCCCAATTTGTTCGCGCAGACGCCGGGGTGGCCGCCCGCGCCCGGGCACACGACCCTTGCGGTGTGGCCGCACGGGGCGCCTGGAGCTCCGGTTAATCCAGCGCCGGAGAGCGACACTACGACGGCGAAGGACCATGTTGTTGCGGGGAAGCGCGTGATTCGAATCGGCAATGTCTCTGAACCGACGCTGACTCTCTACACGCCCACGGGCAAGAGCACTGGCGCCGCGGTTGTTGTTTTTCCCGGAGGCGGGTACCGCATTTTGGCGATCGACCTCGAAGGAACCGAAGTGTGCGGCTGGCTCAACTCCAAGGGCATCACTTGCCTCTTGCTAAAGTACCGTGTGCCCGACACCGGGCCGTATCCGAAGTCCGCGGCTGCGCTGCAGGATGCACAGCGCGTGCTTGGGATTGTTCGCTCGCACGCGGCGGAGTGGAACATTGATGCGCACCGCATCGGGGTGCTCGGCTTTTCCGCGGGCGGCCACCTTGCGGCTGCGCTCAGCACGCATTTCGATAAACGTATCTACGATTCGATCGACGCTGCGGACGAGCTGAGCTGCCGTCCCGATTTTGCGGTGATTATTTATCCGGCCTATCTCGCTATCGCAGAGCAAAACTTCGCGCCCAATGCGGACATTCACGTGACGGAGCAGACTCCGCCGACGTTTCTCGCGCAGGCCGAGGACGATCCGGTGCATGTCGAAAGCTCCGTCGTGTATTTTATGGCGTTGAAGAACGCCAAGGTGCCTGCAGAAATGCATCTCTACGGACAAGGCGGACATGGGTATGGGCTGCGCCGGACGGAGCTTCCCATCACTAGCTGGCCTCGATTAGTGGAGACCTGGATGCATACGATTCAGATTTTGCCGGCCTCGACTCCTTGAGAACTACCGGGCGGGCAAGCCCCGCCTCTACAATTGCGCTTTTAGAAAAAGCGTCAGAAGAAGGCGGCGCCGCCGTCGACGTTGATGGATTGGCCGGTGATCGCGCTGGATTGATTCGAACAGAGAAAAAGCGCGGCGCGGGCAACTTCATCGGCTGTTTGTCCGCGGCCCTGCAAAATCGTATTCAAGAAGCCGGCGAGCTGCTCTTTGGGACTGACGCCAAGTTTAACGGCGAGTGTGTTGCCGAGCTCCTTGGACATGCGCGTTTCGGTGACCGGGCCGGGGCAGATGGCGTTGACGCGCACACCTTTGCGAGCAGCCTCAGCGGCAGTGATGCGGGTGAGGCCGAGCATGCCTGCTTTTGCGGCGGCGTAAGCGGAACCCCACGGGAAGGCAGCTTTGGCCGAAAGGCTCGAGATATTCAGAATGACGCCGGAGTTGCGCGCGTACATTTCCGGAAGGACGAGTTTGCTGAGAAGGAATGCGGCTCGCAAGTGGACGGCAATCACGTTGTCGAACTCCGCGAGCGGATAGTCTTCGACGGGAACCACGGGGCCATAGTGGCCGGCGTTATTGACGAGGGTATCGATCTTTCCATAATTTGCGCGCGCTTCCGCGATAATGCGAATGCAATCGGCTTCGCGAGCGAGATCGGCGACGGAGTAGTGAGCGGAACCGCCAAAGCCGGAAATTTCTTTGGCAGTGGCGGTTAACTCTGCCTCGGTGCGCGCCGTCAGGAATACCGAAGCGCCTTCGGTGGCAAAGAGCTTGGCGATGGCACGGCCGATGCCGCGGCCCGAGCCGGTGATGAGCGCGACTTCATCTTTAAGGAGCATAAGAGGAAGAGAATAGAGGCAGGAGGCTGTGTAGGCAAGAAACTAAGATCGGCGGAGGGCCCCGCTAGCCTCGCTTGTATCGCTGCTTCAGAGAGGTACAACGTAATCCTTAGGCTAAGCTGGGTACTCATGTTCAGTTGTCATTCCCCTCGCCTGTGTCTAAGCTGAATTAAGCAGAAGGTGTCCACATTGCCATTGGGCCCCGGCTAAGGCCGGTCCGACTTTTCGAATGTGCGGCCCCCTCCCAGCTCAGCCGCCCAACCCAATTAGATATGGGGGTAGTCCCTTGCGCCGACAAATTTTCTGTATCCAGCTAAGTGCGCTTTTTGCCGCGCTCGCAATGCTGGGCTGCACTGGGCAAAGTTCAACGAGCGGCAACGGCGGCGGAACGAATGGGGGAGCGCCGAGCATCGCGACGCAGCCAACCAATCAAACGGTGACGGCGGGACAAACGGCGACGTTTACGGTGACCGCGACGGGCACGGCGCCGCTGAGCTATCAGTGGCAGAAAAACGGCGCGGACATTACTGGGGCGACTTCCGCGAGCTACACGACGCCGGTCACGACACTTGCGGACAGCGGGGAACAGTTTCGCGCGACGGTGAGCAACGTCGTGGGCAGCGCGGCAAGCAGCATCGCCACGCTGACGGTGAACTCCGGCTCTTCGACTTCCGCCGTCAACGTCATCACCTATCATTACGACAACGGCAGGACCGGTCAAAACTTGAATGAGACGATACTGACGCCGGCGAACGTGAATTCGACAAGATTCGGCAAGCTAGGTGCGTTTACCGTGGATGGAAAGGTCGACGCACAGCCGCTCTATCTTTCCGGCGTGAGCATTTCTGGACAGAGCAGGAACGTCCTCTACGCAGTAACGGAACACGGCAGCGTGTACGCGTTCGATGCTGACAGCGTCAGCGGAAACACGGGCACATTCCTGTGGAAGAAATCGACTTTGCTGGCCGGCGAAACGACGAGCGATGACCGCGGCTGCGGGCAAGTTTCGCCGGAAATTGGCATTACGGCAACGCCCGTGATCGACCGCACTCGCGGGACGAACGGAGCTATCTATGTTGTGGCGATGTCGAAGGATGGCAGCGGGAATTATTTTCAGCGGCTGCACGCCTTGGATTTGACGACGGGAGCAGAGCTCTTTGGCGGGCCAGTCACGATCCAGGCGGCGTATCCCGGAACGGGCGCCAACAGTTCCGGCGGTAACGTGATTTTCGATGCAAAGCAATACAAGGAACGGCCCGGGCTTTTGCAGATCGGCGGGACGATTTACACGACATGGTCTTCCCATTGCGACATCCGGCCGTACACTTCGTGGGTGATGGCGTATGACGCCACCACGCTGGCGCAGAGCAGCGTGCTCAACCTAGTGCCGAACGGAAGCGATGGCGGAATCTGGATGTCAGGAACGGCGCCTGCGGCGGATTCGTCGGGAAACATATTCTTCATCATCGGCAATGGCGATTTTGGGACGACCCTGGATGCCGGCGGTTTCCCGGCAAACGGGAACTGCGGGAACTGTTTCGTGAAGCTCTCGACGAGCGGGTCGCTGAAACTTGCGGATTACTTTACACCCCACGATACGGTGGCGGCTTCGAACGCTGACGAAGACTTTGGGTCGGGCGGCGGAATCCTGCTGCTGGACGTAACGGATGTCGGCGGCACCACCAGGCATCTCTCGGTCGGAGCGGGGAAGGACGCGCTGATGTACGTGGTGGATCGCGACAACATGGGGAAGTTCAATCCAACCACCGATCAGATTTATCAGGAGATTTCGGGCCAGCTCGGCGGCGGCGTGTTCGCGATGCCCGCTTATTTCAATGGCACGGTGTACTACGGCGCCGTGGGTGACGCGCTGAAGGCATTCAAGGTGGTGAATGCCAAGCTTAGCGGCGTGCCGTCGTCGCAAAGCACGCAGCACTTTGCCTTTCCGGGGACGACCCCTAGCGTTTCCGCGAACGGCACAACAAATGGAATTGTTTGGGCCGTGGAGAACGGTACGACGGGCGTGCTGCACGCGTACGACGCGTCAAATTTGACGAGCGAACTTTACAACTCGAATCAAGCAGCCAACAGCCGCGACCAGTTCAGCGACAACAAATTCATCACGCCCATGGTGGCTAATGGCAAGGTGTATGTGGGAACCCCGAATAGCGTAGTGGTCTTCGGTTTGCTTCCATGATCTAACGCATACGCGCTAGCGGCGACGAATATAGATGAGTTTTTCCACGGTAGCGCAGACGTTTCCGGCAGAGTCCTTCAGCTCGATCGAATAGGCGCGATCGATGGAGCGCTGCGTCTCGAGTGCGGCGCGGATGGCTGCGAGCTCCTCATCATCCACGATAAACCTCGCGTGCAATGACTCTCGACCGGGCTTTTTAAACTGAATCGAGGCGGACTTGTCCCACACGATGTAGTCCTTCCCGAGCCGATGAATCAGCATGAGCATGTAGATGGGATCAACGGCGGAGTAGATGCTGCCGCCGAAGATGGTGCCCACGTAGTTGCGCGTGCGCCAGGAAAGTGGGAGCGAAAGACGCATCTCGCTCCAATCCTCGGCGATGAAGCTGGGTCTGCCGCCGGTTCCGCGATAACAGGCGAACACATAGAAAGACCAGCAGCGCAGCTTATTGGAAATGCCGGAGGGGAGCCGCATGAGATGGGCGATAGTCTAGCGCAGTCTGCGCAGGCGTTCGAGATTGAGCTCAAGGAACGAATTCAGCTGTGGCTCAGGGGAAGCAACAGGTAACCGAGGAGACAGGCAAGAATGCCTGTCCCACTCGCTGGCGAATATTTCGCGGGAAACGCGTTACTTGCCTGGCTTCAGTTCTTTCAGCAAATGATGAACCAGGCCGTTGATATCGTTTTGGGTGAGCGAGAAGGCATCGTAGCGCACCCGCTTTTCGCCAATGGCGCGATAAACAGGATGCTTGTCGGGTTGCTGGATCCAGTCGAAAACGATGGTCCCGGCGCGGAAGCGGATATTTTCGTAGCCGGCATACGCAGGGCCGTATCCCCAGGATTCCCAGCAGCGAAATGGCCCGCAAACCAAACCAGGATACGCGCCGCCATAAGCCACGGGGACCGTGGCGTTGCGCCGATTCACCCCAAACTTATAGTCGGCCAAAAAATCTGCCGCCGCAGGGTCGGATACTTGCTTGAACCCTTTTGAACTGAGCGCAAGCTCGATGGCGGTCTTCAAGCGCTGGCGAACCACAGCATCGTCGGCATCGGCCTCCTGGCGCGGCGGTGGATTGCGCCGATTACGCCCCAGATCATCCCGCGATATGACGGGCCGGCCATCGCGGGTGTCGCGCGCAGCGGGCCGTTCTTCCACGGCAGGTCGCCAAGCCCAGGTGGCTTTATTGGGGATGCGTACGTCGTGGTCGCGAATGATACGTACGTATTCATCGCAGCCCGCGACAAAAATTAAAGAAAGCAATGCGGCAACATATAGAAGACGGTTGGTTGTTTTGAATGAGCGCAGAAACCGCATAGGGCGAGCGTCCAAAGGCGTATTGGTCCTCCGCCTTATTGAACCCTGCCTGAATTGGATAGTTGCGGTGGGAGAAAGAGTTGCGCTAGCGCAGACTCTCGCGCGCGAAACGCCAATCCATCAGGTCCTTGGGAGTTCCCAATCCTTGGGCGGAAAAACAACTGGCCAGAATTTTGGCGACGGGCGGTCAAACTCGAAGGCTACTGCAAAAGAGCCTGATCCCGCTTGGTCGATGCGCACCACGCGGCAGCTCTGCTCCATGCCGGTTTGCGGATTCACCAGAACAATGGGCTGACCCACGAGGAGTTCTGCTTTCAATTTCAACAGGCCGCCATGCGCGTTGACCACCAGAGTGTGTGTGTCTTCCTCGACCTGAGCACGGTCCGCTGTCTCGGCGAGAACCTTAACGGGTATTTGCAGCATCACACGTTCGCTGCGGCGGCGATTGCTGGCATCGGAAGGGGGCACAAGACTCTCCGTTAGTGGCTTTGTTCGCTGCAGATCTCAGCGTGAACACCAGGTTTTGCGAACCGGTAGTCTCCCGAGATAACTCTACTGCAGCAGCGCAGCCGGGCCTGCACACTTGGCACGGGCAGAGGAACCGCTCGTAGCCTACTCAATAGTCTACTCAAGGCAGGCGTGCGCACCTATCTGGAATGAGCCGTGACGTGCATTGGTAAACGGCTTGGCCGGCCCGCCGGTTTAGGGAATCATCCGGGATTGAAGGCCGGATTTCACGCCCAGCCATTCCGAATCGAGGATGCTGAAGTAAACGGTATGCCGGATGCGGCCGGTAGAAGTGATCATGTGATTGCGGAAGGTGCCTTCCTCGCGGGCGCCGATGCGCAGGATGGCGTTGCGGGAGCGTTCGTTGAGGGAATCGGTTTTCAGCTCGACGCGAATGCAGCCGAGCGTTTCGAATGCATGCCGCAGCAGAAGATACTTTGCTTCTGTGTTCACGCCGGTGCGCTGCCAGGGGGGTGCGACCCACGTCCAGCCAATTTCGACGCGATGATGCGCGCGGTCGATGTTGCCGTAGCGCGTGCTCCCGATGGCGCGGCCGCTGGTTTTTTCGATGAGCGCAAAGGGCAGGGACACGCCGCGCGATTGCTCCTCTAACGCCGTCTGAATGTAGCCGGACATCTCTTGCGGCGTTCGCACTGGAGTAGGAATCCAGCGCCACAATTCTTCGTCGAGACCGACGGCGGCGAGGTCGGCGTGGTGTGCTTCCGAGAGCGGTTCCAGACGCACATGGCGGCCCTCGAGAACTACGGGCACAACATTCATTTCTGTGGTCATCTGTGTGTGCATGTTCGGGGGCATTTTACAGCGGCGGCCGTTGCTTCTGGAGCGCCAATTTGGCAAGCGGTCTGGCGCCGGGGCTAGGTAAAATTCAGCTCGCCTGAAGTGCAGAGTGTTGCAAACAAGCGGGTCAACCAAAGTGTGCCGGATGGCGTCCTATCATGGTGCACGCACGGGAACTTTCCCCTTGAAATGAATGAACTAGTG
>Ga0070706_100001214_pt1 | contig 27564 bp, 17 predicted proteins | sample KBSK5501metaG_FD_65476 | JGI IMG/M metagenome (GOLD analysis project Ga0070706, IMG submission 65476) | Corn, switchgrass and miscanthus rhizosphere microbial communities from Kellogg Biological Station, Michigan, USA - KBS K5-50-1 metaG | ecosystem: Host-associated > Plants > Roots >... | reverse complement strand
TTTGAGATTCTGGCTGTGGCGTTTGGCGATGGCGGGGTGGCAGCGGAGAAGTTCGCTCGCACCGAGACCTTCCGTGTGCGGGAAAATGGCTATCTGCAGGCGCAACAGCAAGGTTTGATTTACACGCTCAATCTGCCGATTCAGAAGGCGGGCGCCTATCAATTGCGCGTCGCCGTACGCGATATGGATTCCCAGCGCGTTGGCGCTGCCAGTCAGTTCATCGATGTGCCTGACTTAAAGAAGGGCCGCCTCGCCCTGTCAGGAATCGTTGTCGCAGGTCTTTATCCAGTTGCGCCGCCGCCGGGTTCTGCACCAGTTGCCACCGTGAGCTCGCCGGCGCCGTCAGGCTACGGGAAAGACGCCGGAACGGGAACCGAGATAGACCCACAAGCGAGCCCGGCTGTGCGCCGCTTGCATCCCGGCATGGTGCTCAGTTACGCGTATTCGATCTATAACGCCAAGCTTGACAGGATTACCCACCGCCCTCAACTGCAAACCCAGGTGCGCCTGTTTCGCGAGGATCAATTGGTCTACACCGGCAAGGTCGTGGCTTTCGATGTTGGCCAACAGACAGACGTTCAAAAGCTGGCCGCACTGGGAACGCTGCAGCTTAGCGCTCATGAAAAACCTGGCAGCTATTTCCTGGAGGTTGTGGTTACGGACTTGCTCGCCGGCAAGAACTATAAAACTACGACGAGCTGGATCGATTTCGAGGTTTTACCGTGAGATCTATTACCCCGCCCATCGTGGCCGAACGACGGGTGATCTTCTAAGGGAACGTCAATCCGAACCCATATTTGAAAAGCGATCCTCCGGAAATTTCCTTTCCCGCTACCCGACCAAAGTAACGATCGATTGGGCGGGAATAGTTATTGTGAACGTTCCTCCGCTAACTGAAATCGGGCTAAGTTGAACTTGATTCTCAGTTGCCGAGGTGCGGTAGGGCGTCAAGCTCGTTGGCGGCGACGCGAGATTGAAGAGGTTAACCGTCGAGCTGATAGGTTGCTTGGATTTGTTTGTCAGAACCAATGCAACCTTACCGCTCGTTGGGCTTACCGCCGTCACTTGTAAGTTAGAACTGCTGGAACTCGAACCTAACATAACGGAGCCGGGCCGGATGAATCGACTGAAGTTCCCAATCGCGTAGGCACGCTTTGGAACCTGATAGGTCCAAGCCGTGTTGCTGTATGAGAGGACGCCACCATTACCGGTGGAGAAATCCATTACCCACCAGTAAAACCAGGCATTGAAATTGCCGAGGTTCACCGCTCGATAGATAGAATTGGCTACCCCTAACGCATCCGATATGTTGCCGCTATAACTTCTGCCGAAGTACACCTCAGTTTCCCAAAAAGGTTTGTTGTATGTCTGAACGGCTTGGGAAGGATCTCCAAGGTCGCTGGTCTGGGCGTAGCCATGCGTAGCCATAATGTCGACATCGGCGCGCATGGTTGCATCGTTGAGAATTGGAAATCCCCAGTTGTTGTCAAAGTAGGCCGAGCCGCCATAGACGGCAGGCTCGGGCACCATAATTTGGGTGGGCAGTGCAGCGTTCTGCATTGCCGGCTTAAGGTGCCCGGTGACAAAGCTTATGAATTGAGCGGGCGTGTAATTTGCGCTGTCATAACTAGGGCTTGTCGTTGGTTCATTCTGCACGCTCCAGACGTTGATATCCTGACCAAGCGATGCTTTGGCATTCTGTAGCCACAGCACCGACGTATTGGCTAGATCCGGGTAGTACTGAGGCAGAACCGAGCCACCGCCAGAACAGGAGTTGTTGTCTTTCATGAAGGCCGGCGGCGTCCAGGTGGTAACCAAGTATTGGTTCACACCATAGGTCGTTTTCACTCGGTTCATCCAGGAGATCTCCCCTTGAATCAGCGGAGTATTCCAGTTGTATGTTCCTGGCGATGGATTGAACTCGCAAAGCATGGAACCCGCACGGATAATGCTCAAGCCTGCACTTGGCGACGTCGTTGAATACAGCGTGTTGAGGATCGCCGTCTGGTTGGACGCAGAAAAATTGGGAAGATCGGAAGCTACCCAGGTAATCGAGGCGCCGAATCCCGCGAGTGTTTGCTTACGCTGATTGTAATCCACAGTTACCGTCGCGCTCGCCGCATAGAGTTGCTGACCGAAAACACCAATTAGAAGCAATGCTAAAAACCGCTGCATTGATGTTTTGTTTTTCGTTACTGTTGCGTGAAGTACCCTTGAGGTTTTACTCATTCATTTTATCGGCCGCTTTCGCGACCCTCCTTTCATGAGATCGATAAGGCCAGTATAAGAAACTGCATAATCGTTCTCACCGTTCGCGCCGTAGAGGCTATGGTTGTGCTCTCGACCGAATTCTTCGTCATTTTGTAAAAATGACATTGTCAACGACGATCATCCCGTTGATAGGAGTGCACTGATCGCAGTACACACTGATCTGCACCGACGTTAGTTTCTTCAGAACGTCCTTCAGGTCGACGTGATCCTCTACCCATGTTGGTTGGGCCAACAGTTTCAGCGGAATCTTATAGGTATTGAAACCGGTAGGCCCGAGCTTAACCGTTGCCTGGGGGAAACCGTATTGAAGCTTGATACCTTGCCCACGACTGATCACCTCGACGCGGAAATATCGAACACCGGTTGGGGGTGGAGTGCCCTTGGCACCGACTTGAAGTGTCAGATTCTTGTAGGCGCTTACATCCTCCGCTACTGGTTTGCCATCGCGGTCCGGCAGACCATGTACCTCAAGGGTTACGCTGGCGTAGGCATTCGGAGGGGAGAGTGTATAGCTGAATGTTCCGGCTTTATTTGGATCATCCGGTTTAATCCTGACCAATTCAGGCGCATCGTTGGTCCCTGGCATTCCCTGAAATTTAGGTTGATTCCCGGGACTCTCAGCACCACCAAATATTTGCATGTAGCCGCCGCGACTGCTCACGGGGCGGTTATCTTTGAGTGTCTCAAAGTCCGCGTAGACCAACTTATCCTCTGACTGAGCGATGGCCCTTGAAGGTATGTGCGTCGCAGCTGTGAAAAAGACGCTCAATAAAGCCAACGCAAACGTCACTCTTCTCATGGCATTAACCTCCGCATTCTTTGATCTGTTCCCTGTATCATCAAATTCAACGACCGGTCCTTAATAGATCTATGTTTCTGAAAAGCTCTGCCGGAATGCAGAGTTTGTTGCACCGGCAGGCAAAAGATAGGAGCGGACATTATTCGTATCAAGACGACTGCTGTAGTTCTCGTGTCCGGTTGTGTCCCAAAGAAATCTTAGTTGCAGGAGTTGTATGCCTCATTCTCTTTTATTCCTGGTTATTGTTCAAGGATAATTTCACTTAAAGCACACTTGCCCGCTGTGATTACAACGCTCAGAGAGAATGCTAGTATTCTGAGAAGTTAGTTAGTCTGAGATTCTCAGCAAAGCGCCTGTTGAGGTTACCATCGCACAGAAAACAATTGCTGCTGGACTGAAGAGCGCTCGAAAGCTGACACTAAAACTCGCACCCAGTGGTGGGAGCGCGGCGCGGTTTGCTGTAATGAAGTAGCGCGATCATCCTATCGCTTACTAATCGCCAATAGCACAATCTAAGGCCGCAACTTCCAGCGGATCGGAAATAGCGCTCCGGCCTCTTTTGGATTTAGCTTCACGCCGGCAAGCGAGGCTGCGTATGAAAGCACCGGATCTGTTTGCTCGCGCAAATCGGCGCCAGTGGGCAACATCATCTTATCGGGCGTAACGCCAGTATGTTCCAGGCTCGCTCCGTCAGTCATGACAACGTCAGCGTCAGTCACGCTGATTCCGTAAAAAACTGTGCTGCTTTCGCCAAGTCCAAACTGGTAACCCCTCGACCTCATAACGGCGCCGGCGCTTCGATCACCGATAACCATTCCACGTTTCTCGAGCTGAACAACCCGCGACAATATCTCCGCGGCCGAGGCAGATCCGTTGTCGACAAGCAAAATCAGTTGACCTTTGAAGATATCGTGACCTCTGGTCTTAGCAGTTAGAATCTTTATTTCCTTGCGTCTTTTTATCTCCCCGAGTTTGATGTCGTGCTCGAACAGGTCACCTACGAGCCTAAGCAAGGTTTCCTCATACCCACCGCCATTACCACGGAGGTCGATAATAAGAGTCTTGTATTTATTCGCGTTATCAACAAATTCGTTTACCTGGCCTGAAGACAAGTCAAATTGCGGCATCTTCCAAATGAACAGGTCTTCGCCGTAACCCTTAAAACGGTGCTCGTAAATGTGATTGTATTCCTGACCTTCTCTGATCAAGTCGTATAAATCACCGCCACTCGTGTCTGTTGTCAGATCAAGAAGCTTCTTACCCTGGCGAGTGCTGGCGTTGAAGTCAACCTTACGTGGTTGCTCGCCTGGCCCTTGAACCACAACGCTGAGTGAGGTCCTGGGCTGCAAAGCATTGTAGAGGTAATTGAACGCATCGAAATTGTCGCGGGTAATCTTGTAGCCATCGACAACGTGAAGGATGTCGCCAGGTTTCAGCCCCTTCCTCTCCGCGTCAGTTTCGGGTTTCACGGCAAGGATGTAACACTGCTCGCCAATCATTTGTATCTGCCAATCGTAGCTCACCTTGAGCGAATGTTGTGGCGGTAGAAAATATGTGTGGGTGTCATTCAGGCTGCGCACGGCCTGGGCGATTATTCCGAATACCTGCCCGTTGGAAGTAGCCTGATTGATCTTTTCATCAGCGGCCTGGAACGTTTCGTCGAGATTAACACTATGAAAATTTGAATCGTAGTAGTTTTTCTTGATCGAGTCCTTAATATTCCGAAGCATTATTCGCCCCGTTTCGCGGTCGTTCTTACTCAGGGTTTGGGCGTGGACCTGACACAAAAAAACTATCGAGAGACTCAGCAAAATTATGCTGCGAGAGTGGGTCTTCGGTGAGAGCATCTGAATCCTCCTTCGTTCGCTTTCAATAGGTAGGACAAGTTTAGAGTTAGCGGTATTGTTTAGGTTGGCGCATTTGGCATATACGCTTTGAGTGTCAATCGGTTCATCCGTTAGTTACGCGGTGAGCATTCGCTTGATTGTCGTCTGGCCTTTCCAAATCCTAAGTTGGATTTCGCAAGTGCGTGACGACGAAATCATGAGGCATACTGGATTGCAAAACCAAAACAACCTCGAACTTGCTCCTGGCCTGCGCCAATTCAGCTGCCACCTTCGACAACCTTGATGTATTTGTTGAGCGGTACGTTTGCAAGTTTGTCGACTCGCCCGCTGGGCCATTTGATTTCAACCTTGTCGACTTTGGTCGCGTTGCCTATGCCGAGGATTTCTCGTGGATCATGCGAAGCCAGATAGCTGCCGCCGCTGGTCTTCAGGCGAGTATGTTTGATGCCTCCCGCCTCCCAGGAGATGATCGCGCCCACCGCGCCCGGATTGCTGCGCGTAGCGACTAGTTGCAATCCAAGCCAGTTGTTGTTGTGACTGCCCTCGTTATGAAGTAGCAAGGGCGGCTCGCCGTTATTAATGATGAGCAGATCGAGAAAGCCATCGTTATCATAATCGCCAACCGACAGTCCGCGCGCCGAGAAATCCTTCTTGAAGATTTCACCTGATTCAGCACTTACATTGACGAATTTGCCGCCGGCGTTCTTAAAGAGCAGAAGCGGTTCCCTGTACTTCACCTTCAAAGATTGGATCTCAACCATGTCGTCGGGATGTCCGTTTGCCAGGACCAGATCCGGATAGCCGTCGTTATCGTAGTCGAAAAACTTCAATCCCCAACCGCTAAGCAAACGGGTAGCCAGTCCGATCTCTCCAGGCGTATCGATAAAGGAAAGATCCTTCTGATTTTGGTAAAGGCTAAAGAGTTCCTGATCGATGTTGGCGACGAACAAGTCTTGCCAGCCGTCGCCGTCATAATCAACCGCATCCACTCCCATGCCGGATCGAGGCGCTCCCGAGTCGCTGTATGCTACTCCGGAAGACAGACCAACCTCTTCAAATTTACCGTTGCCCTTATTTAGAAAAAGGAAGTTAGGAAGGGTATCGTTCGCAACAAACAGGTCTATTAAACCATCGTTATTAATGTCCGTCGCCACCGCGCCGAAAGACTTCCCAAGCGAATTCGCGATGCCAGACTGCTTACTTACGTCGTTGAATTTCCCGTTGCTATCATTGTGAAAGAGATAACTGGGTCGCGGTTTGAAGACGCGTGGGACGCAGTAGTAACGGCGGCCCGCGCGGTTGTCGCCACAAAAAATCGTGCCATGTCCACTGTATTCGACGAAGCTAGAGACGAACAGATCGAGCTTACCGTCGTTATCGTAATCGAACCAGGTAGCGCAGGTAGACCAACCCGGGGCCCCCACGCCTGTTTTTTCGGTCACGTCGGTGAACGTGCCACTGCCATTATTGTGGAAAAGAACGTTATTGCCGTAATTGGTTACGTACAGATCGATCCGGCCGTCTCCGTCGTAGTCCGCAGCGGCGGCGCCCATCCCGAAGTTACCCATCTGACCGCAGGCGACACCAGCTTTCTCAGTGACATCAGTGAAGGTGCCGTCATGATTGTTATGATAGAGCGCATTCTTGATAGGTTTTGTGGGAGTATAAAAATCTGAGGGGCCGCTGTTGACGAGATAGATGTCCATCCAGCCATCGTTATCGTAGTCGAAGAACAAGCCACCGCCGCCGCAGGTCTCCGGCAAATGGTGAGCCTCAGAGCGAGCGTTATCGTGCGTCCATGTAATCTTGCTTACGCTGGTGGGGACTTCGACAAACGACACAGCAGGCGCCAGCTTCGTCTGTCCATGCGATGCCTGAAAAGTCGGAGCGATGGCGAACAAAACCACGGCGATGATGATCAGATAAACAAGTCGCATAGTCAGCAGTCTCTCTCAATAGGTAATGAGCTAATGAATGTCATTTCGGATAAGCAGCTCCTGATTTGACAACCCGAATGTAGTGATCGGTGAACTTGAAGTGCGTCTGCACCGGCCCTATCTTTTGCATATGGCAGGAAACACAGTCTTTCGTAGCTACTTTGCAGCTGATTGCAGAGCCTTGATCGGTCGAATTTGGCCTCCCATTTTTCCTGGATTGCACAGTATGGCAGGCCAGACACTTCGCATCATAGTAGGCTGTATCCTCCTTAACTGGTTCATGCGGGTTGTGGCATGCGGTGCAGCTAATTCGACGATCATCCGAATAACATTTGCTGTAGAAAATTCGATAAGGTTGAAACCTTACATTGTTGGTTTGCAGGCTTCGCATCTTCTCAAAATCGTTGTTGGGACGATGACAAGCGGCGCAGAAGTCCTGGGATAACTCATCGCCTCCCAGACGATTGGGGTTGAAGATCAGATTCCTTCCCGGCTCCCCCAATTGGACCGCGTCTACATGTGAACCACCTGGCCCGTGACAAGTCTCACAACGAATGCCGGGACCTACCTTTTCCAGATTGATCTTTCCGCCACTCATGCTTTTGCCTGAATGACAAATGAAGCAATTCTTTGTCTCATCCTCAGAGAGCCGGCGTCCCAGCGCCTCTTTTAGTGACGCAGGGACCTTATTTGCGGTGCCGACGGTAAGGTCTAGTCCGGCGATGTCTTTATAGAAACTCACCCGGCTTTCGTAAAGCTCGCTCTCGTTTTGGAAGACGTAAGTCTGGCCTGCTTTGCCTCGGCCAAAGGCATAAAGAATGGAAACTGTAATACTTCCCTTTCCGTCTGACACGGTGTAAAAGCTCTGCTTGTCCTTCCGCTTAATCAGGTATAAGTACGGGCCATTTCGAAAGCTCAAAACAGGATTTGCCATCAGCACACGCGACTCGCCGACCGATTCTATGGCCATTCTCATGGGGCTTTGTGAGTAGGACTCAATCACCCTCAGGTGACATTGGGCGCAAACCTGATCGCCGACAAATTGAACATCAGCGCCTGTGTTTCTCGGATTCCATTGCCCTACCTTCTCCTGAATAGAACCGCGCGACAAAGCCCGCGAGGCATCGTCAAACGTCGCCAAACAGATCAAAATTAAGAGCACTGCCAAACAAAGAGAATTTCTATTCCCCAACCTTGAGAACTGCATGCACTATCCGTTTCTCCGCAAAATACAGCTTAGTCTCCAGCTCGCCCATTGATTGCTATCTTCGATAACGATGGGCCCGAGACATCTGGCTGTTGTAATTGTCAGGTCCTGTTAAGGCTTGGCAGTGGTGTTATCTGAATTGCTCCCTGAGTTATCCTTGGCCTCGTACTGCGCCTGTAGCGTCTTGAATGTTTCCTGTTCGCGCTTCGCATCCGCCTGTCGACCAGCTCGCGTATAGGCTCTCGCCAATGCAAAATGCATTTCCGGGCTGCTAGGTGCCAGCCGCACGCCCTCTTCAAGCTCCTTGACGGCCCGCGCAGTTTGACCCAATTCCAGTAGGACGCGACCCAACACATTTCGCGCGGGATACATCTTCGGTGCTAACTCAACGGATTTCTCGGCTAATGGCAAGGCTGTATCGTAATTCCTTCGTTTCAAGTATTCGAATGCCATCTGAACCATCGCGGGCTGATGCAAAGGCTCGATCTCGAGTGCGCGCCGGAATTCACTGAGGGCTGCGTCAGCGTCCTGACGCATTAGAAAGACACCGAATGAATAATGAACGTTCGGATCATTAGGGTAGCCCGCGAGCAGGGTATCAAAAGCCTTGCGTGCCTCATCCAAACGTTGAGCGCCCATGCTGAGGCCGGCTTGGCCGGCAAGCAACACTTCTTCACGCTTGTTCGTTGGGACTTCGTTTGGAAGGGACGGGATCCGCAGAAGCGTTAGCCCAAATGCCTCGGCGATCTTCGGACTATAATTACCAACACGCAGAAATTCTCTCAGAATTTCATATGCGATCTCAAATTGCTCAAAGCGAATGTATAGCAGCACGGTATGATATCGAACCACCGACTCGAGTTCCTGATTACCATCGAAGCCGAGTGAGCGAGCACGCTGCAAAGAGATCACAGCCCGTTCATAATTGCGGGTCTGAAACTCACACAAGCCCAACATGCCCCATGCTGGTCCTCGCTTTGGGGCAAGCGCCACCAAATTGCTGAAGGCATCGCGCCCCTGCGCGTAAAGATCTTTTTCGTAAAAGATTGCCCCCAGATACCACCAACCCTCAGGCCACTGGGGGCGAATGCGCAAGGCATTAGTGTATGACTCGATTGCTTCATCCAATCGTTCTGCTAAGCGAGCTTCGTCGCCCAGCTTGACGGCCTTGTCGAACGCGGCGTTCAGTTGCGAGGTTGCTTTCGTGTTTGCAGGCACTTCCCTTACTCTCGAGGTTTGCCCGCCTGTGGTCACGGCGTGGCCCATTAAGATGGCCAACAGTAGCGCCAACGAAATTCGTGCATTCTTCATTGAGGCACTCACAGAAATCTATCGCCTCTCCTTGAATTGGTGCTAATGATTCTGGAAATTGTCAGGTGGCTTGACCGGGGCCTCCTGACTATTACTATTCTGCGCGCCTGGTTGTTTGGCTTGTTGGGCGGCACTCAACTTTTGAACAATAGCCTGCTCACGATCGCCATCCTCTTTTCGATTGAGCCGGTAATAAACAGACGCCAGCAGCACGCGAGCCTCAGAGAAGTCAGGGAATTCCTTTACCACGCTTTCGAGCAAGGGCAATGCATCTTTTGGATTCCCCAGCGAAGCGTAAACCGCAGCCTGATGGTAACGGGCGTACTGATCGCGTGGCCGCAGATGAACTGCGCGAGACAAATATTGAAAAGCTTCATTAAACTGCTTGTCCTGTCGGAGCAACACTCCCAGGAAAAGATTGGCGTCGAAATCATTTTGGTTTTGACTCAACTCACTGCTGAAAACAGTCTTTGCTTTCACGGTGTCTCCCATTCGCATGAGCGCCCGTCCATACCACGCATGCAGTGTTGGCAGCTTGGGATCTAATTGAATCGCGCGCTCAAACTCCCTGATTGCACCATGCCCATCATCGGCCATAAGCAGGATCGATCCGAGCAATAGATGGGCCTGAGCGGAATCATCGTCGCGAAATACGCTGTCGATTAGGAGCTGGCCACGAGTCAATTGATCGTCGCCAATAAGCGCGCTGCCCAACAGAAAAGCAACGGTTCGATCATTAGGATTAGTTTCTGCCAGCGGCGACAGTAATTCGATGACTTTCTTATAATTGCCTATTCGAACCTGGCAGTCAGCTAGGAGCAACACAGCGTTGGGACGTTGTGGCAGATCTGAGGCGGCACCGGCGAGGAATCTTGTGAACTCATCGGCCGCTTCGACAAATAATGCGCCTTTGTAATAAGCAAGCGCGAGATTGAAACGAATTGTCTCATTTCGACTATCGAGCTTTAGCGCTTGTTTGTACTGAGCAATCGCTTCTTCATAACGCCCCAGTCGCGAATATGCGGCCCCGAGATTAGACCGCACGTCAACTCTTTGAGGGTACTTCGCGAGAATCGACTGGTAACCCTTAATAGCGCCTTCAATGTCTCCAGATTGGTGCAATTGGTTTGCCCGAGCAAAGGCTTCCTCCACCTCGTTCGACCCCGTTTGCGCAAGTGAAGAGATTGCAAGTCCGCACGTCACACATGCGAGGAGTATCGTTAGCTGCAGGCATTGCTTTTTTACCATTTAGTATTTCCGCCAGACGGGACAACTATTGCGAAGAGTATACAACACCGATGTCTTTGATTTCCAAAATAACCACCATCATTAGAAATCAAAACCGCCTGCGGTAGCGAGCGGTTCCCACTTGGTTCTACCCATAAACGCAACTATACTTTGCTCATCCCACTTCGTCGGCGGGCCTTTTGAAGTCGTTCACGATTTGCCGCAGACATTACACTCATCAATCGGAAGGCTATGGGTGGGGAGCAGTATCGAGACTGGCTATCGAGATTAAGGAGACAAGCGATGAAACGATTTGTGAGCCTACTTCTGGCGATTGGATTGAGTTTTTCGGGTTTTAATCGCAGCCGTGGCCAAACGCCGCAGAATCAGGATGAAGTAATTCGCGTTCGCACAAATGAAGTCAGACTCGACATAGTCGTTAAGGACAAGAAGGGGCGGCCGGTTAAGGATCTGTCTGTCGCCGATTTTGAAGTTTTGGAGGATGGCGTAAATCAGAAGATATCATCATTTCGCTTCATAAATCGCGAAGAGTCACAGGGGACCTCTATAAACCGCTCTGCCGATCGAAAAGTCGGCAACCCTGAGCCAGCTGCAACCACGCTTGGTCCAACACGCACCAGTCCTGGCATCACCGCGCTTGTATTTGACCGCCTCTCGCCGGAAGCTCGGTCGTTGGCGAAGAAAGCTGGTATCTCCTATGCGCAGGAAGGCATGACGGGCGGTGATTTCACCGGAGTGTTCCGAATTGATCAGTCGTTGAATACGCTGCAGCCGTTTACTGACAATACGGATTTAGTAAAGGCAGCGATCGATAGCGCGACCAGTGCCACTGGCTCAACTTATGCTTCCGGCGCCCAACGCTCCCGTGATATCGCAGACCGGGGTTCCGTGTTGGATCAGCAGATAGACTCTTCAGGTGCGGCCGCCACTAGCGCAGGCGCAGGTCGCGACGGTGGCGGCGCCGGCTCGGCTGGTCAGGCCGCCGGAGCTGCTGCTCAGGAGCAAGCACTAATTCAGATGGAGAGCAACATACTCCAGCAGTTTGAAGCCCTGGAACGGGACCAGCAGGGGTTTGCCACAATCAACGGGTTGCTCGCTGTTATCAATCCGATGCGGAATCTTCCTGGCCGGAAGACAATTATCTTCTTCTCAGAGGGTCTGGCGCTGCCGACGTCCGTACAAACGAAGTTTCCTGCCGTAATCAGCGCCGCCAATCGCGCCAACGTCAGTATTTATGCGATTGACGCGGCGGGTCTGCGCACCCAGAGCGGAGCTGCCGAGTCAGCCCGTGAACTGAACTCACTAGCGTCACAACGAATGGGACAACAGGGGCGGGGTACTGATAGGGTGGGCAGTGGGCCTTACATGAGGGCCCTGGAAAGGAATGAGGAGCTCCTTCGTTTTGACCCGCGTAGCGGTCTCGGCGCGCTTGCTGACCAAACCGGTGGCTTTCTTATTCATGATACCAATGATCTCTCTAACGGTCTGCGCCGCATCAACGATGACATGCACGGCTATTACATGGTTACTTACCTCCCTAAGAATGACGATTACAACGGACGTTTCCGGCAAATCAGCGTGAAATTGAACCGGCCGAACCTCGAGGTACAGACACGCAAGGGGTACTATGCCGTGGAGTCGGTGGGTCAGCTCCCGGTGCTCGATTATGAAGCGCCTGCTATTGCTGCCGCGCGAAATGCAAACCCTAATTCGAATCCGTTTCGATTTATGGGTTCGGCTTTAAGCTTTCCAGCTCCGCTTCGTCCGGGTTTGTCATTAATACTTGCTGAGGTTCCTCTTTCGGCGCTCTCATTTTCGCCGAGTAGTGACAATAAGAGTTACAACGCAGACCTATCGATTGTCGCATTAATTAAGGATCAAGCCGACCAAGTGGTCCAAAAACTAAGCCAACACTATCCGCTAAGCGGTCCGCTTGATAAGGTTGATGCCGCCAAAAGAGGGGATGTACTTTTTTACCGTGAAACGCAACTTGCCCCGGGTGCCTACAAGGTGGAGCTTATTGCTTATGACGGACCCAGCGGAAAGGCAAGTCTGCGCAAGGTTGCCCTTGAAATCCCAATTTCCGATGAAACTAAGCCCCGCCTCAGTACTTTGGCTGTGCTAAGGCGCGCAGAACGGTTGACACCGGAGGAGCAGAAGCGTGACCAACCGTTCCGTTTTGGTGAACTGTTGGTTTATCCAAACCTGGGTGAACCCATTCTTAAGTCCGTTACCAAGCAACTGGCGTTCTTTCTTACAGCCTGGCCCGCCAAGGGGTCGACAACCGCCCTCATGACCACCGTAGAGATTCTGCAAAACAATCATTCCCTGGGAAAGACCTCGGGGCAACTGCCGGCAGCGGACGAATTCGGACAGATTAAATATGCCAGTTCGTTCCCACTCGATAAATTCCAGCCCGGAGCTTACGAGCTTAAGGTGACCATTGCAGATGACAAAAACAGTGTTAGCCGCTCGACGAATTTCACGGTTGGGCCGTAAAGGTTCGCGCACGCAAACCTAAACAATCGACTCACTACACGTGACTGGGATTTTGCTTTTGGTGCGAAGTCACGCGGAGTTTACAGTTTGGACCGTTGGTTGAGTTGTTTCTCAAGCTGTCTGGCGTCATTTACATACTCGCCTTTGGGCGCTTCGTTCAAATAGGATTTGACCGCGCGAATGGCTTCTGCCGTGTCTCCCCGACGTAGATATATTCGAGCCAGATGATAGTGCGCTGCAACACACTCGGCGCCGCCCATTACCAAAGCTTTGATCAACTCCTTTTCTGCTGAAGGCAGGTCACCTGTTTCCAGCAGAGCAACGCCGAGCCACAAGCGCGCCACCGGCCGGGTGCTGTCAATAACTATCGCCTGATTTAACTGCGCGATCGCCGCGCCGTAATCTTTCCACTCAACACGAACGAGTCCGAGATTGAATTTCGCATTGAAGTTCTTCGGATCTTTCTCGATCACGATTTGAAAAGCTTTCTCTGCCTCGTCAACACGCTTGAGCTTGAGAAATTGAGCGCCCAAATCGTTGCGCGCCGCGAGATACTCCGGATACAGCGAAACGGCCTGCTGAAAATGGTCGGCAGCACTTGCCACATCCCCTTTGGCGACAAACCTCAACCCAACCTCGTATTCCTTTCTGGCGGCCGTGGGAACAGATTGCCGCAACTCAGCAACCGACACCACTCTTGAGGCATTGAAGGACAACGGCAATTTCTTCTCGCGCAGTTGTAAGGTCACTTCCCAGGTTATGCCGCGACCGAGCGCAATCTTTTGCTCAGCAGGATCAAACTCATCAACCTCTGCTTGAACGTAATACATGCCCTCGCTCAAATTATCGAACCGGAATTCTCCGTGCTTAGTCGTATAGCGAGTGGACAAAACCATCTGAGAATTTCTCAGCGTAATCCTCACGTTACGCTCGGCCGCAAATCCGGAAGGCAGCGATACTCGTCCCTCAATCACGGCATTGTTGGTGTCCGCCGTTTTGTACTTAGAGTCAACCTCGACATGGTCCTGGGCGCGCGCCATTCCGCCGACCGCTAGTATCAGTGCCGTTCCAATCCAGCATTGAACGAGTATTTTCATGGAGCCTCCTTGTAAGACAGCGCGCAGCTGCGTGGAAAACAACCTCCGATTCAATTCACGAGTAGATATCATTCTGTCTAACAAAAGCAATCGGCGCGAGTGGCGATAAGTCGCCGCTCGCGCCGAGGTCTGATTTTCTCTTCTGAGTCCTTTACGACTTAGAAGTAGAACTTAAAGGCGAACTCCACTATTCGTCGACCGTGCTTATTCACGATCTTCCCGAAATTATCCTTCGTGGTTTGATCAAATGAAAAGCCGCCGGTCGGATCACAAATGTTATTAACCGTTCCGCCATTTCCATTTGGTACGTTATCCTTATGCACGTTGCAGACCGTGTTGAGCGTGAGATAGATGTCACTCGACCCCAACCCACCCGTCGGGCTGATCTGTGTCGGGTAGGCCTGATTGAAAATATTGAAGAACCCGGTCCGGAACTGCAATTTCTTTGACTCGCTGAACTTGAAGTTCTTAAAGAACGAGACGTCGAAGTTGCTGCGGCTGGGCGTCCTCAGGTAGAAGGGAGGCTGTGACGGACCACTGTTGGGGAAGGTTGGAATCGCAAGTTTGCTTAGGTCAAATAACTTGTCGCCAACAGCGCCGCCGCCTGCCGCGGCAGGATTACCAAGATATACTGGCGTGACAGCGCCTACACTCTGGCCTTGAACGTTGAACGCGTCGCTGCCGTACCATGCAACCGCCTGACCAGCTGAGTTAATATCGCCACTAAACCTCAGCCGAATTGGTGTGCCGGTTTGGAATGTTGTGATACCGGAAATCTGCCAACCGTTAAATAGTCCGCGAGTAACCACATTGTCCCAGGATCCACGGGCCAATTTGGGCAAGGTGTAGTTGTAGGATGCATTGAACACATGTGTGCGGTCGAAAGGTAGAATACCCCAGCTTCTGCCGCGCGTATCGATTGGATCAGCCCACGCGGATCCGTCCGTTTCGCTGGTGGCCACCGTTCCCAGGCCTTTTGCGAAAGTGTAGGTCAGAAAGTACTGAAGGTTCTTACCAGATTGATGGCTCAGTGTCGCCTGCATCGAATGGTAGGTCGACGTTCCGGTAAACTGAAAAACGCCAACAGTATTGTAAGCGGAAAACGGTCTGAAGGACCTCAGCACTCCTCCATCGACGGCGGCGCGATTAATCGGGATCGACAGATCCGATGGATTTCCGCTGCCCGCCGCAAGAATTCCGTGTGTCAGTGTACCCAGAGGAATTATGTTTATCGATCGCTGCTGGGGCAGATGCCTGCCCTGAGTACCAACGTATGCAACAGTCAAGATGTTGCTTCCAGGCAACCTCTTCTCGACCGTAAGGCTCATGTTCGCAACTCGAGGAAGGTCATTTGAATTGACGTCCCTTGAACTGACGTTGACATTAGCAAAAGCGAATGGATCGACGTCTTTTATGTTTGCGAAACTAATGCCGCCGGAACCGCCGGGTGCGTTATTCCATGGCGTGTCGATTGTCGCGCTATAGGTATTGGGCATCTGGCCGCTGGAATAGTAATCATAGTTTCCCTGTACGCGGTTGTAAAAAATACCGGCGCCAGCACGAATTACCCAATCGCCCTTGCCGCCAATGTCCCAGGCGACATTGAGTCGCGGCATAAATGCTAATCCGGGATTGGGAAGCACGCCTTTGGGAATCTCACCTCGAGACGCCAGTTTAAATCCGTTTGGCTTATTCCTATCTCCACCGATGAAGATCCCCTGACTCCGTGTGTAAGCTGACGGGTCGAACAAGACGCCCAGCCCCTTGCGCTCGAAGTTTTGTGGAAAATAGCCAAGTCGCAATCCGGCCTCCAAGGTAATATTCGGTCGGACCTTCCAACTGTCCTGCGCGTAGAACTCATAGTTGTAATACCGGAAGTTGTCAGCTGGTCGGTCTGTAGCCTGCGTGAACTCAATTGGCCGTCCGACATACAGGTCTCCATAATCGTTTCCGGTAGAGTTCGACTGCCCCCACTGGCCCAGGACTATGTTGGTATCGTGGTTTGACTGCTGATCCTTGTTGGCTTGCTCGATAAATGCGCCAAATTTCAGCGTATGCGTATTGAAAACCTTGGAAAGGTTATCGGTGACCGAGAAGCTGCTATAAGGTGAAGAGATCGGGAATCCATAGGCTGAAAACAATCCGCTGGGTGCCCATGAGTTGATAACGCTCACCGGAACATAGGGATTGTTACCAATGAAATTGACATCCGAACAATTATTGCAGACGCTCGAAGCACCTTTGCCGGTGAAGCCCACTTTGTCTGCCGCCGTCAAACCTAAACCTGCATAGCTTACTTTGTCGGGATCAGCGTAATTGTACCTCAACTGTAGCTTGCTTGCGGCAAACAGAACTTCATTTGTCATCGTCGGGTTGACGATGTTAGTCAAATTCACCACCACCGAACGTCCGAGGTTATTGCTGGTCAGCTTACCCGGGATTTCGAACATGGACGAATCCCACCAAAGCCCTCTTGGGAATCCCTGCTTCTCGTATTCGCGTGCTAGCTTAACGTAGAGCTTCGCATTATCGCTGACGTTGTAATCGAAACGTAGCGTGGTCTGGTTTCGATCATTAGGCCTTAGAACACTGTAGACGTAATTATGTCCTGCGGCGTCAGTGAAGTTGGGCAGCGGATAGAGATTAAGCAGCGCTGCTCCGAGATTGTTCTTGCAAGGAACTAAATTCCCGCCAGGCGCCAAATCCGAACCGGTCCCATCTTGACCTGTGACACCACCCACGGTGCAACCGACGGGAACTTGGACACCGAAACCACTGAAGTCGCCCTGACGTTGTTTTAATGTAGGAACGTTGTATGCCGTAGAGCCTTCGTCCACTCGCTGATAATAGTACTCAAATCCCGCAAAGAAGAAGAGTTTGTCCCGATTTCGATTGAACTTGGTCCAAGGCAGCAGTACCGGACCGCCAATGTTGCCACCCGGATAGTTGTATTGACTCAAAGGTCGCTTCACGCCGTTGATGCTATTCGAGCGATCATTGGCTTGAAACTTATAGTGCCGGATATAGTCGTAAGCCGATCCATGAAAGTCTCGACTTCCACCTTTCGTTGTATAGCTGATCTGCACTGCGCCGGTGCCGTGCTCAGCAGCATAATTACTGGTCTGGACCTTCACTTCCTGGACCATATCCGGGTTTGCGGTGATGACGGTTCCGTTATTTGAACCAAAGTCAATCATGCGCGCGCCGTCAACCTGCACGTTGGTTTGCTCACCTCGCAGACCATTGACGTGATATGCGGCGTTGGAATTAGCGCCGCCTCCGAATGAAACGCTTTCAAGACTTGTGTTGTCTGGCGCAACCACGCCTGGCAGGATGCGCAACAGCTCGAGGGCACTGCGGCTGACCAATGATAGGTTGTCAATCTGAGCTGCCGTAATGGTGTTCTCTTTTGCACCAGTTTCCGTCTGAAGCTGATCGGGGTTGGCAGTGACAGTGACCGTCTCAGTCGGTTGCCCTACTTCTAAGCTAACATTCAACGCTCTGGTGCTGGATGTCTCGACATTGATTCCCGACTGTTCGGCTGTCTTAAACCCCGGCGCCTCCACCTTTATTGTGTAAGCACCTGGCGTCAAGGCTGAAAAGACATACACACCTTCACCATTGGTCGTTGTCTTGCGCTCGTCTTTGGTTCGTTCATGAATCAAAGTTAGCGTAGCGTTGGGAAGTGCCGCGCCTTTCTGGTCTTCGATCACTCCTCGAAGAGTTGCGCTACCTGATGTTTGGGCTAATGCCGATTGTGCGCCGGCAACAAGTGCCAGACAAATCACGAAGCTTAAGAACCAGAAAGTCGGAGAAACAAGCTTGCGTTTACGTTGAGAATTCATGTTAAAGGCAACCTCTCTATTCTCGTTTTGAGCGGAAAGAATTCTTGGCAGGTGAAACATAGCATCCTCCGAGCGAACGATCAGGGTTGATTCTGGCTAATGTGAACGACTAGCGCGCGAGACTGCGATATAAAAGCGTCCTAACCACTAACTGCTATCCGAACGGTACTCGATATGCTTAGCGGGAGTTCCTTTCTCCAAGCCTTCCAAAGGAAACGAGAAACGCTTTTCACCCGCGAAATTGAACCAAGAGTTTGTTGCACGACCTAACAAAAGTATTACTATTACGATTCAGATTCTTTGTCAAGAACTTTTTCAACAAAATTAAGTTACTAATCCGAACGTTTGCTAATGTGAACGGTGTGTTGCAGACACCGAAGTAGGGTTCTAACTGTTCATTCCGCGTTGCAAGAGTCATGCCTTTTCCGGTCGCGCGATCACTTATGCACGATTTACTAGAGAAAAGTTCCGTATAGTTGCAAACTACGAGATTTAGAATCCGAAAACTGCAAAAGTGATCCAAAAAAATATATTTTTCTTCCGCAACGATGCTGTTTTGCATCGGCTTCGACGAAGATGGCTCTCACCAATCCTGAATGGACTCAAGCATGGTGCATATTAGTCATTACTTTTACGGTGAAATTGCCGCGTTTAGCTAATGTCCCTGGAGGCGAACTTGAGAGCAAGGACGAGGCTCAAAGCACCCATCAGCTGCGGGTTATCACCCAAAGTAGAAGCAACTATGCGCGCGGACGGCAGGCCACGGCAAATACTATTTTCCTCGACCGCTTTTTTGAGACGGTCGGCAATCAATGGCCACGCGCGGGCAATGATTCCGCCAACAATGACCGTGCTTGGACTTAGTCCGGCGAGCAGATTAGCGATACCAACCCCGATGTAATGTGCGGTCTCCAGCAACGCCTCACTGGCGACTTGATCACCGTCGAGCGCTTGTTTGACAAGTTGGTCAAAACTAGTTTGATCTGCTGAATCTGCCTTCAGTATCTTATAGCGTGCGAGAGCAGCGCGTTCAGATGCAAAAGCCTCCCAGCACTCTCGACTTCCGCCAGCGCACGTTGTTGGAGCGCCGGTGCCAATGGTCGTATGTCCGAACTCGCCCGCCGCGCCTGCTTCACCATGGTAGACCTGTCCATCGAAAACTACTCCGGTACCAAGTCCTTCCTCTACCAAGACCATTATGAAATCCCGTGAATCGCGAATTTCAGGCAGGCCGAACCATAGTTCAGCCAACGAAGCTGCGTTCGCGTCGTTGTCGACCGTTACCGGTACGCCGGTGGCCCTTCGCACTTTTTCCGCAACGGGCCAGCTGCGCCACTTGAAATGAGGGATAAAGTGAACTATCCCGCTTTCGTGATCGACCAGACCAGGCAGACTTATGCCGATGCCTTCAATGCGTGCGTCCTTCTTTCTCATCAGTTTCCTGCAACAATCGATAATTCTCTTAAGGGTCTTGTCGGAATCCGGGTTGGTGGTGAACGATTCTCGGTCGAGGACGCGACCGGCCAAATCGCTTGAGGCCACCACGGTACGCTGGGTGCCCAAATCTACACCTATAGCTACGGGCCCTTTAGTTCGCAGGCGAAGTAGAAGTGGTGGTCTTCCCCCCGTTGACGGTCCTTCGGCTTCGTTAACTAAACCAAGAGTCTTCAACTCATTAATAATGTGCGAGACAGTGGAACGGTCCAGGGCCGTCTGGTGTGAGATCTCAGCGCGCGAGATGGGCGCTCGTTCGCGCACGTAATTTAGAATGATCTGGCGATTGATATCGCGGATGGTGTCGGCCCGCGCAACACTCGCTTTTCTGAGGTCTATGTGTCGCAAGTTATTGAAATACTCTTGGTAAGATCAGTCCGGAAACACAATCGCAAACTGCCGGCTATATCAGATGGATATTAACACATGATACTCAGCACGTTGGCTCAGATGCGCCAGCTGTGCGCGTGCAACGCTCAAGAGTTCGGAAAACCGCGCCACTAAAAGAAAAAGCATTAAAGCCATCGAGCAGTTATCTCGAGCAGATAGATTCGCAAAATTGTCCAATGAACCAATGATGTCTGAAGCGCTGGGTTTAAGTAACGATCTAAATTCACTTCGCATCAATCACCAACGAAGCGGGAGCCAACCCCTTGGCGGTGGCCCTTAAAGTTATTCTCCCCGCCTGGTTGCTGGATTGAATAATGGCCAGGGCCAGGCCGTGGAAGGCTTTACGATGATTTGCTTTGAACGGCTCGTGGCTGACTTGACTGCCGTTGTCGACCCCGGCAATCGATCCTTCACCAGTAACTTGAAAGTTAAGCAGGTTATCTGCGTGAGGCACGAGAATACCTTTCGCATCAACAACCTTTACTGTAACAAATGAGACGTCTCGGCCGTCTGCCCTGATCACCTTGCGATCCGGGATCAAGATGATTCTGGCAGCTACACCCGCCGTGCGAACTTCTTGTGTGAGCACAACTTTCCCATGACTGCGGGAGACCGCCCTAAGCGTTCCTGGTTCGAAAGGCACGCGCCACATTACATGTAGATCATCCCCAGACTTTCGTTTCGTGCCCAGAGACTTTCCATTCAAAAACAATTCAACCTCTTCGCTGTTGAAGTAGGCCCAAACGTCAACCGGATTGCCCTGCGTCCAATTCCAGTGCGGGAAAATGTGCAACACGGGCTTCGTGGTCCACTCGCTCTGGTACATGTAATATACGTCTTTGGGAAAGCCGGCAAGATCGATGATGCCGAAGTAAGAGCTGCGGGCTGGCCACGGATACGGGGTCGGCTCGCCGATATAGTCCCAACCAGTCCAGATAAACTGGCCGGAAAAAAAGTCGCTCTTCTTTATGATCTTCCAACTCTCTTCCTGCGTTGAACCCCAGGGCGCGCTGACGTTGTCGTAGGCGGATACACTGAAGTCCGGGTTTCCATCCTTGAACTCTTCATCCCACTTATGCGGCCACCGGCGAATCACATCTGAAGGCATGTCGTAACTACCTCGAGTGGCCAGGCCCGAGACCGTTTCCGTACCAATAAGCTTGCGACCAGGAAAAAGCTTTGGGAACTGTGGAATACGATCGTGCGCGTAGTTGGTCCCGACCAGATCCAGATCGCCGTTGGCGATCAGCGTGTTCCTCTCATCCACAAAGTTCATGGCGCTAGTGATCGGACGCGTCTTATCCAGGCTACGAACGATTCCGGAAAGTTCTTTTCCGATAATTCCCGCGGCTGGATCGCCTCCCCACTGTTCCGAGATCTCATTGCCAATGCTCCAGATGAAGATGCTGGCGTGATTGCGATCTCGCAGCACCATGTCCTGCAAATCGCGTTTGTGCCACGCGTCCCAGTCAAGGTGATAGTCGAACTTGGTCTTCTCTTTCTTCCACATGTCAAAGGCTTCATCCATTACGATAAAGCCCATTCTGTCGGCCAGGTCGAGCAGTTCCGGAGCCGGCGGATTGTGTGATGTGCGGATACCGTTGACGCCCATCGCCTTCAACATTTCGAGCTGACGCTCCAACGCTCGCGTGTTTACAGCGGCACCCAGCGCTCCCAAATCGTGGTGATCGCACACTCCGTTGATCTTCAACCCCTTTCCATTCAGCAGAAATCCTTTTTCGCGATCGAAAACAAAGTAACGAATGCCGAAAGGTGTTTCGTACGTATCGATCAACTTGCCAGCGACTTCGATCCGCGACACTGCCCGGTAGAGATAAGGATTCTCGACTGACCAAAAGGCTGGTCGATTGATTGTCAACTGCTGCGGTACTTCAGCACTCGCGCCCTTTTCCAATTCGTGTTTGGTCTCGATGTGAGCCACTTCCCTGCCCGCAGCGTCATAGACAACCGTCTTCAATGTAAACGATTGTGCCTTGTCCGAATCGTTGCGCACAGCAGTCTCAATGCTGATGGCGGCGATCTCTTCGCTGACACGTGGTGTCGTGATATATATTCCCCAGTGATCGACATGAAGGTTGTCGATCGTCGTCAGCCAAACGTTTCGATAGATACCGGAGCCGGAGTACCAGCGCGAGTTAGGCTGCTGAGAATTATCCACTTTTACGGCAAGGACATTTCTCTTATTGCCATAATTGAGATAGTGAGACAGGTCGTATTCGAAAGAGATGTAGCCATAGGGCCGCTTGCCGAGATAATGCCCGTTGATCCAAACCTCGCTGTTGCGATAGACGCCGTCGAAATCAATGAATACAGATTTGCCGTTTGCAGAGGCTGGCAGCGTGAAGGTCTTACGGTACCAGCCAATACCGCCCGGCAAAGCGCCACCGCCGAAACCGGCAGGGTTCTTTTCGTCGAATTCCCCTTCGATGCTCCAGTCGTGCGGGAGGTTCAAAGCTCGCCATTTTGAATCATCCAGATCCGGCGACTGCCCATTCGTGACGTCACCCAGGTTGAACCTCCAGTCCCTGCCGAAGTTGATCGTGTTTCCCGGTCTGGGATTCGCCAATCCATGCGGGTGACAAAACGCGGCTAGCGTAATCATCAAAAGGCAAACTTTTTTCAATCTCTTCATCTCAATGACTCCTCTTTGCTTCAATTCGAGCGTCTCGTTCGCCCACTAGTCAGGTGTACGACCCACTTCAGTTTTATCGCCGGCTAGCGCGGAAGCTTTTTTCGCAAGAGCGCGACAAACAAAAATGAGTCGAACACCTCGACCTTTCCGTGCTTTGCGTCGTGGAACCTTCTTAATTTGGCAATGCTAACTCGCCCGCAGCCCCCGCGTCTCCGCGATAGACTTGGCCATCGAAAACGATGCCAGTGCCGATTCCCTCTTCGACCTATACGAAGATGAAATCTCGCGTTTGCCGAATCTCGGTTCGGGCCAAACCATAACTCCGCCAAACAGCTTCAAATGGCGCAATTGGAGGCTTGCAGACCAAGTGCGCAAAGCGGTGCGAATGCCTGTGCACAATCTGGCGATTGATATTGCGGATCGTGTCCAGCCGAGCGGCACTGGTTTGTTTAAGGTCTATTTGTCGCAAGCGGTCGAATCACCCATCGGAAGGTCTTTTCGAATAGGCTCGAGATGTGACTGGTAACACGCGAAATACTAACGTTCCTTCCGTACGCTCGTCAACGCGTTACTCACTGGCGAATTGGGCCAACTCTGCTGATGCGTTAGCGGTAATATCTCAGGTTCATTCAACCAACACTCGCCTGGTTTACTCAGTGACGAATGGGAAGCATGAAATGCCGGCGTTTGGAAAGAAGATTACGAAAAGCGAGATAGAGTGGTTGATCGCCTACGTTCGGCTCTTCAATAAGGCGGCTGATCCGAAGTCGAGTCGCCGGTAAACTGGGTAGGTGGGTCTCGGTTTATAGTGTCAAGGCCAGGCAGATCTCTGCTGGCGCCCTGCTTCGTCAATCCGGCATTTACTGACACTCAGGCTGCCGGTTCATAGGTGAACTTGCTGGCTAAAACCAGGCTGAGAGCTCCCATCAAAGTTGTCGATTCTCCCAGAGTGGAAGCAACTATGCGGGCTAGAGGCAATCCGCGCCGCACACTTCTTTCTACCGTTTCGCGAAACACCTCAGACACCAGCGGCCACGCTCGGGTGAGTGGGCCACCAATGACAATCATCTGTGGACTCAATCCGACAATCAGGTTTGAAATGCCGATGCTCAGGTTGTGCGCCGTCTCGATGAGCGCCCTTTCGGCCCGGGCATCGCCGGCGATCGCACGATCGATCAATTGCCGAAAAGACAGCTGAGAGAGATCAATCTTCTGTCCATTGAGCCGGCCATAGCGGGCCACTGCCGCCCGGCCGGAAGCAAACGCCTCCCAGCAATCGAAGCTACCGCAGGAACAGGCGATCGGAGCCTGGCGGCCGATGATCATGTGGCCAAACTCACCAGCCGCTCCACCCTCCCCGTGATAGATCTGTCGATCGAACACGATGCCTGCGCCCAATCCTTCGTGTACGAAGACACTAATAAAGTCGCGGGCTTCGCGGACTTCGTGCTGACCAAACCAAAGTTCCGCAAGCGCCGCAGCATTTGCATCGTTATCAATAGACACCCTCAAACCTGTCGCGGCACCAATCCGGTCCGACACATTGAGATGACGCCATTTAAAACAGGGAACATAGAGCACCGTACCACGGTCCGGGTCAACCAGTCCCGGCAAGCTCACGCCAATGCCCTCGATGGGCTGACGACTTTGGCGAGCTAGTTCGAGAGCGCATTCGATGGCCCGTGAGATTGTTTTTTCAAAAATCTCGTCGGTGGGAAATTCCATAAAGTCCAGAATGTGCCCGCCGATATCACCCGTGGCCACCGTAGTTCGGGTAGGAGAAATGTCGATGCCGATAGCTACCGCCGAGCCGGCTCGGAGTTGGACCAAAGTCGGACAGCGGCCCCCAGTCGAATCAGCCTTGCCAGCCTTTTCAATTGTCCCTTCCTTAATGAGCTCGTCGATGATCTGCGAAACCGTCGAGCGCTGCATAGCCGCGACACGGGCGATTTCTGCTCGTGAGATGGGCCCACGCTCGCGCACGTGATTCAGCACGATCTGGCGATTGATATCTCGCAGCGCGCTGGGGTTCGCAACGTGGGCTTTTTTTAGATCTATCCGTCTCATGGCCGCTCAACAATCGCAGAGGGACCGCATTAGGTTTATGTTTCTAAAGGAAGCCAAATCCCAATGCGCCAGGAAATCGGAACCAGCGAATGCACGCTGCTGGTATTTTCTTTGCGGACGGGAGTTCTGGAACAGGACGTCAGTCCGACTCTAACTTACCATATCGTGATAGTAGTTTGTTGTAAGTATGCACAAAAGCTCTTGACGAGTGTTTTATCTCACGGCTTTCGCTGCGGTGCAGATGAGACTGCCGTTGAAGTTTCTTGGGAAGGTGCCTGGTTATGACTGATCACTCTTTTGATTAACTGGGAAGCTTACCGTTCAAGAGTAATCAGATACACTTCATTCTCTCTTAACAAAACATCGTGGACAAAAGCCTGTCCCGCCGGCACGCGCACGCGTCGCGAGTCAAAAGAGCGTCCATCATTCTGCTCAGCCAAAGCACGAACCTGCGCCTGGCTCAAGTTCCACGGTGAGCCCAGCTTAAGATAAGCGGTGTACACATCGTTGGCCTCATAACCGACTCGGTAAACGTTCATCTGATAAGCGCCCGGGGGCAAGCCCTTAGCCAGAACGCGCACGGGTCCGAAGTTTTTGGCCGGCAGGTCGCGGGTGAAAAAGCGTTGATTGCTTTCCTTCGTTGCCGGCGGTGTGTAGTTCCAGAACAATAGTTGGATGCCCCGCGAGCCTCGACATGCCCAACTATCGGGATCGCTGGAAGCCAGTTCGACATCGCCCAACCGGTTCAGGAATTGATAGGCGTAGAACGCAGGTTTGCGCAGCCCCTGGAAATTCAGCAAGCCAAAGCCGCCGTGAAACGGCGAGGGCACCGGGCCGTTTTCTTCAAAGATATCAGTGAAGGTCCAATACGACATTGAATCCGCGTAACCTTCGGTCCCTTTGAGCTTCGAAAGAATGTAAGGCGCTGAGACGTACGAATCGTGGACCGGATCGCGTGGTGAATAAGACGTACTCCATTCGGTATAGTGAAGCGGTAACTTTGGCAGCGCCGAAGACTTGATTTGAGCGCGCGACCCGCGGACCCCGTCAATGATCGCTCCCGGTTCGGTAACAAGATAGAGCTGCTGAACACCGTTCTCGTCAACCCCAATGCCCTTCACTCCGTAGTCGTGTGTACTAATGAAATCGAGCGGCACATGGTGCCTGCCGGCGAAGTCAATAGTCTCCGATACCCAGCCATTGCCAGCCGTTGCTGGTCCGCCGACGCGAAACGCAGATGACACGCTTTTAATTGCCCTGGTCGTGACTTCATACAACTTGAAATACTCCGCCTGCATGCCCGACCAGAAGTACTCGAGATTCGGTTCATTCCAAACTTCGAAGTACCACTGCTTTACTTCCTCGACGCCGTAACGCGCGGTCCAATGTTGAACCAGGGCTTGAATCAACCGCTCCCACTTGCTGTAGTCTTTCGGTGGGGTGCTATTGCCTTTCCACCAGAATACAGTTTTGGCACCGCTGGCCAGTGCTTGCGGCATGAAGCTAAGTTCGACAAAAGGCTTCATACCGATTTTCAAAATTGCGTCATAAATCGCGTCGACGTATTGAAAGTTATAGACCGGACGGCCCTGCCGGTCTTCGCTGTAGACGCCGAGTTCGTCTTGTAAGAGACCATGAAAACGGATGTACTTAAAACCACACTCGCGATGAACCAGGGCGAGATCTCGCTGCCAATCGGCGCGCAGGCCTTCGGCGGCCCGGCCCGCGCCGACTACCTCGCGAAAAAATGTATTGTGCTTGCCTTTTGGCCTTGAGTAGTCGACGGCAATTAGTCGTCGAACCCGGGAACCATTTGAAGGGGTCTGACTTTGAGCAGCGTTGATCCCGCAGATCAGCAGAACCCATGACAAGGCCAGCGGATAACGTCTATGTGGTGCGCGGATGTGCTGCTTCATGATAAGACCGACGGCAACTAAATCAAACGATTACTTAACAGTGCTGAATCGGGCCGTGATAATCAACTGGCTGAGTAAGAAATTCAGTTTCTGTTGATTGTGACACCTGGCCAGTCGTCCGTGCGGAAGGGGGAAGCGGGCAGCCCTGTCTGGTTGTAGAGATTGGCCACAGGATTGTCCGCCCAAGCGTAGCGAACTGCTACCGGGCGCGCTACGTCTTTGCTCCAAACAATGATGGTATCGCCCTGCACGCTGGCCTCGGCCCACACGAATTTGTGGTCCGCCCCGGCAATTGCAAAACCTTTAGGTGGTCCGCCATCCGCTGTTTTCAGTCCGCCACCAACATGCTTGAATTTAACCCGAATCTTGTCATCCTTGACTGAGAACGAATCATAGAGCGGGCCGGACGGTTCGACTTTTTGATGATATGTTTCGGCCAGGGCCCAGGTCGCGAGCCGTTTGCCGACGTCAAGCTTGTTACGCGGGTGTATATCATTTGCATCGCCAATATCGATGATGACCGCCATGCCCGTTTGCGGTGACTGCAGCGTCATGGTTTGCGCCTCGCGCAATTCGGCCCAATCGCTTTCTCCGGGTTCAGCCTTCGCTGCTTGCCAATTAGCGAGTTGCACAAAATAGAAAGGAAAATCACCTTGATTCCAAGCCGTGCGCCAATCGCGAATCATAGTCGGAAAGAGCGTCCGATACTGATAAGCCCTGCCGGCATTGCTCTCGCCCTGGTACCATATCGCCCCGCGAATGGCGTAACGCGTGAGCGGCGCGAGCATGGCGTTATAGAGAACGCTGGGACTATTCTGATTTGTTGGTCCCGGGAGCTCCGGACGCGATCCATAATCCGGTTTCTTTGGCTCCAGCGCCAGTTCAACCTTATAGCTCCAGGGACCGGCCAGTGAAATCGCTTCAGCTTCCTTCGCACCTACCGACACCACAGACATCAGCTCCGTGCGACCAAAACCGCCTTC
>Ga0070706_100001213_pt1 | contig 27566 bp, 20 predicted proteins | sample KBSK5501metaG_FD_65476 | JGI IMG/M metagenome (GOLD analysis project Ga0070706, IMG submission 65476) | Corn, switchgrass and miscanthus rhizosphere microbial communities from Kellogg Biological Station, Michigan, USA - KBS K5-50-1 metaG | ecosystem: Host-associated > Plants > Roots >... | reverse complement strand
GACGAACAGGAAGATCACGCCGCCGAGCGCCGCGTAGGTCACCAGCGCGAGCACGGTGGCGCTGGCGAACTGGCGAGAGCGGAACAATGCCAGCGGGAGCATCGGGTGGCTGCTGCGCCACTCCACGGCGGCAAAGGCGCCGGCGGCGGTCAGGCTGACCGCCGCGGCGGTAATCACCGCGGGGGTCAGGCCGCCGGAGGCCTGGATCAGCGCGAAGCACAACCCGGCGATGGCCAGCGTAGCCAGCGCAGCACCGGCCAGGTCAAGGCCGCCAGCACGCGTGGGGTCGCGAGACTCTGGCACCCGGGCAACCGCGGCGGCGATGACGAACGCCCCCACCGGCAGGTTGATCAGGAAGACCGCACGCCAGGACAGGGCATCGGTCAGGTAGCCACCGACCGGCGGGCCGACCGCGGCCGCGACCGCGGTCAGGCCCGCCCACGCGCCGATCGCCCGGGTCCGGTCATCGGGAACAAAGACCGCGTCGATGATGGCCAGGCTGCCCGGGGTGAGCAGAGCCCCGCCCACACCTTGCACAAACCGGGCGGCGACGAGCAGCTGAATTGTCGGGGCGGCCGCGCACAGCGCGGAGGCGGCAACGAAAGCCGCCACCCCCAGGATGAACATGCGACGCCGACCGTAAAGGTCGCTGAGCGAACCGGCTGGCAGGACAAGCGCCGCGAGGGTGAGCACATAACCGTCCAGCACCCACTGCAGCCCCGCGACGCCCACGCCGAGATCATGGCCGATCGCCGGCAACGCCACGTTGACAACCGTTGCTTCCAGCAGCACCATCGCCTCGCCCAGCACCGCCACCGCGAGCACCCAGCGGCCGGCGCTCGACGCGAGCCGCACCGACCCCGGCCCACCGCCCTCATTCCCCACCAACGGCACCCTTCCTGGCGGTCCTCGCTAGCCTCAGTGTGGCGATCGTCGCTGGCCGGCAACAGGGCGACACCGACGACGTCACCGGACCCCGCCTATCGCGCTTAAGGTCTGGCCCAAAGGCCGACTCAAGGGGTCCGGGGCGACCGGCTTATTGGATGGCCGGCTCCGGCGGATCCTCGGAGCCGGCCTCGACTCGTCCATGAGTCCGGCATCCCTTGCGTTCTGCCTTTCGCTAGGCGGTGACGCGTTCTGCGCTGGCGAGATGCGCCGACAGGAGCTGTCCGGCTCTGTCCAGCGCAGCGGCCGCTTCGTCGAGGATCGGATAGAAGGTTTGGAAGACGTGCGGCACCCGGGGGGTGATGTCGAGGGTGCTGCAGCCACACCGTGCGGCTGCAATCCCCGATCATTGGGCCCGTTCCCGGCTGGCCTCGGCTTGCGCCGTTGTCACCTCGGCCTGTGCGCGGGACGGGGTGCCCGTCGGGCTTAGTGGCCCGGGCCAGTCAGGCTCAACCCCTCCGCCCGCGCCCGCTCCGCCAGCTGCCGCGCCAGCGCCTCATCCGCCGCATCCTCCCGGCCATCATCCGCCGCCAGGCCCGCTAGCTTCGTGCCCTCCGCGGCACCCGCCGGCTCTACTGTTCTTGTCATGGTGATCCCTCCTCAGACGGCACATCCGTCCGTCCTGTCCTAGGAGTTACACCGTTAACGGTCGAGACGGCGTTCTTGACCAGGAGGTCACGATCCATCGAGTGGACCCCGGCCAGCTGTGAGGGCTGGTAGTCGATGAGCAGGAGCGCCGCGTTCTGCGGGGTGAGGAGATGATCGGCGAGCGGTCGCGCACGGGGGCGCTGGTCATGGGAGCGGTACCCTTTCGTAGCAGGGTTCGGATGCACCTGAAGCTAGCGGCCATCAAGGTGAACGGCTGTCACCTGATTCTGGTGATTCGCGTTGTGGTGCGAGCTGGCGGACCTCGAGGAGTTCGAGGCCGAGCGCCTCGATCTCAGCCAGGACGCCGTATAGCGCGGACCGATCCAGGAGGCCGGTGAGCACGGTATGTGCGCCGTGGTGGTGCGGCGCCAGCGCCGGGAAAGCAGACAAGACCGTGGCGCCGAGGTGGCCGTTTATCCGGATCGTGTACCAGGCGGATGCTGGGTCCATGAGGCCATGGTCGGGGGCTAGCAGGTGAAACCGCATCACCGGGATCAGGTGACCGCCGGGCTAACGCGTGCGGCCGACCGCCAGCAACCGCAGCTCCCGTGCGCGCTGCACGGCCGAGGAGCGGTCACGGATCCGGAGCTTGGCGTAGATGCTGCGGAGGTGCGTGAACCACTCGGCGGCCCGCCGGTGCAGCACCCGGCACTTGTTCGGGCAGCCTCCGGCGTAGCCCCAGCCGCAGCAGGTCCGCGCGCTCGACGTCCTTCCACGCCGTCATGCGCCCAATATCGCACAGGCGCCCGAGGCGAGCCCGCCGGGATAAACAAGACTCTCAGGCGCAACTGTCCGGTGCGCCGCGCCCGGGCATCGACCCCGCGATCCGCTCATGCAGATCCGGACGTCCAAGGAGTGCCGGCGACTATGGCTTCCTGGCGATGCCGCAGTAGCAGCTCAGGCCGGAGCCGGCCACCGTGCCGCGGCTGGATCCCGACCACCGGGCGAGCGGCAGCAGGCCTGGGCCGGTCATCTGCAGGCCATCGAAGAACCGGGCCACCTGTGCATGGTCTCGCGGCGTGATCGTCAGCGACGAGGAGGCGTTGTAGCTGCGGGCCATTGCCGCAGCGGTCCCGGGCTCGATGTCGCTGGCGGCGTGCGCGATGACTAGGTAGCTGCCGGGTGCCAGGTCGGCCATCATCCGGGCGACTATCCGGTACGGGTCCTCCGCGTCGAAAATGAAATGCAGCACCGCGATCAGCAGGACCGCGACCGGGCGGCTGAAGTCCAGAGCCCGCCGTGCGCCGGCTGAAATCGTCGCCCAGTCGCGCAGGTCAGCCTGGATGAAGTCGGTCTTTCCGGCCGGGCTGCTGGTGAGCAGTGCCTGGGCATGGCTGATCACCACCGGGTCATGATCCACATAGACGATCCGTGACTCGGGCGCGGCGCGCTGCGCCACGTCATGCGTGTTGTCGGCCGTGGGCAGCCCGGTTCCGATGTCCAGGAACTGGCGGACGCCCGCGGCGGTCAACTCGTCCACCGTGTTGATCAGGAAGCGGCGCAGCATCCTGGCGATGAGCGGCAGCGCGGGCATCGCCTTCAGCACCTTCTCCGCGGCCTCACGGTCAGCGCTGAAGTTGTCCTTACCGCCGATCCAGTAGTTCCACATGCGTGCCGCGTTCGCAACGCTCGCGTCGAAGCCGGGGACACTGCCGCCAGAGGCCATGGCCTGCGGAGAGTCCTGTGTCACGACAAGCTCCTTCCGGGCCATGTCCCGGGCACCGCGTATATTCCGGATGCTCCCGGAATAGCTTAGCTTGCACCAGGCGCCACGGTTCGCCGCCGCCTTCGGCGCGGTGAGCGCGGCCGATCGCTCCTCAGCGGTGCCGCGACAACGCGGCGCGGCTGCTCGGGCTGTGAGCCTGCGACAGCCTCTGGAGTGCCCGAGCCGTAACAAACAGGCATGCACCACATCAGGTTCTGCTAACGTCTGCTGTCGCGGGGGACGGCGTCAGCCACAAAAGTCACCGAGGCGGCATCGCGGGGCAGCCCGGCGACGGGCAAAGGCGAAGGGAACCCGTTGAAGGGGAGACATGGCGGTTCGAGGTCACTGCCGCTGGGGATAGTCGCCGCGCTGGCCGCCGGGGCGCTAGTCGTCGGGGGCGCAGTGGTCGAGTCCGCGCGCAGCGGGGGCGCAGCGGTCGAGTCCGCGCGCAGCGGGGGCGCAGCGGTCGAGTCCGCGCGCAGCGGGGCCGCAGCGGTCGAGTCCGCGCGCAGCGGGGCAGTCTCGGCGGCTTTGCCCGCCTCGCATGCCTTGCAGCGCGACTTCGCTGCCGCGGCGCGGGAGTTCCATGTGCCGGAGAGCGTGCTGCTCGCGGTGTCTTACCACGAGACGCTGTGGGAGTCGCACAGCGGGCAGCCCAGCGCCACCGGCAATTACAACGTGATGGGACTGACCCAGCTCGACGCCTCCCGGGTGGCGAAGCCGTCGGCGGGCGGGCGGATGCAGGAACTTGACCTGCGCGGCGATGGCCGGGCCACGCACCAGAAACCCAGCCCGTCAGTCCTCGCCGACCTGGCCTCCGTCCCGGTCGGCCCGGCCGCGCACACGCTGGCGGCGGCCGCACGGCTGACCGGCAGCCCTGCCTCGGCGCTCCGGAGCGATATGCGGCAGAGCGTGCGCGGGGGGGCGGCACTCCTTGCCTCCTACGAACGCGCCGCGGTGGGCTCCCTGCCGGGGAACCCCGGCCGGTGGTACGCCGCGGTGGCCCGGTACACGCAGTCGACGGACGCCGCCGGCGCGCGGCTCTTCGCCGACCGCGTATACGCGACGATCCGCGGCGGCGCCTCCCGCACCACCGCGGACGGACAGCAGGTCACTCTGGCCGCCGCCCCGTCGGTTACGCCGCAGCGGACCCAGCTGCGCAGCCTCGGCCTGCCGGCGGCCCCCACGTCGGCCGCCGGTACGACACCCGAGTGCCCGTCTGGTCTCGCCTGCAGCTTCGTCGCCGCCGCCTACGCGCAGACGAACCCCGCGGACCCGACGGCATACGGCAACTACGACCACGCGAGCCGGCCGGCGGATGGTGACGCGATCCAGTACATCGTCATCCACGACACCGAGGGGAGCTACACGGGCACGATCGCCGCCTTCCAGAACCCCACGGATGGTGCCAGCGCCCATTATGTGATCTCGGCCAGCGGCCAGGTGACACAGATGGTCCTGACCAAGGACGTGGCCTGGCACGCGGGCAACTGGTACGTCAACATGCACGCGATCGGCATCGAGCACGAGGGCTATGCGCTCCAGGGCGCCAGCTGGTACACGGAGTCGGAGTACGAGTCCTCAGCCGCCCTGGTCCGCTACCTCACCGCGAAGTACGGCATCCCGCTGGACCGGCAGCACATCATCGGCCATGACGACGTGCCCGGCCCGCTGCAGTCGTACGTGGCGGGCATGCACTGGGATCCGGGCACCTACTGGGACTGGAATCATTACCTCGCCCTGATCGGCGCACCGCTCGGCGGCACCGGCGGCGGCACGCCGCTGGTCGGCGGCGAGATCACCATCGCCCCGCCGTTTACCTCCGCCAACGAGCCCACGGTGACCGGCTGCGGCACCAGCGGCACCAGCACCTGCCCGGCCCAGCCAGCGAACTTCGTCTACCTGCGCACCAGCCCGTCCGCGACCGCGCCGCTGATCCATGACACGGTCCTGCACCCGACCGCGACCGCGGGCACCACCGGCGCTGCCGACTGGACCGACAAGGCGGTCGCCGGGCAGAGCTTCATCGTCGCCGCCCAGCAGGGAGCCTGGACAGCGATCTGGTACCAGGGGCAGAAAGCCTGGTTCTACAACCCCGCCGGCGAGAACGCGGTGGCCAACGGAAACGCCGCACAGGCCGTGGTCACCCCGAAGGCAGGTGCCACCTCCATCCCGGTATACGGCAGGGCGTACCCCTCGCCCTCGTCCTACCCGCCGGTCCTGCAGAGCGTGTCGCAGCAGGCCAGCCAGCAGCTCACACCGCTGAGCTACACCATCCCGGCCGGGCAAGGCTATCTGGCCGGGTCAGAGGGGCCAGGGACGTACTTCTACACAGAGAACTACGACCAGAGCGCTCCAGGCGACCACACGCTGGTAACCGACACCGGCACCATGTACTACCCCATCCGGTACAACCACAGGATCGCCTTCGTGATGGCGAGCGACGTGCAGGCCGTCCCGGTCACCGCACCGCCGCCGAGCACCTACATACCTGATGGCCCGACGCGGATCATGGATACCCGCTACGGCATTGGCGTGGCGAAGCGGCCGGTTGGCGCCAACTCCAGCATCAGCCTCCAGGTGGCCGGCAAGAACGGCGTGCCGGGCAGCGGGGTCACCGCGGTCGTCATGAACGTCACGGTCACCGGCGCGACTGCGGGCAGCTATGTCACCGTGTACCCGGACGGGCAGCCGCGGCCGGGCACCTCCAGCCTCGACTTCGTCAAGGGCGAGACGATCCCCAACCTCGTCATCGTTCCCGTGGTCGACGGCAAGGTCGACTTCTACAACCTCGCGGGCACCGTCAACATCATCGCCGACCTGACCGGCTACTACTCGGCCGGCGGTTCGTCGTTCACCAGCGCCGGCCCTACCCGGATCATGGACACCCGCTACGGCACCGGCGGCATCCACGTGCCGGTTGGCGCGGGCGGCAGCATCAGCCTTCGCGTCGGCGGGGTCGCGGGCCTCCCCGCCGGGGTCACGGCGGTCATCATGAACGTCACCGTCGTCGGCCCGACCGCGGCCAGCTATGTCACCGTCTACCCGGACGGGCAGCCGCGGCCGGGCACCTCGAGCCTTGACTTCGTCAAGGGCGAGACGATCCCCAACCTCGTCATCGTTCCCGTGGTCGACGGCAAGGTCGACTTCTACAACAACGCAGGCACCGTCAACCTCATCGCGGATATCACCGGTTACTACGCCGGCTGACCAGTCAGCGAGTCGGTGTGGCAATAGCGTCCTCACTTTCCATGACCGCTCGTGACAGGTCGGCCCGATGGCGCGATCGTGCTCAGCCGCACCGCCCATGACACCCTGTCCCGCTCGAAAATAGGATTCGGCAGGTGACCTGCGGTTGTCGGGGGATCAGGCGGCACGCGTGTACTCGTTGATCAGGCCATGGAAGACGGGTTTTCGGTGGATCCGTTCGCTGTCGAGGTCGGTTACCGCGATGCGGCGAGGGTCACGTTCGCCGTCGGGGACGTGCTGGGCGATGCCCTGGTGTGGCCGGGCCGTGTTGTAGTGCTCCAGATACTTCGGCCCGGACGGCATGCAGATGCGCCTCGTCGAGAATCAGCAGCCGGTCCAGCAGCTCGCGGCGCAACGTGCCGACGAGCCGCTCGCAGATCGCGTTCGCGCGAGGGCTTCCGGGCGGGATTTTCACAGCGATAATGCCGGCGCTGGCCAGGACCGCGTCGAAGGTTTCGGTGAACTGCCCGGCGCGGTCGCGGATCAGGAACCGGAAGTTCTCGGCGTGATCGCCGAGGTCCATCGGGAGGTTGCGGAAGGCTTATGACCGCGATCGACCTGTGAAGTACCCCGGAGCTACCGGCCATCGACCTCCCGAAGACCCGCGCCGCCACCGGGCGCAGGCCAGCCCCAACGACCACGCCGGCGCATCCGATTCTGCATGATGCCGAGATGAGCGCGTCCCCCTGGTCATTCCTGATGTGGACTGGAACGATCGACTGGCTGGAGTGTCCAGCTTGTGACGGATGCCAGGCTTATCCGCTGCACTTGTATGGCGTGCCTACGGGGTCTGGGCGCCATCACCCGTTGAACCGCTTAGTGCGAGCCGCCGTTATCTGGGCATATGCGGCGCAGTGACGGCGGTCCCTCGGGAGTACGGTTCACCGTCTTCCTCGAAATCGGGAGCTGGCAGGCTTGTATCTCGTCCTCTTTGTGACCAGGCGACGAAGCCATCGCAGAACGGTGCCAGGCGTGACCAGCCGGTGTGCCTGCAGCCTTCTGGGCAGCTCCGGATCAGCGCGGCCAGTACCGCCCGGTCCGCCCAGTCCAGCCGGGGCCGCAGATTACTCCGGCACAGTACAGCGACCTCGCGCCGCAGCACCAGCGGTTCCGCGTTCTTGGACGCCGGCGATCGGCCGAGCAGGACCAGCCGGCTGCAGAGCCGGACGAAGATCAGGTAGAGAAGGCGAAGAGACATGGGTGATCATCTTGCCCGACCACGCCTCGCCCGCCGTCTCAGTTCACAGGCGCAGCCGACTTTTGGAACCCACAGGTATCAGGCGGGCGTTGGCGGTCTCTCTCTATCTGGGGCAACCCAAGTGGGCAGCGGAATGACGTTCGCGTGTCTCCGTCCGCACATGCTGGGGCGGACTTCACCCGGCCACGGGAAGGGTTCAATGGAGATCACCACGGCAGGACTTGACGGCACGGCCCTGGCTGCGGCACCGGCAGGCGCCCAGCGAGAGCGCGCCAAGGTCCGGGAGGTTTACGAGACCAGCGCGGCCGAGTACGACGACAGAATTCCCGGGCCGGGCATCGCTGACCAGACATTCACTGACGCCGAGGCCGCTGTACTGCTGGGCAAGGTATATGCACACCGACGTCGCGGCGCCGGGGGGCGACAGCCACATCTGGGGGTGTGCCGGTCGCCGGGCCGAGAGTACTCCGTACGGTGGTGGCGGCGGACGACCGCGTCAACGGTGCCTGTGCCGCGATCTTCACCGCCCTTTCCCGGTCGAGCGGCGCGCCTTGCTGAGGGACAGCGTGACTGTCGACTACCGAGGTCTACCCGTCAGTGTCAAGCGCGGCTACCTGGACGGTGCCGTAATCACCACACAACCCAGGTACGGGGAAGCCAAGGCGGCCGCGGAGGTCACCGGCCAACCTCTGCGGCGCGTGCTCGACGAGGTACGCGCGGCTGCGGCCACCGGCAACGACGGGCCATGAGCCGCCTGCCGATCTGATCGTTCGAGCCTATCCCTACAAGACGGTCACCGGCACTAATCCGGTCCGGATCGGCAACGAATACGTACTGCGCGAGGTAGTAGCCGCATACGGGGGAGAGTCAGTGTACTTTCAGTTGCTTGGCACCCTGAAGTTTCAGCTCGATCGGGATCGGGTTGACCTTGGCGGGCTCCGTCAGCAGAGGCTCCTGGTTATGCTGCTGCTCGACGCCAACAGGGTGGTCAGCGCCAACCGGCTCATCGAAGCCATGTGGGACGGCGAGCCACCGGCGACGGCGAGCAGACAGCTCCACAACGCTGTTGCCGCGATCAGGCGCAGCTTCGCGTCGGCCAAGTACCTCGTCGTCAAGGACGGCCCCGGGTACCGCATACAAGTAGACCCCCAGGACATCGACGCCCACCGGTTCACCACGATGATCGCCCGCGCCTCTGCGGCCGCGACCGGGGGGCGCGCCACGGCGGCCATAGAACTTCTTGAGGCAGGCCTTGCCCTCTGGGAAGGGCCAGCACTTTCTGGTCTGAATAGCCCAATTCTTGACATCGTCGCCGCGAAGCTCGAGGAGAAGCGCCTGTCCGCGACCGAGCAGCTCATCGGGTTGCGTCTGGATGGGGGAGACGCCGCGGCGCTGGTGCCCCAGCTGGGAGAGCTCGTGTCCCAGAACCCGTTGCGGGAGGAGACCCGCAGGTTATTGATCCTCGCGCTGTACCGGAGTGGGCGCAAGGCTGACGCGCTGAACGTATACGAAAAGGGCAGGCGGCTGCTGAGAGACGAGATCGGCGTTGACCCGTGCGTGAGTCTGCGCGAGCTCTACGAACGGATTCTGCGAGATGATCTCCCACAACCGAAACAAAGACCCGAGCCCGCCAGCCCGGTTCCGGTTTGCGACGGCCAACCGGCCGTCCTGCCGACACCCGGCGGTCCAGGCACCAACCGTTCCTTCCTTCCCTACGACACGGCGCACTTCACCGGGCGGGTCAACGAGTTGCGGTTTCTGATGACCACGCCCCGTTCGGCGGCCGAGACCACACTGGGCATCGTGGCTATCGACGGCATGGCCGGGGTTGGCAAGACCACGCTGGCCGTTCGGCTCGCCCATCAACTGGCGCACCAGTATCCCGAGGGACATCTTTTCATCGATCTGCACGGGCATGAGCACGGGCAGGATCCGCTGGAGCCCGACGCCGCACTGGAACGGCTGCTGTTGGACTTCGGGCTCTCGCCGGCGCAGATACCCCAGGACAGCAGGCAACGGGCCGCGCGCTGGCGTGCCGAGGTCGCGGAGCGCCGGATCCTGGTGGTGCTGGACGACGCCCTTGACGTCAAGCAGATCCGCCCGCTTCTCCCCGGCACGGGAAAGGCGCACGTGATCATCACGAGCCAACGGCGACTTGCCAGCCTTGATGGGGTGACATCCTGTTCGCTCGACGTGTTCTGCGTCGCGGACGCGGCGGCGCTGTTCACCAAGATCGCCGGTGTTGACCGCACCAAGAACCGGCCGGACGCGGTCGCCGAGATCGTTGCCTTGTGCGGGTGTCTGCCGCTGGCCGTCAGCATTGCCGCGTCCCGTTTCCACAACCGTCCGGCCTGGTCGCTCGACCACCTGGTTCTCCGCCTGCGCGACGAGCGCCAGCGGCTTGCCGAACTGTCCCTCGGCGATCGCAGCGTGGCCACTCCTTTCGAGGTGTCGTACCGGAACCTGTCGGCCGAACAGCGCCAGTTGTTCTGCGTACTCGGCTTTGCCACCCATCTCGGCGAGGAGTTCGACGCCAGCACCGCCGCCGCCTTAATGGATATTTCCGTGCCCGAGGCGGATCGGCTGCTGGAGGAGCTTCTCGACGCCCACATGCTCAGGCAGCGGACGGCGGGCCATTATCACTTCCACGACCTGCTGCGGGAGCATGCCCGGGCCAAGGTGGCGGAATTGGATATCCACGACGGCACGCTGAACGCATTCGGTCATTCGGTCATTCGGCCAGCGCTGTCTATGTACCGGCTGGAGCGTAGAGGCAGCTACGGCTGAACCGGGGTTCCGGGAACACAGGGCTGATGCATGGCGGATGCACGAGCAAGGCAGCTTCGATGGCCACGACAGGCAGGCTCTACTACAGAGTCAATCGGGGCGCTCGATGGAGTGTCGCTGACGTGACAGTCGCGAGACTCACTCGACCGGCACCACAGTCCTGGGGAGACCACGGTGGAACGCGTCACCACGATTATCAACAGCCTTGACGAGCTAGTCGGCAATGCACCAATGCACCACTGCTCAGGTCGGCCCTCGGTAGTTCGGACACCGTGCCGGACACCAGTGAGCGCCACCTCGGCATGATCGTCGGCCGCGCGCCCGAATAGGCATTCTTACCGCGAATTTCGTTTCTCGCCTTGGCCGCCACCAGGCCCGCACAGAAAGTGATGATATGCCGTTCACACACAAGACAATCCTGACCCCGGAGCTGCGTGCCAAGGTGGCCGCGGACTCCGGCATCGGCGGTGGCAACCTGCTTCCCTCGATGCTGGCCATCAACCCGTATCCGGACGAGCCGTTCATCCAGTCGCTGACTTCGGTGCCCTACACCGACGGCGAGACGCGGACCGAGTTCAGCCTGCGCGACCTCGACCACCTGATCCAGAGCTGGTCGGTGTGGTACCACGCGCAGGGAGTGCGGCCGAGGGACCGGGTCGCGGTCTTCCTGCCTGACTCCATCGCATACTTCGTGCACTACTCGGCCATCGCCCAGCTTGGCGCCATCGCCGTGCTCATCAACTGGCAGGCGCGGCGGGAGAGCGCGGTGGCGCTGTGCGAGCGGACCGGCGCGATCGGCCTGTACACCGACCAGGAGCGGCTCGACCGGATCGCTCCGGATCTGGAGAAGCTGGCGCTGCGGTGGATCAAGACCCTCGAGGAGATGCCGAGCCCGGCTTCGGCGACGCTGCCGGATGAGGCACGGTTTCGGCATCACCCGGACGACCCGGTGGGGATGATGCACTCGTCGGGCACGACGGGCCTGCCCAAGCCGGTCATCCACACCCACCGCACGATTCTGGAGGGCCCCAAGTTCCGTGCCGTTGACTACAAAGAGGAACCCAACGCCCTGATCATGACCGCGCTCCCGCAGTCGCACCAGGGCACTATCTCCTTCACCTCCTACGCGGTGCTCGCCGGACAGCCGCTGCTGGCATGGCGGGATGTCACCGGCGAGGAACTGGCGGCGGCCATTCCGGAGCACAAGCCGACCATGGTGATGGCCTTTGGCCATGCCTACCCGGAACTGGCCGCGCTGGAGACTCCCGCCGGCGCCCTTGACTCGGTGAACATCTGGGTCTCCATGGCGGATGCGGTGCACGAGCGGCACCTGAAGAACGTGCTCGCGCGCCGCTCTGCGGGCCTCCCGCCGGCTGCCTTCCTCGACCGGCTGGGCACCACCGAACTGGGTTGGGGTGTCCTGATGCAGCCACACACCCTGACGACCGAGCGCAACGACCGCTGCGTCGGCCGCTCGGTCGGCTTCGCCGAGGTCGCCATCGTGCGGGAGAACGGCACGCTCGCCGCGCCGTACGAGTACGGATTCCTTGGTGCGAAACCACCGTCGATGACCGTGGGGTACTGGGGCAACCAGGACACCTACTACCGGAGCATGCTCGCCGGCTACTGGCTGACAGGGGACATCGCCTACCGCGACGGGGACGGCCATTTCTACCAGGTCGACCGCGCGGTGGATGTGGTGCACACCGCCCAGGGGCCGGGCTATTCGGTGCAGATGGAGGAACTGGTTCTCAACGACGTCGCCGGCGTTGAGGACTGCACGATCGTCGCCGGTGGGTACCGGGACGAGAAGGTGGCCGTCGCCGTGGTGACCGGGAAGGACATCGACCCGGAGAAGGTGCTGTTCGCGGCCAACGAGGCGCTGCGCGCGACCGGGAAGCCGGAGCTGGCCATGGTCGAGGTCGCGAGCGCGGACGGAGACTTCCCGCTCGGCGTCACCGGCAAGTCGCTCAAGCGCTACCTGCGCGACAAGTACAAGGATCTGGCCGTCTACGTCCGTGACCGCCGAGGCAAAAACCTCGCCACGAGCGATGCGCTCGCGTGATTCAGTCGGGAGACAACGACCACCGTGGCTAACCAAGACCTCCTGCTCGTATTCGACGAGACCGTGACCCGCGCCGGGGTCGATGGCTGGAGGCGGCACCTGGAATCCGCCGGCGCGCCAATCGAGATGTACCGGCTTGGTTCCAGCTACGTCCTTTCGGTATCCGATCCGGATGCAATTTATGCGGCCGGGCCGGACCTACCGGCGCCAACCCGTCAGGTCCCCCGGGGCGGTGAGGCCTGGCTGGGGCGCAGGGAATTGCGCCCGGCCGGGACCGCGGTTTCCTTGGGGCCGACCCGGATCGGCGACGGCTCCGTCGCGGTGATCGCGGGGCCGTGTGCGGTCGAGACGCCGGAACAGATGATGGCCACCGCGGCCGTCGTCGCTGAACACGGCGCCGTCGGCCTGCGGGGTGGCGTGTTCAAACCACGGACGTCGCCGCATTCCTTCCAGGGTCTCAAGTGGAACGGCCTTGGCCTGCTGGTCGAGGCCAGGGAGCGGACTGGCCTTCCGTTCATCACCGAGGTGGTCGAACCGGAGCACGTCAAGCGGCTGGCCGAGGTGGTCGACGGGTTCCAGATCGGGGCCCGGAACATGCAGAACTTCGCGCTGCTGACGGCGGTCGGCCAGAGCGGCCTCCCGGTCGTGCTCAAGCGCGGCTTCGGCTGCACCGTCGAGGAAACCCTCGCCGCGGGTGAATATCTGCTGCTCGAAGGCAATGACCAGGTGGTGCTGTGCGAGCGGGGCATCCGCACGTTCGAGCCGTTGGCGCGGTTCACGCTGGACCTCACCGCGGTGGCGCTGTGGAAGCAGCGCACCCACCTGCCAGTCATGGTGGATCCCAGCCATTCCGGTGGCCGCCCAGAACTGGTGGAGCCGCTGTCCCTGGCCGCGCTCGGGGCCGGAGCGGACGCGCTGCTGATTGATGTCCATGTCCAGCCGGCGGAGGCGTTGTGCGACGGCAACCAGGCGCTGCGCCCGCAACAGTTCGCCGGCCTGATGAGCCGGCTCGCTGGTGTGGCGGCCGGGCTCGGCCGTCACATGAGCGGCGGCACATAGATCGGGGAGTGTTAACCGAAGTGATCACAAACGTGCGACCAGGGCTGACCAGTCCGGCAGTCAGACGCATCAACGGTAGTCGGGGCTCCGGTGTTCGGTGAGAAATTGCAGCTCGCCATCATCGGCCTCGGCCCACGCGGCTTGTCGGTCGCGGAACGCCTGTGCGCCAATGCCGAGGTGCTTGTGCCGCAAGGGTATGAACTCGTCATCCACGTCGTCGACCCGCATGTGTTCGACGGTGGCCAGGTATGGCGCAGCACGCAGGACCGCCTGCTGTTGATGAACACGGTTGCCTGCCAGGTGACCATGTTCGTTGATGAGACCGTCGACTGCGACGGTCCGGTGGTGGGCGGGCCGAGCCTGTACGAGTGGGCGCGGTCGGTTGCCCTGCTCGGTAGCCCGAATGTCCCGGATGCCGTCCGTGCCGAAGCCGCGACGCTGGGGCCGGACGACTATCCGTCCCGGTCGTTCTACGGGAGCTACCTGCTGTGGACGCGTCGCCGCATCATCGAGACCGCACCCCCGTCGATCGCCTTCAAGCTGCACCGGGCGACCGCGGTCGATGTCCGCGACATGGTGAATGGCCCACAAGAAATCGTCCTGGACAATGGGGAGTCCATCGGCGATCTGCAGGCCGTTGTGCTCGCGCTCGGGCACATGCCGCACGAACTCGGGGAGCCCGAGGCGGCCCTGAGCCAGTTCGCCGACCGGCATGGCCTGCGGTATATCGCGCCGAATAACCCGGCGGACGTGTCGCTGTCCGCCGTGCCCGCGGGCGAAACGGTCATCCTGCGCGGGCTGGGGCTGAACTTCTTCGACTACATGGCCCTGTTCACGGCCGGCCGCGGCGGCAGATTCGTCCGCGACTCCAACGGCACCCTGAAATACCTCCCGTCCGGACAGGAACCCCGACTGGTCGCGGGTTCTCGCCGCGGGGTGCCATACCAGGCTCGCGCCAAGAACCAGAAGGGCGCGTTCCGCCGACATGAACCGCTGTACATCACCCCGGACGTGATCGAGCGGCTGCGCACCCGCGCCGACGAAGGAGCGCCAGCGGACTTTCGCCGGGACATCTGGCCGTTGATCGACCAGGAAGTCCGCACGGTGTACTACGCGACCCTGCTGCGGGAGCGCGGCTGCACCTGCGACGCCGATGAGTTCGTGGCCGCATTCGCCACGGCGGACCGCGCCGATGTTCCGCTGTCCGGTGACCCGCTAGCGATCCAGGAGAGCGACGCCCAGCGCACTGTGCTCACCAAGTTCGATCTCGATCCCGACCAGGGCTGGGACTGGCGGAAGATCGCAGCACCCTATTCCGAGGGCGACCTCATCTCGACCGAACGGTTCCGGCGCTGGCTACGGTCCTATGTGGACATTGACGTTCGGGAGGCCGACAAGGGGAACGTGGCCGGGCCGCTCAAGGCCGCAATGGACGTCCTGCGCGATCTGCGCAACGAAATCCGGTTGCTTGTCGACCATGGCGGACTGTCCGGCGACTCATACCGGGACGACCTGCAACGCTGGTACATGCCACTCAACGCGTACCTGTCGATCGGGCCGCCCGCCGAACGCATCGAGCAGTTCGGCGCGCTCATCGACTCCGGCGTGCTCGAGGTGCTCGGCCCGGACCTGCGGATCGCGTCCTCGGACGGGCGGTTCGTCGCCCACTCGGGAATGTGCCCGGACCTCACCGTGCGGGCCACCACGCTGATCGAGGCGCGCCTGCCGGAAACCGACCTGCACCGGACAACCGTTCCGCTGCTGCGGGCGTTGCTGGCGCGCGGCGAGTGTGGGCCGTACCGCATCCCGATTCGCGGCGGGGGTCACTACACCACCGGCGGCGTCGCGGTCACCAGGCGTCCAAACCATCTGCTGGACGCCGAGGCTCACCCGCACGCACGGCGTTTCGGGTTCGGCGTGCCCACCGAATCGGTGCACTGGGTGACCGCGGCGGGCATCCGCCCGGGCGTCAACTCCGTGATTCTCGGCGACGCGGACGCAATGGCCCGGTCCTGCCTGCGCATTGCGGTGGAGCACCCACGACCGCTCGTGTTTGCCCGTAATGGCGGCGACCGTCTCGACAATATCGGGAGAGCTAGATGACCACAGTGGACCACGGGATACTCGCGCCGGCGTGGGCGGCGACGGGCGTGTCCGACCTCGTTGACGACAACGCGCTGGTGACGGCGATGCTCGACACGGAAGTCGCCCTCGCCGAAGCGCAGGCCGAGTTGGGCGTGGTTCCCGCAGAGGCGGCGACCGCGATCCGGGCCGGTGCCGCGCGCGCGAACATCGACCCGGCCGCACTTGCCGCTGGTGTCCGCGAGACCGCGAACCCCGTTGTGGCATTTGTCGAACAGCTCACCGCCGCGGTCAAGGCGGTCGATCCGTCCGCCGCCGAGTATGTCCATCGCGGCAGCACCAGCCAGGACATCCTGGACACCGCGCTGATGCTGCTGTGCGCCGCAACCCTGAACCGAATTGAACAAGACCTGCTGGCGTGCGCGGAAAGCCTGGCCGGACACGCCGATCGCCACCGGCACACCCCGATGGCCGGGAGAACCCTGACCCAGCACGCCGTGCCGATCACCTTCGGGCTGAAGGCGGCCACCTGGCTGCAGCTCGTGCTCGACGCGGTGGAGCGGGTGCGCCGGACACGCGCGACCCTGCCGGTTTCCTTGGGCGGCGCGGCCGGCACGCTCGCGGCATACTACGAATACGCACTGGACGCGGGAGATTCCGCTGCCAAGACGCTGCGGTTGCCCGCGCTGGTGGCGCGGCGCCTCGGGCTGGCCGAGTCGGCCATTCCCTGGCACGGAATTCGCACGCCCATCGCCGATGTGGCCTCGGCGTTGCTGGTCACCACGGGCGCGCTCGGCAAGCTGGCCGCTGACGTACTCGTCCTGACGCGGACGGAAATCGGTGAGGTCACCGAGGAACAGGCGCCGGGCCGTGGGGCGTCCTCGGCCATGCCACAGAAGCACAACCCGGTGTTCTCGACGCTGGTCGCGACCGCCGCCCGCCAGCTGCCGCCGATCGCGCTCGTGCTCTTCCAGTCCATGGCCGTGGAGGACGAACGGTCCTCGGGTGGCTGGCATTCGGAGTGGCAGCCGCTGCGGGAGTGCCTGCGGATCGCGGCCGGTGCCGCGGCCAATGCCGCCCGCCTCGCCGGTTCGCTGCGGATCTCGGCCGAGGCGATGGCGGCGAATCTGCGCTTGACCCGGGGCGCGATCGTGTCCGAACGGGTCAACGCGGTATTGGCGCCGCTGCTGGGCAAGGGCAATGCCAAACGCCTGCTCGCCGAGGTGATCGCCGATGCCGAGCGCGATGGCGCCGATCTCGCTGACGTGCTCGCGGTCGCGCTGGACGAGGCCGGGGTAGCCAGCCCGAACGTGCCCGGTCTGCTCGATCCGTTGGGCTACACCGGGATATCCGGCCCACTGGCCGACCGGGTGCTCGCGCGCTTCGAAAACGTTCTCAAGGAGTCGGTATGACTGCCACCGCCGCGCTGGAGTTCGCCTGGGACCGTGCGGAGCCGACACCCCCGCAGCGGCGGGAGGATCTGCTCGGCACGCCGGGGTTCGGCGCCGGCTACTCGGACCATATGGTCACCGTGCGCTGGCACGCCCAGCGAGGCTGGCACGACGCCAAGCTCCAGCCTCTCGTCGCGTTCTCGCTGCACCCGGCCACCATGGCGCTTCATTACGGCCAGACGGTTTTCGAGGGCCTGAAGGCATTCTGGCGGCCGAACGGCCAGCGGGCCCTGTTCCGCCCCGGTGACCACGCCCGCAGGTTCAACCGCTCGGCTCACCGGATGGCCATGCCCACGCTGCCCGAGGAGGACTTCGTCGCGGCCCTGAAGGCGCTGCTGCGGGCCGACGGCGCCTGGGTGCCCTCCGCCCGGGGACACAGCTTCTACCTGCGGCCGTTCATGATCGCCGCGGAGACACACCTGAGCAACCGCCCCGCCGAGGAGTACCTGTTCGCACTGATCGGCAGTCCGGCGCGGCCGGCGGCCGGCGCAGAGCCCAAGCCTATGCGGTTGTGGGTATCCACCGACTACGTCCGCGCCGCGGCGGGCGGTACCGGCGCGGTCAAGTGTGGTGGCAACTACGGCGGCTCCTATGCGGCGCAGCAACAAGCCACGGCCAACGGCTGCGACCAGGTCGTGTGGCTGGACGCGCGCGAGCGCCGGTATGTCGAGGAAGTGGGCGGCTCCAACCTGTTCTTCGTGGAGTCGGCTGCCGACGGCCCCCGCCTCGTCACGCCACCGCTGAGCGGCACGCTGCTGGCGGGCATCACCCGCGACTCGATCCTGCGGCTCGCCGCGCGGTTCGGTTACCCGGTCGCCGAAGAGCCGGTCACGCTTGATGACTGGGAGCAGGGTTGCCGGGACGGGCGCATTACCGAGGCGTTCGCCTGTGGTACCGCCAGGGTCGTCGCGCCGGTCGGGCACGTGGTCTCGGCACAGCGGGAATGGTCCGTGGGTGGCGGCAAGGCGGGTCCGGTGACGTTGCGGCTGCTGGAGGCGTTTCTCGACATCCAGTACGGCCAGGCGCCGGACGAGTTCGGCTGGATGCAGGTGGTCGGCACCGGGGGCGAGGACTAGGTGAGCGGACAAGCCCTGGCGGACAAGGCGAAACGGCTGCGGGAACTGCACGCCGACGGCGTGCTGGTGTTGGCCAACGCGTGGGATGCGGCCAGCGCGGGGGTGGCCTGGAGCCTTGGCCGCCGCGACGGGGAGCAGTTGTCCCGCGGCGAGCTGATCGGGGCCATTGAGCGGATCGCCGGGGTCGTCGAGGTGCCTCTCACCGCCGATGTCGAGGCCGGTTATGGCGCCGCTCCCGAGGACGTGGCCGGCACCGTCACGGCCGTGCTGGGCGCGGGTGCCGTCGGGATCAACCTCGAGGACGCGCCCGCGGGCGGATCCGGGCAGGCGGCCTACACCATCACGAGGCAACTGGCCGAGGAGCTGCTGACTGCGGGGCAACTGACCGCCGAATTCCCATGGCTCGGCTACGGCCAGCTCAACTCGCTCATTCCCGCCGTCCATTCCACCAAGAGGTAAGAGCCATGCCAGAAATGACAACCGGCGCCCCCGAGGTCGACTTCTACTTCGACCCGGCGTGCCCCTTCGCGTGGATCGCCTCTCGGTGGATCCTCGAGGTGGAACGCAATCGGGACATCGACCTCCGGTTCCGCGTGATGAGTCTGTCCGTGCTCAATGAGGACCGCGATATCAAGGAGTGGTACCGCGCATTCTGCGACCGCGCGTGGGGCCCGGTCCGGGTCTGCGTCGCCGCCGCCCAACACCACAGCGAAGCCGTGCTGCGGGATCTCTACACCGCACTGGGCACCCGGATCCACAACGGCGGCAACAAGGACTACGCGGAGGTCGTCCCCCAGGCCCTGGCAGAGGTCGGGCTGCCCGTCTCGCTCGCGGAGGCGGCGAACGGGAGCGACTACGACGAGGCGCTGCGCAAGAGCCATCGCGAGGCACTGGACCCGGTCGGCGAGGACCTCGGCACCCCGGCCATCCACATTGACGGTGTCGGGTTCTTCGGGCCGGTGCTCAATGCCATCCCGCGCGGCGAGGAGGCCGTGCGAGTGTTCGACAGCGCGTTGACGCTGGCGAACAACCCCCACTTCTTCGAGCTCAAGCGTGCTCGTTCCGGTGGCCTGAACTACGAATGACAGAACGGACGTTCTTCACATGAAGCGTATCGGGTTTGTGGAATCGAACCGGTCCGGATCCGGGTTCGACGCCCTACGGGCGGCGCGGGAACTGGGTTTGCACGTCACCTTCTTCAACTGCGGGCTGGCTCGCTATCACGCGACGCCCGGTGGCACAGAGGTCCTGCGTACCTGCGTCGACGAGTTCGTGTCCTGCCCGACCCATGAGCTGGCGCCGCTGATGGAAGCGGTGAAAGAGGTCGACGCGACGAAACCGTTGGACGCGTTGCTGTCGGTTGCCGAGTACGAGGTGGTCCCGGCCGCTGAGGCGGCCCGCCAGCTCGGCCTGCCCGGCCCGGACCCGGACGGCGTCCGGATCGCCCGCAATAAGGCCGATCAGCGGCGGCGCTGTGCCGAACGCGGCGTGCCCATCCCGGTTTTCCGCGCGGTGACCACGGCCGAACAGGCCGCGCGGGCCGCCGAGGAGATCGGGCTGCCGTGCGTGGTGAAGGCGGCGGACGAGACCAGCGGCAGCCATGTCGTGCGGTGTACGACCGTGCCCGAGGTGATCGACAGTTTCCGGGCGGTCGTGTCCGACCCGACCAACCGCCGCGGCCAGCCCCGGCATCCGGAGGTGCTCGTCGAGGAGTGCCTCGTAGGGTTCGAGGTCAGCGTCGAAGTTCTGGCGGAATCGGGATCCGTCCGCGTGCTCGGGGTGACCGACAAGCTTGTCGGTGGCTACAACCGGTTCGTCGAGCTGGGGCACATCTTCCCCGCGCCGTTGCCGGACCGGGTCTGCGACGAGCTGGGTCAGGCGGCGGTGGCCGCGACCAGGGCCGTGGACTTCGACCTCGGCATCGCCCATGTCGAGCTCAAGTACACCGCCGACGGCCCCAAGCTGGTCGAGATCAATCCGCGGCCCGCCGGTGGCCATATCACCGGGCTGATGGATCGCAGTCTCGGGTTTCCCACCATGGAACTGGTGGTTCGCCAATACCTGGGCGAGTCCATCGGCGCCATCGAGGCCGGTCCGGTGCGGGGCGCAGCGATCCGGTACGTCACCGCGCATCCGGGTGTCGTGGACAGAGTGACCGGACTGGACATCGCCAGTGCCGTGCCCGGCGTTCAGGAGGCCGTCGTGTACGTCGAGCCCGGCGGCCGGGTCAACCGGCTGCGGGTCAACGAGGACCGGATCGGGCACGTGCTGGCGACCGCGGACGATCCGTATGTGGCCAACCGGATCGCCGAGGCGGCAGCCCAGCAGATCGTGGTGTCCACCGCCGGGAGTGACCAATGCAATTTCGATGCTCCGCGGATGGCCGCGTCGGTGAGGCTTGGTCCAACGGGCGCTGAAGCGCTTTGACTACGCCGGAGAACGATATGCCGAACCTGGTCATGGTGATGCCGTACCGGGCATACATCAGCAAGGCGCAGGGCGAAGGGTTCCAGGTCAGCGCGATCTGGGATCCGGCCGTGGCCGACCGGCTGTATGGCGCGCAAGCCTCCCAGTACCTCCAGGACGTCCAGGCGCTGGCCGGCGACTTCCGGCTGGTGGACTTCACCGATCGCGCGGCCTATGCGGGGGCAATCCGCGCCGCCGTGCGCGAGTTCGACGCCGACTACGTCTGGCATGTCGGCGGCGAGGACACCATGATGCTGGCCTACGAGGTGGCCGACGAACTCGGAAAGGCGGTCAACACCCCGCGGTCGGTCGCGCTGCTCAACGACAAGCTCGCCATGCGCGCGCTGCTGCGCGACAAGGGCATCTCCTCGGTGCGGTTCGCCACCGCGGAGCACTGGCAGGACGTGGCGGCGCTGCTGGCGGACTTCACGTTGCCGGTGGTGGTCAAGCCGACCACGCTGTCCGGCAGCCGGGGGACCTTCCTGCTCACCGACCCCGCCGACCTGCCCGCCTGGGGCGACGTGCTGGCTTCCTACCACTATGACGGGCCGCTGCTCATCGAGGAGTACCTGCGTGGCCAGGAGTTCAGCGTGGAGACGCTGACGGTGCGCGGCGAGCACCACGTGATCGGCGTGACCCGCAAGCTGCTCGGCCCGCTGCCGCATTTCGTGGAACTCGGGCACCTGTTCCCCGAGCCGTACACGGCGCAGACCCGCCAGGTGGCCGCGCTCGCGGTGGAACTGCTTGACCTCGTGGGATACCAGTGCGGCCCGGCGCACACGGAGGTCATCCTGACCACGGACGGGCCACGAATCGTGGAATCCCAGGCCCGGCTCGGCGGGGACAAGATTCCAGAAATCATCCAACTAGCAAAGGGTTTCGATATGAAGCGGGGCATGTTCGCCGCCCTCGCCGGGCGGGCGCCCCGGCTGGACCCGGCGGAGTCCGTCGGGCACATCGCTTACTTGAGCCTCCCCAACGGGATCCTCCGGTCGGTGTCGGGACTCGATAAGGTGCGCGGCCTGGATTTCGTGGACACTCTGAGCTTCCCGTTCTCGGTCGGGGACGTGATTCCGGAGACCGTGAACTCCAAGACCCGCCACGGCTTTGTGATCCTCACCGGCGGGGATGCCGCGCAGGCCCGCGCCCGCGCGGACCAGGTGCGCGAGCTTATCAAGTTCGAGGTGGACGCCGTGCCGGCCGGGGAGATCGTGGCCCGATGAAGAGGTTCTTCGCGCTGCACCGCAATGTCCGAACCCGGATCGCGTTGGCGTTCGTCAGCAAGTTGATCGACGCGATGATCCTCACCTTCATCGCGATCTACCTCGCGTCCCGGGTGGGGATTGCCGCCACGGGTGCGCTGATACTGCTGTTCGCCGTGTTCGCCGTCTTCGGCATGCTGGCCGGCGGTCACCTGTCAGAAGGCTGGGGGCGCCGGCCCGTGCTCATCGTCGGCGACCTCATCAGCTGCATGTTTCTTGTGCTGATGGCGGTCGCCTATTTCGGCGGCTGGGGCCCGCTCGCCGTCTATTTCAGTTACGCCATCGCCAAGTTCGGGTCCAACATGGCCCTGCCCGCCAACGACGCGACGATCATCGACGTGACACCACCGGCCGACCGCAAGTACATCTACACGGTGAACTACTGGGTGGTCAACCTCGCGCTCGGCTGCGGCGCCCTGGTCGGCGGCTTTCTGTACAACGCGCATTTCGGCGCCGTGATCGTTGGCGGCGCCATCGCCATGGGCGGTGCGCTCATCGCCACCGTCCTGCTCGTGTCCGAGACGAAGCCGGAATCGGCGACCGCCGCATCACCCGCCAAGCGCACCGGATTCGGCCAGTTCGTCGACGGATACCGGGTGGTGCTCGTCGACTCGACGTTCCGAAGGCTGATCATCGCCGCCAGCCTGGCCCTCACGCTCGAAGGCCAGATGAACAGCTACATCGGTATCCGGCTGTCCGACCACATGCCGGTCCAGCATCTGTTTCCGTTCCTCACTGTGGGTGGCGTGCAGATGCTCGGCCTGCTCAAGGCGGAGAACACCATTCTGGTCGTCATCCTGGCGCTGTTCATCAATGCGCTGCTGCGCCGGGTGCCCGACTGGGTCCGGCTGTATGCGGGCATTGCCATGTTCGTCGGCGGCTTCGCGGTGCTCGCGGTCAACAACAGCGCCTGGGTACTGCTGCTGGCCTGTCTTGTGCTGACCTTCGGTGAGCTGATGAACGTGCCGGTCAAGCAGGCGCTGCTGGCGGAGCTGGCACCGGAGCAGGGCCGACCACGGTACATGGCCGCGTACTACCTCCACATCCGGTTCGGCCAGGTATTGAACGCGCTGCTCATCTCGCTGAGCGTGATCGTGGGCGCAGCGGGGATGGCCGGAATCTACCTGCTCTTCGGCGTCGTGATCATCCTCCAGTATCGGGGGATTCTGGCTCGCCGCGAGACTCGTGCCGAGGCGAAAGTCCCCGTCTCCGTCTGACTTCCGCACAAACAGTTGGGGAGCGAAACCCATGTCGGCAAAAGCGAATCGGGTCACCGAGACCTACCTCGCCGAATGCACGGCTCCAGACAGCCGCCTGCGCCATGCACTGGCGGACATCGACGTGTCCCCGACGCTGCGGGCGGCATGGCCGAGACTGCTGCCCCGCCCCGTCATGGTCGACGAGGCGGAGTTCCGGGCGTTCGGCCGTGATCTCGTCACCGTTTTCGAGCTTGTCACCACACTGCCGCAGCGCTGCTTCGACGGCGACTTCGACCGTTTCCGCGCCGCCCTGCGCATCGATGACCGGCGCGGCACGCTGATGCGCCGGCTGCTCGGCGGCAGCGCCCCGCCGCTGTACGGCCGGGCCGACACGTACTACGACGGCTCGTCCTTCAAGCTCCTCGAGTTCAACATCGGCAGCGCGCTGGGCGGCCTGGACATGGTGGGCACGCTGCCCAAGGCGTACCTGGGGGTATCGGCGTTCGCCGAGTTCGCCGCCACCCACGGCCTGCGGTACCTGGACATCGGCGCGGACGTCACCGACGCGCTGCGGATCGCCGGTAAGGCCGCTGGCACCGGCGAACCGGTGGTAGCCGTGCTGGAGGGGCCCGGCGGGATGGCCACCTACGGCAACAAGCGCCGCGCGATCGCCGCGCTGCTGGCCGGGCATGGACTGGAGTGCCGGGTCGGCGAGATCGGTGACCTCCGGTTCCGCGCCGGCAAGCCGTACCTGGACGGCACGCCAATCGACGTGATCTTGCGGTACTACGCGCTTGAGGAGATGCTCGCGCATCCCGATGGCGAGGCCCTCATGGAGCCCATCTTCCGCGCCCACGAGGAGGGCGCCGTGGTGCTGTGGGCGCCGAGCAACATGTTTGGCAACAAGGGCACGCTGGCGATGCTCTCCGAGTTCGCCGAGGACACCTCGGTGTTCTCCGCGGAGGAGCGGGCGGTGATCGACAGGGCGCTGCCGTGGAGCCGCATGCTCGGCCGGCCCGGCGTCGGATCAGACGCCGACCTCATCGAGGAGTGCGTGCGGCGCCAGGAGCAGTTGGTGTTCAAGCCAACCGGGCTGTTCGGCGGCCAGGGCGTCCTCATTGGACGGGAGGTGGATGAGCGCATGTGGCGGGAGGCGCTGACGGCGAGCGCGGAGGCCGGCTGCCTCGTCCAGGAAGTGGTGCGCCCGAACCTGGAGCCAGTGATCGATCCGGAGACCGGCACCCACTCGGATTGGCACGCCCTGTGGGCCGCCTTCATGACCCCGGCCGGGCTCTCCGGAGGAGGCGTGCGGGCGGTACCGCTAGGCGGCACCACGGTCATCACCATGACCAACAACCCCAACGTCCGCAACACCTGCATCTTCACCTGCTGAGCAAGGAGAAGCGTGATGGCCCGACTCGTTGACCTGACTCACGGCTTTTATGACGGAATGCCGTCCTATCCCGCCGACTGGTACCCGAAGTTCGCCAGCGAACGGGCGATGACCCCGGAGACGGACCCCTACGGCACCAAACGCACGTTCTCGTATCTGCACGTGTTTCCCCACAACGGCACGCACATGGAGTACCGCCTCCATTTCTTCCCGGGTGCCGAAGGAATCGACGAGGTTCCGCTGGACACCCTGATCGGCCGGGCCTGTGTCGCCGACCTGTCCGACAAGGGCGAGCTGGAGCCGGTCACCGGCGACGACCTGGAGGCGGCGCTGCGGCCGGTGTGGCGGGCGGGCGACCGGCTCCTGGTCCGCACCGACTACCTGCGGCACAACTGGGGCCGGCCCGACTACTGGGACCGCCCGCCCTACCTGACCCCGTCGGCCGCGGAGTGGGCCATCGGCAACGGCGCCAGCCTGTTCGGGCTGGACTGCCTCACCGAACGGCCGGGCGACGCCGCGTCCCCCGTCCACCATGCGCTGCTCGCCGCAGGAATCCCGCTGCTCGAGTACGTCACCAACATGCACGAGCTGACCAAACCGGTGGTGCAGCTGTTCGCCCTGCCGATGAAGGTCGCCGGGGCCGAGGCGTCTCCCACGCGGGTCATCGCGGTGGAGCAGAGCGATGGCACCTGAGACGGCGCGGCACGCGGTCGCGCTCGAGCCCGTGGCCGACGACGCCGCGGTGCCGGATGTGTTGCACCGGCTGCTCGACCTGCTCGACGCGCCGCTGGCCGGTCTGCGTCCGGGCGCGGAGGTGTTGATCAAGCCCAACCTGTTCCAGACGCGGCCTGGGTTCCACGTGAGCCCGGTTCTGCTAGCGGCCATCGCCCGCGTGGTCGCCGATTACGGGGCACGTCCGGTGATCGCGGAGCGCACGCACGCCATCTATGAGATTCTGCGCGACCACGAGGCCGCGCGGTACGCCCGCGTGGTCAGCTTCGACGACCTGCCGTTGCGCATCACCGGTATTCCGGGAGCGACGTCGCTGCGGGTGCCGATCGCCGTCCCCGAGCTGGTTCTGGACTGCGACTTCTTCATCGGGGTGCCGCAGCTGCGCACGCACGCGAGCGTGGTCTACTCCAACGCGATGAAGAATCTGGTCGGGCTGCTGCCTGGCTACACGACCCGCATCGTGCACATGGCCGGCGTGGACGAGTCCACTGTGGACCTCAACCTGATGCGCCCGCAGGATCTGGTGGTGTGCGACGGAACCACGGTCATCGAGGGCAACTACCCGATGGACGGGCGCGCGCGATCGGTGGGTTTCCTGGCCGCCAGCCGCAATGCCGTCGCCCTCGACGTCGCGGTCGGCGTGCTGGCCGGCTTCGACCCGGACAGCGTGGCCTACCTGCGCGACGCCCACCAGCGCGGCATGGGTCCACTGTCGCTGGAGGACATCGACGTGCTCGGCACGCCACTTGCCGAGCTGGCCTTCGACATCGCCAAGGCGCCGGTCGAGATCGTGGCGCCCCGCACGGGTATCCACGTCTACGCCGAGCACGCGTGCCCGGCGTGCAGCCGGTTCGTGGCCGGGGCCATGCGTGCGCTGGCCGAGGAACTGTGCGCCTGGGAGGGCGAGATGACGGTCATCTCCGGCCCGCAGGTGGAGATGCCGCTGCTGCGCGGGGTCGTGGTCCTCGTCGGCAACTGCCTGTACGAGAGCCGCGATCTCGGCATCTTCATCGAGGGCTGCCCGCCGCGCGCGATCCAGCTCGCCGCATTCCGTTACGCGATGGGCGAACCCGTCGGCGATCACGAGCGGACCCAGTTCCGGGTGCCGCCGCGTCTGATGGGCCTGGCGCGATGACGATCAGCACAGTCACCACGCCAGTGTCGTCACTGTCCGCGGGAGCGCGGCTGTACCGCCATGTCGTGCCGCTGGCGACCGCGGTGAACCCGGTGGTGGCCGCCGCGGCGCTGCGTGCCGCCGGGCGGGTCATGCTCACCGCCGGGTCCGGTGGTCGCCGCGCGACGCTGGCCGTCGGCGAGCTCGCCGTCCTCTCCCATCCGGGTGGCGCGGGCCACGCGCCGTTGGCCCACGCTGTGGATTTCCTCGCCGGGCTGGACATGCCTGCGGACACCCCCGCTCCCGAGGCGGCCTGGTACGGGCTGCTGGGCTATGACGCGGTGCGTGACTATGAGCGGTTGCCGAGCCGTCACCCGGCGACCGGCCGGCCGGTGTACGAGTTCTTCCTGCCCGAGGCGCTGATCCAGTTCGCGGACGGGTACGGGCAGGTAATCGGCCGGGGCTCCTCGGCCGCCGCCGCCGGCGCCGTGGCCGAACGGGTCGCGAGGACGCTGGACGGGCTAGCCGTCACACCGCTCGGCATCGTCGCAGTGGGCGCCGGCCGGTTCGGCTTCAGCTACGAGGAGTACGTCGCCGCGGTCCACCGCGCGAAGCGGCACATCCTCGATGGCGACGTCTTCCAGCTCGTGCTGTCCATCGCCTGGACCGCACCGGCCACTGTGGACGGTCTGAGTGTCTACGAGCGACTAGCCGCGATCAACCCGTCCCCGTACCACTTCTGGTACGCCGGGCCGCGGTTCGAGGTCGTCGGTGCCTCACCGGAACCGTGCCTGACACTCCACGACGGCCGGGCGCTGATCCGCCCGCTCGCCGGAACCCGGCCGCGAGGCCACGACCGCCTCGCCGACCAGCTCGCCGAGGATGACCTGCGGTCGTCGGTCAAGGAGATGGCCGAGCACCGGATGCTCGTCGACCTCGCCCGCAACGACCTGGGCCGGGTGTGCCGGCCGGGCAGCGTGTCCGTCGAGCGGCTCATGGCGGTGGAGCGCTACTCCCACGTGATGCACCTGACCTCCGACGTGCGCGGCCGTACCCGTGGCGACCGGGGAACCGACGAGCTCATGCGGGCGACGTTCCCGGCGGGCACCATGACCGGCACGCCCAAGGTGCGCGC
>Ga0070706_100001211_pt1 | contig 27592 bp, 16 predicted proteins | sample KBSK5501metaG_FD_65476 | JGI IMG/M metagenome (GOLD analysis project Ga0070706, IMG submission 65476) | Corn, switchgrass and miscanthus rhizosphere microbial communities from Kellogg Biological Station, Michigan, USA - KBS K5-50-1 metaG | ecosystem: Host-associated > Plants > Roots >... | reverse complement strand
GGTCTCATTCGCCGCGGACATCCGGCCGCTGTTTCGCGATAAGGACGTTCGGTCGATGGCGCGCCACTTCGATTTGACGTCGTACGAGGACGTGAGTACGGTCGCGGACCGAATCCTCGGACGGCTGCGTTCCGGCTCGATGCCGTGCGATGGCGAATGGCCGACCGAGCAGGTCGATTTGTTCGAGCAGTGGATTCTAGGCGGCAAGAAGCCCTGATGCCTCCCACGATCGACGAAGTGGTGGAGCGAGCCCGCCGGAGGCTGGTAAGAGTTACACCGGAGCAAGCCGCTGTCGAGCTGGCCGAAGGCGCGCTTATGGTCGACATTCGTACGGAATCTGATCGAGCTGTGGAGGGCGAAATACCGGGCGCAATCGCGATCGATCGCACGGTTCTCGAGTGGCGCCTCGACCCCACCTCCCCATCGCGGCTCGATCAGGCCAAAGACCACGAGGTCAGGGTGATAGTGGTCTGCGCCGAGGGCTACTCATCGAGCCTCGCTGCGGCATCGCTCCAGGACATCGGCCTGATCAACGCGACCGATGTCATCGGCGGATTCGAAGCCTGGAAAGCAGCCGGCCTCCCGATCAGGCGATAGGAACCGCAGCACGAAGGGGATTGCACCTAGTGCCTCACGGTCCCGAACCGTGCCGGTGCCGTGTCCTCCAGTGTCCGACAGACTCCCGCGTGGTCCTCGCGAATACGAAATCGACCAGGCTGGTGCCCTTTGGTGACCCCCTAGAGCCGTCTGGTGCCGGGAATGCGTGATCCGGCTGTGATCCGGCAGGATGGTCGCGGCCCTGTCGCTTCTCGGTGATTTGGACAGATGAGCGAGGCTACGTGGTCAATGCGGATTGTAAGCGGGGTTCTGTGTCGGGGAGTTCGATACGCCCTTTCTTAAGACGGAGCGTCACCTTACGACACCCGCGATTGAGAGCGGTTGCGTACTAGATGGGTACTGGTACGCCAAACCTTCTGTTTCCCACCCATCGTTGACATTCCTTGGACGGCTCTAGACTCGGCGCTGCATGACAGTTGGCAAGAGGATTCGACGCCCGACGCGGGGCGGCGTGTGGGACAAGTTAGGCAATCGATTCGAGGCCCGTTGGACCGTAAAGGCGCTGACCGACGTACTAGAGCGGCGAGCCGAATCGGTAACTCTCGAGCCGCCTACGGATGAAGGCTTCGAATTCACACTAAAGCGGTCCGAAGCCACCGAGCACCATCAATGCAAACGTCAATTGGCCAGCACCTCGGATTGGCAGTTAAACGACCTGCTCTCCATTCTTGAGGCTTTCGCCCATCAACTCCGCTCCGATCCGGGCGCCATCTGCTTCTTCGCATCCACGTTTTCTGCCGCAGGCCTGAGCAACTTGTGCTTGCGAGCCACGCTGTCCGTGTCCGGCCCTGACTTTCGCAACACTTTGGCCGAAGACTGGCGCCCCTCACTGCGCCGCCTCGAGGGGATTTGGCATACCTCCGATATCGCCGAAACGTGGGGGATGCTCCGCCGCGTTCGGGTCGAAACCATCTCTGAGGATTTGCTCGTGGTCCTGAACGAGACCCGTTTGCGGGTGCTTGTCGGTGGCGAGAAGGCCGCAGCCGCAGCCGCGGTCTTGTTCGAGTACGTGTATGAGCACACGACTGAGAAGGTGTCCGCACAGGACCTGTGGCAGGCGCTCTCAAAGGCCGGAATACGTCGGCTGGAGCTTGGTCGCAACACTTTGGCACGAGTCGAGACGCTTCGCAAGGGATTTGCTGGCCGGATTGCTGAGCTAGCGATCCCGGATATCCAATTGCGTCGGACGGAGGCGGGCACCGTTATCTCGGCTATAGACGAGGGCCAGAAGGCAGTCCTTCTGATTGGGGAGGCTGGCGTCGGCAAGAGCCATGTGTTGGCGGATGTAACCGCAGAGTGCGAACGCCGAAACTGGCCGTGGTTGCCGGTAAGTCTTGATGCCATTGCGGCCGCTACAACATCGGCTCAGCTGGGAAGACAACTCGAGCTTGACTGGTCGCCCGCGGACGTCCTAGCTCAGCTTGGTGGAGGTCATCTGGTCCTTGTGCTCGATCAACTGGATGCCATTAGCGCCGCCTCGGGTCGGCAGGTGGATAGCTATGACGCGATTCGGGAACTGCTCGCCGATGTCGAGGCTCATGAAAGCGTCCAGGTTGTCATTGCGTGCCGTCAATTTGACTACGAGTCAGACGATCGCCTGAGGGCCTTGATGGAGCGCACGCACGTGCTGCCGATCACGATTCAGGCTCTCGCGGAGACCGACGTGAAAAGGATCCTTGGCGAGCTGGGCATTGATGCTTCACGCGTGCGCGATTCCCAGTTGCCCCTGCTCTCCTCACCTCTTCACCTCTATTTGCTCTCGCAAGCACGTGGCGAGGCTGACGCTGAACAGCTCAACTTCTCAACTGAGGACGATCTCTACGGGCTGTTCTGGGACCGTAAGCATCGGGACACGGATCGGAAGCTGGGACGTGAGGCTAACTGGATCGGTGTATTTGACCGACTTGTCGAACACATGAATCGCTACCGCCGACTTTGGGCGCCAGTTGACATCCTCGACGCCGATGCAGCGTCCGTGCGCGCGATGGCGTCCGAGCACGTGCTCACGATTAGGAATAACAGGATCTCATTCTTCCACGAGACCTTCTTCGACTATTGTTTTGCCCGCCGCTTTTCGGCCGCCGATTCAGAGGGTTTGGTCAGCTTTCTTCTTGCAAATGACCAAGAGCTGTTCCGTCGCGCCCAGGTGCGAGCGGTGTTGGTCCATCTCAGTCGAAGCGATCGCCGGCGCTACTTGACCGAATTGCAGGACATCCTCACCGATTCGCGTGTGCGCTTCCACGTGAAACATGTTGTCGTCTCGCTAATCGGGGCATCAGACGACCCCGCAGACGACGAATGGGAACGCCTAAAGCCCCTCCTTGAGGGTCCACAGACGTCGATCAGCGACCGTCTCGTGAGAATGCTGATGGTTGCCCCGCACTGGCAGGATTACTTGCTCGGTCTGGGCTGGATCGAGCACCAAATGGGGGGTGACAGTGCTGCTCAATTTAGAGGTGTCAATGTTGCCATGTCCATTCAGCGTCGCCGGCCAGACTTGGTCGTCCAGATCCTCGTCGACCATCTCTCTGACGGTGATCCTTGGCCTCTGATGCTTAGGGCAATAGTCGGTAATGGGACCGGCTTGGGTAGCCATCGCGGTTACTTCGAGGCGGTACTAAGAATGATCGAAGTTGGAATCCTTGACGAGCCCTATTTTGGCCCGTTCCGAACGGACATATGGAGCTTGGCCCATGAGCTCGTCCCGGGCCAACCGCAATGGGCCTGCGAATTGATTCAGACCACTCTGCAGCGAATGTTGGTCAGAGCGAGTTCCGAAGGCCTGCAAATGTTCGAAGGCCTGCACGGCGATCAAAGCGCCGAGGTCCTCATCTCACAAGCGGCGGCCCTCGCCCCCCTCGCATTTGCGCAAGAGCTGGTTCCAGTAATGCTGAGCGCGATGGCCACCTTCCCAGCAGACGCTAAGCCTGGACATGCCCTTCGGCGTGACATGGTCTGGCGCTACCGCGTCCAGGGCGATGCGCACACCGTGTCGGATGCACTCCTTAAGGCAATGGAGGCTGCCCTCCAGGCGATTGTTAATAGGTCCGAGTTCGACCCTTTGCGCGATCAATTGGAGAGCAGCGGTTACGAGACTGCCAACTACCTTGTCGCGCGTGCCTACGCGCATGCCGGTCCACTCCGCTCGGGGGAGGCTGTCCAATTCATCCTCACCGAGCCCGAGCGGCTAGAACTTAGCGTCGATGGAAACCGTGGCACGGCCGCGGGTCAGGTGATTTCCAAAGCCTCGCCGAATGCGCCAGCCCGTTTCCATCGGCGGCTCGTTGCGATGATTCTTCGTTACGAACATGATGCTGGCGATGACGACAGTCGTGCAGCCCGTGACCGCCTCCAATTCCGGGCCCTAAGTGCAGTAGCTCCTCGGCGCCGAGGTCATGCCGCTAGTCAGCGACTTAGAGAGCTCAGGACGCAGTTTGGTATTAGCACCCCACCGTCGCCAATCGACGACGATGGCTTGGGTAGCGGTTGGGCCCAGACACCCAGTCCACCTGACGGAGCCAGAGAGTTCACGGATCTCGAATGGATCGCCGCCATTCAGGCACAGCCAACCGCGCATTATTGGACAGACGACAACCGCTTGATGGGCGGCACGTACGAGCTAGCACACTTCTTCGGGCAGCAATTCGAAAACAACCCCATAAGGTTCGCGCAGATCTTGCTGCAACTGCCCAACTCGGTTCCCGGCGAGTATTTCGAGGCGGGGTTACTCGCGGCGACTAAGACGATTGAGAGGCTCGAAGACCAGACCATTTGGTCGATCGCCTTGAAATGCGAGCGGATTTCTGGTCGACCGGTTGCCCGCCCCGTGCTGTGGTTGATTAAAGCAGCTTGCTCGAGGCAGGTTCCAGACGAGATAGTCGAACTATTGGAGTGGCATGCCGTTCAAGACGCCGACCCCGTCAATGGGAGTGAGGTCAGCACCGGTCATCGAAGCCGCGATCTGCTTGACTCCGGAATCAATAGCAATCGCGGCGCTGCCGCCGAAGCCATCGCTGGTCTCATCCGCTTTCATCCTGAGCAGCTAGAGCGCCTCCTCCCAGCAATCAGGCACCTAGTCTCGGATCAGTCTGCGCCGGTTCGCGCCTGTGCTGCCGGGCTCTTGAGTGTGGTCCTCCACTTGGACCTTGAAGCGGCATTGGAACTCATGCCCACTCTCGGCGAAGGCGACATCGGCGTACTGGGGACCGTGTATGCACGGCGCCTACTGGTGGCCGCGACGCGAATTGCCTTCGAACGTATTGCTGGGCTTGTTCAGCGAATGGCGGCGTCAAACGACGACGGAGCCGGGATGGCGGCTGGAGAGGCTCTGGCTGTACATGCTCTCCTAACTCGGGCATCGTCTACAGATCTTCCGAGTCATGCATCCCCCGCCGTCCGCCGAGGAGCTGCCGCAGTGTTTGCTTACAACGTTCAATTTTCCGAGTACGCCGCCGCCTGTTCCGGCGAGTTGACGCGATTCTTCTCGGACGCAGATGACGAGGTCCGACACGCAGCAGCCAACTGCTTTAGGCAGCTATCCGCATCGCAGTTGATAATCAACCGCGACCTATGCGTCAGCTTTGCCCGCAGCGAGGCATATGAAAAGTACTCGTACTTCCTGCTGCGCGGACTCGCTGAGGCGCCGGGTGCCCCTGTCGATGTGATAGTTGAAGCCGCCGACCAGTTCATCCGCCGCGCTGGTAGGGCGGCCGGGGATATGCGGCAAGGGGCGGCTGCCGACGCGTCCGACGTTAGCGTCATGCTTATCCGGGCCTATTCGCAGAACCCCACGGCGGTGGTCCGAGAACAGGCCCTCGATGCACTAGACAGAATGCTGGCGGCCGGCGCATTCGGGGTCGAAGAGTCGATTGAGGCCTACAAAAGATAGAGATTCCGCTGGCCCATACTCAGTCGGAAGCCCTGAAGACGTCGCCTACTGGTTCTTCAGGTTGAATGGTTGTTTGACGATTAGGAATTTCGTCGTGCATCCAGAAAGGCGGGGATCTCAGTTGACCGACGCCGACCTGCTGGCTGTTCGCTTCCCATGGCGCTCCGAGCAGGACCTGATCGACTACCGGCTCTTCGAGGAGGCAGATCAAGCCAGACTCTTCCTGGTCGAGGTCAAGTCGAGCGGCGATTGCCGCCTTAACGGCCCGTGGACAGACGAATCCACCAGCAACCTGACGCGAGTATTGGAGGCAATTGGCTGCTTTCATCCGGACGAAGTCAGACGAACAGCAACAGCGCTTTACAGCGTCGGTCGTTACCGTGGAGATGCGATCGACGCTCTCCTTGTGGCTGTTGCTTCGCGGCGAAGCGAGGAGCTTGCCCAGGTTGCACCCGGTGCGGTACAACTCACGTGGGACGATATCTTTGAGTTCATCTTTGATCGGTTTCGACTCTTTCGTGCAAAGAAGGCGCATCATCCCCAGTGGGATCCCCAAGGGCGCCGGCTATACACAATCGCTCGAGACAATCGGAACGACTTTGGTACGTTCAGGTCAAGAGTCCAAGGCGCCTTCTTCGCATGAATTCGTTCCGAAGCCCTACATAACTGCGGGCCCGATCTATTAGCAGGCTCGGCTGTGCAGAATAGGCACGGCTATGCCCAAGCTACGAGTACGTGTACGCTCGAGCGGCTTTCCCGCCGGCTCTCAGCCAGGGTCCCTTCCTGCTCATGGCTGGTTTGCACTTCGGTGGGAGGACTTGGTGTGGGCAGCTATCACAGTCGGACGACTTCGAACCGATGTCTTCGCCCATGGTGTCTACTCAATCTGGGAAGCAATTCACAGGGCCGGTGTGGTCTATGCCTATCTTCGGGAAGACGGCGCCGGCGCTATCCGTAGATCATCGCTCTACGATGCCCTCGACCGGTCGGAGAAAGTCGCTGCGTCCTATTACATCGGCATGGCGATGGCGAAGGTAGTCGCGGCACGCCTCGCCGTGCCCTGGTTGATGCACGTTGATCGCTACTACCACGCGCTCGGGATAGCCTTTGTAGGGCGAATGCGCCCGGACCTTGTTGGCCCTGATAGACACCGACGTTGGCTCGTTGCTGAGGCGAAGGGGCGAACGGGAGGCCAGGATCGAGCCGCGTTGCTAAAAATGCAATCGCAAAAGAGATCGATCCGGCGTGTCGGAAACGCCAGACCCCATATCGCAATCGGCAGTCTCGCCTACTTCGAGGACGATGCCCTCAGTATTCGCGTGATCGACCCCGAGGAGGATGAGCCATATCCGGTGGATTATCCCTTCGACGTCGACCGCTTTTTCTGGGCCTACTACCAGCCATTTGTGCAGTGGTTCACCGGTCCGGGGTCGGAACCAACCATCGCTCAGGGACAAGTCACGGTACGTCTTCCGGAGGTCGATGCCAAAGTATCGATCGGCCGTGAACTCCTAGCCCTGGCTCAGCGACCTCTTCGTAATTCTGAGGGCATTGCCCCAGCCATAATGTCCGTCATTTCGCCGACTGAGGACGCAGCAAACGAGTTCGGAGACGGACTTGTCGTGGAGCTCGGCGACGCCTGGGAACCAGCTTTCCGTCTCGACCGTGCGTAGGTCGTCCGACTTCTGGCGCCGCATCTTGTTAGTGGGACCGCATTTGAATCCATCCCTCCGCGATCAGACGACGACGGAGGGGAGTCTGTACCGCAACTGGCGCCCTCTCGAGATATTCCCAAGCCAGACTTCGAGTCTGCCCCTCAAGCTGTCGAAGATATGACATGGCTGCTTCGACACTGAACTGATAGCCGCACTTCTCGCGGAAGTTCGGCTTCAGATCGGTCCAGATGACCGCATCTAACCCGACTTTCCGAAGCCATTCCCTAATTGAGTCGCCCGCTTGCCTCTTAGAGTCCTGGTCGGTACTGCTTTCCAAATCGATCGATCCGATGCTGCCACTTCCCTCACGGTCTGCAAGATTGACGATCGCGGCATCCATATTCGTCAGCCCGCTCTCCCACCAGCCGGAACGGCAAGCTTCGCCATCGGCTTGATCAATCACAAGAGTGAGTCGCCCGTCGAATGACCGCCGGGAGAACTCCAATTGCAACGTCGGCCCATCGTCGCGCCACCCCCCACGGACGACTAGCTGACGGCGGTCCCACTTCAGCGAGCCCCATGCCAGCACGGCAATATGCGACATTTCGTGTGCTGCCTCCCGCCTACGGCTCCGCGAACAACTTGTCCAGGGAACCCTCCGGCCTGGCAACAAGTGCGAAGACGGAGAGTAGAAGCTTAATCGGATCTTTTCGTCGCAATTCACCAGTTTGGATCAACCGGCTGACGGATCTAGACGTCACCGCTAGACCGTAACGCCTTTGAGATCGTCTGGCGTGATGACTATGAGTCGGTGCAATAAACTCATGAACGTGGGAATGGTCAATGCTCCGCCGGAACATTTGACGCTATACGTGCCACATCCCGAGTCCAGGCTGTGTAGCGAGTTGGCCCGCGGCTCCGCCATCGTTGGTCAATCCAGCGGCCCAGGTCGAGTCCGCATCTACTACGAAGGCAACGTGGTCGGTGCCGCGAACCTAAGTCGGTTCCGCGATAGAGCTCGTCACGCGGCGGCCAGGATGCTCCACAACTACCCCGCTGGCTATCCAACCAGAGCCCGTGAGGAGGTGGACGAACGTGAGGTCGTGGAGGTTGGCTCGATCGACACGCACGGCTACCGACTTCACTTCTCGGCCGCTCCTGCGGAGCTGGCCTGGTGGATCGGGCCGGCGGACTTAGTCGACTTGGGATTACTCGAACAGACGGACTAGGCGCATAAGGGGCGTTCCGACCGCGTGAACCTTACCGCGTGACCGCCTATTGGTTCACCCGCGTCGAGTTGCGTAAACGTCGACCTCGTCGACCATCTCTCCGGCGGCGTTTAGGAACTGGTCCGCCTGGCGGCGCCCACGAGGACTGTTGCCCGCAGCCCTAGCCCGCGTAATGACCCACCCGGACTCTGCAAGCTTTAGCGAATCTCGAATCGCGGCCTCAGGCTCAAGAGGCGCGCTGGGTAGGCTACCGAACCGAATGGCCAATTTCACTCCAGGTCGCGTGACCCCGGCGACGCGCCTCCAGACGGTGGCGAGGTTAGCAATGAACTGTTCTCGGGTGCCATGCCCCAACTGCACCATGCCTCTTTCGGTTGGAACCGTTGGTCCGCCTAGGAACCACGCTCTGAGCCACTGGTCCGGGTAGTACGTGTACATGCCAAAGTACGGCGGTGACGTCACGACGAAGTCGAAGGGACCAAGCCCGCGATCCAGGCTCGCACGTCGGCTATCACCAAGAACGATCCTTCCCTTTCCTGGTGGGGGCTGGCTGGCAAGTGTGTACATTGCGCGACGCTCGACTGCTTCTGCCAAATCGACTTCTGGAGCATCGGTAGAGTGCTCCCTCCAGTAGCGCACTGCCCCATCCGGCTTGGTCGCGTAAGTCCTCGGCATTTGGTTCGATAGATAAGTCGGCGCCTGCCTCGTTCTTGGGCCATGGAGGATTCCCAGCACAAGCGCTTGTAAGACGATATCGACCGGTTGTGAGCTGGCGCTGCGCAATCCTTCGCGGAGGCGGCAAATCTGCTTTAGCGTGCGGGGGTGGTATGCGAGCGACCAGAACTCACCCCGAGGGACGGAAGCTTCGATAGGCGCGGCAAGCAACTGTTTGCACCGAGCGACGACAGCGGATGGCCGTACCTTTACTAATTTCGACCTAGCGATCGCGATGGCGACCGGATTGGTGTCCACGCCGACCGTGGTCAATCCGAGCAGTCTTGCAGCATATGCAGTAGTTCCACGCCCGCAAAACGGATCAAGGACCCGCGAGGTGCTTGCTGCGCTCTTCAGGACGTGCCACGGAAAGGCGAGCGGAAACATTGTGTAGTAGGGACAGATCGCATTGGGGCGAGCTGCAGGTTCGGGGTACACCGGCATCGTGGCGAGACCCGGCCGCTTTCGGACAGACGCTTGTCTCTTCAAGCGTCTGGTTTACGCCCGGTTCGAATGTAAGTGGTGTGGCGCTCCTCATGTCTGTACGTGTGCCAAGCGACATCTTGTGGCCCGATTACTTGGTTCAGCGCCTTCGGGACAAGGTGGTATGCGATGTTGTCTCGATCCTCCAATGTCTCCGGCAACTTGGCGAGGAGCAACGCCTTCAGGCTTCCCCATGCCGCCCCCGAAGATCGGATTCGCTCCAGGAGCTTGTTGTCTTGACGGAAAGCCTCGATTGCCCGCTGCTCAAACGCCCCAATAACATCAGTACCCGCGACGGCAGCGCCGTCGGCACCAGGCTCAATTGCTTCGGCCCTTCCGTCGGCTTCCCCACTCTCGCCTAGGGGTACTGCCACCTGGATGCCCGCCTGCTGCAGGGTCCGCTCGAACTCGTCTTTGAGGTGGCGGGCGTATGTCTTTGCCGCAGGACGGTTGTACTCGAGATCTCGAGGCGGATACATCTTTTCGAAGGACAGCACCCGGATGGAGATGGGGTACGGAGTGCCCCCGACCGAGCTCCAGAACACACCGTGTCCTGGGATTGGTTCATTGAGGAGAGCGCTCAGGAGGTCGTTGCTGAAGTGTGCGTTCGCGCTCCGCACATTGCCGAGGTCCGCTCCAGACAAGAGGTGGAAGATAAACCAGTTGTCGCCTTGGCTCAGGATTTCGACCGGAACGCTTCCGGGCTGCTGGGTGATCAACACGGCACCGAGGTCATACTTGCGACCCTCTTTTACCCAAGCGATGTAAGGCTCGGCTGCCGTGGCCTTTTCGTTGAGAACGGCCTGTGCCTCTTCAACTACGGCGATCGTAGGTATGGTCTTTGGCTCAGCTTCCGTGAACTCTCGTTGGTTGTGGTCGAACACTCGCCGCAAAATTAACCCCGAGAGCACAAGGGCTTGGGCGCTTCGCATCTGAGAAACGTCCACGACACACAGCTTCCCGTGGCTAAGGGCACGAAACAGCAGGTCCATGAATTGACTGCTCCGGTCATGAAGCATTCGAACGATGTTGGTCATGTTGCCTCTCGCTGCGAGTGCCTCTGCGTCCTGACCATGTTCGAGGTCGAGGATGCGCTTCACATCATCGAGAGGCATCTGATTGCCGTGTTCGTCAATCAGATTGACCAATTCCTCCCAGGCTGCCTGCCCGAGACCACGAAGCTTCCTGACGTTCTGCTGATCCTGCCGTTCGGGCCCAAGTGCGATTGCAATGACGTAGGTTGGCCGAAGCCTCCGCAGATCCAAACGTATGCCTCCCGCCACAAACGACTGGTAGAAGGGGCTCGGGTTGTTTCGCGGCGTAAAGACGACCAGCTGTTCCTCTAGCTCGGGCACATCTGCGAGACCTGGTCGCCCCTTGTCGTCGGGCCAGAAGTACTCCCCATCCGGATCGAAGATCACCGTCCCGACGGGAACCTTTCGCCCTCCCCGTTTCTCGACCATCGGTGTCGAGTGATAGAGCTTGCTGAATAACAGCTTGTTGAGATTCGACTTGCCGAAGCCCGCGCGAGCGAATACGAACGTACGGCGAGAAACGAGCGCCTCTACCGGGAACTTGATCTCAACCGGCGGTTCACGAATCTGCACCCAGTCTTCGAGATGATCGGCATACTGGCTCCCCTTGGCGTACACGTATTCGCCAAGCGAGAAGAGACCGATCGGCGCTCCAATCACGTTATGGCCAGCTATCTCTTGAAGGACCGGTGAGGAGGGGAAAGCCACGGGGCTGCCGACATGGGGTAACCGCCGATGGGAGGCTACGAACTGAATCTTTTCGCCACTGCGCCGCAGGACACCAAGAACGCGGATGTTAACTGCATACCGCAGGTACTGCTCTCGCAAGTCTTCGGGCACGGTCCTCTCTTCCCTGACCGCTCGGATATTGAATTCCTCGCCGGCACCACTTGAGAGTTTTCCTTGCGACGAAAAGGCTGTGATGCGGCCCAACACCGCCTCGTCCGGCGTTTCGAGCTGGACAAGGATGAATTGGCCATGCATCGGGATCCGTTGGAAGTCGCTTCGATACGGCAAGACCACGTCGGCATGGAATTCCAGTCCGCCCTCGCGGAATCCGCGGAAAATGCCGACCACGTGCTCGCTCTCAAACAAATTGCGGATCGCCATGCCTTAGCTATATCTCGCTTGCGCCGGGTCAGCGTCCTGCAGTCGAAAGGCATCAAGGACTGGGGCCTGCCCGCCCAGAGCTTCCCGCACTCCAGAGAAGATTTCGTCTTGAAGCACATCGAAATCGAAGTCCACGAGCGCAGCATTCTCGTGAGCCTTCTGCAGACAGCGCGGATAAAGCGGAACTGGGAAGCCTTCGATGGCATCGGCCAGTAGGTAGCCGAGAATTGCCTGTGCTTCCGATGCCTGAGGGAGGAAGATGTCGATTGGCCAGATGGGGTCCCGAGCTCCGGCGCCGAACTTCACGAGAAACATCTTGCCGCCAACGAATTTGTTGATCTCTTTGTCTTCGAGTTCTCGATCATCCCCGCGAGCGTATTCAGACCAGACATATGCCTTCTCCTCGATCTCCCGAGGCACCTCAACGTAGGCGGGATATTCAGTAGTGAGGACTCCTTCGATCGCCATGGCAAGTCGGTACCGGGCCAGCACCTTGCTGTGTTTGGCCACTCCGACTACGAAGATGCGGCGTTTTTGATCGTGCCACTGCCGATCGATCGCGGCCGCAACACTTTCGAGGTACTTCTTGAACAGGTCGCCAGCAAAGACCTTGCTACGAAGGAGCCCGTCGCAAACAATGAGGGTGTCTGTGCCGAAATGCTTGTTCTTGAGAATGGAGTAGAGGATGGCCCACTCCACCAGTTCGCGGTAAACCTGCACCCAGCTCGGACTCGTCGGTCGATCATCGTCGTTTGCGCGGATCATGTGACTCAGGCGAGGCAGGCTCCCAGTTCCGAGGTCCTTCATCAGCTCGCCGAGAGCAGTCACCGGCTGGCCGGCCGTGAATTGGGCCGCTCCCAGGCGAGTGACGCTCGTGCTAGGGGTAATTGCTTCAAGGCAGTATTCGTTGTTGCTCGAGTCAACAACGCGGATGAGCTGCACAAGAAAAGGATCGAACTGCAAAGCATTGTTGCCACCATCGGTTCCTACCAGTGAAATTGACGTCGTAGTGCGCGCCTGAATGCGCCTTGTCTCACTCTTCAATGGCCGAATTTCGGTGCGCAGCTGATCGAGTAGCCGTCGGTCAGCTCGAATTCTGTCCGCGATTTCGACGCGGAGCTTGGCGTGACTTTCAGCTTCAAGCATGCTCGCCGCCCATGTTGGCCCATCCCCGATCGAAAGTGAAGGTGCGAGCTCGGCCCGCTGGATCCTTGATTCGAACAACCCTGGCATCGGACTCGGATCCCGCGTTCTCGACGATGTACAACCAGTACTGCTCTCCGTACTCCTGGGCCGCTAAGAACTGCGTGCGGGAGACGCCAACTGGACGACTTTCCAAAGTCCCTGTCATTGCCTTGACCTCAACCCAGCGTTTTGGCCTACCGGCAGCGTTTGTCTCGATGAGATCGAAACCAGGATTGTTCAACGGAGTTCTCTGAAGCAACGGCTCATTGTTCAGGATGTGATCTATCGCCCGAGCCTCTAGCTCGAGCCGTTGCTCGTGGTCGAGGTCGTCTGGATCAGGTTCGTCATGTTCTTGATCGACTGCCACGTAAGAAATGAATGGTCGCCTAGTCGAACTCGGTTGCGACGCCGTGCTCGGGCCCTGACCCTCAATGACCGCGCCCTGAGCTGGTTGGCCAACATCGGGCGCATGGGTTGCGCCATCGGACGTGGCTCGAGCACCTCCAGTCCGTTGAACAGAGGGCCTCTCGAGATCGGTTGTTGATTGATCTTCCTCGTTGGTTGAGGCCGGTCCACTCGGGGCACTGCTGATCACCGGGCTGATTGCGCGGTCTGTATCGGTCGTCTCATTTGTCCGAACAGATGCCTCTCCTTCGCTTAAACCGAGTCGACTCCTAAGCTCGGACTCGCTGGTCACGCCGAGAAGTTTGAGAAGCTCCAACACACCGGGTTCGATGCCAGCTTCTCGAGCCAGCATCTCGAGCGCAGCAGGTTTGAAGTGGATCTTGGTTAACAGGAAGGGGTCGCTCTTCCAGGCTGGCGTAAGCGCATCGAATACGACCTGGCCCGGTCGACTGAGTCGACCCTCAGCATCCGGAACCCATTCCCTTCGGTTCAGAAGATCAAGAAAGGCCGCGTCGAACTCCTGTGTATGCCAGCTGTGGTAGAACCACTGGTAGGTCCCGGTGAATGGCCCTGAGCCGCGCCGATCATGAAGGTCACAGAGCGCTTCCCACAGCGTCTTCGACCGATGCTGCCGCGAGACCGCATCGAGGTCGGCTAACACATCTAGCAACTCCTCGAGTCCTCGGAGGGTGAAATCCTCCACCGAGTCGCCGCCGGTTGTTTTAGCCCAGCCCGCGCTTCGACGCATGTCCGCCAGATCGTCTCCGCTAAGCCGTCTGGCGGTCGGTTGGGTCTCCAGGTATCGGCTCGCGCCGCTAGCCTCAAGAAGTTCACGGACCGACTCTCCGCGAAGGCAGTCTTGAGAGTCATCAACAAGCAGCACTCCGGGTACTCCATCAAAGAGCTCTTGAAGCCTTTGGGTGGCGATATAGACATCGGGAGGCCTGGCCAACTGTTTCCGGCGGTCCTTGGCCTCGATAGTCGCCAGGAATTGACTATCACGTAGAGCAGCGATCAACGCCTCGCGCCTGCTCTTTGAGTCCGTCTGGAAGGCATTTAGAATCCGCTGGATGTCGCCGGCATAGTCCGGCGGTACGCTCGACATTTCACCTTCGTATCGGGGCAGAACATTCCGAATGACGTCGTCAACCGGATCTGGCTCAGTAAGCCCGAGCCGCTCCAGAAAAGCCCGAGAATCGGGCGTTGCCAGGACCCTCTGCGAGACGGTCGGAAAACCGCTTATCACAGATCCGGGAAGGAAGGCTTGAAGCTCACCGTCCTTTGACGCGACCACATGTGTTCCGTCCTCGAGCCTAACCAGGGGCACGTCGGCTAGCTTGCCTTGTCGGACCAAGGCCGGCTGACCGTTGAGCAGTTCGTACAGCTTCGTAATCCATTCATTTGATTGAGCGCGGAGAAACGATGCTGTCAAGCCAGGGAGCATGGATTCCCATGTGAGCTCGGGCACCGCCAATTCCCGCATCAAGTACAGGCGCAGTTCCGGCACACGATCTTGGGTAATGTCATCGCTCAGCCATTCCGACGGAAGGACGTTGGATTTTCCGTCTCGACGTATGTCTTGAGTTGGCTCGTTGGAGTCGTTACTCGTCTTGGTCACTTCGGTAAGTTGGCTGGGGTCGAACAACTCCCGCAGCTCTTGAGTGCGCGCGAGTTGCGCTTGCGGTGCCGCAACATGACCTCCGCCGTATCGAGGCAGGAGTGCCTGAGTCAGCAGGGCCTGTTTCACCGATTCGAACAGGGGCGCAAACATAGTGCCCTCACTGAACTTCGTTCGATCGAGTGGAAGACTGAGCAGGGCACTCGTGCCGAGGTAGCCCATATCGCGGAGGCTGCTCAGCGCTTCGACAAGAAGGTCGGCCGTCTCTCGGACTAAATATTCATTCCAAGGGTCCTGTCGGGGCACGTTATCGCGACTAGGGGTCGTTCGGTACGGACCCTGCACGAGGAACCCGAGGTTGGTCGCGACAATAGTTGGGAAGAAGGCGATCAGCGCTGAGTCGTCCAGACGACGGATCCTCGGCGACAGCGGATCTGAGTCCAACGCAAATGCAAGCTCTACGGCGCCAACGGCAATCCCATCCCGCCATACCTCACGTGAGAAGACCAGCCACGCTTCCTCGGTATCGGGTGATCCTGCTTCCTCACCGATGAGCATCACCTTATGGGCATGATCTGCCACCAGCTCGCGTTGGACTCGCAAGTACTGACCGGAAGCACCGTGGCCAATTGACCACCCAATTTCGTCGAGCTCGCGCAAGAACAAAAGAACGCGGGCACCGAGTTTCTTAAGTCCGACCTCGATCTCGCTTTGGGCAACTACATCACCGGAGCGCAACGGGAGAATCAAAATCGTCCTTCTCGGATCTGCAGCCGCTGGCGATACCGGCTTCGGCCACACGAACGACTCTATGGCGAAGTGTTCATCGCCCGAGTGGATCTCAGGGCAATCCGTAAATGCATAGACCGATTTGAAACCGATGCCGAAACGTCCGATCGAAGTAAGGCCCTTGGTGCTCTCTGCTACCCCACAGATGCTTCGGACGTCTGCTTCGCTAAACGGTACCCCGAAGTGGGACACCCTTAGGGACTGAGGCGAAAGGTCGAAGGTGATTGAGCGCGGTCCGCTCGGATCGTCACGGCGGACGAGGGCGTCCTCCGTGTTCTGGAGCAGTTCGAATATGAAGTGCGTGCGATCGTCATAGCGGTCGGCAAGAAGCATCTGGCCGATTCGACCGATGTCAGTGCCGAACCGCACGAGGTTCTCTCGCCTAATCGCGTCGTAGTCAGATGGCATATCTAGAGGACTACAACTACGAGGGTCTCATGCCGTCAGCCAATGACCTCTATGAAAAGCGCTAGGACACGAACGTCTGATCCTTCGGAGATTTCAAGAGGCTTGAAGCTCTCGTTTATTGGCTCCAGGCGGATTTGCGTGTGCTCCCAGGAGCCGTCTCCGTCAGCAGCCTTGGTGGACCTATACCTCTTCACCGTGTAGGAGCCGCCAGTCTCGGGATCGTCGATCCCGCGATGCTCTGCCAACACGATCTGGCCGTCCCGGCTTCCACCCGTGTAGCGACGGAACAGGCAGAGGTCCCCGTCATGGATCCTTGGCTCCATCGAGGTTCCGACCGCCCGCGCCACGAACATGTCATCGCGCAGCCGGTGTCGCGCGTCCACCTCGAGCCACCCGTCAAGCTGGACATCCTCACCTCTGCCGAAGTAGCCGGCGGCGGCCTCCAGAGAGTAGACCGGGAGTAGGTGCACATACTTTTCACGCTCCACACGCTCATCCGCAAGGTCGACAAGGACCAACTTTGGACGAGCGCTCCCGTCAGCGATGGCGGCCTCGAGGCCGGCAAGAGTACGGGCTCCTCCCTTCGTGGCCGCCTCGAATGCCTTCTGCTGAACGAACACGTAGCGCCAAAGGTCGGGACCGACTGCCGTCATCAGCTGGCACCATTTCTCAGCGGCCTGGCGCTTCAGATGGGTGTTGGGCCACATCTCACCCTTGGTCTCAATGATCGAAACAGCCTCTCCGCCAGCGACGAGCCTGTGCACAACGATGAAATCGGGATAGTACTGTCTAGGTCGGTTCGCTTCGAAATAGGTGATTGAGAAACCGAACCGCTCGTTTTTTACATATCTGAGCACATCGCCGGCCTGATCGAGGAAGTCGGCGAAGGTAACTTCAAGGTCGGAATCGCAGGCAACTGTAGTCAGGTGGCATTTCTTTCCAACCGCTCGTGCGCCAGTCCAACGGAACGTCTTCAACAGACTGGTATCTAGGTGCTGCGGATCCCCAAGCATTGGAATCGTCCGCATTCCAGCCGACCCTGCACCTCGGACGGCATTCACCAGGATGTCGTGAACGCGCTGCCGGTAGTGGTAGACACCGACGTCCCTCGGGTCCGCCCCTGGCTTGAGCGTGACGCGCGTCTCGAGGTATTTTTGCGCCAAAGCGAAGAGTTCGTCATATGTTGGGCCCGTACCCGGAACGTCCCCGTCATCGGCGCTCGTGCTCGAGAGGAGGTCCGCCGCTAATCTCATTTGCGTCAACAGCAAGGGGGTCTCGGCCCGGAACGACTCGGGCGTGAGCAATGCCCGCGGTGTGCCTCCCACCGCCGGTCTGACCCAGACGTCTGGGTTGTTCTTTGGATCAACTACCACCTCAGGCAATAATCGGATCTCGATGACCTCGGCTAACGGCTGGCTTAGGCCAACCGCCCAAGCCCGCACGTTCGGAACAACCATCCTGAAACGATCCTTCTTCGCCGCGGGCTCAACGGGCACCGGCGTTCCGCCAACCGTGCCGGTCCTTGGGCGTTTCTTACTCTTTTGGACCGGGAATCCAATGAAGGGAATGCCGAAAGCATCTACCGTCTCGTCAGACCCCGGACCACGATCATTGAGAGGCTCATACAACACCGAATAGTCGGTGCGCCGAAGGCCCCGGCCAATGATCTGCTCTGTTAGCAGCGGCGAATCGAATGCCCTGAATCCGATGATGTGACTGACGCTCTTAACGTCCCATCCCTCAGACAACATGTTCACGCTGACAACGCAGCGCACCCGAGCCCCGGGGGCTCCGGCCTTAGCAACAGTGCTCACCATCTCGCGCAGGATGGCCTCGCTGCCGCGATCCGCATCGAACACCTTCGTATCGACCTGGATCGTTACCCAGCTTTTCGGATCTTCAGGGTCATCATTACGGAGCAGCTCGAAGTCAGATGTGAGATGTTCGAATAACCACTTGGCTCGGGTCGCATCACTTGCCACGACCAGCATTACCGGTTGCGGATCGTGGAAGAAATCGAACTTGCTCTCCCAATCGTTGAAATCGTCCTTCCAACTCGCGTAGATGTTCGCAATCGCGCCTTTGCAAGCCGAAAGGAACTCCTCTTTCGTCTTCGCGCCCTTTACAAGGTCCCACAAGTCGAGGTAGATTCGCCCCTCGCTGTCAGGCTCTGGGAGGCGCACGACTTTGACGAGCCCCGACTCAAAGGCGTCGTAAACGGAGAAGTCGCTGATGAGCCACTCGAACAGCGTCCCGGTTGGCTTGGTCGATGCACTTCCGTACCAAGGTGTCGCCGACAGGTCCACGACGATCGGAATCCGTGCGATCTGGCCGACCCGTTCGATGACTCGGCTCCACACCATGTAGCCGGGCTCCTCACCTCTGCCGGCCTTCTTCTCGCCGTAAGCGTGATGGGCCTCGTCATTGATGATGACTACGTCGCGCCAACCCTTCAGAAGCTGCCGGATTCCGGCGTTTGGGTCGCGCCTTCGTCGCCGCTGCATTGCCCACTGAAGTGACGCGGGAATGAAGCGACCGGAGCCGAAGGTTTGGTCGGGGACCCAGTCGTCACGTTGTGTCTCAAGTGGTATGGCGTGCCAGTTGGTCACGAGCACTCGTGGTTGAAAGACATCGGCGTATTCAGGTGGCACGATGTCAAAGGTGCGGTACAGCGACTCGGGGCCAGCGGGGTCCAAACCGTCACCGCGCGGTTCTCCAGACACTCGCTGCTTCACGGTGAGATTCGGGACTAGAACCAGGAAGTTGGCCGACAACGACGAACCGCTGACCTTCGCCCGATGGAGTGTCGCCCAAGTGACGAGCATCGCCATTACAACGGTCTTTCCCGTGCCTGTAGCCAGCTTGAGCGCGTACCGGACCAGCTCCCCGGTCAGCGGCATTTTTCGCCGCCCCTGTACCTCGTATAGGTAGATAACCGCCTCGACAGCTTCTCGCTGACAGAAGAAGAACCTCTTGTGTTCGGCCCGCCGCTCCTCGTCCCGCTCAAACCACCAGGCAAGCAGTTGTCTGGTGACATTTGCAGTTGCGGGGTACCCGGCTTCGCGCCACGCGCGCACCTCGTCCCGGAGGATATTGACGGCGGTGTTGTCCTCCTCCACCAGACCGGTGTCCTGGAAGAGGGTCTCCTGGGCGGCGTGAGAGATCGCCGCGATGCCGCCCTTCAGTTGTTTCGCAGAGCCAGTGATCCGTTGGCTCGGTCGCCGCCCTGGTTGTAACGTCGACCGACCGTTGCCGAGCAACTTGTAGTGTTGATCGGGCTCACCGAACGCGTCGCAGATGACAACGCGGTCAACCAGATAGGCCATGACCCGACCTAAGTTAGGTTGGTGACGTAGGTGGATTCGTTGCCGAACACATCAACCACTTTTACCGCTGCGCGCTTGTAACCACGCACCTGGAATGGGTGCGAAGTCAGCTGCATGGCGTACTCGCCCGGATCGACGTCCCCTCCGGCCGCAGACTTTAAATTCGGAACCTTCTTGAAGTCGAAAAAGGTCTGACAATCCACGAAGCAATCGCCGTCATAGTCCTCGTCCAAATACCAGGCCACGATGTAACCGTCGCCCGCCGAGTGGTAGTCCGTCGTTCTTCGTCGCCGGTCGAAGACACCGACGCCTTTCAACGTGAGAGTGGCCCTTCCTGAGCGGGTTTCAACTTTGACCTCCGGCAAGGTGAGCGGCGAGAAGAGCTGGTCGGGATTGGTCACCTTCAAGCCTTCGGCGAGAGAATCCGGCCTGATCATGATCAGCTGGACCTTCACCTTGCCATGCGATTCGAGCTTGCTCTTGACCTCCCCCACGTTTGCTTCAAACGCCCAACCGAGCAGGTGGACCTCAAGGAGGCCCAAGGACAGTGCATCCGTTACAGCCTCGTGCACCTGTTGAGCAGTCACACGTCCAGTCAACGGTCCAACCGAGATGGCGAGCTTCTCTGATTCCGATTCAGCGATAGCGTGAACGAGGCCCCCAGTACCCTGTTGGGCAGAGTCGGGACGATATAGGCGACAGATCACTTCGATGTAGTTCTGCAGCTTCGCCGAATCCCCGCTTCCAACTGACTCGACCCAGCCCTTCCAGTCTTCAACGGAGTACCTGCCCAGCGTCATTACCTCGAAGGGGCCAAAGACACGGATAGCCGTGCGGTCGATGTCGGGTTGGTCAAAAAGCTCAACCTTCTCAGGCTCGAGGTCGTATGCAAGGCTCTTGAGTGTGATGTGGTCGACCGTCTTGTAGACGAACCCGCCTGCTATGTCTCCGGATCGTGTCGGATAGTGGTCAAAGACTGCAGACAGCAGCCGTTGCCGCGTGACATTGACCGCGACCCGGGATGTATCGCACGTTATCCATCGGCGCCCCAGCCGCTCCGCACTCAAAGCTGTGGTCCCGGAACCGCACGTAGGATCAAAGATCAAGTCGCCGGGCTCTGACGCCATTGCAACGCAACGAGCGATGACCTTAGGCGATGTTTGAACCGCATACAACTTGGCTTCGCCGTACCCGCTGATCACCGTGTCAGTCCAGAAATTGGTGTAGGGGGCGTATGGAAAATCATCGGCGTATCGCTTGTACCGCAGACGTTTTCCGATGGGATAGAGACGTCCTCGACCCGCTAGTCGCGTTAGCCCTTCTGCGCTCGTCTTCCAGTGAGTGTTGGGTGGAAGTTCATATGGAACGCCATTGAACTCAAAAGGTCGAGTGCCCTGTGAGCTCTCACCCTGCGATGAAAGCTGGTCCGGCATGAAGCGGCGTGCGCCGGTTGGCAACGCCTCGAGACCATCCCGCTCGGCATCAGTGACATTCCGCACAGTCCCATCGGGCATCTCGACCAACGTGTACTGCTCTGAGAGAGTGTGAGACGGCCGAACCATATACAACTGCCTGTACTTAAGGCTCGGTTTGTTCTTGGCATACCAAAGCAGGGTGTCGTAAACAGCATCGAGGCCGCCCCCGCCTTTGCCGGAGGTCTTGTAGAAGTCAATCTCGGAAATGTAGTTCGCCTTCCCAAAGACCTCATCGAGGAGCGCCCGGACCAGGTGAACCTGATCCTCGCCCATCTGCACAAACACGGAGCCCGAGCTAGTCAGGAGCTCGCGACACATATACAGCCGCTCCTGGAGATAGGACAGGTAGGAGTGAACGCCAAGTGACCATGTGTCCCTGAACGCTTTGATCGTCAGTACGTCATCCGCACCGTCGTCCTTCTCATTCTTCGTTGAGTCGATTCTTTGCTGGAAATTTGCGTCGTACTTGACTCCATACGGCGGGTCGATGTAGATCATCTGGACCTTTCCGGCCAGACCCTCGTAGCGGATCAGCGACTCCATCACCGGTAGTGAGTCGCCGCAGATGAGCTTGTTCTTCCACGCCTCACCATGCGTGTAGAACTCGACCCGTTTGCCCCGCTCAGCCTCACGCAACTCCCGTTCTAGGTCCGCAAACAAAGAGGTCTGTTGGGGTTTGCCGGCGTCTGCCGCCTGCCGGCATCGCGCGACAATTTGCGCAATTCGCGATTCCGACACGATCTCGTTTCGCTGCAGTGGTAGCACCGGAACTTCCTTGTGACTGCGTTTACCGGCCCAAAACAGGATCGGATCGATCGCCGGGTCCATGTCCACCACGATCCTGGACGACTCATCCGGTTCTAACCGGCCGACATCGATCGCATGGGTCCAGCCGTTATCCATCGGGAGGGACACCAACAGCTCTTCGTCCGGCAGCAGTCCAGTGTGTCCGGTCTCAGGGGTACGCGGCTCTTTGACGTCCTCGTGCGTGTACCGCGTAACCCGTTTGCCTTTGCTTTGGTTTGCCGCTTTCGCCATTTTTACTCCTGTACCGTGGCAGGTCGAGTCCGACATATGCCGACCAAATCGCAAGCAGCACAAGTGGCACACCACGACGGGAGCCGCTCGAGGTGGTTGTCGCGAATCCGATCCCCGGCCTCAACCACTAGGGCGACAGTGTCCCTCATCAGCGGCTTGTCGACGATTTCCCGCCTGGACCCGCCCTGATCGAGGTTGTGTACTTCGATCAGGTCGGCCGATCGGCCGAAGCGCTGCTCATAGCCAAGGGCATATACATGAAGCTGAAGCCGGGTGACGTCCTCGGCCTGAGCGCGCTGCGTCGACTTGAAGTCCACAACCACTACCTCGCCGGTGTCCGTGCGCTTAATCAGGTCAATTCGACCGCGGACCAAGACTCCTTCCGGCAGAGTGAGCTCGACGGTCTCCTCCGCGTGCTCCAGCTTGTCGAGATAGGGAGCATTTTCACGTAAGTACTGCGCCAAGGACTTTGCGGCTGACTCCCGCAGGCTCTGCTCGAGTTCCGGATAGGCGTAGCGAACGTGCAGGTGCCTATCGACCAGTTCAGGGACAGCGCGCTCGTCGAGTAGATCTCCTGCGATTGCTCGCTTATGGACCTCGGCGAGTGCGTTGTGTAGCGACCTCCCATAACCCAACGCTTCGTGGATGGGAGGGTTGAAACCGTAAAGAAGCCGGAGCTTGAACTCATAGGCGCACTCAAAGAAGTACTTGAGATCACTGAACGACAGTTCAACGTTGACGACCCGTCGGCGCGTCTCGGGCTTCAGCCGTTCGGGCGGCGCACTGACTGGCTCGCGCGTGAGGAAATTGCTGTTACGAGTGAGTTCCTCGAAGAAGATGGAAGGACGCCGGTACAGCTGATTGTCGGCGTCAGGTGACCACGAACAGAATAGGAATTTTTCCGCCCGTGTAAGGGCCACGTACATTAGCCGACGCTCGTCTTCGATCGAAGTGTCGTACCGGTCGGCGTTGGCGACTGCCGCCTTTGGGAGGAACGTCCAGACTTTGTTGTGCTGCCTCTTCGCAGGGAACCTGTTCCGCTGAAGCGATGGCAGAAATACGGCAGGAAACTCCATTCCCTTCGCTTGGTGCACCGTCATTACGCGAACGGCATCGGGCAGTGCCACCGCTGCATCTTGCCCACCTTCCGGGTAGTAGCCGGGCGCCTGGTAGCGAAGGAAACCGACGAACTGGATGTATTTGTCGGTCGGAGGAGTCTTGAAGTGGATTGCCTCGTAGTCGGAGATCACCTGGCTGAACTTGCCAAGGTTGTAGTAAACGACCTCACCGCGCCCGTTCGGAACAGTTTCCTCCCGCAACCCAATCGCGGTGAGAAAGTCCATGTAGACACGCTGAAGGGCATAGGTCGCGTATCGAACGCCGGGGCGAGTCGTTCTTCGATCCTCGAGAAGCGCTAGACCGCGATCTAGGTCTGTAGTGCTAAGTCCCAGGTTCGCGACTTGCCACAACCTTCGAACCTCATCGCCCGCGACCTCGCCGGCCAGGTTGCGGAAGATTGCCTCGGCTGCCTCGACCTCAGGAGTGTCGAACAAGCCGGTCATCCCTGTCACGACGTACGGAATGCCCTGGCTCTTGAGCGCATCGATTATCGGGCGTCCGTTTCCTCGGACGCTCCGAAGCAGGATGGCGCAATCCGACCACGAGAGGCCACGAGTGCTGCCGTCATCCACGTAAGGTCGACCGCGAAGATCCTTGACTTTCCCGGCGATCCAGGCACCTTCAGCGTCCGCATCATCAAATGTGAGCGCGAGGAGGTCCCCACGTACGAATGTCCTCGAACTACCGCTCTCCATCGCTTTAGGCAGCCGGTTCGAATTGATCTCCACGATTTGGCGGGCCGCGCCCACTATTGCGCTGCTACTCCGAAAGTTAGTCTCTAGGGGCACGGTCTCAACGGCGGGATAGCGATCCTTGAAAGTTACGATGTTGCTGACGTCGCTTCCCCGCCACTGGTAGATGTTCTGATCGTCATCCCCTACTACGCAAAGGTTCGCCCCGAGGTCATGAAGTTCACGAACAAGCCTCTCCTGAATTGGATTCACGTCCTGGTACTCGTCCACGATGAGGTACTTGATCCGCTTGCTCAATTGGCTGCGCAGGTCGTCGTCGGTCATAACCTGCTCGACGGCGGTTAAGACCAGGCCGTCGTAATCCAGGTATCGGTTACTGTCGAGAAGGTCGTAGTACATGTTGAAGGCGTCTTTGATTGGCAAATTTGCGACTTGGCTTGCGTCGACATCCGCTTCACGAAGGACTCCGAGGATTCGTGCATAGAGCCCTGATTCGACCCAGCGTCGCAAACCCATCTTCTGGAGCCCGCTTCGGACCGAATACCGATCGATGAACAGCCGTTGGCCAATTTCGTCAAGTACATCGAACTTCAGGTACTCGGGGAGGTATCGCTGCAGGAGATCAAGGCAAAAGCCGTGAATCGTCCCGACGTACATTGCCGCCAGGCCTTCGACGTTTCCGTATTGCTTTTGATAGAGCCGAGTAATGCGATCCTTGAGCTCAGCGGCGGCCTTCTCAGTGAATGTGAAGGCGACGACGTTCTCAGGTCCGACGCCGGACGACGTCTGTTGCAGGATGTGGAGTACTCGATTCGCTACGACTCGAGTTTTTCCTGATCCGGCGCAGGCGATGATCTGTAGGTTTTGATCGATCGTCTGAATGGCACGCAGTTGTGCGTCTGTATGTCCTGGAGCTGCAGCAGGTTCAATCATGTCTGGGCAGACAACCAAGCCACGCCGAGGCCAGAACTTGCGATGCCTGACTCGCTGGGATGAGGGATCCTGTGGCCAGCAGGAGGTTGCTCCAGACAAGCAGAATGGAACTCAAGGGACAGCCCCTGTGTCAACACGATCCGGTGAATCCTTGCAATGGTCAAGTTCGTTAAGTGGTAGCCGATCGGTTGGCGGAACCAAGCCGGCATTCGAGGCTTGGAAAGGCTAACCCTTCACGGTCTCGGATTGGTGATCCAGGAGCAATCGACCGTCGAGGGGCGTTGGCTCCCTGAAGCTTCGCCGCAGGCCGGAGCCTGGCCGGTTTTTTTGAACCCAATAGATCCCAGCGCCGACTAGGGCTTCGGTTTGGACCAGCAGGAGAATTGCCATCGGGCTGGATCGGAGCCTTGCTTGTGAGCAGAGCACGTCCGAGCGGATCCGCGCTCAGCGCCCTGGCCGCGACACATCTCGCGCGAGTGCGCGCCAAGCCCGGGCTGATCACCCTCCTTGAGCAAGCACTACAAGGCCAGATTGATCGGGAAGACCTGCAGAGGCTCCGCTCAGCACAGCTCGGCACGACCTTGTGCGGGACTTATTGACTTGTGAAGGAACCGACCCCCGAGCCTGGGTTCGGTCAAACGTCGAACGCGTACTCCTTCTGAAGCTCGGCCGCTCTTGAGTGCTGGCCGGTTTCCAAGTAGGCGGCCCGGAGCTTCCGTGCTAGGTCCTCGCGATCGGGCTGGTGCTCGAGGGCGTTCTCCAGGAGGGTGATCGCCTTGCGCGGTTCCTGTCGCGCCAGATGGTTAGCCGCCAGGGCGCCCATGAGGTCGACGCGCGCCGTTTCGGCCACCTCCCGCAGAGCGCGGACGTACTCCTTCGCCGCGCCCTGGCCGCCATTCGCTTCGGCCTCTATCTCTTCCCATCCCGGAAGAAACTCGCCTTCGGTCTCGTCCAGCATTCGGCGCGCTTCGGCGACCAGGTCAGTGGTCAGCATCCCTTTCTGGTCCGCGCATTGTCTTGCCACCTCCTGAAGGCGGACCACGTCGATGCTGCAGTTGCTCAGGTCCAGACGCATTGCTTGACGATCGACGGTCAGCCGAGAAGCAAGCACCTCCGGAAGGTCGCGTCTGAGAATGTCGCCAACCCGGTCACGCATCCTCTTGCTCTGCCTCTTGAGCGAGAGGCCCGGAGAGAACTCCTCTGCGAATGCCGAGCGCTGTACCCAACCTGCCGGCTCGAGTAGTCGGCGGACGAGCAGGTACAGCCAGATGAAGGCAAGCACTTTCTTGCTCATCAACATCGGGCCGTAATCCTGGCCGGCCTGCAGCAGTTGCAGTCGGCCGAGCGTCCGAATCGTCAGATGGCTCGGGTCGGTGTCAGCGCCGCGAGAAAGCTCAGCCTCATCGAGATCCTCAGGCTCTTCCTCGGCCTCCTCCGCATTTCGGACAGCCCGCTCACCGTCAGGTGCACCGTTCGATCTATCGGCTGCCTCTGCCAGCGCCTGTCTCTCCAGCCACCATTTGACGCTGATCAGGGGCCTTGCCTCGGCTTTCTTGAAGACCGCTTTGGCCGACGGCTGTGGGAAACCACGGCTGCCCAGCTGACTGTGGAGTTCAGCGTCTGTCATTCCTCCCTTCAGATGGGCAGCAAGCAAAGCCTTTGGCGTGTCCGCCCAGCGACTCTGACGGTCGAGGTAGATCTGAGCCGACCTCTGTTCCGCCAACCTCGCAGCTACAAATAGCGGCACGCCGAATTCGAACCCGTCAATGGCGTCGACGACCGCCATGCGAGCGCCCTCCGGTCGCTTGGCGCGCTGCCACGACGGCGGCTCGACGAGCCATCGGCGGCGACCAGAGCTGAGGTCCGCAAACCTTTCGCGAATGTGATCCACACCGCGCTTCGGCACTAATAGAAGGACAAGAACACCTACAGCCGCTGCCTCAAGCCCCGCGATCAGCTCATGCGGCATTGCTATCGTCCTTCGAAGCGAGATCCGGGACCAGCCTTCCAGCCATCTCGGAAAGGGTTCTGCCCGCTCGAGAGTCCGGTCGAAGAACCCACGGCAGCTCCAACGCATTGCCGTGAGATGCGTCTTCCGGGATCACGGCGGCATTCGCAAATGCAGCTAGAAGTAGTTGAGGGATCGATCCTGCGGCGGTGACCCGGTTGACTATCAGGCCGAATCGTGCGTCGAGACCGTATCGCCATGACATGTCCGACCACGGCACAGCTGCGCGGGCAGATTCGCCCGTGGGTAGGCCAATGAGAAGTGAGACCTCGCTCGAGTCGAACGCGGAGTCGGTCAGCCAGCGGTCGCCAGGCGGACAGTCAATGAGGATTAGATCGTAAAACCGCCGCAACTCAGCGATGAGCAGGCGGAGGCGATGACCGTCAAGAACTCCGTCCGCTACGCACAGAACTTCGGTACCCGAGGGGTGCCGCTCAGCGAGATCGATCACGTCCTCGCCGAAGGTAGCCAGGTGGCTGCGGCAGTAGTCGCTAAACGGCCTTGGGTCGAGGCCGACGGTGCTGGTCAACGGACCGGCGCGAAGCAAGCAGATCGGCCGCGCGCGCCGGCCATCGATCAGTCCGGATGGAGCCCACGCCCGGATTCGAACCGGGGACCTTTTCCTTACCAAGGAAATGCTCTACCGCCTGAGCTACGTGGGCGCGCCGTAGGCCAAAGATTCTAGAGGCGGCTAGCTTCCCGACTCCACCCGGCCCACGTCGGTCAGGATCTCCGCCCGGCCCCGGATCTTGATCGCCGCCGTCAGCTCCGTGAACTGCGCCACCATCACCTCGCCCGCGTCCAGCCGCTCTGAATGGTGCGAGCGCGTGTCCCTGCCCCGCGTCAGGCCCATGATCACCACCCC
>Ga0070706_100001205_pt1 | contig 27687 bp, 22 predicted proteins | sample KBSK5501metaG_FD_65476 | JGI IMG/M metagenome (GOLD analysis project Ga0070706, IMG submission 65476) | Corn, switchgrass and miscanthus rhizosphere microbial communities from Kellogg Biological Station, Michigan, USA - KBS K5-50-1 metaG | ecosystem: Host-associated > Plants > Roots >... | reverse complement strand
CCGGGTTTTGCGACCACCGGGTTTTGCGAACACCGGGTTTTGCCCAGCTCCTAGTTTTGCTTCTCTCCTCGCCGCATACGCAAATAGGCGCGGATAAAAGGCTCGAGGTCGCCATCCAGCACCCGGTCCACATCACCCACTTCCATCTTGGTGCGGTGATCTTTAATCAGGCGATAAGGCTGCAACACGTACGAACGAATCTGCGAACCGAAGTCAATGTCGAGCTTGGAGTCTTCGATCTTCTTGGTGGCTGCCCGCTGTTTCTCCAGCTCATATTCATAGAGCTTGGAGCGCAGCATGCTCATCGCCCGCTCCCGGTTCTTGTGCTGCGAGCGCTCGTTCTGGCAACTGGCCACCAGGCCGGTGGGAATGTGGGTCATGCGCACCGCGGAGTCGGTGGTGTTCACGTGTTGCCCGCCCTTGCCGCCGGAGCGGTAGGTATCCACGCGCAGGTCTTCCGGCTTGATCACGATTTCAATGCTGTCATCGATTTCAGGCGAGACATAAACGCTGGCAAATGATGTGTGGCGGCGCTTGGCCTGGTCGAAGGGAGAAATGCGCACCAGGCGGTGGACGCCAATTTCGCTGGTCAGCAGGCCGAAACTGTACTCTCCATTCACCGCGAAGGTCGCCGACTTAAGCCCTGCTTCTTCACCCGGCTGGTAGTCATAAAGCACGGTCTGGAAGCCCCGTCGCTCGGCCCAGCGCAGATACATTCGCAGGAGCATGTCGGCCCAGTCCTGCGATTCGGTGCCTCCGGCTCCAGGGTGGATAGTCACAATCGCGTTGCGGGCGTCATTTTCCCCCGACAGCAGGCTTTCGGTTTCCAGGCGGTCGACCAAATTTCGCAGTGCGTCAATCTCGCGCCGCAGGTCGGCTTCAACGTTCTCACCTTCCCGGCCTAGGTCAAAATAGGCGGATATGTCTTCTCCCCGGCGCACCAGATCCGATTCGGTCGCCAGCACATTTTCCAGTCGTTTTTTCTGGCGCATGACCTGCTGAGACTTTTGCGGATTCGACCAAAGACCGGGGTCAGAGGCCTGCTTCTCAACTTCGGCGAGTTGTTCGCGCAGCGTACCTGCGTCAAAGGTACTCCCGAAGATCACGGACTTTGTTCTTCAGCCCCGAGTATTCCTGTTCCAACTCTTCAAGCATGATTATGGTTCTGTCCTGGCGCGGTATAGGAAATGAAAGAGTAGCCCCGCTAGAGAAATTATCGCACAGAGATAAGAGAACCAATCCCCGTGACGGGTGTAGAAGGTGGTTACGTTGGTCAGGGCATAGTTGGCGTCAAGCGCCGCCCTGATCTTGCGCGGGATGGCAGACTCAACCCGACCGTAGGGATCAATCGATGCGGTCACGCCCGTGTTGGTATCGCGCAGCAGCCAACGGTTATTCTCCACCGCGCGCATACGGGCCTGTTTCAGATGCTGCGCGTAAGCGCCGCTGTCGCCATACCAGCCGTCGTTGGAAAGATTCACAAGAACCTGAGCCCCATTCGCAGCCAGTTGCCGAACTTCGTCCGGAAAGATGGATTCATAGCAGATAAAAACGCCGAGCCTGCTGCTCCCCGCCTGAAGCGGCGCTCGCGAGGTACCTGACGAAAAATCGCCGACTTCCTTGGTCAGCCCCCCAGCAAAACCAAATACACGCTTGAACGGGACATACTCGCCGAACGGAACCAGGTGCATCTTGTCGTAGCGGCCAACCCACTCGCCGCCCGGACTGACTAAACTCGCGGAGTTGTAAAGCTCGGTGGCGTGTTGCGGTGTCTCGCCCGCGTTGCGAATCCCCAGGCTTCCGGCCAGCACCCAGGTTTGCGCCTCGCGCGCGATGTCGCTGACGCTGTCGCGGAACGCGGGATCGGTGGTGTAGAACGGGGCCGGCGACTCTGGCCACACAATCAGATCGGGACGCCGAGCCGCAACCCCGGAAGAACCGGGAGAAACCCCGCGACTGGTTTTATCCGTTCCAGGATCGGAGCCTGGACTGGTGCCAGGATTATTTAAACTGACCCAGCTCAAGTCGTGCAGCGTGCCCTCAAAATACTCCTTGGTCCAGTCACCACCCTGCAAAATCGGAACGTTCGCCTGCACCAGACGAGCGATATGATCGGTTGCCACCGGCGGCGGGCTAATCCAGGTCCCGGCTTGTAGCACAACCACCGCCGCGGCGGTGGCCAGCAACAGCGGTGTGCGTTTACTGCGCTGGCTTCTTTCCCCTCGAATTACAAACGCAGCCGCCAGCGCCGTATTTACCACCATGATTTCGAACGACAGCCCGTACACTCCAGTCACGGTGGCAATGCGCGCCAGCGGTAGGTTGTCCACCTGCGCGATGCCCAGCAAATCCCAGGGAAATCCGGTAATACGAGTGCGGGCCAGCTCCACCGCAACCCACAAAAACGGTGCCAGCAGGAGAACCTGTCGGGTGCCGGGATCGCTTCCCGCGGCTTCGCCCCGGCTCGATTGGATTCCAGAGCCGCCGGCACGATTCGCCAAGAGGGTGATCAGCAAACCGAAGAGGCCATGGTATAGGGCAAGATACAGGCAGAAAAGAAGAAGCAGTCCCAGCGCGGCCGCCGTACCGACACCGCCGTACTGACGCATCGTGTTGTAGATCCAGTAGCAGGTTCCGGCGTACCACAGAATCCCGCAGCAGTAAGCGAGCAGAAAAGCTTGACCCGGGCGGGCCGGCAGCAGTTTGACCCCGGCGAGCAGCTGCAGTGTATCCGGTTCCCGCGCCCGCAACAGTGCAACCAGCAGCGGAGCGATCGCGGCCCAGGAAAGAAAATACAGATTGGGCAAAGGGAAAACCACAATCTGCAAACCCGCAGAAAGCAACATCAGCAGCCAGGCACTCTTATGCATTCGCCACGGGTGCATTCGCGACACATGGCAAGCATAACAAAATGCCAGTGATATCAATTCTCGGAGCGGTTTCGGTCGAACGCGCCCTAGTCTGCGATCTTTGCCCATCCTCAGCGAGGATTGCGGTTAAAATCTTTGACCGCCGTTGCCACCAGGGACTTCGCAAAGGGCGCGAGAGCCACGCGGGCTATTTCCAACCGATTGGGCAAATCTGTTTTCCGCCTATGCCGTTTCCTCGCCGATGGGCTAACATAACTGGCGCGTATGGGGTCCCGCCTCGGGGATACAATTCATCTGCTAAAGTTATTGACGACGGGAGCATTGGGCTCCGCAATCGTGCTGGCCTTGGGCGGCGCCCAAGATATGGAGATGCCGCCGGCCTGTAGCGCTTCCGGTCGCCTCACCAGTTAGCCCGCCTCCGCATGGCATCTCCTCTCCAACCCGCTGGCTCAACTGCAAACCGCGTTCGCATTGTGGTCGCGACGTCGGTGATGCTCACTTTCATTTCCTATTGGCGAGCGGCCGCTATCGTGCTGAACGACTTGGGCTCGTCCGCGTTCTATGCTGCCGGCATCGCCGAGCAAGCGGTCGGAAAATCGGCGCCCTGGTTCATCCTGGGAGTGATGCTGTTCTCCTTCGCGGTGCGCGCCGTTTACGTGGAGAGTTGTTCCATGTTCGTCCGCGGAGGCGTCTACCGCGTGGTAAAGGAAGCTCTGGGCGGAACCCTGGCCAAGATCAGCGTCTCCGCGCTGATGTTCGATTACATCCTGACCGGTCCTATCTCGGGCGTTTCCGCCGGCCAATACATCGCGGGACTGATCAATGACACTTTTGCCACTGCCGATGCCCACGGATGGGTCCCGCGCGCCATGCACAACCTGTTCCAGGGCACGCCCCACGTCGACGTCAATTGGACATCGGTAGTCTTCGCGGTCGTGGTGACCATGTACTTCTGGTGGCAGAACACCAAGGGGATTCAGGAATCCAGCGAGAAAGCGCTGCAGGTAATGCAGATCACGACAGTCATGGTCGTGATCCTGCTTGGATGGTCCGCGTTCACCCTGCTGAAGCAGGGATTCCAGACGGTGCCGCTGCCCACCGCCGACAGCCTGAAGTTCAGCCCGGAAGCAATGGGTTTCCTGAAACACACCGACCTGGCCCATAACCTTGCTGGAAAGTTCGGGATTCTCGGCATCCTGATCGCCTTCGGTCATTCCGTGCTCGCCATGAGCGGCGAAGAATCGCTGGCCCAGGTTAATCGTGAGCTCGCGCATCCCAAGCTGAAGAACCTGAAGCGCGCCGCCATTATCATTGCCGTTTACAGCCTGGTTTTCACCGGGCTCACCGCCCTGCTGTTCGTGATGATCATCCCGGACTCAGTGCGCATACCGATTTATAAGGACAATCTGATCGCCGGCCTGGCCATGTATCAGTACGGCCCGCTGCTTCTGAAGCTGTTTTTCCGCGCCTTCGTTGTGGTCGTGGGCTTTCTGATCCTGTCCGGCGCGGTCAACACTGCAATTATCGGCTCCAACGGAGTCCTCAACCGCATTTCGGAAGACGGGGTCCTCACCGACTGGTTCCGCCAACCGCATCCGCGATTCGGCACCACTTATAGGATCGTCAATCTGGTTGTCTTCTTGCAGCTTTTCACCATCCTGGTCAGCCACGGCAACGTCTATCTGTTGGGCGAGGCTTATGCCTTCGGGGTGATCTGGAGCTTCACCTTCAACAGCCTGGCCATGCTGGTGCTGCGGTCCAAGTACAAAGGCGAACGCGGCTGGAAAGTCCCGCCCAACCTGACCATCGCCGGCCACGAGATTCCTCTCGGACTGGCGTCAGTCTTTCTAGTACTACTCTCCACCGCGGTCGTGAATCTTTTCACCAAGTCGATTGCCACGGTGGCCGGCGTTTCCTTTGCTGCCGGGTTCTTCCTGATCTTCACCGTTTCCGAGCGCGTGAACCGGAGCAAACACGCCCTCGCCGAGCAGCACATGAAGGAACACTTCCAGCTGCTACAAAGGGACACGGTAGAGCGCTCCGGACTGGGGATTCGCCCCGGGAGCGTGATGGTCACGGTCCGCGACTACAACACCTTGAACCACCTGAAGTGGGCGCTGGAGCGTATCGACACCAAAGAGCAGGATATTGTGGTCATGTCGGCGCGGGTAAGCCAGTTCGGCACAGCCGCCTATGATCTTTCCACCGAGCAGATCTTCAGCGACTACGAGCAACAACTTTTCACCCGTGCCGTGTCGGTCGCGGAAAACTTCGGCAAGCACGTTTCGCTGCTGGTAGTGCCGGCCCGCGACCCCTGGTCGGCCATCGTCCAGACGGCGAACAATCTGGAAGCTTCCGCCGTGGTCTCTGGACTCTCCAGCAAGATGACTTCCCAGGAACAGGCCTTCTTTCTGGGACATGCCTGGGAGGCCATGCCCGAGCCCAAGCGGCAATTCATTTTCCAGGTCGTACGCCCTGACCGCAAAGTGGACACTTTCCACATCGGTCCCCACACCCCTTCGCTGAAGACTGAGGACGTCCATCTGGTCCACCGACTCTGGCTGAACATTACGCACGAAGAGGGCCTTGAGACTCTGCATCACCACGACATCCTGACCGAAGCGCTGACCCGCTTCGCTCGCGAGTACGCCGGCCACGACCGCCAGGAGATTCTGCGGGAGCTGCGAAAAGCGTCCGGAGTGACGGTAACAACTCGAGCCCTGGGGGACGGCGGCGAGGGACCTACCGTACAGGCGGCAGCGCCGCCCAACCCCGCTCCCGCAAAGCCCGCTCCAGATAATAGCGACGGGGGCCCACCCACCCCGCCGGTCATAGGCCCATAGCGTACCCGTCGAACTGGAAGTAGGTAGGCCATTCAGGTAGGACCGTTGCTCGATTCGCCCAATGCCTTCTCCATTCGAATAAGCTATTTATTTACAACTATTTAGATAAATCAAGATTTATATTTATTTATAATGATTAGAAGGCGACGATAGGAATCGAACAAGAAGGCGGGAACCCATGCCGTCCGCGCCGACCAAAAAGTCACTCCTGAGATTGACGCTCAGCTCTACGCTGAGTTCGTCGCGGTTGCCGAGCAGAATGGGCAAACCAAGCGGCATGTTCTCGAGCAAGCGCTCAAGTTCTACCTGCACTACGTGGTTCCCTCCCAGCACCTGGTCCGCCCCGAGGTGATGGACGCCTTCGAGCAGTCGGTTGCTCGCAACCGTGACCTTTTGCAGCGTCTCGCAAAGTAAGAAGCCAAATGGCGGATTACCTTACGGTGGCGGAAGTCTACCAGATGCAGCATCGATTGACTGAGATGTTCGGCGGTCTTCACGCTGTCCGCGATAAAGGCGCTGTTGAGGCCGCCGTTTTTCGTCCCCAGATCGGCTATTACAACTCCCTCGAAGAAGAAGCGGCCGCGCTGATGGAGTCACTTGCGAACAACCACGGCTTCCTCGACGGCAATAAGCGCATCGCCTTCACCGCCGCCGATGTGTTCCTGCGAGGCAACGGCTTTTACATCGAGGTCGAAGGCCTGGACGGATACGCCTTCATCTACGGCTCCATGGATCGGCACGAATTCCGCTTCGCCCAAATCCTCGACTGGATCCGTCAACACCTCAAGCCCCTTATTTGACTCGTCCTCTTTGTGGTCGTCTCCGCCGTCGTTGTGATCACGATCATGGGCGGGTTCCACCCTTCGATTTTTGAAGGGTGGGATTCCACGCTCCCTCCCGCTTGGGTTTGTTCTCTCACTCTTGATGCGGCTCTCCACACACGTTCGTGCCTTGCCCCTCGCACCCATGCTCTTCTATGATCGAGCACAGCCAGGTTCCACATGCCCGAGAAGAGACCACCCAAGCCGCAAGTCGCAGAAAATCCAATCGCTGACGTGTTCGAAGGGCGCCACCCGTCCGCAAGCGAAAAAAACTGGGCAGAAAAAACCCTTCTGCCGACTCTGGAAAAAGCGCCCGAAAAACCAATCGGCGCGCCCACCGGCATAAATCTCGACCAGCACAGCCACGCCCGCTTCACCACGATTTCCGGAGCACCGGTTCGCCGCCTCTATACGCAAGCCGATCTACCCGAAGACTGGAGCGCGGAAAAATATCTGGGGTATCCCGGCGAACCCCCATTCACCCGTGGCATTCACGCCAGCGGATACCGCGGCAAACTTTTCACCATGCGCCAGTTCTCCGGATTCGCTTCGCCCGAAGAAACCAACCAGCGCTACAAATACTTGCTGGAACACGGCGGCGGCGGCCTCTCGGTTGCCTTCGATCTGCCCACGCTCATGGGCTATGACTCCGACCATCCGGCCAGCGAGGGTGAAGTCGGCAAGTGCGGCGTCGCCATCGATTCGCTCGAGGACATGGAAATCCTCTTCGGCGGCATCGATCTGGAAAAAACTACGGTCTCCATGACCATCAACTCGCCCGCATCGGTGCTGTGGGCCATGTATCTGGTGGTGGCGGAAAAGCAGGGAGCCGACTGGAAGAAAATCTCGGGCACGCTCCAGAACGACATACTCAAGGAATACATCGCGCAAAAGGAATACATCTATCCGCCCGCGCCGTCGATGCGTCTGGTGATAGACACCTTCGAATTCGGTTCCCGGTTCACGCCCAAATTCAACACCATATCCATCAGCGGATACCACATCCGCGAAGCAGGCTCCACGGCCCTGCAGGAACTGGCTTTCACGCTATATGACGGCGTCGAGTACGTGGAATGGGCGCAAAGACGCGGACTCGATGTAGACGACTTCGGGCCCCGCCTCAGCTTTTTCTTCAACGCCCACAATGACTTCTTCGAAGAGATCGCCAAGTACCGCGCCGCGCGCAAGATCTGGTATCAGGTAATGAAAGACCGGTTCAAAGCGAAAAACCAGCGCAGCTGGCTGCTGCGCTTCCACACCCAGACCGCAGGCGTCTCGTTGCCGGCCCAGCAACCCATGAACAACATCGCCCGCGTAGCTCTGCAGGCCATGGCTGCGGTCCTCGGCGGAACCCAGTCGCTACACACCGATTCTTACGACGAAGCGTTGGCCTTACCGACAGAAGATGCCGCCCGCATCGCGCTGCGCACTCAGCAAATCATCGCCTACGAATCAGGAGTGACGCAAACGGTCGATCCCCTGGGCGGATCATATTTTCTTGAAGCCTTAACGCTAAAGATGGAAAAGGGCGCATTCGACTATTTCTCCAACCTCGACGCCATGGGCGGCATGGTCAAGGCCATCGAGCGAGGCTACCCGCAAAAAGAAGTTGCCGAAGCCTCCTACCAATACCAGCGTGCCGCCGAGGCTAAAGAAAAAATCATCGTAGGCGCGAACGAGTTCGTGATCGAGGAAGATCCCCCTCACACCCTGTACATCGACGAAAGCGTGGCCCGCCAGCAGAGCGCCAAACTGAAAGCTCTGCGCGCCCGCCGCTCAAATGAGGAAGTGGAACGGCGCCTCGACGCTCTGAAGAAGGCGGCGGCACAGGAACCTAGATCGCCCGCAAACGGAGACATTTCCTCGGCCAACACCATGCCCCACATCGTGGACGCCGTCCGCGCCTACGCCACGGTAGGTGAAATCTGCGAAGCGCTGCGCGAAGTATTTGGGACCTACACGGAAGTTAGCATCACGTAATTGGGTGTGAGCAGCGCTTCAGCGCTGCCTACCCGGCAAGAGAATGACCGGCTTAAACCGCCGAGCGACCTCAATTGAGGCCCGATTTAGGCGCAAGTGTCCTTGGTGCGATCGCGGCACGAACCAAAGCCTGCCCTTCGTTTCGATGTTCGAGTTGATTGAGATCACAAATTGTGATTTCAGACCAGCACCAAATCTTGAGGTGGCAAATTGCAACCTCAAAGAAAGAAGCGTACTCTACCGAGCTTCATGGCAAAGAGCCCGGCACCGCTCTCCGTACCCGTGGAATCGCGGATCCTGATCCTCCGCCACCACAGGGTCATCCTCGATACCGACCTCGCTGAACTTTATGGCGTGACCGTCAAGCGGTTGAACGAACAGATACGACGTAATCGGGAGCGATTCCCATCCGATTTCATGTTCCTCCTGACGGCCAAAGAGCACAAGGCTTTGAGGTCGCAAATTGCGACCTCAAAGAAAGGCCGTGGCGGACGCCGCTACCCACCCTATGCGTTCACCGAGCACGGCGCAATCATGGCGGCAACCGTACTCAACTCCAACCGAGCCGTCGAGATGAGCGTTTTCGTGGTTCGCGCCTTCGTGCGCATGCGCGAGATGCTGGCCAAAAATCGCCAGCTCGCCGCCAAAGTCAACGAGTTGGATCGTCGCCTGGAAACCCACGACACTACGATTCAGGAGCTCATAGAAGCCATCAAGGAACTCATGGTCCCGGAGGGAGTGCCGAAGCGTAAGATCGGTTTTCAGCTTCCCCCGCCGAAGTCGTAGGCGGTTCGTGGTTCTGCCTAAGAGCAAAGCGATGGCGCAAAGCGATGAGTATTTGCGCTGGCCCCGCGATCGCCCGTAATCGACATAACCGTTCGTTTGAGGTCACAGATTGCGACCTCAAACGCAGCCCAAGGCATAAGAACGCATGCCGTGCGCGGGCGATCTACTTCTTCCGCTGCCGGTAGAGTGTCTCGTCCACCTGTCGCGTCATGGCCTCGACGTCCAGAGGAAGCTGCAGAAACTTCGCCACCGCTTGTGCTGAGTCTTTGGGCTCGCGCAGGACAGCATGATACTGTACCCGGCTCACCTTCACATAGGGCTTGCCGTTGAGCCAGGCGTAAACATCCGACAGGTGGTCCTGGAAAGCGCGCGCCACCACAGAGTTGTCCTCACCCGGATCGAAGTTCCCCCGCCGTCGCAGCATTTCGTCCTGTGACGCCATCAGCTCAGGCAGCGGCCGCTGCATAAAAATAACGCGGTACTCATGCTCCGCAGGAAGGGAAAGCAAAAGCTGTGAAATCACCTTTACCGCCTTGCCTTCCGCCTCGGCGATGCAGCCTGGGTGCTTGGGAAGTTGCTTGATACGTTCCCATTCCAGATAGCCGCGCGGGTTGTCGACATCCGCACGCCGCTCGCCGTCGGACAGGATAGGCACGCCGCCGGCAGCCAGCATCTGCATCATAAGAGAAGTCCCCGAGCGGGGAAGGCCGGAAACAATTGTGATCATGAGTCCTTTCGTGAAATCTCAATATTAAACGGTGAAACCCTGGCTGCGTTCATGAGTTGGCACGGAAATGGTGGTGTAGCATGAGGCCCCCCGCCCGCGTGGCCGGGACCGGACCGGAGTGAGCGGAAATCCCCAGGGACAAACGTGCTAGACTTTCCAGCTTGTCGCCAACTTCTCGAAGACGATTTCTGGGGCAGTGCGCGGCCGCCGCAGCCGGAGCCTACCTCGGTCCGAGCGTAGCCCGAGCGACCTCTGCTCCCAGCCTGAACTTCCCCTCTGAGCCACGGCAGCGAATCGCCGTTGCCTCTTACCCCTTCCGTGAGTTCATCGCCGGATCTGAGCACAAGCAAGGCAACCCGACCATTGAGCTCAAGGATTTCGCGGCCCACATCATTGAAAAATTTAGCGTCAACAAGATCGAGCCCTGGACTGGACATTTTCCCTCCAGCGCTGCGAAATACCTGGAGCAATTTCGGGCGTCAGTCGAGAAGGCAGGGGCCGCGATCGCGAACGTGGCGGTGGATGGCGAGCGCAGCCCGTACGCCACGGACCGCTCCGAGCGCGAGCAGGCCGTTGCTTTCGGCAAGCAGTGGGTGGACGCTGCCGTTATTCTCGGCTCGCCGGGCATTCGCACCAATCTTCCGCCGGCAAAAGGCTTGCAGCCGGACCTCGACCGTACTGCCGACAGCCTGCGGCGCGTGGCCGAGCACGCGTCGGCGAAGAATGTTGTCGTCAATCTGGAGAATGACAACCCGATCAGCGAAGATCCGTTCTTTCTGGTCAAGCTGATCGAGAAAGTAAGCAGCCCGTGGCTGCGCGCCCTGCCGGACTTCGGCAACACTCTCGCTGTCAAAGATCCTGACTATGCCTACCGCGGAATCGACGCCATGTTCGGACATGCCTATAGCATCGCGCACGTGAAGTCCTCCGAAACCAACAGCCAGGGCATAACAGTGCATGTGGACATGGGAAAGACATTTGGCTTCATGAAGCAACACGGCTACAAGGGCTACTGTTCGATGGAGTGGGACGACGCGGGCGATCCTTACCAGGGAACCGCCACGCTGATCAAGACGACCTTGCACTATCTTTCGTAGTTCACAATTCAGAGTCGAGAGGTCGACAAAACCAAGCCGCAGGCGAGTCACCCGCGATCCCCTGGTCTGCTATCCTCTTGGGCCTGACCGTCGTCAAATGTCTACATGCGCAAAGCGATCAAACACCTGAAGAAATCTGATCCTGTACTCTCCGCCATCATCGAGCGCGTTGGGGCGTACCGAATGAAGTTTGGCCCGCCGGAATTTCATAGCCTGGCGGAGGCCATCGTCTATCAGCAGTTGAACGGAAAGGCGGCGATGACTATCTTCAACCGCTTTGCCGCATTGGCGGGTGATCCAGTTGCTCCGGAAGGCATACTCAAACTGACTGACGCGCAACTAGGTTCGGTGGGATTGTCCAAGCAGAAGTCGTCCTACCTGAAAGACATGGCCCAACGTGCGGCCCGTGGTGAACTCGACTTCAAACGTCTTCCCGAAATGACCGATGAAGAGGTCATCAAGCATCTGACGCAAGTCAAGGGCGTGGGCGTGTGGACCGCTCACATGTTTCTAATGTTCACGCTAGGGCGCCCGAACGTGCTGCCTACGGGTGATTTCGGCATCCAGATGGCGATCAAGAAGCACTACAAGAAACGCAAAATGCCCAAGCCGGACCAGATGGAGAAGATTGCGAAGCCCTGGGAGCCGTACCGATCCGTCGCGTGTTGGTATCTGTGGCAGAGTTTGGATATCAAAACCATTTAACCCCAGAGGAACCACTGTGGAACAAAGAAAGCGGGGCTTCCTCCGTTCTCTTCTGTGCTGTCTGTGGTTAAATGGAAGCGATGGCAGAGCAGAAAATCCGCGTGCTGGTGGCCAAGCCTGGGCTCGACGGGCATGATCGCGGCGCCAAGGTCATCGCCCGGGCTTTGCGCGATGCCGGGATGGAGGTTATCTATACGGGCTTGCGGCAGACTCCGGAGATGATTGTGAACGCGGCATTGCAGGAAGACGTCCACGTCATCGGGCTTTCGATTCTTTCCGGAGCGCACAATGCCATCGTTCCTCGCGTCATGGACCTGCTCAAGCAGAACAAGATGGACGACGTGCTGATCGTGCTCGGTGGCATCATCCCCAACCAGGACGTGGATAGCCTGAAGAAAGCCGGCGTGGCCGCCATTTTCCAGCCGGGCACCGCCATGGACGATATCGTTCAGTTCATCCGCGCCAACGTCAAGCCGCGCGGCGTGCCCACGGCCCGTTGATATTGATGGCCGAGATCAGCACCTCCCGTTTGAAAGAAATTCTCCCGCGCACCATCGGACCAACGCCCTGGTACTGGAAGACTTTTCCCGCCTTCAATTCTGTTTCCGGGCAGCGCCTCGTCTGGACCCACCACGGCGATCAGGGACCACTGGCGTATCTGGTCTCCCTGAGCCTGGAGCAGGAGCCGGGCAAGCCGCGCCTGGCCCTGAATACGTATTGCCGGCCGTTCTTCGCGCCGCCATCACACTTGGGGATCTGGTGCCCGGAGGGCCGAAGCATTCGCTTCGTGTGCTTCGATCCCGACCAGCTCAGGGCTTTCGACTTCGCGGAAATTGCAGGCTGGTTCAAGCAGTCCAGCGAGCGCATCTACGCCGCTACGGAACCTCTTGCCGATTTTGACGTCCCACTGGGCCTGCCCGCAGGCATGCACAATGTCGAACTGCCATCCGAACTGCGCGGAGTGGACGAACTGATTGTCCCGACCAGCTACCCAGCCAAGAGCCCCGACGACCCCGCCTTCGCGCTCTATGTCGTCTATCTGCAAGCGGGTCTGGTGGAGGTTCTGCCACAGAAGTGGTTCACCGCCAGCCAGTATCAGGTGGGAAAGCAGTGGATCACGCGGGCGGCGCGCGATCCGCAGTCGCATCGGATTTTTGGCGAGTGTTTTGGGTCCGGCAGCTTCCTGCTGGAGGAGGATGGATGCCGGCTGGAGCGTTGGATAGAAAAGAATTTATAGCAGGGTTAGGTGGCGGCAGCAATCTGAGTTCAAAAATCTACAATCTTCGATGTGAAATCTTTTCCACGACGTTTTCGAGGCTGCAACTGAGGTTTGCGCGTCCGCCCCGGCTGTTATACCGTAAACAGTTTCAGATTCTTCACCTATGAGCGACCGCATCGATCCCGGCATGCCCTCAAGTTCCACGGTCCTCGAGTCGCGCGTGGACCCAACCTCGGCGCGCTTTGAAGCCAACATGCGCTTCCTGGCCGACTTGGTGTCGCAGGTTCGCAATGAAGAGGAAAAGATTCGCGAGGGTGGCGGTCCGCAAGCCATTGAGGGCCAGCATAACAAAGGGCGGCTGACGGCGCGCGAGCGGATTAACCTGCTGGTCGATCCCGGAACTTTTTTTGAACTTGGCGCTTACGTAGCGCGCGGCATGTATGAAGAGTGGGGTGGCGCGCCGGCTGCTGGAGTGATCACGGGGCTGGGACGCATCCAAACGCGGCTGGTGATGATTGTCGCCAACGACGCTACCGTCAAGGCAGGCGCATTTTTTCCCATGACGGCAAAGAAAGTGATTCGCGCCCAGAACATCGCCATTGAAAATCGCATTCCGACGGTCTACCTGGTGGACTCGGCGGGCGTGTTCCTGCCTTTGCAGGAAGATGTTTTTCCGGACACTGACGACTTTGGCCGCGTGTTTCGTAATAACGCGGTGATGTCGGCGATGGGAATTTCGCAGATCGCGGCCATCATGGGCATGTGCGTGGCGGGTGGAGGCTACCTACCGGTAATGTGCGATCACGTGCTGATGACCGATGGCAGCGGGCTTTTTCTGGCCGGGCCAGCGCTGGTGCAGGCGGCAATCGGGCAGAAGATTTCCGCCGACGAATTGGGCGGCGCCGCGATGCATTCCGCCATCAGCGGCACGGTGGATTTCCGCGAGCCCAACGACGAAGCCTGCCTGGCGCGGATCCGCGCCATTATCGAGAAGTGGGGATACCGGCGGCAATCTCCCTGGGACCGCAAGAAACCTCAGCCGCCGGCGCTGGCCGCCGAGGAAATTTACGGCATTTACGATTCTTCGCCGGCGCGGCCTTATGACATGAAGGAAATTCTGGCGCGCATTGTGGACGGTAGCCGCTTCGACGAATACAAGCAGGAGTATGGCAAGACCATCATCTGCGGTTATGCGCGCATCAGCGGTTTTGCCGTCGGGATCGTCGCCAACCAGAAATTGCACGCCCAACAAACTGATCATGAAGGCCACAAGAGAATTGAATTTGGCGGGGTGATCTACACCGAGTCGGCGGAAAAGGCCGCGCGCTTCATCATGGACTGCAACCAGAATCTGGTGCCGCTGGTTTTCTTCCATGATGTGAACGGGTTCATGGTGGGACGGGACGCGGAGTGGAGCGGCATCATCAAGGCGGGGGCGAAGCTGGTGAACGCCGTGTCGAACTCGGTTGTGCCCAAGATTACGGTGATCGTGGGCGGGTCATTCGGCGCCGGACATTATGCGATGTGCGGCAAGGCTTACGACCCGCGACTGGTTTTCGCCTGGCCGACCGCACGGTACGCGGTGATGAGCGGTGACGCTGCGGCGGGCACGCTGGTGGAAATCAAGATCAAGCAACTGGAGCGCAGCGGCAAACAATTGAGCGACGAAGAACGCCAGGAGCTGTTCGAGTCGGTGAAGAAAACTTACGACGAGCAGACCGATCCACGTTATGGCGCGGCGAGGCTGTGGATCGACAAGATCATCGATCCGGTGGAGACCCGCGATGCGATTGCGCTGGCGCTCGAGGCCGCGGCCCTGAATCCGGATGTGCCGGAGTTTAAAGTCGGGGTGCTGCAAACTTGAAAGCAACAGCGCCACGGATTTGCACGGGTCTTCACGGATGAATAGAAATTAGAATGAACATTTATGCGCGAGAATCGGTGAATATCCGTGGCCTGATTTTTTGATGTCTGATTCCGTCAAACTTGTCGAGTGTCCGCGCGATGCATGGCAGGGCCTGCGGGGGCACATTCCTGCTTACATCAAGACCGACTATCTGAAGGCATTGATCAGCGCGGGGTTCAAGCACATTGATGCTGTTTCGCTTGTCTCACCGAAGGCGGTGCCGCAGATGGCAGATTCGGAAGAAGTGCTGAAGGAACTGGATCCGCCGGATGACGTGGAGATTATCGGGATCGTGGTCAATGAAAAAGGTGCGCAGCGGGCGATCGCTACCGGGGCGGTGCGGACGTTGGGTTTCCCATATTCGGTTTCCCCGACTTTTTTGCAAAACAACCAGCACCAAACGCCGGAACAAGCCCTCGACGAACTGGAGAAGATCAGCAACCAAGCCGAAGCAGCCGGGCTCGATACGGTGGTTTATGTCTCCATGGCTTTTGGCAACCCTTACGGCGATCCGTGGAATATCGGCGAAGTGGTGGATGCGGTGGAGCTGCTCGAAGCCGAGGGCGTTCGCACCATCTCTCTGGCCGACACCGTGGGACTGGCGGGGCCGGCGCAGATTCGCGAATTGTTCGACGGGGTAAAGTCGAAGTACGACTATCTGGAAATTGGATTGCACTTGCACAGCCGCCCGGAGCAGGCAGTGGAGAAGATATTCGCTGCGTATGATGCGGGTTGCCGGCGATTCGATTCGGCGCTTGGGGGACTGGGAGGATGTCCGTTTGCGCAGGATGCGCTGGTGGGGAATATTGCCACCGAGAAAGTGGTGGAGACGCTGAAGCAAAGAGGAGCGGAGTCGCCGGCGCTGAAACCGTTGGATGTGTTGCTGCGGGTGACGGCTGAGATCGGGGCACGGTACACGACCTCCGCGGCGGCGGATTGAGCTTCGTTTGCCATTGGGGCAGCGGAGCTTCTGCTCGTCAAAAGATGTCTACTTCCGAGCCCCAAGTGTGGCGGCAAAATACATGGAATATAAAACCATTCAGCTTTTGGTCGATTCTGGCGTCGCTACCATTACCCTTAACCGGCCGGAGAAGCGGAATGCTGTCAGCATTGCGCTTGTGGAAGAACTGCTGGGCGCTCTCGATGAGGTCGAGCAATCTTCCACTCAGGTGGTCATACTTACTGGCGCCGGGAAGGCTTTTTGCGCGGGCCTGGATCTCGACGAATTGAAGAGTCTGCTGGGGAAAACGCAAAACCAAAACGTGCACGACTCATCGCGAATGGGCCACATCTTTCGGCGCATTTACGATTTCCCTTTGCCGACCATCGCCGCGGTGAATGGGGCCGCCATCGCCGGCGGCACGGGATTTGCCACCATGTGTGATTTTACTTTGGCCGTGCCTGAGGCCAAGTTTGGCTACACCGAAGTGCGCATCGGATTTGTCCCCGCCATCGTTTCTTCGATGCTGGTCTGGCAGGTGGGACACAAAACCGCGCGCGACCTGCTCCTGACCGGACGCCTGTTTGACGCCGCTGAGGCGCATCGTTATGGCCTGGTCAATGAGGTGGTGGAACCGGGCGTGCTGATGATACGGGCGCGGGAGCTGGCGGCGCAGCTCATGGAGAATAGTCCGTCGTCGATGCGGGCCACCAAGCGTCTGATCAATGGATTCATTGCCGAGCAGCTCGACCAGCAGATCGGCCACGCGGTGCAGGACAACGCGCGTATTCGCACCACCGCCGACTTCCGCGAAGGCATCACATCGTTTCTTGAAAAGCGTAAACCGCGGTGGAGCGGCAAGTGAGCGCTCGGAGTAACCACGTGGGCGTAGTCTGCGAGAGCCGGCTGCGGGTGCGCTACGCCGAGACCGATCAGATGGGAGTGGTCTATCACGCCAATCACTTCATCTGGTTCGAAATCGGACGAGTGGAATTGATGCGACAGCTGGGATTTTCCTACCGCGATATGGAACGGGAGCACGAATGCTTCATCCCGGTGGTGGACGCACGTTGCCGCTATAAAGCTCCGGCGCGATATGACGATGAGATCATCGTGCGTACTTATCTGAGAAACGTCCGCGAGTCGATGATTCATTTTGGATACGAACTGGAGCGGGCCAGCAATGGCGAACTGCTGGCCGAGGGCGAAACCACTCACATGGTGATCGATGCGAGGATGAAGGCTGCGACCCTGCCGCCGACATGTTTGAAGGCATTTCGCGAGGCGGCGGGGAAATAAGGGCCTTGTTTCGCGGGACGGAAACAGGCCACGGAAAAGCGGTGCTGCAGGATCAAACAGCGAACCCCGGCGGCTAAAGCCGGAGCTGTTTTCAGGGAGTTGCGGCACGACTGGGTGTTCGGGTCCCCGAGAACATTTATGAAACCAGCAACGGGAAACTTTCTTGAAAGCTCTTCACATCAACGGTAACGACCTCACACTTGAAGCGGTGCGGGAAGTCGCTGCCGAACGCCGCGTTGTCCTTCTCGCTCCCGACGCCCGCGAGGCTGTCAGCCGGGCTCGTGCGGTAGTGGACGCGCTGGTGGCGGAAAACCGCGTGTCTTACGCAATCACCACCGGTGTCGGTAAGTTGAGCGACGTCCGCATTGCGGGTGAGCAGATTCGCGAGCTTCAGGTCAATTTAGTGCGATCCCATGCGGTGGGTGTAGGCGAGCCGCTTTCCGCCGCCGAGACTCGGGCCATGATGTTGTTACGGGCGAATTCGCTCTCCAAGGGGAACTCGGGCGTGCGCGGCGCGGTCATCGACACGATTTGCGAGATGCTGAATCGCGCCGTCACACCGATGGTGCCATCGCAGGGCAGCGTGGGAGCGAGCGGCGATCTGGCCCCGTTGGGGCACCTGGCGCTGGCGCTGATCGGCGAAGGTGAGTGTCTGGATGACAGGGGGGTCCGCGTTCCCGCCGCCGACGCCATGCGACGCGCGCAAGTGAAACCGCTGGTGCTGGAAGCGAAGGAAGCGGTCTCGCTGATCAACGGTACACAGGGCATGCTGGCAGTGGGGGTCCTGGCGCTGTTGGCGGCCGAGACGCTGGCGGATACGGCTGACGTGATCGGCGCGCTCGCGCTTGACTGTTTGCGAGGTACAGATGTTGCCTTCGACGAACGTATCCACCTGGCTCGTCCCCACAGCGGCCAACTGAAGACTGCGTCGAATTTGCGCAAGATGCTTGAAGGCAGCCAACTGCGCGAGTCGCATCGCGATTGCGACCGGGTGCAAGACGCATATTCACTGCGCTGCATGCCGCAAGTGCATGGCGCGGTACGCGACACGCTAGTGCATTGCCGCGAAGTCATGGAGATCGAGGTCAACTCGGCGGTGGATAATCCGTTGGTATTTATGAAGAGTACAAGCCACGTAGGGGCGAATGCCCTCGTCCGCCCGGCGGAGCGAGGCTCGGCTGCATTCGAGGCGGATGTGATCTCAGGCGGAAATTTCCACGGGCAGCCGGTGGCATTCGTTTTAGATTTCCTGGGCATTGCGCTGAGCGCGCTGGCTGGAATTTCAGAACGCCGGTTGGAGCGGATGGTAAATCCGGCGCTGAATGAAGGTCTGCCGCCATTCTTAGCGGCGGGAGCGGGACTGAATTCCGGATTCATGATGCCGCAGGTGGCTGCCGCATCGCTGGTCAGCGAAAACAAAGTGCTGGCTCATCCCGCGTCGGTGGATTCGATTACAACTTCCGGCAACAAGGAAGATTACGTTTCCATGGGCATGACGGCCGCCCTGAAGCTGAAGAAGATCGTCGAGAACACGCGCAACGCGATGGCGATTGAGGCCATGGCTGCGGCTCAGGCGCTGGACTTTCTGGCACCACTGAAGACTTCGAAGCGAGGGCAGGTGGCGCATGCGGCCATCCGCTCGGTGTGTGCGACGATGAATCGAGATCGGGTGATGTATCAGGATTTCGCGCGGATTGCGGAGTTGATTGCGAGTGGGAAGGTGGCGGAGGCGCTGCGGTAGTTGGAACTGAGGGGGAGACGCCCTCCCAACTTCCGGGGGACGCCGGCGCCACAAACGCAATGCCGAGGCTCGCTCGCCTGGACGGGTGCGGGCACCTGCCCCTACGTGATCTGGATCTTGTTCAGGCCTTTTTTGCCATCTTTTCGGCCTTAGTGCGGATGAAGGCATAATTCAGTGCCGGCAGCGAGTTGAATTTGGCCGCTCTGCTGTAGAACTCCTGTGCTTTTGTGTGCTCCCCCTTGCCGTCATGGGCCTGGCCCAAGCGGTAAAGGTTGCGCGGGTCTTGCGGATTGGCCTGTTCAAGTTCCGCGATCGCTTTTTCGTAATCCTTTTGGGCGAGGGCGATCCTTCCCGCCAGTTCATGGGCCAGCTTTACCTGTGCTGGGTTCTTGGAGGCCTCTGCGCCCTGGCGGAATTCTTCCGCATGAGTTTTCGCGGCTGCGTAGTCTTTTTTCCCGATCGCCAGCGCGGTCAGATTGTAGTGATACTGGAGCTTCGCGTTGTCCTTGATTTCCTGCGACAGACTCGAATCCTCGACGAACTTAAGAGAACGATCGAACTGCTGATTTGCCTGGTCATACCTTTGCATCTCGGCGAGGATGTTGCCCTTGGCCTGAAGGTCGGCGGCCATGGCTGCCGGGTCATTCTTCTTTTCTGCGACGGCAAATTCTTTGTCCATCTCTAGCAGGGCCTTGTCCAACTTGCCGCTATCGGCGGCGACTACGGCCAGACCGAACAATGCAGTCCGAAGTTCGCCGTCATTGCGTGCTTGCTCCACCATTTTTCCTAGCTCGGCTTCCGCGTCTTGCGGCTTACCCATGTAGGTCAGGTCTGCGGAAATTCCGAAGTGCGATGGCACGAAGTGGGAATCGATGGATAGCGCCTTGCGATATTGGGCGATTGACTCGTCGAACCTCCCCATCTTCAGCAGCAGCTCTGCGTAGGAGTCGTATGGATTGGGATCGTTGGGGATCAATTCGACATATTTCTTGAAGGCCTGCTCGGCGTTGGCATAGTCATCCTGTTGCCGGTAGGCGTAGCCGAGAATGTTGTAGGCAGCCGAATAGTTCGGAGCCAGTTCCGTGGCTTTTTTGTAGTGCTCGATGGCGGAGCGGTATTCCTGCTGGCCAAAATAGTAGTTGCCCAAAGTGAACTGTGCTCGTTCGTCATTGGGGTAGGCCGCGACCAGTTTGTCGAGAGAGTCCTTCTGTTTGCGTACGTCGCCGTTTGCTCCTGCCTGATTCGCGAGGATGAAGAGCCTTTCACCATCGGAAGCCTTATCCGCGAGGCTAACCGCCTTGTTCAGATGCTCGAAGAATTCTTTGGCCGTGGGAGAATTATTGGCGCGAGCCAACTCGGCTGAGGCAAAATCCGGATCAAGCGCGAGCGCTTTGTCGAAATGCTCGAGGGAATCCTGAGCCAGGAGCCTTTCCGAGAGGTCCCGTCCCTGCAGGAATTCCTTTCGCGCGTCTTCCGACTTGGTGATAATGGAAACCTTGCCAGCAGTGGCCGCAGTGGGAGAACTGGCGCCGGTGTTGGCGGTGTTGCAGGCGGTCCACACCGTAGCGGTGAGCACAAGGATTGCGGCTAAGGCTAAACGCACTGCATTGCTTGAGCGCATTGGGTTGCCTCCTTCGGAATTTGTGTGGGCGCGGGCGTCGGCGCCCGCGCCAGCACGGACCTAACTACAATGGTCTGCAAATAGGAAACTTTAGACTGCCCCGTTGTTGCTAGACGTTAGGCGGATGGGTTTGGATAGCAAGGCGGCTCGGGCGGCACGCAGTTTTAAGAATTCAGAGTTACACATAACATCGGACAGTTGATTTGCGACCCCCAGCCTTCGTGGGGGGGTGGAGTACCCGCCCCTAGGTGGCCTGCGCTGGCACCAGCGCAGACGCTCGCGCCTACATTGAACTTGTTTGCGCCGCGCTGCCGCCCAGCCCTAGTTGCCCGGCGATTCCCCGTAGCGCCTCGATGCAGAATGCGATGTGCTCTTCCAAGTCCACGCCGAGGTCGGCGGCTCCATTTACGATGTCTTCGCGTTTCACGCTGCGGGCGAAGGCTTTGTCTTTCATTTTCTTGCGGACAGACTTGGCCTCGACTTCCGCCAGAGATTTCCGCGGCTTGACCAGCGCGCAGGCCGTAATGAATCCTGCCAACTCGTCACAGGCGAAGAGCGCTTTCTCCATGACAGAATCCCTGCTCACGCCCGAATATTCGGCGTGTGACATGATGGCGCGGCGGATTTCCTCCGAGTAGCCGCGCTCTTTCAATATTTCGTTTCCCTTGTAGGGGTGATCGTCGAGGCTGGGATACTGCTCGTAATCGAAGTCGTGCAGGAGCCCGACTACCCCCCACAACTCTTCTTTTTCTTGTCCAGCGTCCGGGGTAGCGCCTGGAGAAGCCGCGGAAAATTTGCGGGCACAGGCGCGCATACAAGCCTCGACGGCCAGCGCGTGCTTGCGTAAACTTTCCGACTGGGTGAACTCAGTTAGTAAACCCCACGCCTGTTCTCGATTGCTCATGGATTCGTACCTGTTTTCTCCGTTTTTTCTCCGGCTAACCTTGCTTTTAGCCCAAGGTGTTTTGTGTTTGACCCGGAATTGTTCTTGACATCCACAGGTGTTGTACCGCAAATTACGCTGCAGGTTGGAACGAAGATTTTTTGCGCTTCGTTTTTCGTTCCAGGAGACGCCCCCGCTCTGGCCACTCCCACACCTAGATGGCTACTACCCTTGCACCTGTAGATTCAAGGGAAGTCGTTCGTTGCGATCACTGCCTGCTGGTCCAATTCCGAACTTCCAACGATCTTTGCCGCCGCTGCCACGCCTCGTTAGATGACGAGGAGCCGGAAGTCGTAATGGCCCCGCCACCGCCGCAAATGATGCCGGCGAATGGCAACGGCCGCGGACACCTGAACCTGGCGACTTCGATTCGCTCCCTGCGCCTTCGTAACGGACTCAGCCAGCGACAACTGGCGGCCCGCATGTCGGTTCCCCGGACCTACGTGTCGAAGATCGAAAACGAGAAGGCAACTCCGACCCTTTCCTCACTGGAGCGGCTGGCGCGGGCGCTGGAAGTCACTGTTCCGGATCTGCTTTCGGGTGGCGAACGCAACCGCCAGGAAGAGATCGGAGACCTGATGAAGGATCAGTTTATCGCGGAATTGATGCCGTTCGTGTCGCAGTTGAACGGGATGCAGTTGTCGAGCGTGCTGGCGCAGGTTCGCGATCTGACGCTGCGGCCCAGGCGAAGTGCCTAGCCTTCACCGCTGTAGGCGAGAGCGTCTCGCTCGCGCTGGAACTTGACGAGCCATGGCGCTGGTCTTCGCATTCGGAGAGTTAGCGAATTATCAGGGATTTGTCTTTATCCGGGCAACCACCAACTGCATGCCGGGGCCGCGAGGCCCCGGTTTTTTGTTCACATGTCCTCTGCCTAAGCTGCTGGAGAACCGACGCTTGGTCCACCGAGTTCGTGCCACGAGGCTAGTGGGAAAGTCAGCCGACCTCGCTCCGGCACAAAAAAGAGCTATTCGGTGACCGATCACGGCAAATTCCTCACCCACTCTTGAACCGGAGCGCGTATTTCAATCCGATGCGTCGAAGGCCTCTCGTAGGCCCCATTTTCCTCTCTCCTTAACTGAATAACTTCAAATTCCACAGCTTCTCCACAGCAATCTGGTTCCGGTATATTCAAATCAACGGTTCTCGGCCTCACAATTCCCGCGGACAGCTGTGCCTCCAACCATGACCGACTCCGGCGACTTCAAGGAAACCGTCAAGCAGCAGGCGGACATCGTTCGCATGGTGGGCGACTACGTCAAGCTGAAGAAGGCGGGGGCGCAGAACTACTCGGGGCTTTGTCCATTTCATAACGAGAAAACGCCGTCGTTCTCGGTGCATGCCACGCGGCAGTTCTTTCACTGCTTCGGCTGCGGCGTGTCCGGCGACGTTTTCAGCTTTGTCCAGAAAATCGAAAATATTACCTTCCCCGAAGCTGTGAGAGCCGTGGCACAGAAGCTGGGAATTGCGCTCCCCAAGGTCAGCTACTCGAGCCCAGCCGAGGCCAAAGAGGCCAAGCTGCGCACTGTGTTGCTGGAAGTTCATGAGCGGGCGTGCGTGTTCTTCCAGGAATATCTCAAGCGGCCGGAAGGCGCCCACGCGCGCGAATATCTGTCGGGGCGCGGGCTGAATGAGGAAACAATCAACACATTTCGAATCGGCTACGCGCCCGACTCAGGATTTCTGTTGCGCGACCGGCTGCGGGGAGAGTTCGAAGAAGAAGCCTTGCGGGAGAGCGGGGTCTTTTCGTGGAAGCAGGAAAGCGGGCATCCGGCGTCAGACCGCAACCCTAAGGAAACCGAGTTGGAAGTACAAGGTCCGGGTTCCGAAGTTCGAGATCCGAGGTCCGACGCCCGAAGTCCGGTTTCACCCATGTACTCCAAGTTCCGCAACCGGGTGATGTTTCCTATCACCAACGAAGCCGGGCGCGTGATTGCCTTTACCGGGCGCACCCTTTCCACCGAAGAGAAGGCGGGACCCAAGTATTTGAATTCGCCTGAGACTGCGATCTATTCCAAGTCGCGGGTGCTCTTCAATCTTGACCGAGCAAAGGAAGCTATTCGTGCACTGAACTACGCCATTTTGGTTGAAGGCCAGATGGATTGCGTCTCGGTGTTTACCGCGGGCTGTCACAATGTCATCGCCAGCTCGGGAACTGCGTTCACCGAGTTGCAAGCCAGGCTGCTTGGCCGCTTCAGCAAGAAGGTGGTTGTAAACTTTGACCCGGATACAGCTGGCGCCCGCGCAACTGAGCGGACGCTGGGCCTGCTGGTGGAAGAAGAATTCGAAATCCAAGTCTTGACTTTGGAGCCCGGCTTTGACCCTGACCTGTTTATCCGGCGCAAAGGGAAAGACGCGTACGCCCGGGCGCTGAGAAATTCGCAAAAATATTTCGACTACTTGATCGAACGCGCCCGCACCCAGTTTCCTGTTCGGAGCGCGGATGGCAAGGTCAAGGCGGTGAATTATCTGCTGCCCCACATCCAGCGGATTCCCAGCCGCATTGCGCGCGACGAACTGGCCCGGGAGATGGCGCAAAAACTGGGCATCGACTCGTCCGTCCTGCGCCAGGAGTTGAAGCACGTCGCCGCCAACCGCTCCACTGTCAGCCTGAAGGCGCTAGCAGAGGTCCAAGTAACCGATGCAGAAAAGATCCTGATTCGGGCGCTGGCCTCGGCCACCGAAATGCAAACCTCTGAAGACCATCTTTCCGCCCGTGACGGCGCGGAAGAAGAGTTCGACCCTGCCCGTCAGGCGCAGTTCGTGCTCAAGAGCGAGCGTCTTCACCTGGGGCTGGCCACGGAGTCATTGATCGAAGTCCTGCTCGGCACCGGGTCGGAAAGCATGCACGTCACAGATTTGCCCTTACCGGAGACAGACCGCGGCCTGCTGGCTGCGATCCTCATGAAAGACGACGAACAACTTACGCCGGAGCGGCTGGAGGGGGCCGTGCGGGGGCTGCGGCGCATCCACTTAAGGCGCAAGCTGGAGCGGGTCCAGCGGGAACTGCAGGCTACGCGAGGGCAGGAGGCCGGCCAGGTGCAAGCCTTGCTGCAGGAAAAGATGCGGTTGAAACGGGCCTTGATGGATCCCAGCCTGGCTGACGAGGGCCCAACTGCCCGACCCCCATAAAGGCAAAACACTATGAAACTAAATGGAGTTCGGGGCATCTAATTTGCTAGTTGACGGGAGAATGGGCAGGGTGTGCCAAAAATCAGGATTGTGTAGAACGTCCCGGACCCCCTTCCAGGTGCTATAATTTGAAGGTTTGTGCCCGGCGCGCAGGTCGGCCGCTTCACGTTCCCACCGCCAAAAAACGTTCCAGGTCCTTTCCGTAGGACGAATAGAGGGTAATCCGTCTTGGCTCTAGACGACAAGTACGACGACATCAAAAAGCTGATCGACACAGGTAAAGAGAAGGGATATCTGACCTATGACCAGGTCAACGACCTTATCCCGCACGACGTGCATTCTCCCGAGGACCTGGACGATCTGCTGACCACCATTGGTACGCAAGGAATCGATGTGCTGGAGGGACCCAAACTTCCCTCCTCCGCGCTCGATAAGAAGTTCGAAGAGGAAGGAGAAGCCGGCGAGGACGTCGAGCTCGACCTCACGCCCGGCGCTCTGGAAAAAACCAACGACCCCGTCCGCATGTATCTCCGCGAGATGGGGACTGTTCCGCTGCTTACTCGCGAAGGCGAAGTTGAGATAGCCAAGCGCATCGAGCGCGGGCAACTGCGGGTGCTCAAGGCTCTCTCCCGGTCTCCCATTGTCATCAATGAGCTTCTGGAAATGGGGGAGGACCTCAAGAAGGGCGTCCGGTCCATTAAGGAAGTGGTCACCTTCGACGAGGAGGAGATTACCGATGAAATCCTGCAGAACCGACTGAAGGAATTCACCGGGAAGATTGACGATCTGGCCAAGGCTTATAAGAAGGCCGGGCAGTTGATCGAGAAGTTCGCCGCGGTTTCGCAGAAGAAACGTCCCAAGGACTATCGCCGCTATCGCTTGAGTCTGGCGCGGGCGGTGGTGCATGTGTCCTTGTGCGTTCGCAAGCTGGGTTTCACCAACGCCGAGCGAAAGCGGTTGATCGACCGTGTGAACAAGACGGTCGATACTTTGCGGTCGCTCGATCGGCAATCCCAGAATCTGGAACGCAAAGCGGAAGCCACGCGCAGCGAGGACCAGAAGAAGGAATATCGCCGCCAGTCCCGCTCCGTCCGCTCTGAGCTGGAAAAACTGGAGGCCGAAGCCGGGGTTTCCTTTCAGGAACTCAAACGAACCCAGCGCGAAATCATCCAGGGGGACATGGATGCGGAGCAAGCCAAGCGGGAACTGATTGAGGCCAACCTCCGCCTGGTGGTTTCCATCGCCAAGAAATACACCAATCGTGGTTTGCAGTTCCTCGATCTGATTCAGGAAGGCAACATCGGGTTGATGAAAGCGGTGGACAAGTTCGAATACCGCCGTGGCTACAAGTTTTCGACCTACGCCACGTGGTGGATTCGGCAGGCGATTACTCGTGCGATTGCTGATCAGGCGCGTACGATTCGTATCCCCGTCCACATGATCGAGACGATCAACAAGCTGATCCGTACCTCGCGGCAGCTAGTGCAGGAACTTGGACGTGAGCCCACGTCGGAAGAAATCGCCAAGCGCATGGACATTCCAGTCGCGAAAGTGCGCAAGGTGCTGAAGATCGCGCAGGAGCCGATCTCACTCGAAACGCCGATTGGCGAAGAGGAAGATTCTCATCTGGGCGACTTCATCGAGGACCGCGCCGTGGTCTCGCCGGCTGAGGCCGTGATCAACGTCAATTTGAAGGACCAGACTTCGCAGGTGTTGCGCACGCTGACACCTCGCGAAGAAAAGGTCATTAAGATGCGTTTCGGCCTGGAAGACGGATCGGAACACACGCTGGAGGAAGTAGGCCAGTCGTTTGCCGTGACTCGCGAACGCATCCGCCAAATCGAGGCCAAGGCGTTGCGCAAGCTGCGTCATCCGTCGCGTTCGCGGAAACTGCGGGCGTTTCTGGATGGAGTACGGGACTAACATCTAGCCACGGATTTGCACGGACTAAGGGCACGGCTTCGGCTGTGCCCTTTGATTCGTAACAGCAGATCAGTTTGACCACGGTTGACCGTATGCCGGGATATCAGGGTTGACCATAGGAATTATGCAGATTGTACGTTCGCTTTTATGAGTGGGAACGGATTCTGCGGGAGCCACCTCGAAACGCTTCGGGTTAGCGCTCGTATGGCCAGAGTGACCTTGGGGACAACAGGACCAGGGCAGTACACAAGAAGACCCAGGTACGGTTGGTTTTTGAGAAAGCGGCAGAATTGTTTGCCATGATGATTCTCCTCTGATTCAAATGTGTTTGGAGCTGCCTCGGCCGGACACGCTCAGTTCGAGGGCGCTCAAGCCTTGAGACTCGGCCAAGATTTGTGCTGGAGGTCATGGATTCGTCCGCTCAGGGATCATCAAGGGAAACTTCTCGAAAAGCAAACCGGAACGCCTAGATCCGTGGGCCCGGATTTCCACCGCGTTTTCCATCGCTTTCCACAAAGAAGTCCCATCCTCCACAGTTTCTGCACAACGTAACATCAGTTTTCCGTTGCGATCGATTCGGTCTTCGCGCAAAGTGCCCACAGTGCAAGCGTGAGACGCATTGAGCCTGCTGGCGACTGCGGCAGAGCTGGCGGTGACCGGCGGTTCTCGAGGGTGAACCGGCGGGAGGGTTTTCAAAGACGCGCTTCGGCACGTTTCGGTAAACTCGGGCGTTGCGGCCTCCTCAGACGGTCCTTCCTAATAGGCTGGACTTGCGCCGCCCGCTTCCGCAGTCACTGCAGGCCAAAATCTGCGGACCAAGGTCTTCGGATCTGGATTCGTGGATGGATCGCCTGCAGCGTGCGCCAGAAACGTGCATTCCTTCGGGAACGCGGTTTCGTGAGCGTACACCTCGCCGCCTAGCGCGGCGTCGACAGGCGCGGCAACTCACGAGCAATGCGGCCCAGGTGGCTGGCCTGGGCCGCATTTATTTTGGGTTTCTCTTGCCACGGATTTTCACGGACCCACCGCGGATCAGAAGAAATCACAGGATGCCGAGCACCGGCCAGTGTCTCTGGCGGGATTTAGCTTCTTGATTATTCGCTTTTTATTCCCCATACTAGCGAGATAGAAGATGGT